>OJHG01000004.1_pt1 | contig 181708 bp, 162 predicted proteins | sample 1594761 | NCBI WGS metagenome assembly OJHG01 (sample SAMN05416786, study PRJEB24817) | seawater metagenome | isolation source: Sea water | place: Canada:Atlantic | collected 2013-07 | reverse complement strand
TCTTAATTCCTTTTAAGTTTTATTTTTTATTCTATGTCACAGCATAGCGCTGGTATGCGATTCGTTTTCTGGCTCTGGTGTAGCTAAAAAGTTTTGGTTCATACTTTGCGCAGGACACGGGCATTCAGGTCTGCCAATAATTTTGGCAGGTACGCCAACGGCCGTTGTATGAGGTGGCACAGCAGTTAATACCACCGACCCTGCACCAATACGTGCGCCCTCACCCACTTCAATATTACCCAGCACTTTTGCTCCTGCGCCAATTAACACACCCGCTCTGATTTTAGGATGACGATCGCCCTGCTCATTACCTGTACCGCCAAGCGTAACCGATTGCAGTATTGATACATTATCTTCAATTACCGCTGTTTCACCAATAACAATACCCGTTGCGTGGTCAAACATTATGCCTTTACCAACCTGGCACGCAGGGTGAATATCTACGCCAAACACCTCTGAGGTACGGCTTTGAATAAAACGCGCCAGTTCTTTACGGTTTTGTTGCCATAGGCAATTAGCTAAACGGTGAGCCTGAATAGCATGAAAACCCTTTAAGTTTAAAATAACAGTGAGGTAGGTTTCAGCGGCAGGGTCTCTATCTTTCACAGCTTTTATGTCTTCTGCATACTCTGCTAAACGTTGAGGGTCAATACCATATTGGCGAGTTCCCATTAAGGCTTCGCCAGATAATTTAAGGAGGATTCTTTTGTATTTCATCGGTTGTTTTGAATGCTTACGCAAAACTACATAATTTTTTTGTTTTTAGATTATAAAAAAAGCCTCTCTAAACAGAGAAGCTTTTTATTATATAACAAATGTGTTAGACTATCCTAAAGACACACGTTTAAAATCTGTAACAGCAACGTCACCATAAGAGGCAACATACTTTGCAACATTTAATTTCTCGTCTTTAATAAATGTTTGGTCTAATAAACATTTTTCTTGATCTAAAGTTGTGTTATCAGAAATGAATCTTTCCATTTTACCTGGAAGAATTCTATCCCAAATTTGTTCTGGTTTACCTTCAGCTTTAAGCTCTGCCTTAGCATCTGCTTCAGCTTTTGCTGCAGCATCAATTTCTGCTTGAACACGTGCTTCTTCAGCCGCTTTTGCTTCAAGTTCAGCTTGTTGTTGCTCTTCTAAATCGCTACGTTTTACATAAGTGCGTTTCTTACGTACTTCTACTTGAACTGATTTAGCTTTGCTACCGTGACCTAAAACTAAAGTAGACTTTTTCTTACGGCTTAATGTCATTTTACTTGGGTTAGCCGTTGAGTCATCACCGTGTTGCTTTTTCAAATAATCAAGTAGGTTTTCTTTTTCTTCTTGCGAAACAGAATCGGTTGCCGATTTGCTCACACCTGAGTCAGCCAATTGGCTCACTAAGCGATCCACCGGTGTACCGATCTCTTTGGCAAGTTGTTCTACTGTTACGTTTGCCATCTATATAATTCTCCCGATGCGTTATTCTTCGTTAAACCAACAAATATTACGTGCAGCCATAATTAGCTCGCCCGCTTTGGTTTCATCTAATTCTTCAATGTCTGATATTTCATCAACGCCTTGTTCTGCAAGGTGTTCTAATGTAGTAATACCACGACTCGCTAATACAAACGCTAAATGGCGTTCTAAGCCAGGAAGGTTTAATAAATCTTCTGCAGGCTCTGCACCTTCAAGTGTTTCTTCACTTGCTAATGCTTGAGTAGTAATTGCTGCTTTTGCACGCTCACGTAATTCTTCAACAATGTCTTCATCCATGCCGTCAATATCAAGCATTTCAGCAACAGGTACGTAAGCAATTTCTTCTAATGAAGTAAAACCTTCTTCGACTAACATCAGAGCAAAATCTTCATCAAGATCTAACTTGTCAGTGAATAATGTTAAAACTTTATCGTTTTCGGCTTGATGCTTTTCGTTCATGTCAGCAACAGTCATTACGTTTAATTCCCAGCCAGTTAACTGACTAGCTAAACGAATGTTTTGACCACTACGACCAATCGCCATGGCTAAGTTGCCTTCTTCAACAGCGATATCCATCGTGTTCTTGTCTTCGTCAACAATAATAGAAGCAACTTCAGCTGGTGCCATAGCATTGATAACGTATTGTGCTGGGTTGTCATCATATAAAACGATATCAACACGCTCACCGCCTAACTCACCAGAAACGGCTTGAACACGTGAACCGCGCATACCAACACAAGCACCTACTGGGTCGATACGTTTGTCGTTACTTTTTACAGAAATTTTTGCACGAGAACCAGGATCGCGAGCTGCGCCCTTAATCTCAAGCATTTCTTCACCAATTTCTGGTACTTCAACACGGAAAAGTTCAATTAACATTTCAGGTTTAGTACGGCTAACAAATAATTGTGCGCCACGTGCTTCTGGTTTAATTTCATATAGCAAACCACGAACACGATCACCTGGACGGAAGCTTTCACGTGGTAACATGTCATCACGATAAATTATTGCTTCGGCATTATTACCTAAATCTAAAATAACGCTGTCACGGCTTGCTTTTTTCACGACACCTGTGATGATTTCACCAACTTGTTCTTGGTAAGCATCAACAATAAGTCCGCGTTCAGCTTCGCGAATTTTTTGCACAATAACTTGTTTTGCCGTTTGTGTTGTAACACGATCAAACTTAACTGATTCAATTTGATCTTCAACATAATCACCAACTTTTAAATCGGCATCTTCATATTGCGCCGCTGCTAAGCTTATTTCAGCATACGGATTTTCCATTGGTGTTTCGCTTTCATCAACAACTAACCAACGACGGAAAGTGTCAAACTCACCCGATGCGCGGTCAATACTTACACGAACTAAAATCTCACCTTCATATTTCTTTTTTGTTGCTGTTTCTAAAGCGGTTTCCATCGCTTCAAAAATGCTTTCTCGTGGTAATGCTTTTTCATTAGAAACAGCATCTACGACCAGTAATATTTCCTTACTCATGCTAGTTAGCCTTTCTCATTATTATAAATTATTTATTGTGGTTATAAACAAGGTGAGCCTTGTCTACGTTACTAATAACAAGTTCATATTCCTCGTTATCAACCATTACAATTAAACTATCGTTCTCTACGGCAACCAATTTACCTTTAAATTTACGACGACCGTTTAATGGCATTGAAATTTTAGCTTCAACCGTTTCACCCACAACCGCTTCAAACTGCGATTTTTCAAAAAGAGGACGATCAAGCCCTGGTGATGAAACTTCTAAGCTATATTCACTACTAATTGGGTCTTCTACATCTAGAATAGCCCCTACTTGACGACTTACTTCAGCGCAGTCATCAACATCGATACCATTTTCATGGTCGATAAATAATCTTAAAACCGAATGGTTGCCAGCACTGATAAATTCAACGCCTAATAATTCCTTACCCGTTTCTTCAACGGCAGGACGTAACATTTCGGTTAATTTGTGTTCAAATTTAGCCAATCACTTTTCTCCAATTTGGAAGAGTTCAGAAACAAAAAAAGGGCATAAAGCCCAGCGATACACCTTGCTGCTATTGCACCTTTTACAAAGTTAAGATACAAAAAAGCCCCAATACGCGGGGCTTATTCACTGAACCCACGATGTAAACCAAGTAATAACGTTCTTGGTTCTGTATAACAATATCTTAGATGTATATCTACCTTCGATAAAATCTATTCAGTGAAATATTGCTACATTCAAGCTGCGCAAATTATATAGAGTTGCTGCTTATATGGCAAGCTAATTTTCGTAGTGATTTAGGCTTGTGATTATAATATTGTCGACCTTATTAGAAAAGAATAGTTACTATTTATGCTAACATTACTATAATAATTATTGTGGCATTATCAGATAGTTAGTAAATTAGTCTAATTTATGATAAAAGTTGCTACAGTTGATATCTTGCAATCTTAATTAAGTATATAAAGGCACTTTGAAATTATATGTATACATATTCTCGTTTATTCATCAGAAACTTGTTTATTGCGATAGGCTTTTGTGCCTGTGTATCCCTAGCTAGCATTCTTAGTTTAGCTACACATATTGAAGAACAGCAAACTCAACATCAAGCAACCTTGCTAAAATTAGATAAGCAAATAGATTTTGGAAGTACAGAAGTACTGGCGAAGCAACTCGCTAATATTAATCAGTATCAATACATTAATATTATCAATATAGAAGGTGATGTTATTGTTAATGAACAACGTAAACCTACTTTTATTGACGAATATTTATTAGCTCCTAAAAGTCAAATTAAACTAACTAATTCAGATTTAATTATTCAGTTTCAATTAGCTGCACACACACAATTAAAATCTTTACAATTAACGCTCGTCAATGTATTCATTATTTCATTGTCTTTTGCTGTGCTTTTGATGCCGTTAATTATTGCAAGATCACGTAAGTTTGCTAAGAAAATTGATCAACAAGTCACACGTGAACTCGCATTTATTATTGCTGAAAAAGAAAGTCCTCTGACCGCAAATAGAAATGATACAAGCTTACCTGAAATTGAAAAAAGCTTAATTGATTTAAGAACGCTCATTGCCAATAAAATTACCGCAACAACATTGCTAGAGAAAGACGCTTATATTGAGCCAGTAACGAAATTAGAAAACCGCAATCGTTTTGTGCAGTTTTTTGAAAATGCTAATAGCCGTTCAAACTTTGGCGTTTTATCTATTACTCGCTGTTCAGAGTTACAAACAATTAACCAAATACATGGTTATCATGAGGGTGATAATTATATTCGCAAAGTTTCCGAGATTATGAAAAATGCGGTCAGTCGATATAAAGGTGCACAAGTTTTTAGATTGAACAGTTCTGATTTTGCAACATTACTTCCAAATGTTAATTTAAAAGGTGCTGAATCATTTGCGACTGAATTAACCAGTAACTTTAATAAATATCAACAAGCATCAGACTTAGACTCTGTCGGTTATACAGGCTTAGTTTACTTTGATAATGATAAACCACTAGGTGAATTATTAGCATTAGCCGACACCGGCATTAGTGTTGCTCAAACACAAAAAGTAAATGCTTGGTATGCTCAAACAGATACCAGCATTATTGACAACAGTAGTGCAAGTTATGGTAATCAAAATTGGCGTCAAGAAATTGATAGTGTAATTGCCAACCAACGTGTTAATTTGCTAGTTCAACCAATAAAGCCTAGCAGCCCTAATAACCGAGTATACGGTGAAATTTTAACGCGCTTTTTAAACAGTAATGAAGATATATTACCCACAGCTTCTTTTATAGCGATGGCAGAAAAGCTTGATAAAATAGTCGCGGTCGATCAAATGATCATTGAAGCGGCAATTAAAGAAATCTCTAATCGTAATATGCAAGATAACTTCTTTGGTATTAATGTTAGTTCACGCTCAATAAACGATGGTCATTTTTTAATTTGGCTTGAAAGAAGGTTATTACGCGACACGATTATTGCATCAAAACTTGTTTTTGAAATTACCGAAAGTGGTTTACAGCATAACATCAAAGCAAGTAAAAACTTTATTGATATGGTGCACAGAGTGGGTGCAAGAATTACTGTCGAACGTTTTGGTATTGGCTTAACTTCGTTTAAGTTTTTTAGAGATTTAAAGCCTGACTTTATTAAAATGGATAGCACTTATACTCGAGACATTGACGAAGATAAAAACAATCAATACTTTATGCGTTTAATGGTAGATTTAGCGCATAGATTAAGTATTAGCGTGCTAGCTGAAAGTGTTGAAAGCCAAGAAGAGAAGTTCATGCTTGAAAAGCTCTTTGTTGATGGTTGTCAGGGATTTTATATTGGTAAACCACGAACTATATCGTCATCTTAACTGCGAAGCATTGATCCTTAAGCCACTAAAATATAGTGGCTTTTTTATTGCTTCTTATAGAAACATATACACCAATGTTGTCTCAATTGTTCAACTTTACATCGATTTTATAAACACATTTCAATCAACCGACATTTAAAATTAATAACCTTACAGTTCATCTGTTGTTTATTGCTTGATAAACACGGATAATAGTGCCAATTTTCACGGTAAAATAATAAGCGAATGACTGATTATCTCTTGCTACTTGTTGGCACAGTATTAGTAAATAACTTTGTTTTAGTTAAGTTTCTAGGCTTATGCCCTTTTATGGGTGTATCTTCCAGAACAGAAACGGCTATCGGCATGTCGTTTGCGACTACCTTTGTTATGACACTAGCTTCACTGCTAAGCTATATCGTTAATAGTTATGTTCTAGCACCTTTAGGCCTAGAATATTTAACTACCATGACCTTTATTTTAGTGATTGCTGTTGTTGTGCAATTTACCGAAATGGTGGTACATAAAACCAGTGCTAATTTATATCGCTTATTAGGTATTTTCTTACCACTTATTACGACTAACTGTGCCGTACTCGGTGTAGCTTTATTAAACTTTCAAGAACAACACAACTTTTTCGAGTCAATTATATATGGCTTCGGCGCTGCAGTTGGTTTTTCACTAGTGTTAATCATGTTTTCAGCTATGCGTGAAAAACTAGCTAATGCTGACGTGCCCGCCCCATTTAAAGGTTCAGCTATTGCAATGATCACGGCAGGATTAATGTCTTTAGCCTTTATGGGCTTTACTGGTTTGGTTAAAGTTTAATGAGCACTCTTATCGCAATATTAGTCGTTGGTGTACTTGCTGCTTTATTTGGAGCCCTGCTCGGTTACGCCTCTGTACAATTTAAAGTTATTGGTGATCCACTTGCAGAGCAACTAGATGCCTTACTACCACAAACTCAATGTGGCCAATGTGGCTATCCGGGTTGTAAGCCTTATGCAGAAGCGGTTGCTAATGGCGAAGCTATCAATAAATGTGCCCCTGGCGGTGAAGACACCATTAAAAAAATAGCTGATTTAATGGGCGTTGAAGTACAACCATTAGATGGTAATCATGAAACCGATAATACACCGAAAGTTGCTTTTATCATTGAAGAGGACTGCATAGGTTGTACTAAATGCATTCAAGCCTGCCCTGTTGATGCCATTATCGGTACGACAAAGCAAATGCATACAATAATAGCTGACGAATGTACTGGCTGTGACTTATGTGTTGCACCTTGTCCGGTTGATTGTATTGAGATGATCCCATTAGCCACAACAACACAAAACTGGCAATGGGATTTAAATAGTATTCCTGTTGTACAAATAGATTAAAAAGAGGTTTTGGTGGAATCGGTAATTGAACGTATAAAAAAAGGAAATTTTTCGCATTTTCACGGTGGTATTCACCCGCCTGAGCAAAAATTTCTTACCAGCACTAAACCTATTGCCAGTGCACAAATACCTGAGCAGCTAATAATTCCGCTACGCCAACATATTGGTCAAGCCGGCAAATTAATTATTAGTGTTGGTGACAAGGTACTTAAAGGACAAGCTCTCACGACTATAGATACCCCAATGTCGTTGCCTGTTCATGCACCAACAAGTGGTACAATTACTGATATCAAATTAATGCCGATACCTCACCCATCAGGGTTGAGCGAAGCTTGTGTAATATTAACTCCTGACGGTGACGACACATGGCAGCCGCGTAAAATATGTCCTGACTATAAGTTATTAAGCAAAGAAAATATTTTAGATAAAATTGCGAATGCTGGTATTGCTGGAATGGGCGGCGCTGGATTTCCTACCAAAGTAAAAGTAAGTACACTCTCAAAGATTGAATATTTAATTATTAATGCTGCTGAGTGTGAACCCTATATCACCGCTGATGATTTATTAATTCAAGAGCATAGCCCAACCATTTTAGATGGTATAAAAATAATCGACCATTTATTGTCACCAACAAACATTCTTATTGGTATTGAAGACAATAAACCCAAAGCAATTGACGCTTTAATGAAAGCTACCGCCGATATTGACCACCTTCAAGTTTGTGTTATTCCAACAAAATATCCGAGTGGCGGTGAAAAACAGCTGATTCAGATATTAACTGGGCAAGAAGTACCTTCAGGTGTTTTACCTAGCTCTTTAGGTATTATTATGCAAAACATTGGCACTTGTTTTGCCATTGCTGATGCTGTCATTAATGATACTCCTCTTATAAAGCGTGTAGTGACTATAAGCGGGCAAGCACTGGAGAAACCTCAAAATATCTGGGCATTAATTGGTACACCTGTCGGCTTTTTAACAAAGCATTGTGGTTATCAAAATAATGAAAAGCAGCATTTAATTATGGGTGGCCCTATGATGGGCTTTAGTTTACCCACAGATCAAATACCAGTCATAAAAAGCACTAACTGCATTTTAGCGCCGAGTGAAATTGAAATAGCTTCACCTTTTTCCTCTACCAGTAGTAAAGAAGTAGAATGTATTCGTTGCGGACAATGTGCTGATGTATGCCCTGCACAATTACTGCCTCAAGAATTACAGTGGAGTGCAAAAGCAAAAGATCAAGCTCAACTGGCCAAACTTAATTTATTTGATTGCATTGAATGTGGTGCTTGCGCTTATGTATGCCCTAGCCAAATTCCTTTAGTGCATTATTACCGTGTCGCCAAAGCTGAAATTCGTCAACAAAAGTTACTTGATATAAAAGCTGAAAAAGCCAAAGTAAGGTTTGAAGCACGAAAACTAAGACTGGAGCGTGAGAAAATTGCCCGCGCCGAAAAACACAAAAAAGCAGCAGAAGCTCGCAAAGCTAGAATGAACTCTGGCACAGCAGCAGCTAAATCTGAAAAATCCGCAGTTGCCGATGCTCTCGCACGTGTAAAAGCTAAAAAAGCACAAGCTAATAAAGCGATAGCTAGTTCAGATAACAACAAAGAAAACCCAGCAACAGAGCAAGTTGACTCAGGTAAAAGCCAAGTAGCAAATGCCATTGCTCGAGCAAAATCGAAAAAACTAGCTCAGCAAGAACAAGCGCAGTTAGACGCTATAGATACGCAACAAGACAACGAATCTCCAAGTTCACTAGCAACTAAACAAATCGAGCCTGTTGTAATAGATAAAAAAGCAAAAGTAGCCGCTGCTATTGCAAAAGCGAAAGCAAAGAAACGTCAAAAAGAAACAACAGCGAATAATACTGATAGTAATAGTGAAAGCGAAAGGAATGATTCAGCTACTACTCAAAGTACATCAAATAAAGCGGATCATGAAACAATAGATACCGCAGTAACAGAATCGGTTAATGCACCTGAAAGTGCTAACAAAACGCTAGATAAAAAAGCAAAAGTAGCTGCAGCTATTGCAAAAGCGAAGGCGAAGAAACGTCAAAAAGAAACAACAGCGAATAATACTGATAGTGATACTGATACTAATAGTGAAAGTAATAGTGAAAGCGAAAGTAATGATTCAGCTACTATTCAAAGTACATCAAATAAAGCGGAACATGAAACAATAGATACCGCAGTAACAGAATCGGTTAATGCACCTGAGAGTGCTAACAAAGCGCTAGATAAAAAAGCTAAAATCGCGGCGGCAATTGCAAAAGCTAAGTCAAAAGCTAAGTCAAAAGCTAAAGCTAAATCAGCTATAAAATCAGAGTCTGACGCAAGTTTACAAAATGTTGAGACATCAACAACAAAGATAGAACCAAGCCAAGAGCCAATGAAAAACGCTGAAATTGAGCATGAAACTAGCGACGTTCAATCAAAAGTTAACAATAATACAGCTGATATAGATAGAAAAGCTAAGATAGCCGCCGCAATAGCTAAAGCTAAAGCCAAAAAACTGGCTAATAATACGCAAAAATCTTCAAGCGAATCTTCTAAGCAAAAGCTACAACAACCAGAGCATTCAGAAATTGTTGAGGCAAAAGCCAAAAACCTTGAAGCTGAAAACAAAAAAGCGCGCGTTGCTGCTGCAGTCGCTAAAGCGAAAGCAAAAAAGCTGGCTGCTTCAGCCAATAAATCAACCCATTCAGAGTAAATTAGCACCATGGCATTTTGGATAGCAAGTTCTCCACATAATCATCAACAAAGCGAAACCTCGGCCCTGATGAGGCTCGTTATATATGCCACAATTCCGGGTATATTGGCTCAATGGTACTTTTTTGGTTGGGGGAATTTAATCCATATAGCTTTAGCTGTTACCACTGCAATCGTCGCCGAATTTACTGTTTTGTCTCTTCGTGATAAAAAAATCACATCACAGTTATTTGATGGTAGCGCGATATTAACCGCCGTATTACTTGGCATTAGTTTACCTGCTCTAGCACCGTGGTGGATAACCATTATTGGTAGCATATTTGCTATCGCAGTCGTTAAACAGCTTTACGGTGGTTTGGGCCATAACCCTTTTAATCCTGCGATGGCAGCGTATGTCATGTTGTTAATTTCATTCCCTGTACAAATGACCCAGTGGCAACCGCCATTGTCTTTGTTGGCTATGGACATACAATTTAATGACACACTTGCGGTTATTTTTTCTGGTTATACCCCTCAAGGTTACTCTGTAGAACAAATTCGTACCCATATCGACGGCTACACCATGGCAACACCTTTGGATACCGTGAAAACTAACCTTACCCTCGGTTTAACAGTCGCTGAAAGTATGAACTCACCCGTTATTGGCAAGCACTTTGGTTTAGGGTGGGAATGGATAAACGCAGGTTTTTTACTGGGTGGCTTATTTTTACTGTTCAAAAAAGCAATCCACTGGACCACACCATTTAGTTTCTTAATCAGTTTATTTGTTTGTAGTTTTATTGCTTTTATTATCAGCCCTGACAGCAGTACATCTACTATGTTTAACTGGTTTACCGGTGCAACAATGCTCGGCGCATTTTTCATTTTAACCGACCCTGTTTCAGGTGCAACCAGTGTAAAAGGTAGGTTAGTTTTCGGTGCGCTTGCTGGTTTATTAGTTTATTTAATTAGAAATTTTGGTGGTTACCCAGATGCAATAGCGTTCGCGGTATTATTATGTAATATGGCAGCCCCTTTAATCGACCAATACACTCGACCGCGTACCTACGGACATGATTTAGGAGCTAAAAAGTAATGTCTGAATTAACGCCAGCAATCAGTAAAAACTCACTAATATTAGCCTTATTTGCTATTTCTTGCACAGCGGCAGTCGCTATTGTACAACTGCTTACTGCTGATCGTATTGAACAACAAGCGCAACAAAAACTTATCAGGCAGTTAAATCAAGTCATTCAAAAAGATAATCACGACAATGAAATGTTTCTTGACTGTATTGTCGCGCCTGAAGATAACAATTCAGATTTACTCATCGATGTTATCTATCGCGCTAGGCTTAATAATGCTCCAACTGCCGCAGCAATAAAAACCGTTGCCCCTGATGGTTATAGTGGCAATATCGAATTGTTAATTGCTATTAATACCGACGGCAGTGTTAGTGGCGTTAGAACCCTAATGCATAAGGAAACACCCGGTTTAGGTGATAAAATAGAGCGTAGAAAAAGTGCTTGGATAGATAGTTTTTCAGGAAAAAAACTTCTCGACGACAACGATAGTCGCTGGGCTGTTATAAAAGATGGTGGTATGTTCGACCAATTTACTGGCGCAACTATAACCCCGAGAGCTGTAGTTAAAACGGTAAGAAAAACAATCGAATATTTTGAGAGTAATCAAGAGCGTATTTTTTCTACCGCCAGTAATTGTGGAGTTTACCCATGAAAATAAATCCAGAATATAAAGAACTCGCATGGCAAGGTTTATGGAAAAATAACCCAGGGCTTGTGCAGTTGCTTGGCCTTTGCCCTTTACTTGCTGTCACATCAACGGTTGTTAACGCCTTAGGCTTAGGCATAGCAACGCTGTTTGTGCTTATTTGTTCGAATGCTACCGTGTCTGCCATAAGACAATGGGTACCTAAAGAAATTCGTATTCCAATTTTCGTTCTTATTATTGCCACTTTTGTTACCTGTGTGCAATTACTCATGAACGCCTATACCTACGATTTATATCAATCGTTAGGTATATTCTTACCGCTTATTGTGACTAACTGCGCCATTATTGGTCGTGCCGAAGCCTACGCCTCTAAAAACCCGATCAAACAAGCAAGCTTCGATGGTTTAATGATGGGCCTTGGCTTCTTGGCAGTACTTCTGGTGCTTGGTGCGATACGTGAAATATTAGGCCAAGGAACATTATTTGATGGTGCAAACTTATTTCTTGGTGAATGGGCGACTCAACTTAAAATAGAAGTTTACCAGCTTGATAGCCAGTTTTTATTAGCCATACTTCCTCCGGGTGCTTTTATTACTATGGGCTTTTTAATTGCAGGTAAAAATGCTATTGATCAAAAAATAGCGCAAGCTAAACCTAAAAAATTAGAACAAGCCATTGAGCGTGTACGTGTAAACTTTGAAAGTTAACACGACATATTTACTTGAAACTTAAAGTATAAAGAATCAAAAAGCCTGATGAATAAAGATAAAAGAATAGAAATGCTAACTCGGTTAAGGGATAACAATCCAAACCCGACCACCGAGCTAAATTTTTCCAGCCCTTTTGAGCTTTTAATTGCGGTACTGTTATCGGCTCAATCAACCGACGTTGGAGTTAATAAGGCTACGGATAAATTATATCCTGTCGCTAATACCCCACAAGCTATACTTGACTTAGGCCTTGATGGCCTAAAATCTTATATTAAAACCATTGGCTTATTTAATACTAAAGCAGTAAACACGATTAAAACCTGTCAAATGTTAATAGATTTGCATGGCGGTGAAGTGCCTGAAAACAGAGCTGCGCTCGAAGCTCTGCCTGGTGTTGGTCGTAAAACGGCTAATGTCGTGTTAAATACCGCATTTGGTTGGCTAAAAGATAACGAAGGTAAATACTTTATTGCCGTTGATACCCATATTCAACGCGTAGCTAACCGCACAGGTTATGCTAAAGGTAAAACAGTTGAAGAAACCGAACAAAATATTGTTAAAAATACCCCAAGAAAAACTGAATTTTTCTTTAACTTGCACCACTGGTTAATACTGCACGGTCGCTATACTTGTGTAGCAAGAAAACCACGATGTGGCTCGTGTATTCTAGAAGACTTATGCGACTTTAAAGATAAAACTGAAGACTAATAGCTAACGCAAAAGTTTACGAAACATATTCATAAGCAATTAATAGCATTATCAATTGAACGTTAAAAGGATAAATCAACGATGAAATTTTTACACTCGATGGTTCGTGTTAACGACCTAGAAAAATCACTCGACTTTTATATTAAGCATTTAGGTTTAGTAGAAACTCGCCGTGTTGATATACCTGAAGGTAAATTTAGCTTAATATTTTTAGCAACTGAGCCAGGCGCGGCTGAAATAGAGCTTACCCACAATTGGGGATCGGAAGAAGAATATACTGTTGGCAGAAACTTTGGTCATTTAGCCTTTGAAGTTGACGATATTTATGCGTTATGTGAAAAGCTAATGGCTGCTGGTATTACCATCAATAGGCCTCCGCGTTGTGGCCATATGGCTTTTGTTAAATCGCCTGATAATATTTCCATTGAATTACTACAAAAAGGCGAAAAACTTGCGCCAAAAGAACCTTGGTTAAGCATGGAAAACACTGGTAGCTGGTAAGCTTAGTTGTTCTGTTTTAATAAGAAACAACGTTTACATTAACTTCTGTTATCTACTATCCTCTTGCACTAGCTCTCGTGAATTAAAGCCTGAACTATGATTTAGTTTAGGTTTTTAGTCATTTTATCTAGCCGTTTTTTGCTAATTATTATTTAATAAAAAAGAAAAGCTATATTTTTATCTCAAGTGTTGATTTTAAGTGCTTAATAAAAGCTTTACTGGCATTTGAGAGCGAATGACTCTTTTTCCAAGCTAAACTCAGTTTAAATTCAATGTTAGGTTCAAATGGAATTGAGGTCATCTGAGCTTCGTTTTGTAAAATACGCGACAAACATGTGGTTATTCCAACGTTATTACGCACTAATGATTTTTGTAATTCAATCAAGTTTGTTTCCATGCGTATATCGAGTTCAACTTGCTGCTGCTTAGCATATTGACTTACCACTTCACGTAAAAAATACCCTTGATGAAACAATACTAAAGGCTGTTGGCAAAATTTTGCGAGTGAAACCGTATTTGCTTTCGCCAATGGATGTAAGCTAGACATGCCTGCAACTATTTCTTGATTTATCAATTGTGTGTAACGCAGCTGCGAATGTTCTATATCGCCACGTATTAGCGCTAAATCTAATTCGCCATTCAGTAACATTTTCTCTAGCGCTGCTGTGCCTTGATCTATTAATTGAATTTTTATTTTTGGGTATTGTTGCTTAAACTCAGTTAATACTGTTGGGAAATAATAAGAGCCCATCATAGCTGAAACGCCAAAGCGAATAGCCCCTTGTTCAAGGTTTTTCAAATCTTCTAACGCTAACTCAACTTGGCCAACTTGGCTTAAGAGCTCAATGGCTAATTTATATAACACCTCGCCTTCTGCAGTTAATAAGGCATTTTTTTCTGCTCGATTTATTAGCTTGAGCCCAACTTCATGCTCTAGTTTTTGTATCGCAATGGTTAACGCTGGCTGAGCAATACCTATTTTTTCAGCTGTGCGAGTAAAGTTACCTAATTGGGCTAACTGGCAAAAATATTCAAGGCGTTTTAAGTTCATAGTAGCTCATCATAAATAAAATATATCAAACAAATAAAAACTATATATTATATTTATTTATCTATTAAAGGTAGAGTGAGATCATAATTTAAAAACACGACTAAATACTCACGCAACAAGGTATTCAAATGACAAAAACATTAGCCGCATTCAATTGGCAAGATCCTATGCTTTTAGATAATCAGCTCACTGAAGAAGAGCGTATGATCCGTGATACCGCTTATAACTATTGCCAAGAAAAATTGCTGTCACGGGTGCTTGAGGCTAATAGACATGAACATTTCGACCGTGAAATTATGCGAGAATTAGGTCAACTAGGCTTGTTAGGTGCCACGTTACCGGCTAAATATGGCTGCAGTGAAGTTAATTATGTTAGTTATGGCTTAATTGCACGTGAAGTAGAGCGAGTAGATAGTGGTTATCGTAGTGCAATGAGTGTGCAGTCATCATTAGTTATGCACCCCATTTATGCATACGGTACTGAAGAGCAACGTATGAAATATTTGCCTAAACTTGCTTCTGGTGAATGGGTTGGTTGTTTTGGTTTAACTGAACCAAACTCAGGTAGCGATCCGGCTTCTATGACCACTCATGCCAAGAAGGTCGAAGGTGGATATCGTATAACCGGCAATAAAATGTGGATCACCAATTCGCCCATTGCTGATGTTTTTGTAGTTTGGGCTAAGCTCGAAGGGAAAATTAGAGGCTTCGTACTAGAAAAAGGCATGACAGGCTTATCTGCCCCTAAAATTGAAGGTAAATTTTCTTTACGCGCTTCAGTAACTGGCGAAATCGTTATGGATAATGTATTTGTGCCAGATAAAAACATGTTTCCTGAAATTAGCGGTTTAGCTGGCCCGTTTGGTTGTTTAAATAAAGCACGTTACGGTATTGCTTGGGGTTCATTAGGTGCAGCAGAGTTTTGCTTTAATGCCGCAAGAACATACACGATTGATCGTCAACAATTTGGGCGTCCTTTAGCGTCAAATCAGTTAATTCAAAAAAAGCTCGCTGATATGCAAACTGAAATATCACTGGGCTTACAAGGTTGTTTGCAAATGGGCCGTTTAATGGATGCTGACCAATGTCCAGTCGAGTTAATTTCTTTATTAAAACGAAACAACTGTGGAAAATCACTTGATATAGCACGTGTTGCTCGTGATATGCACGGTGGTAATGGTATAAGTGATGAATTCGGTGTTATTCGCCATATGATTAACCTGGAAGCCGTAAATACCTATGAAGGTACACATGATATACATGCCCTCATTCTCGGACGAGCTATTACTGGTTATCAGGCTTTTTGCTAATGACAAGTGCATTAGGGAACATTAAGGTTGTCGATTTAAGTCGAATATTAGCTGGGCCATGGGCTTCGCAAATGTTAGCTGACATGGGGGCAGAAGTAATTAAAGTTGAACGCCCTCACAAAGGAGACGACACACGGTTTTGGGGTCCTCCTTTTATAAAAACTGCCTGCGGTGACCAACCGCCACAAGCAGCTTACTTTCACTGTGTAAACCGCAATAAAAAATCGATAGCAATCGACATAACACAACAAGCTGGTCAACAAGTTATAAAAGACTTAATCATGCAGGCTGATGTACTCATTGAAAACTATAAAGTCGGTGGATTAGCAAAATACAACCTTGATTATGACAGTGTAAAAGCACTTAATCCTCGTTTAGTTTATTGCTCTATTACCGGCTTTGGTCAAAGCGGCCCAAGTGCCCATAAAGCAGGTTACGATGCCATGATACAAGGTGAAGGCGGCTTAATGAGTTTAACTGGCCAGCCTGATGGCATGCCAATGAAAGTTGGCGTGGCCGTTGTTGATGTAATGACAGGTTTATACAGTTGTAATGCAATACTGGCAGCGTTGATGGCTCGACATCAAACTAATCAAGGGCAACACATCGATATTGCCCTGCTCGATGTGCAAGTAGCAACGTTAGCCAATCAAGGGATGAATTATTTAGCAACCAGTAAAAACCCACAAAGATTAGGCAATGAACATCCTAACATTGTCCCGTATCAAACCTTTGCAACACAAGATGGCAGTCTCATTTTAGCTATTGGTAACGATAATCAATTTATCAAATTTTGTCAGGTTGCTAACTGCCCTAGCCTTGCTGACGATGCATTATATGCTACAAATGCTCAGCGTGTGGTTAATCGAAGCAAGCTTATTCCATTGTTAGCAACCAAACTTGCTTCGCATCCTACCCTTTGGTGGATAGAGCAACTTGAGTCGGTCGCGGTTCCCTGTGGGGCCGTTAATACCTTAGAGCAAGTGTTTAATCATCCGCAAATTAAACACCGTGAAATGGTAAAACACGTTGCCAATCAACAAGGAGAGTTAATTAAAACAATTGCATCACCCATCAATTTATCAGCAACACCTCTACAGTATCACAGCGCTTCGCCTGACTTAGGACAACATAGTTATGAGGTTTTAACGAACTTACTTGCTTACACTCAAGCAGATATAAAAAAATTATTTACAGATAAAATCATCAGCTAAACAAACGGATAAGGTATTAATTTTACATTATCCGTATTCTTAACATAAAGTCGATACAACGAATTATTAACTCACCCAATACACTTCGATTCAATTCAAAACCTATAAAATTACAGCAAACGCTTATTGGTAACACAGGGTTGAAATAGCTAATTTCTGATAAGTCACTATCACGTGTGCTTAATTCACGTTAATATACTGAATTAATTACTCAAAATATTATTCAAAAATTCATGGCCTTAAAATCAACCATCAATAAAGCGACTGTTCATTTATCAGATATGGATCGTAACTATTACGACACCATACAACTGACCATAGCGCAACACCCGTCTGAAACCGATCGTCGTATGATGATCCGCCTTATCGCTTATGTGTTAAACGCCAGTGAAAACCTGCAATTTGGTAAAGGTGTGAGTGATGAAGACGAAGCAGCCATTTGGCGAATTAATTACAGTGAAGTTATCGAGTTGTGGATTGAACTGGGGCAACTCGACGAAAAACGTCTTAAAAAAGCCTGTAATCGCGCACAAGAAGTAAAACTGTATTGCTATGGCAGTAGTGTAGACACTTGGTGGCAACAGTCTAAAAGTAAGTTGAATCAATTTAGTAAACTGTCAATTGAATCTTTTAGTGAAGAAACAGCGCAAGCATTAGAACTGTTAGCTGACCGCTCCATGGAATTTCAAATTAGCATTCAAGATGCCCAAGTTTGGCTGACCAGTGGCGAACAATCCTTGTTAATTGAACTAACGAAACTTAAGTAACCTGAACTCTAGATAAGCAGCACTTGCTCAAAGCACACACATTCGCTTGCAGTTAGTGGCTTACTTTACTTTTTTTATGCTGTTGTAAAGTTTCGCTTCAGCTATGATAACTTTATGATTAATTGAACTAGAATGACAAAAACTATGATGAAAAAATTAAAGTTTATCCCTAAGAAAAAACAACATTCGACACTAAAAACTGTTTTAGTATCTCTCTTAATTACCAGTTCATTTTACACTACGGCTGAAATAATACCGTCTGAACAGGTTATAAAAGATATTACATATTTAGCGTCTGACGATTTAAAGGGCCGTGCAAGCTTTAGTCCTGAGATTGACAAAGCCGCAAATTATATTGCTAAACGTTTTGCTGAAATTGGTCTTCAGCCATTGCACAGCGAGAGTTTTTTACAAACATTTACTGTTAGTCAAATACAACCGAATACACTGAGTGTTAATCTAAATGGCGAAAAAATTAGTCCTAAAAATACGGCTATAGCTTCAACAATAGAAAAGCTTGAATGGGATAGTAATGTTGCTCAAGTGCATATTATTAATAAAGATGATGATATGCGAACAGCCTTAAGAGAGTTAAATCAGCAAGGTGGACAGCATTTAATCGTTATCGATAATTCACATAAGAAAACTTTTAAAGCTTATCAAGGGTATTTTAATCGTGGCTTAACTAAGCTTTCACTTGAACACTCTGGCGCACTTGTTTTGGTATTACGCGATGACAATAGCGTTGAAAGTAAAATTGAACAATATAAGGTGAGCGCCAGCGCAACAATTACGCAACAAACATTAACCAATGTTGTTGGTGTTCTTCCCGGTAAACAAAGCCCTGAAGACATTGTTTTATACTCTTCACATTATGATCATTTAGGTGTTACTGAAGATGGTAAGCAAATTTATAATGGCGCTGATGACGATGCTTCAGGCACTACAGCGGTATTAAACTTAGCACAGTTTTTTGCTAATAAAGGCGACAATAAACGCAGCTTAATGTTTAGTGCATTTACTGCTGAAGAAATTGGCGGCTTTGGTTCAAAGTATTTTTCGCAGCAACTTAATCCTGACCATGTTGTTGCGATGATCAATATTGAAATGATCGGTAAACCATCTAAGTTTGGAGCTGGCACGATTTGGATGACAGGTATGGAACGCTCGAACTTAGGTGAGCTACTGAATAAAAATCTCGTAGAAATTAACACACAAATTTATCAAGACCCGTATCCAGAGCAAGGCTTATTCTATCGTTCTGACAACGCCACGCTAGCCCGATTAGGTGTGCCTGCACACAGTTTTAGCAGCACACAACTTGATAAAGATCAGCATTATCATAAGGTAACTGACGATATTAATAGCTTAGATCTTTCGTCAATGCATAAAGTAATAGAAACTTTAGCCACCGCGACTCAACCATTAGTTGACGGTTTAGCAACACCTACACGTATTGATAAAGCACAGGTGCGCTCAACGGGTAAGATTTACTAACATATTGAGAATAATCGCTGAGCCATAAGCCATGATAAATGATACGTGATACGTGATACATAATGGTTTTATGGCTTATGCGTATTAAATCTATTTTCAATGATTTATACCCTAGATTCAGCGCTGAATTTATCACTTACCTTGTTTAACCATTAAAACATTAATGTTGGCACTGCCAACGCATTTTAAACTCCAAAGCATTGCGCTCAGTTACCATAAAACCATGACGAAGATATAACGCCTTTGCAGGATTATGTAATAACACATTTAAGGTTATATCGAGCTGTTTCTCTTGTGCTTTTTGCTTAACTAAATCAAGTACCCTCCCGCCAATACCCAAACCTTGATAAGCCGGTAATAATTGAAATTGTCTGACATGAATTTTATCGGGAAATAAGCCTAATTTTAATAAACCAATGCTATCGTTTTCAATCAGAATAAGATGAGAATCAGCAAAAAATTCATCAATACGTTTTAAATGAGCGTTGTCATCAAGGTAAATTCCCGCCAGTTGTAAATGTTGATCCATAGCGGTTTTTCGCAAGGTTAACAAAAATGCTCTATCCGCTAACGTAGCTCGGCGGAAACTAATCATTGCAGAACGCTTTGACGAATTGCTTTTCTGCTTAAGAACTTGTGAAATTTTTGCCATTAAGAACCAATAACTAATTAACCCAGATACTTACTATATCAAGTTGATTAATTAGGTAAACCATTTACTCCTGCAGCTAAAAATTAGTAAAAAGTATTGAAGTAACGCAAAAAAACAGCCATTGAGCGCGCGAAGCTTGATCCGATGACAAAAATAACGGCAATATAAGGTATAAACTAATATAGGAAAATAACATGAACTTCAATAAATCACTTATTGTTATCTCTATCACCGCAGTATTAAGTGTTGCTTGTAGTAATGAAACAACTACTGCAGCTTCTAAAGGGAATAACGCCCTTGCAATGGCCACTGAATCAAACATTAATAGCACAGTAAGTGCTTCTCAAGCGGCTAATGAGTTATTCGACACAATTTTTATGGAAGGTGTTAATCGCAACCCCGTTAGACAAACCTATCTTGGTATAAAAACTGATTATGATAAGTGGCAAGACCTATCAGAAGAAAACAGTGCTAAAGAACTCGCTTATGCAAAACAAGCACTTAAACGTATTCAAATTATCAAGGTAGACAACCTTGATAAACAAACAAAGCTAAGTTATCAATTGCTGACTCAAAAGCTAGAACAACAAATTGCTGACTATCCGTGGCGTCATCATAACTACCCGGTTAATCAAATGTTTGGTGTGCATTCTCAAATACCGGCATTATTGATCAACCAACATAGCATTAAAGACACCAAGCAAGCACATGACTATATTGCCCGTGTAAAGAATGCAAAGGTATTGTTAGCGCAATTAGTTGATCAACTTAAAATCAGAGAAAGTAAAGGCATTATCGCGCCAAAATTTGTTTTTGGTCATGTTATTCGTGATTCAAAAAACTTAACAGTTGGCGCACCGTTTGATAATGGTGATGACAGTACGTTATACGCTGACTTTACGGCCAAAATAGCTAAGTTAGACATTCCTGATGCAGAAAAGAAAGCATTAACTGATGAACTATCTTCGGCATTAACCACTGAGTTTCAAACTGGCTACCAAACATTAGTTAGTTACTTAACCGAACTTGAGAAAAAAGCAGATAACACTGATGGTGCTTGGAAGTTTCCAAACGGTAACAAGTTTTACAACAATGCACTAAATCGCACGACCACAACAGATTTAACTGCTGATGAAATTCATCAAATAGGTTTAGATGAGGTGGCTCGCATTCATGATGAAATGCGTGTCATTATGACTAAAGTTGGTTTTAAAGGCACATTAAATGAATTTTTCCAATTTATGCGCCACGACCCACAATTTTATTATGCCGGAGATGATGCCGGACGTCAGCGCTACTTAACTGAGGCAACAGCCTTAATTAACACCATGAAAGGTGAATTAGACCAGTTATTTATCACTAAACCTAAAGCTGATTTAAAAGTTAAAAAAGTTGAAGAGTTTAGAGAAAAATCTGCCGGTAAAGCATTTTACCAACAGCCTGCACCAGATGGTTCACGTCCAGGTATTTACTACGCCAACCTATACGATATGGCCGCTATGCCAACTTACCAAATGGAAGCTTTAGCTTACCATGAAGGTATTCCTGGGCATCATATGCAAATAGCCTTAAAACAAGAGCTTGAAGGTATTCCTAAATTCAGAAAATTTGGTGGATATACAGCTTATAGCGAAGGTTGGGGCTTATATTCGGAAATGATCCCGAAAGAAATTGGCTTTTACCAAGACCCATATTCTGACTTTGGCCGTTTAGCCATGGAACTATGGCGTGCTTGTCGTTTAGTGGTTGATACCGGTATACACAATAAAAAATGGGATCGCGCTCAAGGTATTGAATATTATGTCAATAACACGCCTAATGCAGAGTCAGATGCTATAAAAATGGTTGAACGTCATGTGGTAATGCCATCGCAAGCAACTGCTTATAAAATTGGTATGTTAAAAATTGTTGAGCTGCGCGCAAAAGCAAAACAACAATTAGGCGATAAGTTTGATATTCGCGAGTTTCATGATGTTGTACTAACCAATGGCGCAGTACCACTTAACGTACTTGAAGATATGGTTAACGACTATATTGCCTCTAAAAGTTAAGCTTACTGAAAAATAACTATTTCAAAAGCTAACATTAAAAAACGCCAAATATTTATATATTTGGCGTTTTTGTTTTTGTATATTTTTACTTTTAGCTGTATTTTATTAAAATAAATCAGTGTATTAATAAAGCTTAAAGTAAAACCCTTATAAAATATTCTATCAGGGCATGTCATTAACAAGGAATAAAAATGGAATTGAAAGTTATCCCCGTATTACAAGTCGCCATTGCGGTAATCTTAATGAGCCTACTTCAATACTACCTGCCTGATATAACTTTCAGTAGCTATATTGCTTCCTCAGTTACAATTTCCTTAGTCATATTATTAATGGTTATTGCAATAGTGATTGGGTTTCTTGCCATTTATAGTTTTCGAGTACACCAAACGACTGTTAACCCGACTAAGCCTGAAACGTCATCTCAAGTAGTGGATAGTGGTATTTACAAGTATTCTAGAAACCCAATGTACTTAGCGATGTTACTAGCGTTAGTTGCTTTCGCTTGTTACCTTCAGAGCCCATTAAATTTATTAATTTGTGGACTTTTTGTTTGCTATATCACGAAATATCAAATAGTGCCCGAAGAACGTATGTTAATAAAATTGTTTGGTGAAGATTATGTCAGTTATAAAAACAAAGTTCGCCGCTGGCTATAGGTTTACAGAATTTTCTTTAAACAAAAAGTGTTACGTTTAGAAATGGTAAATATTGCGATATGAACTTCATACTAAGCAGATGTTTAGTCGTGACTTAAATTCGATTTTCACTGGTTATTCGAGGGAATATGCTGTTAAGACACTGGACACATAATCAGAAAAAAATTGAGTTTTCCCCTTTAACAGGTGAAGCTAAAACCATACTTTTAAAAAGTTCAAAAAGTACAGATTCTACCTGTTTAGGTTTTTCTCATTGCGAAAAAAAATTGTTTGGCTCTAAAGTCAATTTTGCGACTTACATTGAAGATACAAAAATAATATTTAACGCAGGTAAAAAAAGCTGGGATACGGGTGCTGATGGAATTCAATTTAAACATTCAACACCGTATCCATTTATATCTAAATTTCAAGTTATTGAAAATGGCAATTGTACTTTTAGTATTCTCTACTCCCATTTAGGCCGAGCACTACTCTCTCTTATTGATGTTACCTACGATCAACTTGATAAAGATGCTGACTTTTATTTAGAGTATATGGCAGAAGTCTTACTTGACTCTGAATGGCGAGCTACAGCTAAAGATAGATGGGGACAACATAAAGTAGGGTCAGATACACATTAATTGATTTTGGTGGTTTTGGTAACTGTAAAGCATTTATGTTGAGCTTAAAGCTTGATCATCTTGCTCGCTTTTGGAAATATCAGATAACTAAAGATTAATGTGTACCTGACCCTACTTTATTTGATTGTGTTTATATGGGGATAGGTCAATATCAGAATTATTCAATAGTTATAACACCTGACCAAAATATTAGGGAGGGTTTATTTCCCGTAACACTTTCATCAGGCTTTATGACAATCAAATTTAAACTAGGCTTTCTTTAAGTAACTGGCAACTAATACAATACGTGTACCATTTACCTTACCTTCAATATGCTCTGGGTTGTCAGTTAAACTGATGCCTCGAACCATGGTGCCTTGTTTAGCGGTAAAGTTTGCACCTTTTACTTTTAAATCTTTAATAAGCGTAACATTATCGCCATCTTGTAATTCAGTACCATTACTGTCGCGTGTAGGACCTTCTCGCTCGGCAGCAGCAATGCCCTGCTCAGCCCAAGTTTTAACAGCGTCTTCAAGGTAAATCATATCTAATGCATCTTGTGCCCAGCTTTCAGCTGACAATTTATGTAACAAACGATAAGCCATTACTTGAACTGCAGGCTCTTGATTCCACATAGCATCGGTTAAGCAGCGCATATGGTTAACATCAAGCGCTTTAGTGCCTTCAACTTGCTCTAAACAGTTGTTACATAGATAAATACTTTGCTGGGCACTTAAATCGCTAGTAGGAGGTACAGAAAATACCGATAAGTTATCTGGTGAGGTACATAATTCACAGCTGTTATTGCTGCGTGCTTTTAAAGCATTTTCAGTTGGCATAAAAGGATCTCCTAAAATTTTTGCGCTATTATGCTCCTAATTCACGAATTTAAAAAGTGGCGATTATAAAAACGAGAGATTTTATACTTAGAATGAGTTATCTAAGGCTGAGGGTTTTGCTGATTTTAAACTGCTGTTCGAAGAGAAAACAGCTTTGTTACTTTTAAATATTAAAGCAACAAAGCTAGAAATAAATTCAAATAAACATGTAAAGATTTACTCTAAATTTTTAGTGATATGATGAGATGCCGCTGCGGTAAATACCACATCAGTAGAGCTATTTAATGCTGTTTCAGCTGAATCTTGAATTACGCCAATAATAAAACCTATCGCAACAACTTGCATCGCAATATCGCTATTAATACCAAACAAACCGCACGCTAATGGAATAAGTAGCAATGAACCGCCAGCAACACCTGAAGCTCCACAGGCTGATACCGCAGCAACTACGCTCAGAAGTATCGCCGTAGCAAAATCAACTTCAATATTTAAGGTGTTAGCCGCCGCAAGTGTTAGTACTGTAATAGTAATAGCAGCGCCCGCCATATTAATGGTGGCACCTAAAGGGATAGAAACCGAATAAGTGTCTTCATGTAAATCAAGCTTTTCACATAACTCCATATTTACGGGAATATTTGCTGCTGAACTTCGGGTAAAAAATGCCGTAATACCAGATTCTTTGATACAAGTTAGTACCAATGGATAAGGGTTTTTGCGCATAATAATATAGACAATTAATGGGTTAACTACCAAGGCAATAATTAGCATTGCCCCGATTAACACTAGTACCAAGTGCGTAAATTCACTTAGAGTTTCAAAGCCAGTTGTAGCTACAGTATTGGCCACTAAGCCCATTATGCCTAATGGCGCAAAACGTATTACTAATTTAACCACGCTAGAAATAGCATCAGCAAGGTCATCAACCATGACTTTAGTGCTGTCACTAGCTTTTTTTAATGCAAAGCCTAAACCTAAGCCCCAAGCTAAAATACCAATAAAGTTACCAGTAATAACAGCATTAAAAGGGTTATCAACAATTTTAAATGCCAGTGTTGTTAACACCTCTCCTAGCCCTTGTGGCGGGTTAGCGCTAGCGCCAACAATATCTAAGGTTAAATGAACTGGAAAGAGAAAACTTAGCGCAACAGCAATTAGCGCCGCACTGATCGTACCAATTAAATAAAGCCCTACTATGGGTTTTAAATTAGCATCACTATTAGGTTTTTGATTCGCAATAGATGCCGCGACTAAAACCAGCACCAAAATAGGTGCTACTGCTTTTAAAGCATTTACAAACAAGTCACCTAAAATAGAAAATGACATCGCGAGTTTAGGCGATACAACAGCTAAAATAACGCCAAAAACAATGGCAATAATGATTTGATTTACGATATTTATTGACTTGAGTTTGGTTATAAAAGATGGGCTTTGTGTAGTATTTTCTAATGTCATAATTTATCTTATTTGAGTTATTATACTTATGAACACGCAAGCGTGTAGTGCAAGATTTTTACCATTTAATGGCGGTTATTGTCTAGTTTATTCGTTATATGGTTAGTTTAAAAAGACGATTCACTGTTCCATGATATAAACAAAGACTCTTCCTTGTTATCAACCAAAAAAGGCTTACAAACAAAGTGCCCCGCCACGGCTACTAATTCATTATCAAAAAAAATAAATGGCAGCCTTTTTCGTTGCCAGGGTGGAATATTAAGTTCTTGTAAAACCTTTTTTAAGGCACGTGAATGCTGTCTATATTGAGGTAAACATTTAGGGTTTTCGTGAGAAAATCTAACAGTAACAATTTGATCAGCTGTAGGCTTTTTGATAGCAGCTTGCCAGCTGTTTATTGTGTCAATCTTTTCTTTATTAGTTGAAATATTAAGAGCGCCAAGCGCATCAGGCAAGGTTAAATTGAGGCTATTTTCTAATGTGAAGTTTTCAAGATTAACCTCTTGTTGCCATGAACTAATATCTTGATAAATTGAAGTTAAATAAAACTCATCCTTAAAACGCCTAAAACAATAATTACTCAGCTGAATAACCGGCGACTTATCGATATTAGCATTTAGCTGTAAACATATTTGCTGCATCTGCTGACGTGAAGGCATGAGTAAATCATGACTGGAAATAAAATAGCGCAATAAATTTTTAAGCCGTATTTCACTGAGCTTATTTAACATAGCTACCGAAAGTTTACCTGGTGAAACCTGACAATTGAATAAGTCTTCTTGTGCTAATTCATCCAGTAATTGCTGCGCTTCAAAACAATGTTCGGCACTGCGAGCAATCGTATTATTAATACTAGGCCAACGCGTATTTAAGTTAGGTAAAACCTGATGACGAATGAAGTTTCGATCGTAGTGTTCATCATTATTAGATTCATCTTCAACCCAACTGAGTTGTTGTTGGTTAGCATAGTTAACAATATCAGCACGAGACACCGTTAATAACGGGCGAGCTATAGTGTGTTGAGCTAATTTGGCACTTGCTGGCATTGCCGATAAACCTTTAACCCCTGCACCACGCTTTAATGCCAGTAAAAAAGTTTCAGCTTGGTCATTAAGGTGATGGCCAGTAACAATAATTGCAGGCTCTGTACATGTTTTGATTAATACTTTATAACGCGCATCTCTTGCCATCGCTTCAAGGCTTTGCTGAGCTTCTTTCTTCAAATACAGTTTATGGCTAACTAATGGTAGAGAAAAACGCTCACATTGTTGCTGTGCAAAGAGCTGCCATTCATCGGCATGTCGGCTTAAACCATGATTAACATGACAAACGACAACATCATTGATTATCTTTTTCTGCTGCTTTAACGTCGCTAATGCTACCAATAGCACTTGTGAATCTACACCGCCGCTATAAGCAATAACAAGTGTTTGATCTGGAGTATCTTTAAAAAACTCTATCAGCGATGATTCAATTATATTCACAGGTTCAAAAACTATTAGGTAAAGTTACAAGTGCGAGAGGTATCATAATAAAGGTAATAAAAAGCGACCTATTGAGGTCGCTTATTTAATGTTAACAGTAACCAAATGACATGAGTTTTTCGTAACGACTTTCGATTAACTCGTCTTTAGACATTTTATCTAGTTCAGCAAGATCAGATTTTAACGCCTGCTTAAGGAATGCCGCCATCTGATCCATATCACGATGAGCGCCACCTAAAGGCTCTTCAACAACGCTATCGATGAGCTCTAATTCTTTAATTCGTTTAGCAGTAATACCCATTGCTTCAGCAGCTGTCGGTGCTTTTTCAGCTGTTTTCCACAAAATAGAAGCACAACCTTCAGGAGAGATTACTGAATATGTTGAATACTCAAGCATATTAACTTTATCACCAACACCTATAGCAAGTGCTCCACCAGAGCCACCTTCACCAATAACGGTACAAATAATCGGCACGTTCAAACGTGACATTACTTTTAAGTTCATCGCTATCGCTTCACTTTGACCACGCTCTTCTGCACCAATGCCGGGGTAAGCACCTGGCGTATCAATAAAAGTAATAATTGGCATATTAAAACGTTCAGCCATTCTCATTAAACGTAATGCTTTTCGGTAGCCTTCAGGACGAGGCATACCAAAATTACGTTTAACTTTTTCGTTAGTTGAACGGCCTTTTTGATGACCAATAACCATCACTGGGCGACCGTCTAAACGTGCTGTGCCACCGACTATCGCTTTATCGTCAGCATAAGCTCTATCACCTGCTAATTCATCAAACTCAGTAAAAATACGCGGTAAATAGTCTAAAGTGTATGGGCGTTGAGGGTGGCGAGCAACGCGTGCAGTTTGCCAAGGGTCTAAATTAGAAAATATTTTCTTAGTTAAGTCGCTATTTTTCTCTCGCAACTGAGTTATTTGATCTTCTAAATCGAGATCCAGTTCTTGGCCATTGTTGACCAATTGCAACTCTTCAATTTTCGCTTCAAGTTCCGCAATTGGAAGCTCAAAATCTAAAAAATTTAATGACATATGATTATTCTTACCTATGTTGTCTTTGAGTAACGTTAGTAATTAACACTACTTATTTAAATTTTAACTCGACTTGCTCGTCACCCAGTAGGGTTTTTAAATTGTATAATAGCATGTCGCTTGGCGATACGCGCCACTGTACCCCTAACTCTAGCATACCTTGCGCCTCATCTCTTTGATAAAAAACGCGAATTGGGCAAATACCATCTTTATAGGGTGTTAGCACCTGTGTAAATTGCTCGATAAACTGTCCTGACAGCTGATTTTTATCGACTTGTAAATCTAGTGACGTAACATAATTTTCCCTTGCATCTGCAATGGTCATTATGTCGCGAGCGGTCATTGTAATACCACCAGAGTAATCATCAAAGCTGACCTGTCCACTACAGACTAAAATTGCATCAGAAACAAGCAATTCTGCGAACCTATCGTAGTCGTCAGGGAATAAACGTATGTCCATTCTGGCGCTTTTGTCGTCTAATGTTACTAACGCCCAACGGCGCCCTCGTTTATTAACCAAGACCCTTACACCTAGTACCAACCCTACCGCTACGGTAGTTTTATCTTTATTCGTAGGTTGTAAACTGACTAAGCGCCCGGTTGCATAGCGCTTAATTTCACTTAAATAACGGTTAATAGGATGACCCGTTAAATATAGCCCTAAAGTTTCTTTTTCACCATCAAGCCATTGTTGTTCTGGCCATTTAGGTACTTCTTTGTAGACTTGCCTATTATCTTCAGGTTCTTCGTTGATTAAACCAAATAAATCATTTTGCCCCAGCGCTTGCGCCTTTGCGTGCTGTTCTGCGGCTTTTAATGCTTCTGTAAGCGATTCGAAGATAGCGGCTCTGTGTGGCCCATCTTTCACCTTAGGACCTAATGAGTCCATCGCACCTGATTTAATTAATTTTTCCAATACCCGTTTATTAATTTTTTTCAAATCAACACGGGCACAAAAATCAAATAAATCAATAAAATCACCACCGTTTTCACGGGCAGCTATAATTGCTTCAATAGGACCTTCACCAACACCTTTAACAGCACCTATACCATAGATAATTTGGTCTTCATCATTAACGGTGAATTTATATTGTCCTAGGTTTACATCTGGCGGTAATAGATCAATCCCCATGTTGCTACATTCATCAACTAAAGTAACAATTTTATCGGTGTTGTCCATATCAGCAGACATAACCGCCGCCATGAATGGCGCTGGAAAATGGGTTTTCATCCATAAAGTTTGATATGAAACTAAAGCATAAGCAGCAGAATGAGATTTGTTGAAACCATATCCGGCAAATTTTTCAACTAAGTCAAAAATCTTCATTGCCAGTTCGCCGTCAACACCTCGACCCACAGCGCCCGCTTCAAAACCTGCACGTTGTTTAGCCATTTCTTCAGGCTTTTTCTTACCCATAGCACGACGTAACATATCGGCACCGCCTAGCGAATAACCGGCAAGTACTTGCGCTATTTGCATTACCTGTTCTTGATACAAAATAATACCGTAAGTCGGTTCAAGAATAGGTTTTAAATCAATATGTTGCCATGTTTCATCTGGGTAGCTAATGGCTTCACGTCCATGTTTACGTTCAATAAAGTTATCAACCATGCCCGATTGTAATGGGCCGGGCCTGAACAAGGCTACCAAAGCGATAATATCTTCAAAGCAATCTGGTTTTAGTTTTGCGATCAGTGATTTCATACCACTAGATTCAAGTTGGAAAACAGCCGTTGTTTCCGACTTTAATAACACTTTAAAACTGGCTTTATCTTCAAGATCAATCGCAGCTAAGTTAATCGGCTCTTTGCCCTGCTTTAATAATTTTGCATCCGCCATTTCAATGGCCCACTGCAAAATAGTTAGTGTACGTAAACCAAGAAAATCGAATTTAACTAAACCAGCATCTTCTACATCATTTTTATCAAATTGCGTTACTGGATTTTTACCTTCTTCATCGCAATATAATGGAGCGAAGTCGGTGATTGTGGTGGGTGAAATAACAACACCACCCGCATGTTTACCTGCATTTCGTGTTGTGCCTTCTAGAATTCGGCACATATCAATTAAGTCTTTTACATCACTGTCTTGAGCATAAACCTCAGGCAGTTTAGGCTCTTCTTCAAACGCTTTGGCTAAGGTCATGCCCGGAGTTGGTGGTATAAGCTTTGAAATTCGATCAACAAAACCATAAGGGTGGCCTAATACTCGGCCCACATCACGAATAACGGCTTTGGCAGCCATAGTACCAAAAGTAATAATTTGTGACACTGCATCTCGGCCATATAACTCTGCCGTGTGTTCAATAACCTCATCGCGTCGGTCCATACAAAAATCGACATCAAAATCAGGCATCGAAACACGTTCAGGATTAAGAAAGCGCTCAAACAGCAAGTCATACTCAAGCGGATCAAGGTCGGTAATTTTTTGTGCGTAAGCTACCAATGAACCTGCACCAGAGCCACGACCGGGCCCTACGGGAATATTATTGTCTTTACTCCACTGGATAAACTCCATCACTATCAAGAAATAACCAGGGAACCCCATATTATTAATGACTTCCAGTTCGATAGCTAAACGCTCATCATAAGGCTTACGCTTTTCAGCAAAATCAGGTGCATCTTTATCAAATAAGAACTCTAAACGTTCTTGTAAGCCTTCTTCTGAAACTTTGACTAAATAGTCTTCAATTGCCAAGCCTTCTGTCGGAAAATCAGGTAAAACGTATTCTCCTAGCGTAACGGTAACATTACACCTTTTCGCTATTTCAACTGAATTTTGTAGTGCTTCAGGTATATCGTCAAAGAGTGCGAGCATTTCTTCTTCGGAACGTAAATATTGCTCTTTGGAGTATTTTCTTGGTCTACGCTTATCATCTAAAGTAAAACCATCATGTATCGCAACACGAATTTCATGGGCATCGAAGTCTTCTGGACTTAAGAACATAACTTCATTGGTAGCAACAACGGGTAAATTATGACTCGCAGCAAGTTCTACAGCTAGATGGATGTAATTTTCTTCATCATTTCGCCCAGTACGAATTAACTCAAGGTAAAAACAGTTTGGAAAGTATTGTTGATAAAACCCTACCATTTCTTCAACAAACTCACTATTACCTTTAAGTAGCGCTTTGCCTAAGTCTCCTTCGCGACCACCTGAGAGAAGAATTAAGCCCTCAGTGTGATCAATTAGCCAGTCTCGATCTATAACGGCTTTACCTTGAATATGTCCGCGTAAATAAGCTTTAGAAATTAATTCAGTGAGGTTTTTATAGCCGGCATTATTTGTTGTTAATACTACAATTCGCGATAATTCACCTTCTAATGCCTTGCTTTTAACCCAAAAATCGCACCCGATGATTGGCTTTAAGCCTGCACCATGTGCGGCATGATAATATTTAACTAAACCACACAAATTTGTTTGGTCAGTAAGGGCAATGGCAGGCATTTTAAACTCTGCAGCACGAGCAACAATCGGCTTAACTTTATTTAAACCGTCTGACATGGAGAAGTCGCTGTGTATTCTTAAATGAATAAACGCTGGATCATTACCTTTATCGACCACCATAGAATCAGGCGCGATGGTATTAATTGTTGCTAACTCGGTTTCAGACATTGAATACTCTAGTTATTTTTATTTGGTATAGCTGAGTTTGCGAGTACATTAGCTACCGGTTTAAAACTTCTTCGGTAACAATCTAGTACGCCATGCTCAATGATTTTTTCTAAATGAGCTTTTGTCGGATATCCTTTATGTTGAGCAAAACCGTAATAAGGATAAAGTTTATCCAAGGCTATCATTTCGTCATCTCTTGCTACTTTAGCTAAAATCGAAGCAGCACTAATTTCTATGACTCGGGCATCACCTTTAACAACACTTTGACTTGCTATTTCACCATTTTCATGAGCAAATGTCGGGCAACGATTGCCATCGACTAACACGAAGTCTGGTGTAATGCTTAAGCCTTGAACTGCACGTTGCATGGCTAACATAGTGGCATGAAGAATATTAAGGGTATCAATTTCCTCAGGAGAAGCTCGCCCAATAGACCAAGCGATTGCATTTTGTTTAATTTCTACTGATAATTGCTGCCTTTTCTTTTCTGACAGTTTTTTTGAATCCATTAATCCAGCTATCGGGTTATCGGGATCTAATATAACAGCTGCAGTTACTACATCCCCAACTAATGGACCACGTCCTACTTCGTCAACACCTGCAATACAATAAGCAATGGGATACTCAAAAGGAGGTAAAACTTTTTTAACTACCGGCATAATAACTCTGCTTAAAAATTATAATAAATTGGTTACAGCGATAGCCGCTTGTTCACTTGCGTTTTGCTTAAGTGCTAAATGAATATCTGTAAACGCTTGATTCAACGCTGACTGATCTTCAAACAAACGCTCTTCAACTAAAGGTAATATGTTTTCTACTGTTACTTGAGCTTGCAGTAGCTCAGGCACTAAACTTTTATTGGCCAGTAAATTAGGTAATGAAAACCACTTCAATTTTACAAAACCTTTAAACATATGATAGGTAAGCGGGTTGAATTTATAACAGATCACCATAGGACGTTTTATTAAAGCAGCTTCAAGTGTAACCGTACCAGACGCAGTTAATAAACAATCGCTAGCCGCCATCACTTGTTGTGTTTTACCAACAATAACTATTACGGGAAGTTCAGGTGCTATTTGTTGATGTAATTGATTAAATTGTTCTGCCCTTTTATCACTAACCATAGGCACAACAAAAGTTAACTCGTCAGCTTTATCTGGGTACTTGCTGAGTAATTTTTGGGCACTATGTAAGAATGGCTCAACTAAGCGCGACAGCTCACCACCTCGGCTACCAGGCATTAAAGCTAAAATTTTTGCTGAATCAAGTAAACCTAGCGCCTGTCTCGCCGAATGCTGCTCAGAAACTAGTGGAATATCGTCAGCCAACGAATGCCCAACAAAAGTACAGGGGATTTGGTGTTTGTCATAAAAAGCTTTTTCAAAAGGTAATAACGACAAGACCATATTGGTTGCTTTCGCAATTTTAAACACCCGCTTCTCGCGCCACGCCCAAACTGAAGGGCTAACGTAATGAACTGTTTTAATACCCTCTTTTTTTAACTTTCCTTCAAGAGTAATATTAAAATCAGGAGCATCTATACCAATAAACACATTGGGCTTGTTAGCAATAAAGTATTCTACTAAAGATTTACGAATATGCAGTAATCGGCGTAATCTACCCAGTACTTCAAAAACTCCCATTACGGATAGTTCTTCCATATCAAATAGTGATTCGAAGCCTAACGCTAGCATTTTAGGACCTCCAATGCCGATAAACTTAGCGTTTGGGTATCTTAACTGCAACTGTTGCACTAAACCTGCGCCTAAAGTGTCGCCAGAGTGCTCTCCAACGACCATAGCAAAAGTAATAATGGCATCAGGTGATGCTTTGATTGACGCAATATCTGTGGAGTTAGTTGTCATCACCATAAATTAACGAACAATGCCGCGACTAGAGTTTTCAATGAAATGAGTAAACGTATCGAGCTCAACTAACTTGTGTTCTGAAGCGTTAATTTTTGCTATCGCTTCATCAACAGTTAACCCTTGACGGTATACAGCTTTGTATGCACGTTTAATTTGCAGAACAACCTTGCTATCAAAGCCGCGACGTTTAAGACCCTCGCTATTTAAACCAAATGGTTTTGCCGGCTGTCCAGACGCCATGACGTAAGGCGGCACATCTTTAAGAATCAAAGAGTTTGCAGCAATAAAGCAATGATCGCCAATATGGCAGAATTGGTGAACGCCTGCCATTCCACCAATAATCGCATGGTCACCGACATGAACATGACCAGCAATTGAGGCACCGTTCGCTAAAATACAATGACTTCCTACCATGCAATCATGAGCAATATGGGTATAAGCCATAAATAAATTATTGCTGCCAATTTGGGTTAAGCTATTGTCTTGAACAGTACCACGATGAACAGTACAGTTTTCACGAAATGTATTGTTATCACCAATCACTAGTTCAGTTAATTCACCCGCATACTTTAAATCTTGGCAATCTTCGCCAATAGAAGCAAACTGAAATATGCGGTTACCTTTACCAATAGTAGTGGGACCATTAATAACAACATGTGAGCTGATATGACAATCGTCTCCAACAACTACATTTGCAGCTATATGTGTCCAAGGGCCAATTTTCACATTTTTGCCGATAACTGCGCCATCTTCGATAATCGCTTGCGGGTGGATCATTGCCGTTGAATCAATCATATTACAAAGCCTTTCTTGCGCACATTAAGTCTGCAGAACAGACAACTTTACCGTCAACTTTAGCTTCACCATAAAACTTCCACATACCGCGACGTTCTTTTATCAGCTCTAAATGTAAATGCATAGTATCGCCTGGATGTACTGGTTTTTTAAACTTTGCTTTATCGATTGAAGCAAATAGAAATAACTCACCTTCACTTTGATCTCTAACAGATTTAAAGCCAAGAATGCCACTTGCTTGTGCTAAAGCTTCAAGAATTAATACACCTGGGAAAATAGAATAATTTGGAAAATGTCCCATAAATGCAGGTTCGTTAACAGTAACGTTTTTAATTGCATGAATCGACTTACCAGGCGTGTAATCGAGTACACGGTCAACTAATAAAAACGGGTAACGATGGGGAATAAGTGTTTTTATCTCTTCGACATCAATAATATTTTTTTGCGATTCCAAAATTACTTCCTCTTTTTACTTATCTAAGACGTCAGATTACTAGTTTTTTCTAAAACACTTAACCGCTTAGTTAAGGATTCTAGTTTACGGATCCTAGCATTATTTTTGTGCCATTCTTTATTAGGCTGGCATGGCATACCCGATGAATAAACACCCGGCTCTTTTAAGGATTTGGTAACCATTGTCATGCCAGTAAAAACACAGCCATCTGCAATGTTAATATGGCCATTGACGCCAACCAGACCAGCAATAATACAATTTTTTCCAATTTCAGTGCTGCCAGCAATAACACTGCACGCTGCTATAGCGGTATTCTCACCGATCACAACGTTATGAGCAATCTGTATTTGGTTATCTAAAATAACGCCATTTTTAATGATAGTGTTACCTAAGGCACCTCGGTCAATGGTAGTACTGGCACCAATTTCAACATTGTCCCCAATAACAACTGTCCCCAACTGCGGTATTTTTACCCAAGTGCCTTTATGATTTGCATAACCAAAGCCGTCAGCACCGATAACCGTATTAGCATGTACAGCACAATTCTCGCCAATAATCACGCCATGATAAATACTAACATTAGACCAAATAGTAGAATTAACGCCAATGGTTGCACCAATCCCGATAAAACTACCTGCTCCTACGCTAACGCCCTCGCTAAGGTTAACCCCAGCTTCAATAACAGCATTAGCGCCAATTGAAACGTTATTACCTATAATAGCACTATCATCAATAACAGCTGATGCATGTATAAGGTTTGCAGGTTTAGGCGTTGTATCAAGTAATTGTGCTACCAAAGCATAACCAACGTAAGGGTTGTCCATAACTAAGGCATTACACTGACATTTTGAGGCTTCCGCTTGAGTTACAATAACCGCACTAGCATTGGTTGTGGCTAATTGATCACTATATTTACTATTTGCTAAAAAGGCGATCTGTCCGCTAGTGGCTGATGCTAAAGTTGCTAGACTGACAATATTGCATTGTTCATCACCTTGAACAACAGCGCCAATTTTTTCTGCGATTTCTGCAAGAGTGTAACTCATAAGAATAAACTTCTTTTATATGTGCTCTAAAGTATTATTTTAAAGTATAGGCTTAAAGGAAGCGTTAACCAGCATAGGGCTAAACGCAATATTCCGAATCAACTTGATTCGGAATATTAAAGAGTCGAGAAGCGATGAATAAAAATCGAAATGACTTTTATTCGAACAGCTTAAAACTAATGATTAGTTTAATTTGCTAACTTGTTTAACAACTTCTTCGGTAATTGCTGTTTGTGGTTTTGAATAAACAACAGCACTTTGTTCAAGTACTAAATCATAATCGCCTTTGGCTGCAATGTTATCAATTGCTTGACGAACTAACGCAATAATTTTGTTAGTTTCTTCATTTTTTCTAGCGCCTGAGCTCTGCTGAAAAGCTTTACCTTTAGTTTGGTAGTCTTGGTACAGCTTACCAATTTTACCTTCTAATTCTTCAATTTCTTTAGCGCTCATTAAAGCACCATCACGCTTACGTTTTTCTTGAAGGTATTTAAAGTCTTGCTCAAGTTGCGCAAGCACAGCTTTTTCATCTTTAAACTCTTCTTCTAAGCTTTTCATTATTGCCGCAGTTTGTGGGATTTTACCCATAACTTCTTGGAAGTTAACTACACCAATTTTTTGGTCTGCAGCCATCGCTGAACTAGCTAAAATATATCCTGATGCTGCTGTAGCGAATGCAATAGATTTAATCAATTTTTTCAAACTTTACTCCTAAAATATCTTCTAATATTTTTTATATAATTTTGTTATGCGGTAGTTATACCGCCTCAGTTAACTTGGTTCAAGCCTATTTATTTAAAGCGCACACATTTTGCGCAATTATTAGCCTTTATCTACTTAAAACCTAAATAAATTTAAAACGTTTGCCCAATATTAAAGCTAAAGAATTCGGTATCATCACCCTCTTCTTCTTTCAATGTTTTAGCAAAACTAAAAATCATCGGCCCCATTGGAGATAACCATTGAACAGATAAACCAGCAGATGCCCTATAACGCCCAACATCTGAATAGTCTGCTATTTTGTCAAACTCAACGCCATTTAAGTCTTTATAATCACTTAAACTGAACTCAGTATCCCAAACATTACCTGCATCAACAAATATACTTGAGCGTACACTATTACTAAAACCTTCGTCTAAAAATGGTGTTGGTACAATCAATTCAACACCAGCAATGGCGATGGCATTACCACCTACCGAGCGTCGTGATGTTTGAATAAAGTCGTGATCAGGACCTAAACAACAACCACCTGCCGAGCCAACGGCATCGGGTGTGCCAGGAATTGTTGTTGAACGGCGGTAAATAGCGCGTGGGCCAACAATATTAGATTCGAAACCACGTAACGTGCCTGAGCCACCTGCTCTAAAGTTTTCCCAAAATGGTAATATTTGATCATTACCTTCAACTGAACCATAACCGTTACCGTAGCCTAATTGAAACTTAGCTAAAACTGTCCAGCGTTGGTCACGTGTTAATGGGAAGTACCATTTTGTGTCCAAATTAATTTTGAAATAATTCACATCAGAATTAGGCGTTGTCATCTTATAAGATAAACTTTGTTGCGAACCATCTGTTGGGAAAGTACCACGGTTTAGTGTTGAACGAGATATAGCCGCGTTAATATCAAAACTTTCAAAGCTTAAGCCACCATCTGGATCGTTTGGATCTGAATATAATTCATAAAACTGTTGAATTTGTTCGTAAGTTTCTAAACGTGTAATACCGTTGTTTTTATATCCTAAACCAAAGCTTAATCTTACATATTCGTTAATCGGAAAACCTAAAGTAACACCAGCACCATAAGTTTTGTTGTTATATTCAACAAGGTTGGCGTTACCAGCATCAAATTCTTGATAGAAAATATTTCCGCCTAATGAGATACCATCAACCGTAAAATATGGGTCGGTGAATGAAATATTTGCACTTCTTGAGTAACTAGAAGTGTTTATACTAAAACCTAAACGGTTACCTGTACCTAAAAAGTTATTTTGTTGTACACCAGCGTTTAAGCTCAATTGTGTTTGTGAACCGTAACCAATACCTGCGGTAAAAGAGCCTGACGGCTGCTCTTTAACTTCAAAGTCAATATCAACAAGGTCGTCTTCGCCCGGAAGCTGATTAGTTTCAAATTCAACAGTTTCCATATAAGGTAAACGTTGTACCCAAGCTTTTGAACCTTCAACCAGGTTATTAGATAACCACGCACCTTCCATTTGACGCATTTCGCGACGTAGAACATGCTCAGCGGTAACATGATTACCTTTAAAGTTAATGCGGTTAACATAAACGCGCTTACCAGGATCCACTGACAATACTAATTTTACGGTTTTGTTTTCTTCATCAATTTCTGGAATTGTCACTACTTTTGGATAAGCGTATCCATAGCGACCAAGAAATTTACTGACCAATTCTTCAGAATAAGTGACTAACGCACCGTTATAAAGCGTATCTGTTTGAATGGGAGTGATGGCACGAATAGTTTTTTCAAAACCGGCCATATCGCCAATAAAGTCTACTTCACTAACGGTATAAAGATCACCTTCAGTTACGTTAAGCGTAATATATACCGCTTCTTTATCTGGCGTCATTGAAACTTGTGTAGAATCAACCTTATATTGCAAATAACCACGGTCAAGATAGTAACTTTGTATAGTTTCCATATCACCTTGTAAGGTTTGTTTTTGATAGCGATCTTGCGCCATAAAATCCCACCAGGGTGAATCGTAGGTTAATTCAATGCGTTCTAAAAGCTCAGCGTCTGAAAACTTTTCATTACCAACAATGTTAATTTGTTCTATCGCTGCTGCGTCGCCTTCTTTGAAAACGAAATCAATATTTACACGGTTACGCGGTAAGTGAGTAACATTGGCTTTAACATCAGCGTTGTATTTACCTACGCTGTGGTAAAAATCTTCTAGGCCAACCTCAATACCAGAAATAACGGTCATATCAAGTGTTTCACCAACACGAATATCACTACCATCAAGACTTTCAGTTAGCTGCTCTTCTTTTAAGTCTTTGTTACCATCAAAAGTTATCGCACTTATCGTGGCTCTTTCTCGTACACGATAAATAACGGTATTAGCATCTCTAGACACCACAACATCACTAAAATGACCAGATTTGTAAAGTGCTTTGATTGACTGAGAAACACGAAACTCGTTTAAGTTATCGCCAACGTTGAATGGAATATGTGTTAATGCTGCTCCCAACGCTACGCGTTGCAAACCTTTAACTTGAATATCTTCCACTTGAAAGTCATCAGCAGCTTGTGCTGTTGCTCCCAAACTACCTAATAATACCGCCAGGGCAAGTTTTTTAATAATCATAAAATATTAACTTTATACTTCTTTTAGTTATAATCGCGATAAATCGTTAAATATGGCGATACTCATTAAGCTTAGTAGCGCTATAGTACCAAATTTAAAACCTATTTCTTGTATTTTTTCTGGTACGGGTTTCCCCGTTAAAAGCTCGATAAAATAATAAAATAAGTGTCCTCCGTCTAATACTGGTAAAGGTAAAAGGTTAATTATGCCCAAGTTAATACTAATTAATGCTAAGAAGCCTAAAAAGTACACTAAACCATAATCAGCACTACTACCGGCACCTTGTGCTATCGATATTGGCCCACTTAGATTTTTCACTGATACATCACCGGTAAATAGCTTACCGATCATATCAAAACTTAATACTACTAAATTCCACGTTTTTTGAACGCTTTGCTCAATTGCAGCAACGGGTCCATATTGGTGATCAAACAAATACTCTTGAGGGTATGGTGCTGAAATTGGTTGTACACCTAAATACCCAACAACTTTATTCTGAGTTTTTTTTGCTTCAGGAAAAACATCGAGTGTAATTGTTTCTCCGTTACGTAACACTTCGATTGAAACATTTTGTTCAGGGTATAATTTAATTTTTTCTGAAAACCTTGACCATTGACCCTCAATGTTTTCACTAGCAATCGACAATAATTCATCGCCAGCCTTTAAGCCTGCTTTTTCTGCGGGGCTACCTTTGGCCACTAAGGCTAACTTTGCCTGTGTTTCAGCTCGATATGGCATAAACCCTAAACTCGCCATTGCTGATTCTTTCTCTGGAGCAAATGACCAATTGTCAGTATTTAAAGTAAACTCTTGGCTTGTTGTTCTATTCGCCTGTTTTACTGTAAAGGTAATTTGTTTATCGCCAATGGAACTCACTAAGGCTAAATTTACATCTTGCCAATCAACCGTTTTTTGTCCTGAAATAGCAATTATTTCACCTTGTTTTGGTAACTTGGCTTTAGCCGCAATTGAGCCGACCTCCACGTCACCAATTATAGGCTTAACACTCGGCACACCAATTAAAAACATGATGTAGAAAGCGACAATAGCAAACGCAAAATTAGCAAAAGGTCCGGCAGCTATAATAGCAATTCGTTGGTAAACCGACTTAGCATTAAATGTACGGATTATTTGGCCTTCGCTAACCTCGTCGACGCGGCTATCAAGCATTTTAACATAGCCACCTAGCGGTATCATCGCAATAACAAACTCAGTGCCATGGCGATCTACTTTTCGCCAAATAGCCTTACCAAAACCAATAGAGAACTTATCTACTTGCACCCCATTTTTGCGTGCAACCCAAAAGTGACCGTATTCATGAACAGTGATCAAAATACCCAGTGCAACGACAAAAGATGCAAGATTCCAAATAAACTCTATCATGCTACTACTCTATTTATGCTCGGGTTCAGTTATTAATGATTGCGCAAATACTCTGACACTTCTATCAAGAGCAACAACTTCTTCAATTGAAGTTACCTTTTCTGAGACAAATTTTTTCACAGAAGTTTCATTTATTTTTGCAATATCAGTGAATTTAATTTTTTCGTTTAAAAAAGCATCAACCGCAATTTCATTAGCAGCGTTAAGTGCAGTACATGCACCTTGACCACTTTTACATGCATCAATGGCTAATTTTAAATTTGGATATTTGATGAAGTCAACAGCTTCAAATTCGAAAGATTTAGCGTTAAAAAAGTCAAAGGGTTCAACACCAGATTCAATACGCTGTGGGAAACTTAACGCATGTGCAATGGGTGTTCGCATATCAGGGTTACCCATTTGCGCTAATACTGAACCATCTTTATATTGCACCATTGAATGAATGGTACTTTGCGGGTGCAGTACTACTTGAATATCTTCTGGCTCAAGATTGAACAGCCATTTTGCTTCAATAAACTCTAAACCTTTATTCATCATGGTTGCTGAATCAACTGAAATTTTACGTCCCATATCCCAATTAGGATGTGCACAAGCTTGTGCTGGAGTTACCGTTTCAAGTTCATTAAGTGCCCATGTTCGAAAAGGCCCGCCAGAACCAGTGAGTAAGACTTTACTAACACCTTCATGCGATAAATCGCAATAACCTGGTTGTTGTTGGGCGTTTAGGGGTAAACATTGAAATATAGCATTGTGTTCGCTATCAATAGGTAAAAGCTGAGCGCCCGACTGTTTAACAGCTTCAATAAAAATTGCACCAGAAGTTACTAGCGCTTCTTTATTCGCTAATAATACCTTTTTGCCTGCTTTAACTGCTGCCAGTGTTGATAACAACCCAGAAGCACCTACTATAGCCGCCATGACAGTATCTGTAGCACTATCTTGAGCAATAAGTTCTAGCTCTAATATGCCTGAAGTTACTATAATTTCACTTAGATTTACGCGTTTAAGTTTATCAGCGAGTATCTCAGCATGTTGCTTAGAAACCATCACCACTTTTTGTGGCTTAAACTCTATACACTGCTCAAACATAAGATCAACGCTAGAATGTGCCGATAAACTCACAACATTAAATTTTTCAGGATGTAGGCGCACAACATCCAAAGTACTTCTACCGATTGAACCGGTAGAGCCTAAAATACAAAGTGTTTGCATTTACTCTACCAACCCAAATATGCGTAACATAAGGCATATATTGGAGCAGTTGCCGTTAAACTATCTATTCTATCCAAAATACCGCCATGCCCAGGTAGTATTGTGCCGCTGTCTTTAACACCCGCTTGACGCTTAAACATGCTTTCGTTTAGATCACCAAGCACCGAAATAGTAGTAATTAGAATGGTTACTGGAATAACTATGCGATATTGTGCCATTGTCCAATCGATAAAATAACCGGCAATTACCACCATAACACAAGCAAATATAACCCCACCTAAAAAGCCTTCTAGTGTTTTCCCAGGACTTACATTTGGCAATAATTTATGTTTACCAATTGATTTACCGACAAAATATGCACCAACATCAGCGCTCCAAACCATTAAGAATAAGAACATTAATAATTGTGCACCGTGGTAGGGATCAACTTGATAGTCGCTGCTTCTTAGTGCCATAAAAGCAAGCCAAGTAGGTACTAAAGTTAACCAGCCAAATAGTCCTCGAACTGAACGATGACTTGACCAAAACTTGCTGAATCTTGGGTATAAAAACGTTAAGCCTGCTGAAAGTAACCACCAAGCAACCGCTAGCCACAGCACTATGTTAGCTTCGTCGACTAAATGTTTAGGTGCATCCCATAATGTATCTAACGGTAAAAAATACCACAATGTGGCTATTAAAATGCTGGTAACACTAACGAATGCAATACGATAACGTTTATTAGCACAGCCCATTAAAGGCCCCCACTCCCAAGCTCCTATTGCCATAACAACCAACATTACTGCTGCGAAGTTAATGAGAGATAAGTAAAAAATAGCCGAAATCGCGGCTGGTGCGAGAATTAATGCAGTTATAATACGTTGTTTTAACAAACGATATTCCTTAAATTGTGTTAAGTATTTTTAATTATTATTATTTACTTGTTCACCAGTTTTCCCAAATCGTCGTTCACGCTGGTCAAACACAGTTATTGCTTTGGTTAATTCTTCTTCATTAAAATCAGGCCAGAGAACATCGGTAAAATATAACTCGGCATAAGCGGCTTGCCAAAGTAAAAAGTTACTTATGCGATAATCGCCACCAGTTCTAATAAGTAAATCTAACGCGGGTAATTCAGACAAACTTGTATGAGAATTTAATGATGCTTCAGTAATATCGTCAATCGATATTTCTTGGTTCGATACCTGCTCTGCCAACTTTTTAGCTGCGTGAGTTATATCCCAACGTCCACCATAGTTAGCTGCAACAGATAATACCATACCGGTATTATTTGCGGTTAATGCCTCTGATTGTTTAATCATTTTCTGCAATTTATTAGAAAACTTACTCAAGTCCCCAATAACATTAAATCTAATGCCATTTTTATGTAAGCGTTTAACCTCACGTGTTAAGACAAACATAAACAAATCCATTAAAACGCTAACTTCACTAGCAGGACGTTGCCAGTTTTCACTACTAAACGCGAACAAAGTTAATGCTTTTACACCATGCTTTGCTGCAGATGCAACGGTAGTCTTCACTGATTCAACACCAGCCTTATGACCCGCAACGCGTTTTTTACCAATTAACTGAGCCCAACGACCATTACCATCCATAATAATTGCTATATGTTGTGGTATCTTCACTTCAGCTGCTAACAGTTGATTAGTTTGATTTTCTGTTGTACTCACATACTCTCCATTTGTAAGCTTAACGCTGAGTAATAAAATAGGTAAAGGTATATATTCGCATTTTAGCATTAACGCTAGAAATCAAACTATGCCAGAACATGCCGATAATAGTTTGTCTTTTATATGCAAAAACGCCGTAGTCATTATCTACGGCGCTATAGATTAAGCAATGAAAACTTTAGATTTCCATCAATTCTGTTTCTTTTGCGGATAAAACTTCATCTACTTGCTTAATAAATGTATCAGTAATTTTTTGCACTTCGTCTTCTGCTTGGTGCATTTCATCATCACTGATCTCTTTCTCTTTGTTTAATGATTTAATATCGGTATTAGCATCGCGACGTATATTGCGAATAGCAACTTTACCGCCTTCGGCTTCACCACGCACAACTTTAACTAAATCTTTACGACGTTCTTCTGTTAACGGAGGTAAAGGAATACGAATTAACGTACCTTGTGATGAAGGATTAAGACCTAAATCTGATTTTAAAATTGCTTTTTCAACGGCACCAATCATGCCCTTGTCAAATACAGTAATGGCTAAAGTACGCGCGTCAGGCACTGAAATATTACCTACTTGGTTTAATGGAGTATCCATGCCGTAATATTCAACAACAATGTTATCCAATAATGAACGATGTGCTCGTCCGGTACGCACTTTGTTCAAACTAATTTTTAATGACTCGATACTTTTCGCCATTCTTTCTTGAGCGTCTTGTTTTATTTCGTTTATCACTATGTTATTCCTGCACTAATTAATTTAAATTTTCAGCGTGATCAATTGTTGTACCTTCTTGTCCACCCATAATGACAGATTTTAACGCGCCGGGCTTATTCATATTAAAAACACGAAGCGTCATGCTGTGATCACGAGCAAGTGTGAAGGCAGCTAAATCCATCACTTGTAATTCTTTTTCTAAAACTTCTTGATAGCTTAAATGGCTATATAAGGTTGCATCTGGATTAGCTACTGGGTCTTCTGAGTAAATACCATCAACTTTAGTTGCCTTAAGAACTACATCAGCTTCTATCTCAATACCGCGTAAACATGCAGCAGAGTCAGTGGTAAAAAATGGGTTGCCTGTACCAGCACTAAAGATAACTACACGGCCAGATTTTAATAAGCTAATAGCGTCAGCCCAATTATAACGGTCACAAACACCGGCTAGATCAATTGCTGACATTAAGCGAGTATTAACAAATGCACGATGTAAAGCATCACGCATAGCCAAACCATTCATTACGGTAGCTAACATACCCATTTGGTCGCCAACAACACGATTCATACCTGCTTCAGCTAAGCCTTTACCTCGAAACAGATTGCCGCCGCCAATAACTAAGCCGACCTGAATGCCCATTTCGATTAATTCTTTGATTTCTTGCGCCATACGATCCAGTACTTTTGGATCGATGCCAAAACCTTCTTCGCCCATTAAGGCTTCACCACTAAGTTTTAAAAGGATTCGACGATACATTGGTTTGGGATTGATGCTCATGTAATAAACATTCCTTAAGAATTATAAATTAAAATAGTCTAGGCCGGATCGACCGCGGCTATTTTAATACGTTTAGCCACGGTTCGAAAGTCAAATATGAAAAAAGTCTAAAGTGGAAGCTATTTATCGTTTTTTATTAACAAATGTGTTTGATTTTTAATCACAAATAATATTGAGTCGATATTTTTATCAGTCAGAAATAAAGTTAGCTGTTAGATTTTAGTCATAAAAAAAGCGCCAATCGGCGCTTTTCTATTTGAGCTAACAATTAATTCAGTGTTGAATTAACCTTTAGCTGCTGCGATTTGTGCTTCAACTTCAGCAGCAAAATCTTCTTCTTTTTTCTCAATACCTTCGCCAACTTCTAAACGAACGAATGAAGAAATTGTTAAACCTTTTTCTTTTAAAACAGCGCCAACAGTTTTCTTAGGCTCCATGATAAAAGCTTGACCTGTTAAAGAAATTTCACCCGTAAATTTCTTCATGCGACCAATGATGATTTTTTCAAGTAAATCAACTGGCTTTTTCTTGTTTTCTTCAAGCGCATCGTTTTCAGCTTTTAAGATATCTAACTGAATACGTTGTTCATTTTCAACTACGCTAGCAGGAACATCTTCAGGGTTGATGAACTCTGGCTTGCTTGCAGCAACGTGCATAGCAATGTGCTTAAGTGCTTCTGCATCGCCTTCACCAGCAACAACAACACCAATAGTAGCACCGTGCTTGTAAGAAGCTAGTGCAGAACCTTCAACATAAGCTACACGACGAACATTGATGTTTTCACCAATTTTAGTCACTAAAGCAACACGCTCTTCTTCAAATTTTGCTTGTAACTCTTCAATAGAAAGTTTTTCAGCAGCAGCAACTTCAGCAACTTTGTTAGCAAATGCTAAGAAGTTGTCATCTTTTGCTACGAAATCAGTTTGACAGTTAACTTCAACTAATGTGCCATCTTTAATGATGATTTGACCTTCAGCAGCAATGTTACCTGCTTTTTTAGCCGCTTTCGCTTGGCCAGACTTACGCATGTTCTCAATTGCAAGTTCCATATCACCATCAGCTTCTTGTAAAGCTTTTTTACAATCCATCATGCCCGCAGCTGTGCGTTCACGTAATTCTTTTACTTGTGCAGCAGTAATTGCCATCGATTTTTCCTCAATATAAATAGTAGTAATTAATTACCACAACAACCTTAGTTGCTGTGGTAACTATAAGCATAAAACGTTAGGTAAAACTGAAATTATTCAGTTTCAACAAAACCGTCTTTTTCTGCTTGTACTGCGATGTTTTGCTCACGACCAGAAAGAACAGCGTTAGCAGCTGAATCTAAGTATAAGGTCACAGCGCGAATCGCATCATCGTTACCTGGAACGATGTAGTCAACGCCATCTGGGTTTGAGTTAGTATCAACAACAGAAATTACTGGAATACCTAAGTTGTTAGCTTCTTTAATAGAGATGTGCTCGTGATCAGCATCGATGATGAATAAAACATCAGGTAAACCACCCATGTTTTTGATACCACCAAGGCTTTTCTCAAGTTTTTCCATTTCACGTGTACGCATTAAAGCTTCTTTCTTAGTAAGCGCTTCAAAAGTACCGTCTGAAGATTGAGCTTCAAGATCTTTTAAACGTTTGATTGATTGACGAACTGTTTTCCAGTTAGTCAACATACCACCTAACCAACGGTGATTTACGTAGAATTGATCACATTTAATCGCTGCATCTTTTATAGCATCGCTTGCTGCGCGTTTAGTACCAACAAATAAAACTTTACCTTTCTTTGAAGAAACGTTGCTTAATACAGCAAGTGCTTCGTTAAACATAGGTACAGTTTGTTCAAGGTTGATGATATGAACTTTATCGCGAGCACCAAAAATGTAAGTTTTCATTTTTGGGTTCCAGTAACGGGTTTTGTGACCGAAGTGAACACCGGCTTTAAGCATATCGCGCATAGAAACGTTTGGCATGTTTTTTCCTTTGTGGGGTTAAGCGTTCATACATCCAATATACACGACCCTTATTGCGTTTTACTTAATGTAAATTCGCTGAGCACCCCGGTATATCTTCGTTAGATGTATGTGAGTTTAGTTTTAATGTATTGAATTTTTCAATACCGTTTAAAGTTAAAAAGGCTTGGTAAATCTTATTGTGGGCCATAGTGTAAACACTAATGACAACCTCGCTGATTTAGACAAACAATTTAACGGCGCACTTTATACCATAATCACATACATTTAACTAGTATTTTGCGCTAAAAACCTGCTTAAAATATTTTATTTTGTTAAGGACTAGGATCTTTAATAGTGGCGAGTTAAAATTGCCGCACTTTTTTATACCAAGTTAGTTAAATCATGTCATTGAAAACACCAAACGCAGATCTTTTTTATATTTACGATAGTCATTGCCCTTGGAGCTATGCCTCAGCTGTTTTAGTAGAAAAAGTACTAAGTGCTTTTCCAAAAATTACCCTTAGAGCAATGCACGTAGGATATTACGATGGTGACAATAAAGTGTCTCCTCTTACATTAACTGCTGTTGGCGAATTCAGTAAGGTCAAGTTTGGCGCTAACTATGTTGATACACTTAACTACCCAAAAGACTCTACATTAGTCGCTAATTTAATGGCTTGGGTGCAAAATAAGTCAGCAAAGTCTGCCTTTGAGTTACTCACAAAACTTCAGCATGCGCATTTTGTTTTAGGTAACGAATTAACAGACAAAGAAAGTGTTATTGATATAATTGACGAACTTAAACTTTCACCACCTGCTAAATGTCTGCAGTCAAATAAACTTACCAAAGATGCTGAGTTTGCAATCCACGATATCATCGAAATTCAAGAAATTATTGGCACGCAAGCCATTCCGGCTCTTTTATTAGCCTGTAATGAAAGCTTAGTGTTACTTAACCATAATCTGTATTTAGAAAATCCTGATGCAATTGTTGATGCAGTTAAACTTGAATTAGAAAATTTATCCTAAATATTTACCTTCGATGCTTTGATTTAGCGATTAATAAATTTTACTGAGCACCATTTTTTGCTGCTGACAATTAAAGCGATTGATAGACCGAACTTTACTTTTACAACTGTTCAGTCAACAACAAGTTATAACCACTATTTTATGCCGAAATACGCACGATATATTTTTCGGTTGGGCAAAGGTTAAAAAACAGGTAAAATCGTTAGCAATTATGATGTATCTTTGCCTGAAATATTTGTTTTCAATCAAAGGCATTTTAACAAGATAGCTCATGCATACCCTGTATACAGCTTATTAAAAACAATTACGCTACTGGGTATTACACCATTTAATTATTTACAGCGTTACATTTGAGGTTTTATGACAATTACGATTAAAGATCAGCAAGAAATAGAGAAAATGAGAATTGCGGGAAAACTTGCTGCAGATGTATTGGAAATGATCGAGCCTCATGTAAAGGCTGGCGTAACAACAGATGAATTAAACACTATCTGTGCAGAATATACCGATAAAGTGCAAGGTGCTATCTCTGCACCATTAAATTATCACGGTTTTCCAAAGTCAATTTGTACTTCAGTTAATCATGTTGTTTGTCATGGTATTCCAAACGACACACCATTAGTTGATGGGGACATTATCAATATCGATATTACTGTTATAAAAGACGGTTATCACGGAGATACAAGTAAAATGTTTTTCATTGGTGAAACATCTGCAGAAGATAATCGCCTTTGTCGCATTACCCAAGAAGCACTTTATATTGGTCTTAAAAAAGTAAAACCCGGCAATACTTTTGGAGAAATTGGTACTGCAATTCAAAAGTTCATTAAAAAATCAGGTCGTTACTCAATAGTAAAAGAATACTGTGGACATGGTATTGGTCAAGTATTTCATGAAGAACCTCAAATTGTGCATTATAAAAATAATGACAGTGAAAAAATGCTGGAAGGTATGTGTTTTACGGTAGAACCTATGATTAACTTAGGCCGAGCAAACACGCTACTTGATAAAGAAGATAATTGGACAGTATATACCTTAGATGGTAAAAAATCGGCGCAATGGGAACATACCGTTGTCGTAACTAAAACAGGTTGCGAGGTATTAACTCTGCGTAAAGACGATACCATTCCAAGAATTTTACATAATTAAATTTGCTAATACTCGGAAAATCATTAGGGTTGTACATTACTGACTAACTGCAAACTGATCTAACATGAGAGCTTATTGTTGAACACTTCATCATTAATACCGGAAAAATATACCGAAGCATTAGCTATTAGTGCGCCTTCACTTAGTAGCGCAGAAATATGCGCACTTGGGACTGAATTTTTTCAGTGGCAAAAAGAGCAGTTTCCAATAAGCGAAGTAACCTCACTTGTTGCAGCACGAGCCTTTTATGTTGACCTAATTTTAACCAAACTATGGTGTCAGCATCATTTAGATGAATTTCAAATCAGCCTAGCAGCTGTTGGTGGTTATGGCCGTAAAGAACTTCACCCTTATTCTGATGTTGACATCTTATTAATTACCCAAGAAGTTATTGATGATGATTTAGCCGAGAAAATATCGGCATTTATTACACAGCTCTGGGATGTAAAACTCGATATTGGACACAGCGTTCGTAGTATTAAAGAGTGTTTAAATCAAGCAATTGACGACGTAACCATTGCAACAAACCTAATGGAAATGCGAAAAATTTGCGGCAATGACGCACTCATTTCACAACTTGAACCACTTTTAGTAGAAGATATATTCTGGACTTCTGAAAAGTTTTTTATCGCTAAGCGTGATGAGCAATTTAATCGCCACCAACAATTTCACGGTGCATCTTATACGCTCGAACCCAACTTAAAAGCGAACCCTGGTGGCTTGCGAGATATACAAACTATTGGTTGGGTTGCCAAGCGCCATTTTATGGCTGACACCCTCGAGCAATTAATTGATCATAATTATTTAACCACCAATGAATTTTTCGAACTAATCGAGTGTCAAGACTATCTCTGGCGTATGCGTTGTGCATTGCACTTTATTGCGGGACGAAACGAAAACCGATTATTATTCGACTATCAAGCCGATGTAGCTGAACTTATGGGTTTTGGTGATGGTGGTAAACTTGCCATTGAACGAATGATGAAACGCTTTTTCCGTATTATTTCTCGCGTTTCAGAGCTAAATGGCATGTTATTGCACCATTTCGAATATGCAATTTTAAACGACAAAAAACACAGTAAAGAAATTGTCCTAAACGACGACTTTGTTATTATCGACGGTCAAATCAAGGTTTGTAATAAGCGCGTATTTACTCGCTCAACCATGATCATGGAAATGTTTTTACTGATCGCACAGCACGAAGAAATAACCGACTTACACCCCGAAACTCTGCGCTTAATGCGTAATGCCAGACGTCGTTTAGTTTCAGGTATGATTGATTACGAACGTTGTCGACAAATTTTTGTAGCGCTTATTAGACACCCTCGTGGATTAGGCTTAGCATTTACATTAATGCATCGTCATTCGATTATTGGCGCTTATTTACCCTTATGGCGCAATATTGTGGGTCAAATGCAATTTGATTTATTTCATGCCTATTCGGTTGATGAACACAGCTACCGCTTAATTAAGAATTTATACCGCTTTAGTCAACCCGAACATACAGCCGAATACCCGTTGTGCAGTAAAATAGTACAGCGTGTACGTAAACCCGAATTATTATACTTTGCTGGTATATTCCACGACATTGCTAAAGGTCGTGGTGGAGATCATGCAAAACTTGGCGCAATTGACGCACTAGAGTTTGCTAAAATTCATAAACTGGGTGATCACGATGGGCGCTTAATCGCATGGCTAGTAGAAAAACATTTATTAATGTCGGTTACCGCTCAGCGCAGAGATATATCGGATCCTGAAGTCATAAAAACTTTCGCTGAAATTGTTCGCGATGAAGTGCACCTTGATTATTTATATTGTTTAACCGTAGCCGATATGCGTGCTACCAACGAAAGTTTATGGAATAGTTGGAAAGCTAATTTACTGGAAGATTTATACAACAGTACTAAGCGCGCCTTCAGACGTGGTCTAGAAAAGCCAGTAGACTTACGAGCTAAAATTAGAGAAAACCAACAACAAGCTATTGAAATACTAAAAGCTGAAACCATAGATCAAGACCGATTAAAGCAGTTATGGAAAGAATTTAAAGCGGATTACTTTCTGCGTTACACACCAGAGCAAATTGCCTGGCATTTTAAGCATATATTAGAACATAACAAAGAAAAGCCCATGGTTATTATCAGCCCGAAACCTTATCGCGGCGGTACAGAGGTCTTTGTTTACACGAAAGATAAACCGAATATATTTTATAATATTGTCTCATTACTGGGCGCTAAAAAATTATCGATTCTTGATGCAAAAATTACCACCAATAAGTCAGGTTATACCGCCAATACATTTGTGGTGTTAGATAATCGTAATAAGGCAATTAACGACAGTGCCAGAGCGTTAACTATCGCGCGTTCTTTAAGTGGTAAACTCGCGTCAAAACAAATTAAAATCAAACCGAAACCTTTGGCAAAAAGGTTTCGACAATTTAAGGTACCTACACATGTAAGCTACCTTAAAGGTGCAGCTAAAAATCGTACGATGATTGAAATTGTCGCACTCGACCACCCAGGTTTATTAGCTAACATAGCGGCAATTTTTCAACGCTGTAAAGTACAAATTCATTCAGCAAAAATCACCACTTTCGGTGAAAAAGCTGAAGATGTATTTACCGTTTCAAATATTGATAATCAGCCATTAACTGATGCACAAAAAGCCACTTTAAAAGCTATGCTCAGCAATGAAAGCCAAAAACAAATTTTACCAAATTAATACTAGGAATTTGAGATGTTAGAATTACAAACAATTATTGAACAAGCGTTCGAAGATCGCATGAACATTAGCCCAGCTAGTGTAACTTCAGAAGTAAAATGTGCGGTTTTAGAAGCATTAGCGGCATTAAATAATGGTTCAGCGCGTGTTGCAGAAAAAATTGCCGGTGAATGGGTTGTACACCAATGGCTTAAAAAGGCGGTTTTACTCTCATTTAGAATTTGGGATAACGAGGTTATAGACGGAGCTGAAAGTAAATTTTTTGATAAAGTTCCAATGAAATACACTGATTACACTCATGAAGATTTCGTTGCCGATGGCGTTAGAGTTGTGCCTGGTGCATCTGTACGCACAGGTAGTTTTATAGGTAGAAATGTTGTTGTTATGCCTAGCTTTGTTAACATTGGCGCCTATGTTGATGAAGGCTGTATGGTTGATGGCTGGGCTACTGTAGGCTCATGTGCACAAATTGGTAAAAACGTACATTTATCAGGGGGTGTTGGCATTGGTGGTGTTCTTGAACCCCTTCAAGCTGGCCCTACTATTATTGAAGATAACTGTTTTATTGGTGCTCGCTCTGAGATTGTTGAAGGTGTAGTCGTTGAAGAAGGCGCTGTTATTTCAATGGGTGTTTATATTGGTCAAAGCACACGCATTTTCGACAGAGAAACAGGCGAAGTTCATTACGGTCGCGTACCCGCAGGCTCTGTTGTAGTTCCAGGAAACTTACCTTCTAAATGTGGAACTTATAGCTTATATGCTGCTATTATCGTTAAAAAAGTAGATGCTAAAACACGAGCTAAAGTAGGAATTAACGCACTACTTCGTTCGGTATCTGAAGAATAATTTATTACTTTTTTTACATAAATTCACACAGTATTATTATACTTTTTCTTATTCGTAATATTGTGTGAATTCTTAAAATGATATTTTTTTGACACTTCATTAAAAACATAATCATCAATAATTAATTCGACTAAAAACTGCTGCTAATATTAATTATACAAATAACGCCCTCTCAACAAACATTAATACATTTCAATTTAAAATCAGCAACTTGGCTTTAAACCTCACAATATTTATCTATTAAAAAATGCTATCAAACCGTGTCAAAATAATAATTGGCATAACCTTTGCGATAGAGGCTATAAGTACTCTTAACTAGCATAAGTATTATGAAAAAATTCCCTCTACTGATTACTGTTTTAATTGTTACATTGCTATCTGCTTGTAATTCAACACCGCAAATAGTTATGGAAAAGAAACCCTTGGTTTCAGATCATTATTTAATGCTGAGTTTATTGAATCGAGAAATGACACAAGATCAACAAATGATGCTAGCGTTTGCAGAGCAGCGCGATAATTATCAATCGATATACTTTGTTAATGCGGTAGAGATCAGAGGTCCAAATGATGATAGTGATTACAGCAGCCAAAGACCAGAAAACAGTTACAGCAAATTAATTGCTCAAGACTTTAATTCTGTACATATAAGTGGCCCAAATTAATAACACGGCCACTAACTTATTTAGCACAAGTTTATTAAACTCAAGCGCTTAACAGTGACTAAAGTTTAAAACACAACAAGGCGTATTTAATAAACTACAATTCGTCTTTTAAAGTGAAATGCCTTGCCATTGAAATTCTTTGAATACCTGCTGCCATTGTGCGTCAAATTCAGCTTCAACTTTCACTGCCTTCTCTGTAACAGGATGTATAAATTCAACTTGCTTTGCTATTAACATTAAACGTTTAAAACCAAAGTACTCACCAAAAAATGGATTTTGTTTATTATCGCCGTAATTTATATCACCAATAATTGGATGACGTAAATGCGCTAAATGCCGCCTTATTTGATGACGTCTGCCCGTATGAGGCTGACATTGAATTAGCGAATACCTAACACTAGAATACTTCCCTAACGGCACATCTATCGTGGCAATAGCTGCTGATTTATAAAACGTTGTTGCACTTTGTGGCGCTTTGTCGCGACTCACATCCTTATCACCTAAGTCATCTAGCTTTTCTTTTAATGGATGTTCAATAACGCCTTGATCCACTAAATGCCCTCGCGTTAGTGCATAATAAGTTTTCTGAATTTTTCTCTCGGCAAATGCCTGTCCCATTAGACGAGCAATATCTTGAGTTAATGCAAAAAGTAAAACACCTGAGGTAGGTCTATCTAAGCGATGTAAAGGGTAAACATATTGCCCGATTTGATCGCGAACCAGCTGCAAAGCAAAATAAATTTCATCTTTGTCCATAAAGCTTCGATGAACAAAAAGCCCTGCCGGTTTATCAACAGCGACTAGGTACTCATCTTGATATAATATTTTTAATACAGGCTTATCTATAATTACTGAACCGGCATTTTCAATTGTCATGTTAGAGAATTCTTCTTTTATTAATCATGGTTTCTAACGACTGAAAATACAGGGCTAGAAATTTAACAATTTTGATAAATCAACCATTTTAATTTTCCATTAATCAAGAAAAAGATTAACGGTGGAGTTAAAGCGCTATTATCTCTATAATATTGCGCCATAACAACTTGTACCTACTTTTATCAATTTATATCAACCTTTATAGCGACAATATTATTCTATGAGTTCATCTTCAGACACTATTTCTTCAATTTCCGCATTACTGAGCTTATCAGATTCTCAATACCGTGTTTTTGATATTGGCCGTAGAGTAGATAAAATTTCAAAAGAGCAGTTTGCTAAAATTGAAGCGGCAGAGCTAGCATATCCTTATCCTATTCAAGGGCATGCCCTACTCGCCATAGCGTTTTGGCAAAAGCAATCAACGAGTCCCTATTTATGGTTTATCAAACTGCCATTAGACGAAAGAGGTTTATTAAACCAAGGTGCAAGAAACCACTTTATAGCGATTATTATTGAAGCTTTAGGTGATGATCTCTCTGTTAATCCCACCGAGCAACAAGAAGCCTTATTAAAGAAAAATCCCTACCATTTTACGCCTGCCCAATATAAATTGGCGGCAGTAAATAGTGTTGTATCTACCTCACTCAAACAAGTAGCAAGCAAATTTTATCCGCCAGCCCAACATTATTTATCGGGCGTTAACGGTTGGGAAGCCTGGCAAACAGTTGGCGTGCAAGGCTTATCAGATTTTGCCTTTAGATTAGACGAAGCTCAAAACAATCAAATTTTAACCAATGCTTTACCATACCTTCCTGAAGAAGTTTTAGTGCCTTTATGCTCTGCGCTTGAAAATATTAACTTAGCTCCAGCAGTAATAAAACAATTAACAACACGTTATCAACAAGAAGAAGAAAAAGCTGAAGTTAATAATACAATTTTGATAGCCTTGTTACGTGCATTAGCGTCAAGTACGCAGCACCCTTACAGCCAAGAATTTATCGCTAATTTAATCGAAAACACCGATTTAGCTGAAGATGCACTTATTATTATCGCAGGTCGATTATGGCCAACATTAATTGATGAAAAGTTATTATTTAGCTACTTAGAGCAATTAATAAAAGATAACGACAACGCATTATTTTCGGCAATATTTAAAGATTTAGTTGCAATACCTATGATTCGCCCCGTACTATTGCAAGCCATTCGTTCACCAAAACGCAGCCCTGAATTGGCCAAAGCCATTGGCATGCTTTTTAAACCTTAGGCATTTCATGGAAAACATTTATTACCTACTCTTTATTGGTTTACTCTTCTGGTATTTTGTCTATTTACGCAAAGTATCAGAGCACGCGCGCTCGCACGCTGACCAATATTGTAAACAAGAAAACTTACAATTTTTAGCGATTGCCCGCCAATCAAGTCGATTTAGATTTTCTAAACGTTTAGGACCACACTGGTTGAGTAGTTTTGATTTTGAATTTAGTGGTGATGGTGAATCAACTTACCATGGCACAATGACATTACGTGGTTATAAGCTCGATAATATAGATACCCCGCCTTACCGAGTGAATTAATAAAATAGCTATTATGGGTGGCGTAAAAAAGAGACAAAAAAAAAGCGACATAATGTCGCTTGTTTTTTGATTATTTAACTATTTCCGTGGTTTACATCCCTTTGTGCTTATTCCATAAGCGCTCTTTTCATTCCATGAAAAAAGTTGCATCGTGCATAACATCCGTATTTACCTTAAGCAAAATAACCTTAATTCCATTTACTAATTCATAAATCCGTTTAATCCATAAATACTAACCGCAGTCGGTAAATACTTGGTTTCCCTAACGCTTTGTCTCCTAGACGAAATTAATTATACTTCAAGCGTTGTTTTATAATAGACGGGGCAAACTAAAAGAAATTATTTTTTTTCATTACTTACAAAGAAATACATTAATAAACCTTAATTATCAGCAGCTTAAAAACTTAACAGGTCAATAAACTCAAGTTTATTCCTATAAACTAACAACATATGCAGACATGTCTTACGTACTGTTGGCCGAATTAGGTCAATAGTTTACATTTTGCGTTATTTGTCGTTTCACGAAAACATCAGATCAAATCAAATTTAATCTGCTCGAAAATACATCGGTTTAAGCTAAAAATTCCGTTAAAATTCTAATCTTCCATTTTCAATATACCCAACCATCCATACAATTAGTTGGCATACCTAGTTCACCTATTTCAGCATAAATATCATCAATATAATCTGGGTCTTTAGCACCTTCTTTGGCGATATTTAACCAATATTTAGCCTTTATACTGTCTTTATTACACGCATAGTAAGTACCTAACCAGATTTCACCATATTTATACCCTTGCTTAGCCGATTGTTCAAATGCATTGAATGCATCAGCCCTAGAGTTTTTTTGCAGTAATATACCAATATAGTAATAGGCTTCAGGATTATTGAACTTTTCAATAGCGTACTTCCATAACTCTATCGCTTTACTTTTATCTATGGTTAATGAATGTGATAAGCCAAACATTGAATAGCTATATGAACCATGCTCAAGAGCAGATGCTAAATCAAATAATTCTTGATAAGGTAAACGCTTATAATCTTTTAACTTATTCTTAAATGCTCGCTTAATTTCAAGGTCGGATCTAATGATCTTAGGTAAACCAAACAAAATGTCATTTCCCCTCAAAAATTTAAGGTTATTCTCTTCATTATGTTTTTTAACAAACTTAGCCCAATGTTCAAGCGGTGCTGTGTTGCAGCCTCCATTTTGTTGTATTACTTCACTCACTAATTGATTGGCAAAATTTTCAGTTTCGGTTTCATAACCCATGAACTCTACAAATTCATTGAAGGTATACCCGGTATTTTTTCTCAGGTAATAATCTGTTTCTAAAAGGAACTCCGATGAATTTTTAAATGTTGTTTTACATCGCTCATTCATTATTGAAAAAGCCACATTTCCTAAGGCTATATCACCAATAACTTCTGCATAAGCTATAGACGTTTTTTCGAATTGATTTAATTCTTTTGCGTTTATTTCAAATTGCCATAAACCAAATAATATTAAATAAAGTAGAATTCTAGTCATTAACTAATCCTTGAGTAATATTTGACGCTTTTGATAAGTTATCAATAACAGAGAAACAATCATCGATAAAGTAAGTAAAAAAATATGCCCATTTGTTTCACTTTTAACAGTATGATTAGAAGCTGATATTCATCCATAACGTATTTGTCTATCGCTATAGTCTACGTCATTTGGTAACTAAAAATGAAATGTGCATAGAAGTTTAGATTAAAGCAAAGCCAACCACTTCTACACTTGGTTGATTGGTTTAAAGTTGCCAAATTCTGTAACGTGCCAAAGTTCACCAGATGGCCCCCACAAATAAACAACTTTCCCCCAATGTTCTGTTTTAATAGGCTTATACTTAATATCGAAACCATCTAGATTTGAAATAACTTCAAAAGCCTCGTTTATGTTTAAAACCGACAGCTGGAACATTAAGTTTTTAGCCAATTCTTCGTTATAAAATCTTTGTAAGAAAAATGTACACTCACCGTTCTCAAATAAAGATAGGTCGTCACTCACATAATCCATTTTAAAGCCCAGTGCTTGATAAAATGATTGCGATATTTCGTAATTTTTACTAGGAATAAAAACCCTAATGTCATCTACTTTCATCTGATTGTCCTTTGGTAACTAACACGCCCTTATATCAGTAAAATAACCAAGAAATACAGGGGTAACTATGAATGAAAAACTGTGCTTTGTTCCGGCTAGTTCTATATTCAGTACAACATGCCATTAACCGCTTTTGCAATTGGGTATTTTCACAGCTAATAATATTGAGACCACTAACTTTATTTTTAGCTGAGTACGTTAACATAGCCTTATATTCATTGATGCCCGTTGGAAATCTATCTTCAATCTCCTCAGGATGATAACCCATAAATTCAATGGTAAATGCTGATTATCTGATGCAAATGAAGCACAAGCAAGCATTGCACAGCTATCGAGTTGTTCGGCAAACCATCTTCATCTTCTGCAATTAAAAAAGACTTAACTTCGTGAAATAGATCAGCTAATTTTTCTTTTAACTCTAAAGCATCCATTGCACCTAATATTTTGTTTAAAACTGTTCAGCATCTTCAAACAGTAGCATGGCTACAATATTTATTAAAATCTCATATGTAGACTAAATCTACTTAGAAAATAGTAACGAGATTAATAACATTTAAACAACTTGAACTCTTGCCATTTTAAATGACAAATAAAATGAAAAATCGACGAGATAAACTGACTTTAAGGTTCAAATTAGTTAACCTTGCCCACTCTTATAGTTTTATTATTTTAGTGCTTTTTTAAGTTCGCTATTTTTGTACTTTAGCTAACTTATTTTGTGGAGATTTTATGCAATTTATTCAGTCATTATTTTGCTGGCAAGGTTTTGATAATCGACAACGTTTTATACTTATCGTACTGTCTTCTTTATTCTTTTTTAGTACATTAAGCACAATTTTTAGTAATTCTATATTATTCAGCGCTGTCATCTTACTTTTATGCTCTGTTGTATGTTTCGCTACAACAAAACGCCGACAAAATGATGCTCAGTTTGATAAAAAATGGCTTATGGCTCCCACTGGTAGTTTATTTATTACGGGCTTAATCATTGTGCTGCTTGGGAATGGCATGAGCTATTGGTTGCTATTGTTACCCGCCGGCTTGAGCACACTATTGTTAACTTACCCGAGTAAAAATAACAGGCATTATGTGCTAGGTTACAGTGGGCCGATAAATTTATCTGAGTTCGAAAAAACGGTGAAGAAGAACTCTTCACGTAATAGCCAACGTGTTGAGCCTACCATTAACAGTATTGATGTAACCCCTTCTAACGCATTTTCATATGCAAATAATGTTGAAAACTCAACATCAACAACCTATAGAGACAATACTAACTCAAACAGCCAAAATTCAAATAAAGATCAAGGGCTTGAGTTTGCAGAGTCGCTTCGATTAACACTGTTTAGTAAAATAAATACCCGCTTAACTATTGCGGTAATCATTTCATTTTTCGTGCTAGTTTTATTTATATTTGCCTTATTTTCTGACAATATTGAGGGTGAAAATTTAGTAGAAGAAGAAGCGCTTCCTGAAAAGAGCACGACCTTTGAGCATAAACTCACATTACCCGATAACTTCTCTATAATGTTTAATGATCAAAAAGCCCTTGTTGTTCACTGGCAAGCTGATGTTGTAGATAATAATGAGTTTTGGACATTAGGCACAGCCATTGGTGATAAAAGCTGTAAGGCTATTGAATTTAATAATGAGTTGCCAATAAGAACACTTAAAGTTAGTACAGAAAACAATGGCTTTTATGCCTATTTTTCGCCATTAGATACTAAAGCGCTAATTAAAAATATTGCTTTTAAAAACAATTTTGCATTATGTGGTTATAAGTTTTCTTTGAAAGGTAGCCAAGCCGCATTAGGGAAGTCTGCATTTTATTCACCGTTAGTTGAATACTAACGCTGCAAAATAAGTAAGTAATATGCCTAACGACGATGTTTGAACTCGTTAACAGTTTTAGTGCTTCTAATATCGGTGATTAGAATAAACGACCAATATAAGCGACTAAGGCAAGTGATTAAGGCTAATGAGTTGAAGGAGATTACTTTTATGTCAAATATGGCTAGAGAAATTACATTAGGAATAAGCTTAATTATCCCTAATGTAGTCATTTAAACTTTTTATTTAATTTCTTATTTAATTTCTTATTTAAGCGCTTATTTAAGTTAAGAAGGACAAACTGAACTCACTCAATTAACGTGAATAAGGTTTTATAAAGACATAACAAAGTAGCGTATAACCCCCTTGAACTTTATGCATTTTAGTGGGAGTTTATCAATTAACTCAAATATTATTAATTTTTAAGTCGCCAGGTTATTTTACTTTTTGGTAACCTGAACGTAAATGTAAGTCGATAGCGCGCAATACATCATTACGAGATATTGTCCCCAATAAGTTTTCATCGTCATCAACTACTGGGTAGACCTTAGGTTTATTTTTTAACATTTGTTGGCCTAGCTCAATAACACTGTCGTATGGCTTAACAGTTAACACATCTTTACGCATTAGATCGGCCACATCTGCAATATGCTCGTTATAATAAATGGTTTCTATCATTTTTGATAAGACATCACTTTCAGATAAAAAGCCAATTAATTGATTATTTTTATCAATAACGGGCCCACCAATTTGCTTGGTTTTTAAAAACCTCAATGCTGCTTCTTCAACCACCATTTCTGGCGCGAAAGTCACTGGATAATGGTTCATATATTCTTTTACTTGTAATGATTCCATACTCGATCCCTAAAATTTAATTAACACTCATAGCCAAATATTGATCAGACTTTTTTTATTTATTTACTTTCCATTATTAACTGTAGACTCATTTGCAGATAAATCATCCATTTACAGGTTTTTTCTTACATTTTTGCTTACTTTTATCTACTTTTTATTTAGTTTTTATTTAGTTAACTGGCTAAAGCTAATAACGCGGGTTGTGTTGTTGCGCCAATTGACTGTTCAATCGACTTATAAGCATTAACAAAGTCTTTCTTTAAGTGTGATTTTAAATGCCCTTTCACTTGCTTTATTGGCTCTTTTTTCAAAACACAAAATAACGCCAATGCATAAACAGTTTCAGGCTCAGTTAATGCCGCTTGACGATTTAAACTGGCATTATTGCATGAGCCGCAGCCGCCCTTAAATTGATAAGCAGTATTAGCAAAAATAACCCCAAAGCCCATAAAACAAGCAACTAAATCTATTGCCTGTGGCAAATACTCTTTCCCACCAGGCGGTAATACTTTATTTGAGATGACTAAAATACTCGCGAGTGCTTGGCTAATACCAGCTATTAAATCTTGTGGTTGATTTACTTGGTTCGGATTAAAGCCCAGCATGAGTGGCGCATTACTCAAATTTATATTAATTTCAGCGTTTTCACCGCGAATAACATTCCCTAACCTTAAGTCTTCAATCGCTGTAGTAGAGGTGGGTGAACTTGAAGTAATATCAATCGGCCAGTTTTGCATACCGGCGTATTTCTTTGTATTAATAAACATCGCTTGTGCCATTTCATCAATACTGCTGACTTTTCCTGGATAAAAGTCATTACTCGGTAGGATCAAACGCGCGTCATTTTTCAGCACATTTATATCAAAATTTTCAATCGCCCAGGCAAAAGTATCCCAGATCCAGTTTTTGGTGTTTTCATCAATTATTTCTTTTGGGCCAAATAGTTTTGCTAACATAATTTCACTACTTCTATTTTATTACTTTCAGTTCTAGTTTTTAATATTTTGATCCAATGCCCATTGCCAAGCTTTGGTATTGTATAGAGGCACCGTTGATAATGAGTGGTGATGACTACCTGATGACTCTTTCGTTGAATAAGACAGGTAAATCAGGGTTTTATTTTCAGCATCATATATACGTCTGACTTTTAAGCTTTTAAATAATATACTTTTCGACTCTTTAAAAACCACTTCGCCGTTTTTCGAGCGATCTATTTTCGCTAAATGCTCAGCCGTTATTTCACCGGTTTGTCGACAAGCTATGCTCATATCTGAAGGATCAGAAAAGTCTAAATCGGCTTCTACATGGCTAATATGACAAGTTACCCCTGTAACAATAGGATCTTGTTGGGCTCTTATAACAACATCTTTTGTGGTGAATAGCCCTAAGCTAACTTTCCCAACATCTTCTGAACATCCTACAATAGCTAAACCACAAATTAAGGCTAAAGATGTGTTACACGCTATTTTCAATTTATTTATCATCTTTAAATATTCCTACAAACTCATTACCGTTCGACGATTTACTCGCACGATACATACCTGAGCTATTGAATGGCATGGTTATATTACCTTGCGTATCAATGGCAATAACACCACCTGAGCCGCCAGCTTTGACTAACACATCATTAATGACCACATCTGCCGATTTTTCAAGACTTAAACCTTGATACTGCATGCGCGCGCAAATATCTGCCGCAACATGGTAGCGAATAAAGTACTCGCCATGGCCCGTTGCTGAAACCGCGCAGCTATCATTATTAGCGTAAGTTCCCGCACCAATAATAGGGGCATCGCCTATGCGACCAAAGCGTTTAGCGGTCATGCCACCAGTACTTGTGCCTGCGCTTATCGTACCTGACTTATCAAGCGCAACAGCGCCAACGGTACCAAATTTATATTCATTATCAAGTGTTTGGTGAGCAGCTTGAAAATCCTTTAACTCTTTTTCTTGCTCTGCTAACTGTTTTTTAGCTTTTAGTAACGATTGAAATCTCGCATCAGTATTAAAGTAACTATTTTCAACCAGTGTTAAGCCTTGTTGATTCGCAAAAACCTCTGCACCTTCACCACTGAGCATTACATGCACCGATTCTTCCATTATCGCTTCAGCTAGCGCTATTGGGCTTTTTACGGTTTTTACACCGGAAACAGCTCCAGCATTTAAGGTTTTACCGTTCATAATTGACGCATCAAGTTCATGCTCGCCATCAAAAGTATAAACGGCGCCTTTGCCCGCATTAAATAATGGTGAATCTTCTAGTATTTGAATTGCCGCAATCACCGCTGCTTGGCTAGACTTACCATCAGCTAAAAGTGCATAGCCGGTGTCACGTGCTTTTTTTAATGCTGACTCATAAGCCTGACGTTTCTCTTGTGTCATTTTACTTTTATCAATTGTGCCTGCACCGCCGTGTATCGCTATAGCAAATGCTTGCTGTGCTTGTGCCTTATTAACCAACCATAAAGGTGAGGTCGATAAAGTTAAAGCCAGTACTAAAAATAGTTTATTTTTCATTGAATATCGCCATTATATTTGAGCTTGTTTCGCCGCACTTTTTTGCTGTGCTACTTTCGCTGCTATTTTTAACCGCCACAATTGCACGGTAAAAGTATAAGGTAACAATGTGCGATAAATTCTCCATATTTACAAGTACTCAGCTTGTGTAAAAAGCACCGGCTGTAAAAACTAATTCACAGTAGACATAAATGTACACATTAGTTACTGTACTGGTCATACCATTTTATTTTTTATAAATTAGCACTGATACCGACAAGGATTTTCATGACAGAACAACGCGTAATTGTAGAAATCGCTAATAACATAGCCCATGTTAAACTTAATCGTGCAGACAAGCTGAATGCGCTTGATATGGCTATGTTTAAAGCAATTAGTAATACGATTAAAACATTGCGTAAAAACCGCGACATTAGGGCTGTTATCGTTTCAGGTAATGGAGACGATTTTTGCTCAGGTTTAGATGTTAAATCGATCATGAAGTCACAAAAAAACATGATAAAACTACTTTTTAAAGCTTCACCTTGGCGATCAAACCTAGCGCAAGTAGTTTCTACTGGTTGGCAAGATATTGCTGTTCCGGTTATTTGTGTTATTCAAGGGCGTTGTTGGGGAGGCGGTTTACAAATTGCCTTAGGTGCCGATTTTAGGTTTGCTACACCCGACAGTTCGCTATCTATTCTAGAAGGTAAATGGGGCTTAATACCTGATATGGGTGGCACAGTAGCATTACGTGATCTTATTGCGATTGATCAAGCAAAAAAACTCGCCATGACAGCAGAAATGTTTACTGGTGAGCAGGCACACGCTTTAAATTTAGTGACTGAAGTAACCAACACGCCAATGGCTGATGCCCAGGCATTTGCGCTGTCTTTAATGTCACAATCGCCAGATGCAGTAGCGGCCAATAAGCGTTTATACAACAAAAGCTGGAACAGCAGTAAAGGCTGGGCGTTATTCAGAGAGTCTTACTATCAACTTAGAATATTAATGGGTAAAAATGTTCATCGTAAAATTTATAATCAAACTCATGACACTAAGCAGCACAAGCCATTTTTAACGCGCAAAAAGTGGTAGCTATACAACATAAAAACATAGCTAGGTTTAATAATTAAATATACTGATAAAACAGAGCTGAAGTAGTATGAAATAAACTATACAAAGCTCTGTCTAACTTATTGCTCTATACACAGATTGGCTTACTCTGATAAGCATAAACCTGAAATAACATCAGTCTTCTTGTACTTTCCACTCTAAGGTATCAAGTGGATATCCACCAAACCACTTTGCCGTATCTATTACAAAATGACTGGTAATTTTTTCAATGCCTAGCGTATCTTGCATCATGTCATTGCAAACGCTATTGAAATCTTCAATCGAAGAAGACATCATAAAAGCAATATAATCAATACCACCGTTAACTTTCATACAATCAACCACTTCGGTATATTTTTTTATACCTTTTTCAAAAATACTACAGTGTTGATAACTATTACTTTTTAACGTGAAATGTGCATAAGCTTTTACATTAACGCATAACTTATCAACATTAGTTACCATGGCATAGCCAATAATAAACCCAGCATCTTCTAACGATTTTACTCGCTGTAAGCAAGCACTTGGTGATAAACCTATAATTTCAGATAAATCATTATTACTAATACGCGCATTACTTTGCAGCTCAGTTAAAATACGACGATTCATTCTGTCTAACTTAATATGTTTTTTTACCATTTTGTACCAACTTTTGGTTTGTAAAAGTATTAAAAATAAATAGATAATGCTGTTTTAGTATCTGCGTTCTAAATTATATTTGTTACATATACCTCATAATATAAGCTGAACTTCATTAAGCTTATGAGCCGCGAAATTATGATGAAATATTATCCTAGCGTTTTAATTAAAACAGTTTTAGGAAATATTACTGTTAAATTATTTTCAAAAAAAGCACCGATTACAGTAACTAATTTTTTACATTATGTAGATAATCATTTACTTGACGGTAGTAGCATTTTCAGAATAGTTAATGATAACAATGCAAGCCAGGCTGAAGATGCTAATGCAGCAATAAACGTTGTTCAAGCGGGTTTACCGCCAGAGCACCCCAAGTTATTACCTGGAATTGCACATGAAACTACCAAAGACACCGGAATTTTGCATCTAGACGGCACAATATCTATGGCTCGGTTTGAACCCGGTAGTGCTGATGGCAGCTTCTTTTTTTGTATCAAGGATCAACCTGAACTCAACTTTGGCGGCAAACGCTATGATGACGGCTTAGGCTTTGCTGCTTTTGGTCAAATCATTCAAGGTAGAGATGTACTTGAGCAAATTTTTCAAAAAGCTGAAAATCAAGAGTATTTAGAAAACGAAATTTCTATCACATCGATTACCCGTTGTTAGCATTAAATTGCCATATAGAGTTGATTTTCATCGCTAAAGGTTAATCAACTTTTTTAAATCTCGCTAGCGGTAATATTACAATAAAACATAAACTAAACAGCAGCGTTCCCATTATAATGATATCGGTATAGCCTATACCTTTAACTAACGTTGACGCTAAAATCGGCCCTAAAATATAACCCACGCCAACCACTGTTTGAGCTGCACTTATATATTTACCTGAATGATCTACATCTGAAATAACAGCAAATAATCGAGCACCAACAATACTCCAGAAAAAGCTAAATACACACATAGCGATAAGATAACGCGTGTTAGTTAATCCCTTGTTTAATACCCATATTGATAAAGTCATCACGAGTATTGAAATAAACAATAAACCAATGTTTTTACCCATATCCCCTATTAACGCAAAAAACAACGCGCCAGCTAGACCTGCAATCATGGCTAAAGACAATGCTTGAGATACAAAAGACAAAGTTAAACCAGAACTTGTCCCCATAATCGAGACATAGGTCCATACTCCACCAATACTCATATAAAAGAACAGTAAGCTTAGCAACGCTAAATTGAGTAAATTATTGGGTTGTTTAGATAGGTTGGTGATTGCACCTTCTGTCGATTTATAATCATCACTTTTACGTGGTAACAGCTTAATAACAATAAGTGGCAAAGTATAAAAAACCGCCATAGCAACAAAAACGCCACTCAATAACATCGAGTTGTAAATAATGGGCACAAGTACTAGCCCTAAAGCTTGCACAACAACAATTGCCGCGGTATAAAAACCAAACCATCGATTAGGGTTGCTGGTCATGCCGATAGCACTAATACCTACGGCAACAATTATTCCTTCGCCTACCCCTGTTAAACTTCGAATAATACACAGTAATAAAAAGTCAGTTACTAAGGCTGAAATTAAATTACCAATGACGGTAATAACAACCCCTACAATTAATGCTTTTCTAAAGTTCACTCTTTTAATGTAGATAGAAAAAACAAACGTTGCGATGGCTAAACCTATTGAGTCAGTAGAAGCTAGCCAACCTATTTGTTGCTCAGTTAACGCTAAACTAATGCCAACAACTTCTAAGTACACAGGTAAAAATAATAAAACTAAGTAGCCTATAGGTGCAGTGGCTAAACCGCTGAGTCCATATTTTAAATCTGAGTTAGAAGTTGTATGGTGCATTAAAAATCCTTTGCATTCTTAATAAGTAGCTGATAATAAAAGTAAGATTAAATGCCATATATTGCCTGAGCATCGCGCTCAGAAATAAAGCCATTTTTTATATCGGCTAATACTTTAGCTTTAGGGCGCTTATTTGGGTTACCCCAACCACCGCCATTGCCGGTAACTAACCTGATTAAATCACCTTTTTTCAAAGGATAACGACTTGTTCTACTAAAGCGAGCTTTTTCATTACCTTGTTCGTCAAAAACTTGCACATAATTACATGAACCTTCTTCACCTTCATTAATGCCCCAAGGGGTTGTAATACCGCGACCAAAAAAGCTAGAAATATCAGCATCGTCTGAAAGTATTCGATAATCGAGCACGACACCGTTGCCCCCTCTAAACTCACCCGCTCCAGCAGTATTATGACTAAAAGCATATTGCTCTACCATAACGCCGTAGCGTGCTTCTGTAATTTCTACCGGAATATTGCTAGTTTCACCATTACCAACACAAAATTGACCCGACTCACCATCTTTACCAACAGCGGCCCCCCAGCCACCAACTAATGGCTCAACCAACAGATAATGCTCGCCTGTTTCAGGTATTTGACCCGATAAGTTCATAGTACATACTGAACCAAACTGACCAGCAGTAACTACCCCTGGTAAAACAGGAGCTAATGCTTTGCGCACCACATCAGCAGCACATACCATAGATTCAAAATAAGCCGATACTGGTGCTGGTCGTTTTGCTGTTAGTAATGTGCCCTCAGGGCATATCACTTGTAATCGGCGAAAGCAGCCGTCAGTTGCGGGGGCATCGGGCTGAACAATACCCATAAATACTTCTCTAGCCGCAGACACTAATACGCCCATAGTGCAATTAATAGGCCCAGGCGCTTGGTCAGAAGAACCCGAATAATCTAGAACAAAAGCTTCATCGGTTATCGTCACTTTTACTTTAACTTTAAACGGTCCATTACCCATGCCATCTTCATCAATAAGATCTTCAGCTTCGAATACACCTTTAGGTAAAGTTTTAAACTTTTCTAACACCATTAAGTCACCATGTTCAAGCAACTTGTCTATCGCCGTTAAGGTAACGTCTTTACTGTATTTTTTCATAACAGAAAGAAAGCGTTGTTCACCTACTTTTAATGAAGCGGCACAGGCTTGTAAATCACCTAAGGTCATTTCTGGTAAGCGAACATTCACTTCAATTAAATCGAGTAGTGCTTGGTTCGCAATACCTTTTTCAAATACTTTAATACCTGGGAATTGCAAACCTTCTTGATAAATTTCAGTAGCATCGGCACTGTAACTACCGGGATCTTTACCGCCAATTTCAGTCCAATGTGCTTTGTTAGCTGTCCATGCAACAAGCTCTTCTTCAAAAAATACCGGGCGGATCATACAAACATCAGACAAATGAGTACCGCCCCCTGCATAAGGGTCATTTAAAATAAAAACATCATCTGGGTAAATATTTTCGCGATCAAATTTTGCAATAATATTTTGTACGCCCGCATCTAGGGTTCCAATAAAACCTGGAATGCCATTGCCTTGAGAAATAAGTAAACCATTCGCATCTGTAACACCAATACCATAATCTAACGACTCGTAAATAATCGGGCTTTTACTCGTTCTTTTTAAAGCTAAAAACATTTCTTCGCCAATAGCGACTAAGGCATTTTTAATAATTTCTATGGTAAATATATCGACTTTTTTATTCATAATTTTTTACTCAACTTATTTAATTCATTAAATTTATTCAAAAAATATCAATTCATTAATCACGAAGATAAATATGAATACCACCGAAATCATCAATCTCAACTCGGTTCTCAGGTAAAACCACGGTAGTCGTAGTGCTCTCTTCAATAATCGCAGGTCCTTTAAATTTCATACCTGGTTGTAATTTTTCACGATTATAAATAGCCGCGGTTACTTGAGTGTCACTGTCAAAGTCAACCGAACGCTTGCCAATTAAGGCTGTATCTGCACTTTCTGTTGAACTTGCTGGTAATTTTTCAAGTGTTGCTTTATCTAAAAGCCCAAAAGAAACTAAGTGAATATTAACAACTTCAATCGCAGAGCCGTCTAGCCTAAAAGTATATTCTTGTTGATGGGTTTGATGAAAGCGCTCTGAAAGCGCACGAATAAATTCAATTTCTTCAAGTTCAGTGCTTGGAACATGAATTTTAACTGTATGTTCTTGTCCGCTATAGCGAGCATCAACATACATTTCATGCTTAACTTTGCTTTGGTCAATACCATCGTTTTTATAATCAAGTCCAGCTTTTTCAATAACCTGCTCAAAAGCTGAGAGCACGGCGTTTTTACTGTTATCTGTTAAGGCAAATCTATGGGTCTGAATATAATCTCTGCGTAGGTCGATCATCAACATTCCCCAAGCAGAAAAAACACCAGCAAATGGAGGAATAATAACTTTACGCGCATTTAATTCTTTACCTAAGGCTGTAGCATGCAGTGCTCCACCCCCGCCAAAGGCCATTAATGAGAAATCACGTGGGTCGTAACCACGATTTACTGAGATCAATTTCAGTGCATTTACCATATTAGAATTAGCAATGTTCAGCACACCATGTGCTACATCCATGGCGTTAACATTAAGTTGATCAGCCAAGGTTTTAAAAGCAGCTTCTACGGCGTTAAGATCGGGTTGAATTTCTCCACCAGCAAAGTTTTCGCTGTTAATTCTACCGGTAATTAAATTAGCATCCGTTGTTGTTGGCGCAATGCCGCCTCGTCCATAAGCAACAGGGCCAGGAGTAGAACCAGCGCTTTGCGGACCAACATGTAAACTATTGGCGGCATCAATCCAGGCAATACTGCCACCACCATTACCAATTTCAACAATATCAATTACCGGGGTTTTTATTGGGTATCCGGCCTTTTTCGCCGTTTTCTCTAATACATATTCTGTGGTGATACGTGTTTCACCATGATGAATTAATGAACATTTAGCGGTTGTACCACCAATATCCAACGCCATAATATTGCCATCGCCAATAACTTCGCCATAGGCAGCAGCACCAAGAATGCCGCCAACAGGGCCTGACTCAACTAATGTTATCGGGTTATCACGTGCAGATTTTAACGTAGCAATGCCGCCATTAGACTGCATAATAAATGGGTCGCTTTTTAATCCATTCGCCAGTAGCTTCTTTTTCAATTTATCTAAATACTGCTGCGCCGGAGGTAAAACATAGGCTGACAATACTGTGGTGCTCGTTCGTTCGTATTCGCGCCATTCGGCTGATATTTCATGTGAAGAAATTACATTAATTTCTGGCCATAAATTTTTCAGTGCCACAACCAGTTTTATTTCGTGTTCTGGGTTTAAATAAGCATGTAAAAAACAAACACCAATAGCTTCAACCTGTTGCGATTTAAAGTAGGCAACTAACTCAGGTAAGTTATCTAAGTTAATCGGTGTAATAACATTACCTTGGTAATCAAGACGCTCTTCTATTTCTAAACGTAAATGGCGCTCAACAAAAGGATTAGGTTTTTGATAAGTATTGTTGAAAATATCAGGCGTATTACCGCGGGCAATTTCTAAAACATCACGAAAACCTTTTGTGGTGATCAAACCGGTTTTTACACCTTTTCGTTCGGTAATAGCATTGATAACAACAGTGGAACCATGAGCAAAAAAGTCTACATCTGACAAATCAATATCTGCTTTTATAGCGGCATTGACTACGCCCTGCTCAAAGTTTGGCGGTGTTGTATCACTTTTAACGGCTTTAACATTACCTTCATCAATATATACCAGGTCGGTGAACGTTCCACCCACATCTGTTGCGACTCTTACTGTCATAATTTGTACCTTACTTAAAAAGGTTAATTAAAAAAATTATAATTAACCTTATTTAGTTCCATATTTATAACCGAACTAAACATATAAATTTAAAAGAAAATAGTCAGTACTTGATAATGAAATTACCACCAAGCACAGTTTGAGTAGCTACCTAATATGTAGGTAGCTAAATCTCAAGATAGCTTTGCTTGTTTAGAAGTTATAACGCGCCTGCACACCCACTTGTCTTGGTTGATTTCGCATACGTATTAACGGGTTAAATAAGAATACAGTTTCTGGAGAGGCTTCATCTGTTAAGTTAGATGCAAATAATGAAACAGACCATTGTTCATTTTCTACGGCTATATTGGCATTTAAATAGGTATGGGTATCTGATTCGCCGGTATCTTCATTGAAAATATCGAATGAACGCGGCCCAAGGGTGTTAAATGCAAGACGGGTTTTTAGCATGTAATCACCAAATAACTCTCTAGAATAATCGATAGAGCCATTCAGGTTAAAGTCTGAAACATAAGGCATGGTGCCACCTTCGGTTACCGCTAAATCTCTACCAGAAAGAATGTCTACACCTCGGTTTTTGGTAATTTCATTATCAATTAAGCCAATACCAAAGTTAATACTTAAATTGTCTGTAATAGAGGCCGACATTTCTAACTCAAAACCGTCAATTGATACTTCATCAATATTTAAATTTTCAAGCGTAAAGGTATCTGGGTTTAGGCGGGTAAATTGCGCATCTTGTTGCTCAATATGGAACAACGCCATGTTTAACCAAATTTTACCGTCAAGCCACGTTGTTTTAACGCCCAGCTCAACAGTGTCTGAAATTTCTTGGTCATAGTTTCTAATAACAGAAGGAGAATACTCATTGAATCCGCCAGATCTGAAGCCTTTCGAATACGTGGTATAAAGTAAGTGGTCTTCTGTCATTTGCCACGCAATTGACGCTTTAGGTTGTAATTGGCTATAAGTTTCGTTGGCTTTAGAAGCGTTAGGATCTCTTTCATCAAATGCATCGCGCTCTTCAGAGTCATAACGTAATGCTACTGTTAGCTCCAAATCATCTCTGATGTCATAGTTGGTTTGACCGAAAATTGCATAGGCAGTGCTTTCTTGAATAGTTTTTTCACCTTCAAAAACTAGCGAAGGGTCTTGAGCGATATTCTCTTTTACATCTTGGTAAGTTACTCGCTCTGTCGGTGTTAAATCCCACACTTGATCATAAGAAACTTCTCTGTCTTTAGTTTCATAGTATGCGCCAAGTGCCCAACGAAAGCTTTCTTCACCCGAAGATGTAAAGCGCGTTTCAAAACTAGTGGAGTCTTCTTCTATCGGATTTATTTGGGTAATAGGAAAGAAAAAATTGTCTTCGCTGGCATCTTGGTGAGTAAAATCACCGTCAGAGAAAAACATAATGTCTGAATCATTCGCTGAGGCAATAAAGACTAAATCACCATAATCAGTTTCATGCTCAACTTTAGCTGAAACAGACCAAAGCTCAGACTCATCAAGCCCTACAGCATTAGCATCTGGTTTGACTGAAAAGTTTTCTAGCTCGTCTTTTGTCACAAATGCCATGTAATTACTCCCTTGCGTTTTCTTAGAGTAATTACCGTGTAAAGTCAGGGTTGTGTAATCAGTTAAGTAGAATTCAAGCATGCCTTGTGTGCCAAAAGCATCATCAACATAATCAACTTCTTCATTCAAAAATGAATTATCGATTAAGCCGTCAAAATCTTGATAGTTGGCAGAAAACCTAAAGTAAGCTTTATCTTCAACAATTGGGCCACTAACGGCGACATTAACTTTCCTATCATTACCTTGAGCGATTGATGCTTGTATGCTGCCTTCAACTTCATCAGATGCTTGTTTAGTCACAATATTTATTGCACCACCGATAGCGTTTTTACCATACAAGGCGCCTTGTGGGCCTCTTAGTACTTCAATTCTTTCAATGTCGTGTAAGCCTTGGTTAATAAACTCTAGATTTGGCACCGTAATACCATCAACCACATAAGCAATAGGAGCTTCACCAACCTGAGGTGTTATAAGGCCACGCACCGTAACAAAGTTAAGACCTGAGCGAAAATTTGTTGATACATTTAAATTTGGGGTTAGCGCCGAAAAGTCTTTTATTGAGCTTATGCGGGCAGCTTTTATATCTTCGTCGTTAAAAACGGTAACAGAGTCAGGAATTTGTTGAAGGGTTTCTGTTCGTCCTCGGGCTGTCACAACAATTCTTTCAACGTCTTCTACATTATTGTTTGTACTCTGTGCTTCTTCGGCAAATACGCTGGTACTTCCCGACATGGCAATGATTACAGCTAAGGTAACTTTCTTTGGAATAAACTGTTTGAATAGTGACATATAACTTCCCTCAAAATTAAGTGTTGGGCACTTTTTATAATATTTTTTAAGTACCATTTATGCTTTGCCATTTAATACTACGTAATGAGAGGAGAAGTTTTTATTGAAAAACATTCATAAAGCGCAATATATTTTGTATTTATTACCTAAAACGACACATTCCACATTCTGCACGTTAAGTTATTGAAAAGCTTATTACAAAAAATTTGATAAACAACATTTACAACAATAATCACAATAAGCTTTAACAATTTAAATGAATTAAAACGGCATTGTTGCCTTTGCTAGCCAAGCTTTGTTAGTTTCATTACTTAGAGAGGCTATGTGGTGATAAACCCTATGATGATATTGGTTAAGCCAGTTAATTTCTTGCTCACTGAGCATGGTTTTATCAATCAACTTTCGATCAAAAGGCACATGAGTTAGTACTTCAAATTGTAATGTTTTTACTTCTGCACCTACGGGCATTTCACTTTCTTTAATCATATATAAATTTTCATGGCGTATGCCAAATTCCCCTTCACGATAATAACCTGGCTCAATAGAGACAACCATTCCCGCAGCAAGAGCAACACCACTATTAAATTTAGCAATACGTTGCGGCCCTTCATGTACATTTAAGTAATGCCCCACACCATGCCCTGTACCATGTGCATAGTCATAACCGTGTTGCCAAAGGTGCTGCCTTGCTAAAGCATCAATATGTTGTCCTGTTGTGCCTTGAGGAAACTTTAAAGTCGCAAGCGCAATATGGCCTTTTAAGACTAGCGTCGCCATTTTTATTTGTTCATTAGTTACTTGCCCAATAGCGACTGTGCGCGTTACATCTGTTGTGCCATCGAGGTAATGCCCACCTGAATCAAAAAGATAAACACTGTTATTTGTCATTAATGCTGGTGTGGTATCTTTATGGTTGTAATGACACATTGCCGCATTACTGCCGACCGCAGAAACCGTTTCAAAACTAGCCTCTTGATACAAGCTATCTTTTAAGCGCATACTTTCTAGTCGGTCTGATAGCACTTTTTCATCATAAAAAACAAGAGCGCTTGTTGTTTGCTCTAACCAAGCAAGAAAGGCAACAACAGCACTACCGTCACGTAAATGACAGTTCTTAAAACCTGCAATTTCGACAGCATTTTTTTCAGATTTTAATAAACTAACAGGATCAAGGTTTTCTATAATTTCAACGTCATCTTTGATAAGTAAATTAACCATTGCTGCATTAATTGTTTCAGGATCTATTTGGATTCTTTCTGATGAAATAGCAGCTAAATAAGAGTCTAGTTCACTTTCACATCTAAAACTGACACTAGGTTCAAATTGTATAGTAATATCTTTTGGTAGTTTTTTTAGATCGAGGAAACATAAAACCTCTGAGTTTTCGCTGATTATGGCGGTTGCATAAAAAACAGGTAAGCATGGTATGTCGCGCCCACGTAAATTTAACAACCAACAGATAGAATCTAAATTAGTTATAATTGCATTGTTCACGTTATTGCTTTTTAGTCGCTGTGCTACTTGCTTTATCTTTAGTTTACTTGATTTTCCATGATATTTTTCTTGAAGAAAGGTAATAGGCTTTATATTTTTACTAGGACGTTCAATCCAGCACAAATCTATTAAATTTTCTTCGACTGCCAAACAATACTTCCCTGATTTGCTTAAAGCTTGTGTAAATTTTTTATACCAAGAAAATGCATGTAGTTTACAATCAACACCAATTAAAACTTCACTTGGCAATAGTTTATCTGCCCAGTCGTTACTGCTGAAAGTTGATAAACATTCAAATTCAAATAAAGCATTATTTACTTGTTCAGCAACCTGCACTTGGTATCTGCCATCGACAAACATAATCGCTCTATTTTTCAGTATAACCACCACCCCTGCTGTGCCAGTAAAGCCACTTAACCACTTTAGTCGATTATTATATTCAGCAACTTCTTCGAGCAGATATTGATCTTCATGAGGCACTATAAATGCATCTAAATTTAGCTTTGCCATTTTATTTCTAACAGCCTGTAATCTCGACGAGTATGTATTTTTCATTTCAGTACCTAATAAAAATTATATCCCTTTATTTTATGAAGTATTAAAAGTGAATGTATTTCTATTACAGCACTTATTCAGTAATATATTTTGTTTACTCGCCCAATTAACCAAGACATTTTGTCGCGCCAATTAAGTAAGGTCAGGTACACTTTAATTAAGTAGGGTCTGTTGAATCACAAGATGAGTATTAAATTGCGAATATTTTTTTCATTATCACTCGTGCTCGTTTTAGCTTCTTGCACAACTCAAGGAAAACTTGAGTACATCTCTTTGGATGGCGAGCATAAAACAGCGTGCGAAACTGAATATACTTGGGAGCCTTCAGTCGATAAATATGCGCTTGAGTATATTTTAAGTTATTGCGCCAAAAAAGCGGTGAAAAAAGGACATCGCGTTGTTGATGAGTCCTTACTTAAAATAGATTTAAGTATACCTTTATCACCCAATGGTAACTCTTGGACTTTTGATTACGCTAAAAAGTTACATAAAAATAATAGGCTAAGTGACAAGGAATACGGTTATATTATCGCGTATATAGATCTTGGACTGAATAAAGGTTAGGTTTTCTTACTCATCACAAGTGATTTCAACATAAAAAAACAGTTGGTTTTTGCTGATGTCTCGCATCTTTTAACTAACTATTTTATTACAACTTTTAACGATGTTAGGTTTACTTTCAATGAAGATTAATCAAAAGGTCTGGATTTTAAGAGGGTTCGCTTTATTGTTTTTTACTTATCGCAACTCTTACTTCGATAGACGAAGTTAGTTCTTCAGAATATGGTTCATTTTGGCACACATTCATTTTTATATTTAGTTGCCTTGTTTATTATGTGTGCGTTTACCTATCTAGAAAATTAAAGAGCTCTGAAAAAATGAAAACCTAATAAGCGACTTTGCTCGAAACTGCCATAAAAATCACTAATATTAAAACCGTTTTACGGGTTACTCATAAGTAATTGCACGATAATATATGACGGCTTATAAGATGAAGTTACTGGTTATCTATTCGTTGTGCTTTCTCACCTAAAAATTCATTGTAAAGCTTTTCATGGGCCGCTTTTGAAAAGGTATCTGTTCGATGTTCATATTGTGATATCCAATCAACTAGCATAGTTAAATTAGCGTCTTGGTCAGCTTTTGATTTATATTTATGCGGCTCCCAAGGACGTTTTTTCGCATTGCTAATACAAAGCTCTACCGGTTTGTTTAAAAATATAATTTCACTGCAATACTTTAATGTGTGGGTCAATAAATCACTGTAACAGCCTTCAATTACCCACGCGTTGTTTAGCTTAATAAAACGGTCTATTTCACTAACCGAAATATCGACACTTTGGCGATGCGGCACAGGTGATTTTTCGGTGATTGGAAGCCAAGCCAAAGTGTCTAAATCTAAATGCGCAAGTTGATGTAGCTCTGACAGGTGTTTTGCCAAGCTAGATTTACCCGAGGCAGAGTTGCCAAAAATCACAATTCTTTTAACGTCGCTACTCGCTGCTAACATGGCAATACATTAGACCTTATTTTGTTTCGCTTTTAGCAATACTATCCGTATCATTTGCCGAAGTGCTTTCATCTGAGCTTTCACCCGAGACGGCTAGATTAGCTTCTGCTTCTTTCGCAGCAATCGCGGCACGTTCTGCTTTTGAGACATACTTTGGTTTGTTAGAATTTTGCAGTTTAGCATTCATCTTTTTAAGCTTTGATTTCAAGGTTTGGTTAATTTTCTTTTTACGGTTCATATAACAGGTATGCTTCTTTTAATGATTAAGGTGTTTAATGGTTGAACGATAGTTATCAGTAGTTAACTATTGATAATCACTGATAACTACTGGTAACTGCGGGATAATTAAGCCCGCAAACTTAGTAATATTATAATGCGGTAATCGTTTGCTACTTACATTTATGGCTATTTAAGCAAAGGGTGATCCGCAGGTAATTGCTTAGCAATCCATAACGCTAATTTGTGTTTCATGCTGGCTAAGTCTTCACCGTCTTTTGGTAAAGGTTGAATAAGTTTATCGTTAACTAATAAACGGTATAAGCTTTCAACTTTTTCCTTGGCAGCATTGGTGGCTGAAAACCCATTGTAGCCACGATTTTTTGCGTAGCCTTCACCAATAGTAATGGCTTTTTTTAATAATTCTGCTTCATTTTTTAACTTCTTCATCTGCAGTACGGGTTCCTATTTTATGTATTTTATTTAATGGGCTTGATCATTAACGCACCTGTATTAATGATAAAGCCTTGTTCAAGTATATTAATATGCATTTATTAGCAAACTTAAGCGGTTGGCATATCCAAATAAAAAGCATTAAGTTTATTACCATCTAAATCTCTAAAATAGCCAGCATAAAAACCTTCCAACTCCCCTCTTGGCCCTGCAGGTCCTTCACAGATAGCGCCTAGCTCAAGAGCTTTATGATAAAAAGCGTCTACTTCATCAGGAGAATGTAGCATGATAGCGACCATAACGCCGTTCCCCACTGTTGCTGGCTTACCGTCAAAGGGTTTGGTGACAGATATACCGGCTTCTTCTGGTGACCTAGACCAAGCAATAAATTGCTCAGTTTCAAGAAAGCGTGTTGCGCCAATGGTGGCAAGTAATTCATCATAAAAAGCGACTGCTCGCTCTAAATTATTGGTACCTAAAGTAACGTAACCTATCATGGTATATCCCTCTTATTTACATTTTAAAAATCAGCCAACATTGATGGTTCAAACTGGTCGGTTGAAAGAGTTAAATTAAGGTTTTCTAATCGTATATTTAATTCATTTATATCTGTATTGAGTTTAGACATTGTGAGCGTATTGTCATCTAATAAATACACTTGCTTTAAACTGGCATAATAAAAATTCAAAATAATTAAGGCATTGACGTTTACGTCTTCAGCTTCTGCAGCGGCTTTAATTTTTTTCAGTTTACGATAAATAAAGTTCTGCTGCTGTTTAACTTGCCAAACATAATATACTTCACTAAAAAAGGCACTAAAGCGCAATCTATGTAGCGCGAAAACGCAGGTTAATAACGCAAGTAACACGCCCATAAAGTTATATCTGAAATTACTTTCTGTTGCGGCCTCATTAACCATTTCGCCCGAACCTACATTAGCTGAGTTGGGTAATAAGGCATTATCAGCAAAGAGCATAATAAGGCCTTGCCCGTAAACTAGCGCTAAAGTAAGTAAGCTGGCAATAAAGCCAACAATAATAATATTTAAATGTTTACGATAAACGGTTTTCTCAATCTCTTTTAACTTCATTGCTCTACTTACTTGTTAGATTTTATATAGATAATACGGTTATACCAATTGATTTAATGAATCGGTCAATTTTAAACGAGGATAAATTTTCAGTAGCAAGGCGCTTGATTGAGCAATAGCAGGCTATTGCGATTGAAAGCAACGTAGATACTGGATATTTAAACCGCTTTAGAATGATCGATTGTTTATATCAATTGGTATTTTACTCATTTGAGCTAGTCTATGGCGAGTCCAGAGAAGCGACTCACTTGCTGACTTACGCCACTTTGCCAAACACTTTGACTACTGGCTATACTTAAGTGCTGCTTCGCTCGAGTGATGCCAGTATATAATAATTCACGCGACAATAATCTATTGTCTTTTTGTTCAGGCAACACCATAGCAACATGTTTAAATTCACTGCCTTGAGTTTTATGGATAGTCATCGCGTAAACTGTTTCAAATTTCGGTAAACGTGAAGGTAAAATCCAAGTATATCCGCCCGTAGCATCTTCAAAAACAGCCATTAAATGGCCTTCGCTATTGCGCCAAAGTACGCCAATATCACCATTATAAACGCCAAGCCGGTAGTCATTTTCGTTTATCATGATCGGTTGAGCGGCATATAAAGGGTTGTTAGATTCGAAGCGATTAAAGCCAATAACACCTTTATTACGCAAAATATCAATCACTAGAGCATTCAGGCTTTCAACACCTTGTGGGCCTTTGCGGGTAGAAGATAAAATTCTAAACTTTGCCAGTAATGCAAAAGCATCTTCAACTTTTTTACATTGTGATAAAGGTACGTAATATTGCTCAACCAAAGGCGTTAACCAAGTTTCAATGTTGCCTGATAATAAGGTTAGTTGTTTGTTTTTAGCCAAAGGTTCATTTTGTGGCGAACTTTCCAGTGTTTCATTTTGTTTTAATAACTGCCAACTTTCTTGATATTGGCCATTAATAACCAAGTTAGCGATTATGCCTATGCCACCTTCTCCATCAAAGCGACGGCTTTTTAATAAAAAGGTAACGCAATCGCTAGCGCTGTATTGGTTATAATGGCTATTACTGGTGTTAAAGGTGTTATTCGTGTTAGCTAAGTCATCTTTAATTAACGATTGATAACCCGTTACTTGGCTTAAATATTGATGATTTAAGGCGCTAAAACCGATATGAGGTCTTGGCGCAAAATCAGCGAGTACACTCCCAACGGCAACTGAAGGTAATTGGTCAGCATCACCTAATAAAATAACTTTAGTACGTGTTGGCAAGGCGCGGAAAATGCGTGTCATCATAGGTAAATCAACCATAGAGACTTCATCTATCAATAAAATATCGATATCGAGTTTATTCTCTTGGTGATGACGAAAGTTAACTTGCTCAGGTATAACGCCAAGTAGCCTATGAATGGTTTTTGCGCTTTCAGGAATGAGATCTAATATTTTGTCGTCAATACTACCACGAAAATCTGCTACAGCTTTGGTGATAGATTCAGATAAGCGTTGAGCGGCCTTACCTGTTGGGGCAACTAAAGAAATTTTCGGAACTATAAAACTGTCGCCACTTTTAGCTTTAGCTAACATCAAGAGCGCGGCAAGTAACTTAGTAACAGTATAGGTTTTACCTGTGCCTGGGCCACCAGCAATAATAGCAAAATCTTTATTAATAGCATTTGCAACCGCCACTGCTTGCCAATCAATTTCACTTGTTTGTATATCATTCGCTTGTAAGTTGCTTTGAGCAGCTAAATCTGGAAATAAGGTAGCGATAATATTTTTAATATTGCCCGTATCATTTTGCTCTTTATTTCCTGTTTCGTTATGCCCTTCATCAGCGATCTCAAAATGGCTAACATCTGAGTCTAAAAATGGGCCTGCAATGCTTCTTCTTGATCGCACCACCTGCTTTAATTCTTCTTCAAATTGATAATAGCGTCGTAAATACAAACGTTCGTGGTTTAATACTATCGGTTGTGGTTGATCATCGTCTTTGCTATGCGAATTTGCTAAAGGTAATTCAGCCAACAGTTCAGTGATAATGGTTAAGTCAGCAAATAAAAAGCCTTGAGGTGTTAAGTCATTTGAATTATTACTGTCGGAAAATAAACGTTTACCTGCAACTTCGTTCAGAGGTAAGCAACTATGGCCATCACGCAAACTGGCGCTTAATGCGATAAGTAAGTGAAACCATTGCTGCTGCTTTTGGCTAATTGTTATATCGGCATCGTTAGCGGCGTAACTTGATTCAAAGCTAATACACTGAATTAATTCTTTCGCGAAAAAGTAGTCTACAGCAACCAAACCATGTAACTGTTTAGCGGCCTGTTGAAACGACGTATAAATATTATCCACTTGGCGATCTGCTTGCTTTTCGCTGCTAATTATAGCTTCAGACATGTGTCGATTCTCCGGCAAAAATATTGTCGAGTTGTGCTAATTCTTCAAGGGTAATTTGACGATGATATACCCCACAACCTTGATGATCATTTTGATCTGTCATACCACGTAAATACAAATAATAAATACCACCGAAATGCTGCTGAGGATCGTAATCGGCTAAAGCATATTTTAAATGTCGATGCAGTGCCAAAGCATAAATAAGGTATTGTAAGTCGTAATGATTTTTTTCAATATTTTTCCGCATTGCTGCATCGTTATAATCACTGAAGTTATCACCTAAGTGACTAGATTTATAATCGCAAACATAATACTTACCATCGGCTTGAAAAATCAAATCGATAAAACCGTGCATCATACCTTTAAGTTGTTGATAAGATGGAAGGTGTACACGATGTTGCGGCGATGCTTGATTGCTTTTACTACCTTGACTACCTTTGTTAGTTATAGCGAAGTTATTTCTATGTTCGGTCAGCAGTTTAGTTAATGCACTACTACTCGCTGAGCGCATAGGGTAATAAAACTCGGTTTCACGTAAAGTATCTTGTAGTGTTAATTGAGATAAAGACAAGGTGTTGTCTTGATTCAATGGCGTTAGTAGCACTTGCTCTAACCAAGCAACTAGCAATGTATAGCCATGATCTTGTGCGTTACTTTCTAGGCTTCCATCATTTTTTAATGAAGTTTCTAAAATGGCATCCGCTGCACCGTCAAGAGTAACGTCAATAGCGCCATACTTTACCAACGGCCAATGACAACTTTTTTGCCAATCAGGGGCTGAGAAATCGGTTTGTTCTAAAATATCATGCAGTAAATTTCCGGTTTGTGCACCTTTGGTTAAGGAAAATCGAAGGGCTAAATTGTGTTGTGTTGGTGTTGTAAACATAGCTTCTTGTTCATCAGCGAGCAATGTTTCCTGGTTATCACGATCTGGCGCTGAAACACCGTTATGACGCAGATTTTTACTCAAGGCTGAAAAAGAACTTAACCACCAATCACGCTCAATGCTACCGTTAAATTTAGCAACCTCAGGCGTAACTTTAGCGACATTTTCGCTATGGTTGTTTGAAATCGCTGAGCTGGAGAGGGTTTCATTCGGCGATAGGTCAGCCGATAAATAATTATCAAATACTTCAAGGGCGATTTCGTCTGGATTATCATGTGCTAATTGCTGCAAACTGGCTGGAATATCAGTTTCGGTTCCCCACTTTAAAGTTTTGCCTAAAGGTGACTTTTGAAAACTGTCAAACGCGGTACTGAGAATATAACAGCGTTTTTCTGCGCGAGTTACCGCAACATAAAGCAAACGTATAGCTTCTGCATAGGCTTCTGATGCCATGCGTAATTTTGCATCTTCAGTGCCATCAAGACTATGGTGAACCCCACCGTTATCATCATGATGCTCAATAAAGGTTACATTTCTAGGGCCAAACTTCAGAGGGTCTTTATGGCGAGTAGCAAACGGTACAAACACCACGGGATATTCCATGCCCTTAGAGCCATGTTGGGTAATAATCCGAATCAGGTTTTCATCGCTTTCTAATCGAAGCTCAGCTTCAACCTCTGGATTGTCGATTTGGCTTTGTTGCTCAAACCAAAACAGCAGTTCTTGAGGGTGACGATGACGTTGACTTGCCCCTTGCAGTAATTCAAACAAGTGCAACAAATTGGTCAGTATACGATCGGCGTCGCTGTCATTGTCATCACTCATATCAATATGAAAATGTTGATGCATTAACTGCAATGCCATACTAATAAAGCCCTTAAACTGCCATTCATTACGCAGTTTTTCAAAGCTAATTTTTAAGTGCTGCCATTGCTGCTCGTCTTGTTGCAGTTGCAGTAATTTATCGCGTTTGAAGCCCATTAATGGGCTTGCTAAAGCGGCAGTATATAAACGGTCGTTCTCTAAAAAAAGAATACCTTTTAATACTTGCAGCAAATGTTTAGTTTCATCGCTTTGCAATAAGTTCGCGCGATTACTCATAAATACACTGGCTAAATCACACGCATTTAAGGCCATTTTAATATCGGCAGCTTCAGTGCCATCGCGCACTAATAGCGCGATATCGCCACTGACCATATTAAGTGTTGGATTTGCTAACAAACGTACAATTTCGTTGGCGCACCACGTAGCCATAGCGACTCGATAACCTTGTTTTACCGGCTTATCTTTACCGTCTTTGCCCTTAGTTTCAGACTCAACATTAAAATGCACAAATTGCAGGGCATTAAATTGGCTATCTAAAAACAGTTTTTCGTCTGCCTTGGGTGATGCTTTAACCGGTAAATATGGAATTTGATAACCAAACACATCTACTGCATCGCCTGTTAGTTTATTGCCATAAAACAAACGGTTATAGCCGGTGATCATAGCCGCACTTGAACGCCAGTTAGTGTCCATTACCCATTGAAAATCGCAGTCGTTTCGCGCAGAGAGATAGGCAAAAATATCGCCACCACGAAAACCATAAATCGCTTGTTTAGGATCGCCAATCATATAAAGTGCAGCATTAGGCTGATGGTAGTAAATTGCTTTTAAAATAGAGAATTGCTGAGGGTCGGTATCTTGAAATTCGTCAATTAGCGCAACTGGAAATTGCGAAAATATGCTGTTAGCTAAAAACTGTGTGGGGGTATTTTCTTGTCTGTGTTCAAGCTCGTCTGATGTTAACTTATCTATTGTTAACTTATCTATTGATAACTCGCCTGCTTGTTCATTAATTAAACATTGATTTAATGTACTGATTAAATCGTCAAAGCCCATAACATTGGCTTGGAGTTTTTTACGGTCGATTTGTTGGCGAATATGATAAATGCCCTTTCGCACTTCCAGTAAAGCGTATGCGCGATTAAGTTGTTTAGCGAGTTCTGGGTGCTGCTTTTTAACAACATTTACCGCAGCAAAAATTTCAACCAACTCGGTTTTAACTTTTGAGCGCGCATATCGCCTGCCATCAATAAAGGCATCAGGCATTTTTCCATGTTGGCCAGTAACATCAGCCGACAGTGCTTGCAGCCAGTTTAATAATAAATCTAATTCTTGCTGGCGCTTTTCACGCTCAAGCCCTTTTTTTACATCAATTAGCGACTCGGTTAACATCGCTTTATGTTCATTTAAGCTCGCAATAGCTTGTTCAACTAACGCTTTAAATTCCACACTAATGTTTGTGGGGTCTTGCACGTTCAGCACATTTTCTGTACTTAATGCTTTAGAAAACTGTTGAATAAAACTGCTCGGCTCTGACCAAAACTCGGTAACAAGCTTAAAGGCTTGGCTGTTATTTTCGCTGTCTAGGGCTAACACTCGATACCAATCTTGGCAGGCTTCTAAGGTAATGTCTTGAGTGTCAGTTTCCATTTGGGCATTAAAGCTAATGCCGCTAGCAAAAGCATATTGGTTCAGCACACGTTTACAAAAACCATGTATGGTAAAAATAGCCGCTTCGTCGATATACAATAAAGCTTGGGTTAAACGTGCTTTTACTTCTAAACTGCCAATATTTTTCTTGGCTAAGTTCGCGCTTAAACTTTTAAAGTAGTCATCGCTAACAATTAAACTGTCCCAGCTATATAAGCTTTCTCGAATAAAATCATCAATACGACCTCGAATTTCTTCGGTGGCATCTTTGGTGAATGTCATTACCAAAATTTGCTCTATTGGTAATTCTCGCTCTAATAATAAGCGTAAAAATATACGGGTAATATTGTGCGTTTTACCGGTGCCGGCACTGGCTTCAATTAAATGTTTACCTTGCAGTGCAATAGTATTGGCATTTAAATTTTTCATTTTTTAGCTCCTTGCTTTGCGCTAACCTTTACTGTTTGCAAAGCATCGAACATGGGCTGATATATACCCAATAATTTTGCTGAAACTTGATTGTATTCGGGGCATTTTGGCCAAAAGTATCGTATGTAAGCATCATCACCAAAAGCTTGAAAGCTGTTACTGTCTGCCCAAAACTGTTCAAGCTCTGTTTGTTCAAATGCTTTACTTTTACGTATTTTTTCAGCGAGTTCGCCATTAAGTAACAAGGGTTGGTGTTGGCCTAAATAAAAGCTTGCCAATAAACGTAGTAATTGCCCTTTCGCATCTTCTATATTGCTAAAGTAAAACTGGCTTGGTTTCTGGCTTTTGGTGTCAAAATAATAACCATGAGTGGCACTAATCCCGGTAAATAACTCGGCGTTCTCTTGCGCTACACCGGCTTGTGCTATTTGAATAATTAACTGATGCAAATACAAGGTAAATAAGTCTTTTGCTTTCGCACTACTGCTGCGATAAAACACCGCTTTGTTATCTACAATGGTGATTTTACTGCTCAGCGTTAAGCATTTAGGCAGCACGGCTTTTAATATTGTCAGCTCATGGTTTGAATATAAGCCATCAGCCTGCGCAGTTAAATTGCCTAACGCGCTGGCTAAATTAAGCGTAATACTACAATCTATCGGCTCGATATTTAACGCATCGGTTTGTGCTAATTCAGTCATAATAAACTGACTGAAATCTTCGCTGTCTTTTTGCCAACCTTTAATAAGCTCGTCAGTACTGGGTAAATCGGGCAAATTGCCTGAAAGCCTGGCACTGAGCAAAATATCTTCAACACTTTGTTTACTTTGAGTTGGGGCAATATAGTAATTAAGCAGCTCTTGTCTTAATAAATAACTATCGAGATGATTTGGCACAAAGGGCTCAACATCATTTATTAAGGTATCAGTACTATCTAAATATAAATAAAGCGCTTGTTGCGCATAATAACGTGCAGGATGCTGATAAAAACGAATAACATCATTCGCCGATAATAGGCAATCAACAATTTCAGTGCTGTTTTCAAGCATGGATAACGGCTTGTCTAATGATAAGTCGCTTGCTGTTAACTGATCTTCGTTGTTATCACCTTTTTCTGTTCGGCGTAAGTTCAACCAATTAGCGTCGAAGCTTGCAAAGCGGCCAAGATAGTTTTTCTCACTAAACGCCTGCATGGGTAATTGTCGAACTTGGTTAAATTCATTGTTGGGGTTAGTACTTTCAATATCAGCATTTAACCCCAGTAATTTCCAGCCGTAACCGCGGGCAAGATATTCCATTAATTCTTTTAAAACTAACGATGGCTGTCGGTCTTTATTGTTGCGAATATTTTTGCCTTGATAACTTAAATATAAAGCTTGTCGGGCAGAAATAAGCGCTTCTAAAAATAAGTATCTGTCGTCACCACGGCGCGATCTGTCACCTAATTGTGCCGGTGTTGTGCTCATTAAATCAAAACTTAACGGTTGGCGTTGACGTGGAAACTCACCATCATTTAAGCCAAGAACAGCAATGATTTTGAAAGGAATACTGCGCATAGGTAGCATTGAACAAAAGGTGACTTGGCCTATCATAAACTGGCGACCAGGGTCTGGCTGACTGAAATGGCTGTTTAAAAAATCGCGAATAACCGCCAAGCTAATGTCGCTGTTATAAGCTGCGTGTTGGCAATATTCAACTAAAGACTCAACAGCGCTGCGCACAACATTGAGACCGTTATCGTTTTGATCGTCGAAGAGTTGTTGTAATAATTCAAACAAAAATTTCTGCCATTGAGAGGCTGTGCGCGCCTTTGACATGTTAGTGGCGGTTATTTGTAACTGCTCAATAATCAACATCAATTTACCAAGAAGTTCACTATCGCTGCCTTCTATGCTCGGCAATAACATTTGGTTTTGATAAATAGCGCTGTGATCGCCAAAAGCAAAACCGCGCATTAAGCGCGATAAACCTTGCTGCCAGGTAAAGCTATTACTGGTGTTATGTAAACTGTTGGTATCAGACGTTTCACTTTGCGACAGCACTTGTTGTTTATGCGCTTTATCTAGTCCCCAATGCACACTTGAAATTTCTAACCAATGGGTGATTTTTTCAATGTCTTCTAGGCTAATACCAAAGCGAGCTTGCATCGCTGGCAAGCGCAACAAAGCAATTAAACTCGATACCTGAAAACGACTATCGGGTAACGTTAATAACTGTGCAAACGCGGCCACTAATGGCTCAGCATCTTTACTGATTCGATCGGCAATTGAACATGGCAGTGGTGGTACTTCGTCAGCAATATCTTGCCAACCGCGGGTAAAAACTGCATTAACATAAGGCGCATATTGTTCAACTTGCGGACACATCACTAAAACATCTTTTGGTGTTAAGCTTTTATCTTGGTTGAATTGATGTAATAGCCAGTCGTGTAAACCTTGTACTTCTCGCAGTGCGCTGTGTGCACTGGTGATTAAAATTGAGCCATCAACTTTAGCCGCTTGTTGCTGGCTTTTTGACTCTGCTGAGCGCGCATCGGTTAGTGATAAAATATCTTGCTGAACACTTGCCAACACATTGGCTTGTGCAAAAGCTTCTGGGCTTGGAATAACGTTGTCTGCTGTTGTCGAATCTTCGCTGGCTAGATCTGCCACGGCTGACTCAAATACATCAATATTGATGGTACTGTATTGATATAACAAGGCCATAAATTCTCGACCTTGCTGGCCTAAATTGGCTAACAACGGATTACCTACTTGCCGGTTTATATCAGCTAAATCATGGCTATCTTTTTCAGGTTGTTCATCGTCAACAAACAAACCTAATTGTTGTGTTTGCTCATCGCTAGTTTTATCAATTGCTTGCTCTACTTCATTAAAACTTGTGCCATTTAGCCAAGCTTCAATAGCATTTTTTTCCGTTACCACATCGCCCCAATAAGCATAACAAGGGTTTAAGTGGAAAAAGTGCACATCAATTTTAGCACTCAAAGCACTAATAAATTCAAGCCAAAGCGGCGCCATGGCATTAATGCCAAAAAACGATAAGCGATGCTTCAAGTCCATTGCTTTTAATCGATCAACATTATTGAGATTCTTTATTGCCAGAGCGACTAATTCTTGTGGATTATAAGGTTGTTCACGTACCAATAAATACCAGAGCTTACCTTGCCAAACAGCATTACTTTCTAGCGTTAGGTCGATAACGTCTGATGCACTATCGCTCGAGGAATGAGTTTGATCAAAAGCAGGAAATTCGCCTTGATGCCAAGCATGGATCCACTCAGGCCTAAATATTAAATATTGCTCGTATAAATCAGCTAACTGACAGGCTAATTGATAACGCTTTAACTGCTCTGCTTCGCTATATAGTGTATTTACCGTATCTGTTGAATTCGCTTGCCAATAGGTGCTTGCCACCGCAAAGGTTTTATCACTAATAACCTCATCAGACCCTAATAAGGTATCAATTCGCCAGGCGAGTACTTCGCGAGAATAAGGCGATTGCTCTGGAACGTCTTCATCGCTGGCTAGATTTCTGATTAAATTCCACAAAAATTGCGACGGTAAAGCATAGCGCATATTCATGCTGATGCCGCGCTGTTCAGCCAGCGACATATTCAGCCAATGTTGCATGCCAGCATTTTGCACTATAACGGTGTCTTGAGCGAAAACAGGAAGTGGGGAAAGTTGCTGAATTTTATCGAGCAATACTAACAAATTTTCCATTTTATTAGCGGGATAAAGATAGAACAAATGCGCGCCTTTTTAGCCATTTTTCTTATGGCTAAATTTAACCACATCAAGGCTGATAACACTAGCGGTTGTTGTGCATTATCGAGGGAATAGCACGGTTAATGAAGTAAGCTATGTAACTCATTAGCTTACTTTATTACCCTAGCTTGACTCATTGTTGCCACTTTGATTTTATCCCCGTTCGTTAACAGCTCGTACTGACCATAGTTTGATGCATAATTTGATGCAATTGGTTTGATGCATAACTTGATGCATAACTTGATGCAATTGGTTTGATGCATAGCTTGATGAAATGTATCAGGCAGAACTTAGTGCATTAGTTCGCCGGTATATCTGTCTCTACCTTTCCAATATAAACATTCTGGACAATGTTCACCTTCAGGATAATCAATACCTTCTTCATGCGGACAACCAAATATTTGCTCAATCATACTGACAGAATTAGCGCCGTTGTCGTCTATAAATGCCAATATCTCTTGAAATACTTGTTCTGATTTTCTTAAGTCGGAAGTCGAAAACCATTTTTTCACAGGCTCTGCTTCTGCGCCATCAAAGGCGATAATCGCACAAACCACTTTAGATGCTTTGGTATTGTCAGCACCGTAAAATGCGATAGTGGCGATTGGGTAGCCTTTATCACCTTTTCTCAGTTTTTTGTTCAACAACTTTTTATGTTTGCCTTGCGCCATGTTAGTTCTCCTTTGAGAAAGTTGCTTCTATCTTCGTGATATGTTCTTCAACTATAAAGTTTTCTCTGCAGCAGCAATATAAAATACCGGTATAATCAATGCCAAAATATTTGGCTGTCAATTTAAAAGGCTCAATAAAACAATCAGGTGCTTTGGTATCCGTACCTGTTGCAAGAATAGAGCAACTTTTCCCGTTAAGTGCCCTACCCAAAGCTTTCTCAATAGTCAGCAAATCTGATAATCGGTCAACAAACAGTTTCATTTGAGCGCTCATCGCATACCAATAAACCGGTGTTGCAAAAATTAAATGGTCGTATTTCACCAACACGTTAATCAAAGTAATAAAATCATCATTTTGATTGTTATGTTGATAATCGTAGGGGGAGATTACGTAGTCTTTTAAATTAAATAAATCGCAGGGTTGATGTTTAAGGTATAAATCAACTAGCTGATGAGTATTACCATCTGCACGAGAAGTAGCCAATATAATCGCTGTTTTCATTCAATCTCCATACTTTTGATTAAAGATTCCTGCGGTATTTTTACGTTATCAAATGATAACGTTCTAACACATATTCAGCTGTTAATAAGCTAACGTTACCGTGCTAGTTTTATCTCTATACCTTTCGCTTTAAACCAAATAAAAAACGCAAAGTATTAAAAGGCTTAATAATAAATAAACAAATTCCACAAGTGATAAGTAAAGCGGATAAAAACAGCGCAACAGCTTTGATCCAAATAGCTGTTTGCCAACTAATAATATAAAAGCCGATGACAACAATCACCGTTTGATGAAAAACATAAAACGGATAAATGAGTTCATTACTCAGACGTAACCACTGTGGTGTTTTTTTCAAATAAAATTGGGCATAGCCCAAAATAGTTAACAAAGCAGACCATGAAACTAAGCAACACACCAACCACCATATTGACCATCGAATATTTAATGACAAATATGCACTCAGATCAGGAGAATAGTAATAGCCATAAAAAAAGACTGTGCTGATTAAAAGCATCATTAAATGATAAAAACGATGTTCACAAACCCTTTGCCAAAGATGCTTGTTAGCCACAAAGATCATACCTGTAATAAAAAAGAACAAGTAATAAGTCGATGAAGATAAGTTTTCAATTTTGTTATCGTCGCTAGGAAACCATAAAGAAAAACTGATTTTTATCGCTATCAGTAAACCAACGAATAAAAATAACCCACCGTTAAACTTGGTCAGCTCAACAAGGTATTTAAACACCTTAGCACTTGTCTTAGTGTTTAAAATTATATTCAAGGGAATGGCCAGCAACGAGAAGACAATAAGGTATTCTATAAACCAAAGATGATTAGTGGAGAAGTTAAGCGCAAGTGACGGATATGCTTGCCAATATGACGGGTATTGGTTGATATTTTCAATATAACTTTGCGGAGGAACAACCAATAACATGCCAATGATAAGCGGAATTAAAAGCCTTAATAACTTATCAGCAGCAAACTTTTTAGCTGATATTTTTGACAGTAAAATAACCGCGCCAGCACCAGAAATAAAAAATAAAATAGGTAACCTAAACTGCTCAAAATACACCATGACATCGTCAAGTAACTTGCTAGATTCATTATTCATAATATGCCAATTATCACCATTAAACGGCATCAAAACATGATGAATAAAGACAGCAAATATTAATATTACCCTTAACCAATCGAGCTCGGTTAACCTTTGATTACTGTCTATTTTCACTTGTTAATCCTTCCTTAAAATAACAAAGTTGCAGTGTATGTAACGCTATGACGCTTTTGGCGCAAACATAATAATAGCCATACCAATTAACGCGATTGAACCACCAACAATGTCCCAAAGCGAGGGTTTGATGCCGTCAACGCCCCAAAGCCATAATATAGCAACAAAAATATAAACGCCGCCATAAGCGGCATATACTCGACCTGCAGCTGTTGGATGCAAAGTTAAAAGCCAAGCAAATAAGGCCAGACTCGCCGCTGCGGGAATTAAAAGCAAAATGCTCTTATCTTGTTTTAGCCAAAGGTAAGGCAAGTAACAACCGATAATTTCAGCCAAAGCAGTTAAGGCAAATAGTGCAATGGTTTTAAGTTCAAACATTAAACAGATCTCATAAAATTAACTTAAATAAAATTAGACCCAGCTAGGTTAAGCACAGTTATTAGCGGCGAAATAGACGAGTAAGTTATTATTTAAACTTCGAATGATTCGTTTCAAGCCATTGCTATTGCATTTAGTGGCAATATTTAATGCTAAGGTGCAGTGACAAATTGCAATGGCCTTTTTCAAGAATGATCAGCTTAGCATTAACTGGCTTTTTTAACGGCTGATTTAACTACTTCACTCACCACTTCGCCGCTTGAGTTTTCAAGCCACACCTCTGAGCCATTTTTAGTTAACTTACCGTTCACTTTATAGCGTTCTCCAGCAACAGGGGTGAACTCAATGTCACCCGTTACTAGCATACTATCACCAAACATTGCTTGCCCGTCGGTAGCAAATTGCACAAAACCGGCAATAGAAATAATTTGCGATATGGTAGCGACTTCTCTAGACACCATAGTAGGCGTCATATTAAAGCCCCGACCTGAATTAACTACTCGTGTTTTATAACCACTGTCTTCGATAGCTAAACCGTTAACTTTGTTAACAATATAAAAATGAGCGGTAGAACCCTCATGATTTGAAAATGAATCAGAAATGGTGCTTGTAGTGCCAGAATAACCTTCAGGCAAAGAGCTTTTAAATGAAACACAACCAGACAATAGAAGTAACGAGGTGACTAATACAATAAATTTTTTCAAGGTAATCTCCATATTTTTATTAAAATTTATAACCTAGCATAAAAGGTATTTACGTTTTACAACAAAGGAATTTGCTAAACTAAGCAAATATGCTTGCTAATATAATGAACAAATTTACTGGCATTGTAAAAGCTAAATGTTTAAAAGCTCAATATAAAACCTTTGATTAGCCCTGTGTTTACTAAACTGTGTCTACCAAGCACAATACTTAGCAATGACAATAGTATTCGAACTGAAAACAACGTACGCATTAATACTGTTAGCATTGAAGGAGACTTACCTAAGATAAATTTTATGCTAACGATATCTCTCTTCCCAACAAGCACTGTCTAAATAAAATTCATATTCAGAATCAAACATTAACTTTATCATCAGATAGCCTAAAACACCTTGCCTAGTGGTCAATATGTCAGTATTCTACGCGGCCTTTAAATCACTGGAGTTCACATGATTGGATTTGATTACGGCACCTCAAATTGCGCTGTCGGTGTTATGGAAAATAACAGCCCAAAACTTTTATCTTTAGGTGATCATGGGCGCTATATTTCGTCAACCTTGTACGCACCAAGTCGTGACGTTATTGTAAATTGGTTACATAAGAACCTCTCAGAATCTGAACAAAAAAACTTTCAGTTACAGCGCCAGCATCAACTACAAAAAGGTAAAAACACGTTACGTGAATTAACGCTAGATGGTTACCCTACCGATTTGTCATTTGGTCAACAAGCCTTAAATAATTACTTACAAGAGCCTGATGAAGGCTATTACATTAAATCCCCTAAATCTTTTTTAGGCGCGAGTGGATTACTGCCACAGCAAATTGATTTATTTGAAGATATTGTTGCCGCCATGATGAGCAACGTAAAAAACCTTACCGAAGAAAGTCTAGGTCGAAGTGTTACGCAAACGGTTATTGGTCGCCCTATTAACTTCCAAGGTTTACGCGGTGAAAAAAGTAATTTACAAGCATTAAAAATATTAACCAATGCAGCTAAACGCGTTGGCTTTAAAGATGTTGAATTTCAATTTGAACCCGTTGCAGCAGGCTTTGAATATGAAGCAAGCCTAACCCAAGAAACTAAAGTATTAATAGTAGATATTGGCGGCGGTACAACCGATTGTTCGATGTTATTAATGGGCCCTAAACAAGCGAAATCTGCCGATAGAAATACTGATTTATTGAGTCATAGTGGTGAGCGTGTTGGTGGTAATGACTTTGATATAGCATTTGCTTTAAAAGGTTTGATGCCAAGCTTTGGCTTAAATAGCTTACTAAAAACGGGCAAACCTATGCCGAGTAACAGCTTTTGGCAAGCAATGGCCATTAATAATATTAATGACCAAACCGAGTTTTACAGTGCAACAAATGCCAGATTTTTAGCGCAATTGATACGAGATGCAGAGCAACCTGCGTTATTATCGCGTTTATTGACAGTACAAAAACAAAAATTAAGTTATCGTGTAGTCAATGCTGCCGAACAAACTAAAATTGCTTTAACTGACCAATCTGAGCAATTAATCGATTTGTCTGATATCGACGAAGGACTTAACGTGCAACTAAACAGGGATGACTTTGCTGTAGCGTGTAAACGTGAACTTAACTCAATTGCCACGTTAATGAAAGATGCTATTACACAAGCAAATTGCCAACCTGATGTAGTTTTCGTTACTGGTGGTACCGCTAAATCGCCTATTTTGAATAAGTTTTTACAAGATCAATTTGCAAATACTGAAATCGTCATTGGTGATCATTTTGGTAGTGTAACTGCTGGGTTAACGCGTTGGGCACAAACTATTTATCGATAGCAACATAAAATAATATTGAGGTAGTTAAATTGATATCACAACTTAATTACCTCATTAAAACACTAAATCAACGTTACTATTTATCAATGAGATAACAACTTAACAGCCAATTCATTCGCTTCAAGATCACACCTCTTCAATTCGGTTTCGTCCTAAGTCTTTGGCCTTGTATAACGCATTATCTAATTTCTGATACAGCTTTTCAAAATTAGACTTAGAGTTTTTAACATAAGCTATTGAGAAGCTAGCAGTTACATGTAATTTTTCATTTGAGTCTAATGCCATAGGATTAGTTTCAAAGCTTTTTCTAATGCGCTCAACAATTATTTGGGCTGAAATTTTTTCTAAATCTTTCAAACACACAACAAACTCTTCACCACCAACCCTTCCAAAAAGGTCTTGTTGCCTGATATTACCCTTGGTTAATTTAACAATATGCTTTAACGCTTTATCACCAAAAATATGTGAGTACTTATCATTAACCGCTTTAAAGTCATCTAAATCAAATAGAATAATCGCATGTACGTTGCCCTGCTGACTATCTTTAAGGCTATTAATTTGTTCAAAAATAGCGCGCCTATTATTGATACGAGTTAACTCATCTGTTTCTGATAATATTTTTTGTTTATTTTTCAAGTGCCAAACAAATAAACAAATTGCCACCAACAACAAGATTAAAATACTCGATAAAACTAAAACAATTTTTGAATTCTCTAATTTCGCAGAAACTAAGCCCAGTTCTAATGAAGCTAAATCTTGCTGCAACTCTGCAAAACCTAAAATAGACACCGAGTCTTGTTGATGAGCCAGTGAAGTTTTATTCAGTTCAATAAACTTTTCAAAGTGTTCATTCGCTAACTGACTTTGTCCTTGAGAAATATAATATTTAATTAAAAATTCGTAGTAGTAAATTAAGTTAGTTTCATTGGTCTGCTGGAGTAATGTGTCTTTATTGTCAATAAAATCATTAATACATTGGACTTTCTTATTTTCTACACAAGCGATTGCCTTATATAAAGCCATTCTATTATTTTTATGTAGACTTTGCGTGCTGCTTTGAAATGGTTCAAACTCTTCAAGAAGTGCTAGCATTACATCGTATTGTTTATCTATATAAGCAAACTTTATTTGCAAAATTAACGATAAAACCTTGTAGTCTTGAGTATCTGTAAATAAATCTTTTCCTGCTTCAAACTTTTTAAAATACTCTTTACTATTTTCAATGGCTCCTGCATCTAAAAATTCAGTAGCAATAGCGTAATATGTCCAATGTATATCGTATTTATCCACTATAAACGCTAACTGCTTTATAAAAGTGTTAGCGGCAAGGTTGTACTGACCAATTGTCGAATATATTTCACCTATATTGAGGTAAGCATTACTGATAAATATATTATCGCCTTTATACGACTCTAATAGTTTTAAAAATAGTTTAATTTGTTCTACCGGCGTCACTTCAGAACAGTATTTAATTTCAGCCATGTCTAAATATTTCATAAAATCTTGAGAGGCATTAGTTAAGCTTGACTTGGTTTCATAAAAAAAATCACATGATTTTTTTTGTGAATATTTATAATAAAATTCAGTCAAATCATAAACAGCAATACTCAAAACGTCATGATTTACTTCTTCAATGGGTAACTGTGTAATTTTTTTTAATTGTCGTAGGTAATCTTCACTAAAGCCGAATTTACAAAAGATAGCTTTAGATTTTTGCCACAGTAACTTTGATCTTGCTAGGTTCGACAAGTCAACATTGTTAGCTAACAAAGCCTCGACTTTTTCATTTAACACGCTATCGACAGGACAAATATAATCGTGGGAAGGCTTTATGCTATTAAGTGTAATTTTCAAATCATTGGTACTTGCATTAGCAGAACATACAAATACACAATAAAACACTAGCGTTAATAGCAAAATGTTAATTTTCATAACTTAAAGTCCATTTAGCGTTTATATCCATTTTATTTTTATCATATAAAAACTACTTATTCTTACAGAAAATAATACTTCAGACTAACAAGCTGCCTGGTTAAAAATAATGATGTTACGAAAATATACATTCATAAAATTTATCAAAAACGTTAATTTAAGAAAATTTTAAAGAAAGAATTAAAGAGTTTACCTGATAAAACCCCATTACTCTTAATATTTATTTAATTGTGTATTATAAACAACCCTATGGGCACTAAAAGTTTTATAAAAAACCTGGTTGTCTTGCGCCCTGATGAATACAAAGGCTGAATTATACTTTCTTGATTACTTTTGAGTATTAAAAATTATTTCTAACCTTCAAAAACAACATTAATCACTTAAAGTTTGTATATATATATCCGAGATAAATCAACCTACAGTACTTGAGCAAGACACTTATATTGCCTACAATAGCGCACTTTTTATTTATTAACAGCACACATAAAATGACCGATACAAACTCACAACCGGCTTTACCTGATCGTCTTTCTATTAATCCTCGTAGCCCACATTATGTGGCTGCTGTATTCGAACATGAAATTGGCATTAAAATTAATGGCAAAGAACGTTTCGATGTTGAAGAGTATTGTATCAGCGAAGGTTGGATTAAAGTTGCAGCGGCTAAAGCACTCGATCGTCGCGGCCAACCTCTTTTAGTTTCCGTTAAAGGAACGGTAGAAGCATTTTATCGTTAGAATGTACAAAAATAGATAAGATAACCTTCTTGTCAAAATATCTGACAGGGTTTTACATATTAATTCATGTGTTTTATAGCCCTGTTAGCGTTAGTAGCTAAAGCACCAATTTGAATTTTACGCTCTAAAAAGGCAAATTGAATAATTGCCTCGACCTAATGGCCTGTGTAAATGTCATCATAATGACTTACAGCTGAAACATTAATGATTTACATGCTTTAATGGCATGTTAACCTGTTTTTATACAAATATATTGATTAAGCCTGAAATGTCAGTAACTAACGCATTAAAAAGTAAAGCTCAGCCGAAAGTAGCATTAATTGTTGGTGCTAGTGGTTTGGTTGGTCAGCATTTACTCTCGCAACTATTAGCAAGTAAAAATTATAGCCAAGTCATTGCCTTAGTACGAAAACCGCTTGATGTTAATCATAATAAATTGATACAAAAACAAGTAGATTTTAATAATTTAGCACATAATTTAACGCAACTGACTAAGCCGAATAACGGTCAGGAAAAGTTAGATTTAAACGAAGATTATTTACCTAAAATAGATCATGTTTTTTGCACACTCGGCAGTACTATCAAAAAAGCAGGTTCTAAGTCAGCCTTTAAGCAAGTTGATTATTTATACCCTTTGCTCATCGCCAAACACTTTTATCAAGAAAATGCTTCTTTATTCTGTGTAGTAACAGCAATGGCAGCCAATGAATCTTCAGCTATATTTTATAACCAAGTAAAAGGTCAGTTAGAGTCAGCAATATGTGATATTGGCTATCAGCACTTGGGAATATTTCGACCATCAATGTTATCAGGTCAACGAAATGAATATAGACTGGGTGAACAATTCGGCACGCTAGTGATGAATGCATTAGCTTTTATGATCCCAAAGAAATACCGCGTAATTAAAGCAAATAAAGTGGCGAATGCTATGTTAGCTTATGCTGAACATCCACCACTAGGTATTACTATTACTCAGTCAGATCAGCTGCAAAATCACTAAGGGTTTTGCCTGTCATTCGATAACCAACCCACTCTTCTTGCGCGACTGCACCTAACGAGTGATAAAACTCTCTAGAAGGTGTATTCCAATCTAAACAACTCCATTCAAATCTAGCACAATCTTTCTCAACCGCTATTTTAGCCATGGCTTTTAACAACTTAACACCAGCACCTTTACCTCGGTATTCTGGCATTACATACAAGTCTTCTAAATAAAGACCCGATTTTGCCAACCAAGTTGAGTAATTAAAGAAATAAATGGCAGAGCCAATAGCCACACCATCAAGCTCACAAATTAAAGCAAAAACATGGCTGTTCTCAGCAAAAATAGTTTCTTTAATGGTTTGTTCTGTTGCTAATACTTCATGTTCAGCTTTTTCATAAATAGCGAGATCTATAATAAATTTAAACAATATGCCGGTATCGTTTGCTGTTGCTTTTCTTACAACTAAATTACTCACATTAGCTCCTGATTATTTGGTTTTTATTATGCATTTAATAGTAAATGCATAGAGTGCTAAATACTATTATTGATTATTTAAAGCGTGTCTAGCCCGTGCAACAATAGCAGTTGAAAATGTTTTAAATACGCCTTTTAACAACACCCAATGATGCCAGTATAAAGTTCTTATAATTTGGTGTTCAGGCATTAAACTTACCAGTTCTTTAGCATCGAGTTCAGCTTGTATTTGTAGTTTAGGTATTAAGCAATAGGCAATGCCATGTTTGGCAAAATTAACAAATGCTTCAGAAGATCTAACGGTGTGGCATGGATAAGAGCCCTTTTTTAAGCCAAAAATTTGCTCAATATAATCAATATGCATTTCATCTTTTTGATCATAAGCTACAGCAGGTGCAGTCGCTAATGCTTGTTGATTAATGCCCTTGGGGAAATAACGTGCAACAAAACTTGGCGAAGCAACTAGTAAATATTGCATGTCTCCTAGCTTTTCAAAAGTACAACCGGGTAAAGCGTGCGGGTGCGTACTTAAAGCGCCAAACACTTCGCCATCTTTTAAGTAATTTATCGTTCTATTTTCGTCAGCAAGTCTAAAATTTACCGCAACATTATATTCGTGACAAACATCACCTATTGCCGAAATTAACCAGGTTGCCAAACTGTCAGCATTACTCGCAATATTTGCGGTTATTGTTTCGTGCTTTTTATCACCCGAAATATCAGGAAGAATATCTTGCTCGAGTAATTTAACCTGCTGATAGTGAGCAAGTAATTTTTTACCAATAATGGTTGCTTCAATAGGCTGACTTCTAATTAATACTGGCTGTCCTATTGCTTGCTCTAAGCTCTTAATACGTTGAGAAACTGCTGATTGTGTAATTGCTAAAACAGACGCTGCTCGATCAAAATTTTGTTCGTCTAGCACCACGCTCAACGCGTGGAGAAGTTTATAATCTAGCATGACTTTTCGCTCCAAAAATTATAGTGATTAACTCACCACACACACATTAGCAAAACTTATCAAAGATAAAAAACATTAATTATATTTATGTACCAACATACGTTAGATTAGCCGCATTAACAAAACAGACAATCACTTTTTGGAGCAACAATGGTTTCCCCTCTTCTACAAGGCCTCTTTTTAGGCAGCAGTATGATTATTCCTCTTGGCGCGCAAAACTCGCACATACTTAACCATGGTATTAAAAGAAATCGTCATTTTTTGGCGGCCACCGTTTGCATGCTTTGTGATGTAATTCTTATTGCCATCGGCGTATTTGGCGGGGCTAAACTAATCGCTACTTCACCTTCGTTAGTTATAGCTATATCTTGGGGAGGAATATTATTTTTGTCTGGATATGCCTTTTTGTCTTTTCGCCAAGCCTGGCAAAATAATTATCAGAAAACGTCAGAAGAAGGAATAAAAATCAATAACAAACCATGGTTAGTTATTGTGTCTACACTCGCGGTTACACTGTTAAACCCACATGTTTACCTTGATACAGTATTAATTCTGGGTAGTGTTGGTGGCCAATTTGAAGGTAATGAAAAAGTCGCTTTTGCCGTTGGCACTATGCTGGCATCTATCCTTTGGTTTTATAGTTTAGCTGGAGCGGCAGCAAAAATGTCGCCTTGGTTAAGCAAAGCCAAAGTTAGAAGAAACATTGATATCATCGTTGGGCTAATAATGTGTGCAATTGCGGGTTCATTATTTAATAACTTATAACTAACTAGGCCAGCCTTTTCTGCCAATTACCGCCATGATATAGCGTGCAGTTTTCTTCGCTGTCGAGTTCAATTTGGTTTTTGGCATTTTTTAATTCTATGCCAACATCAGCAAGTTGATTAATAATTTGTAGCGCCAAACTATCTTTACTGCTTGATTTTAAATAGTGTGCAAGCTTGGCGTTACTATCAAAAACACATACAATTTTTAAGCTTTCCGGGAATTTATTAAAATTAACGGTATGCGTTAACCATTCAAAACCATCGATATCTTCTAACGCTGAATGACAAACTTGAGTTAGCGCTTTAACAATTTGATTATCTAATTTTTTATCTGATTTACGCATGTTATTTTAATATCTCTTCTTATACCAAATGTAATAAGTTATTGACCAATTTTAAGCGAGGATAAATTGTTCAAGAAAAAAGCGTTTGATTGATTATTTATCTCAATTGGTATTAGCTACTTTAAGGCTTGATTGCACCTACAAACTTAACAGGGCCTTTATACAGTAACTGTACTCAATTTTACAGTTTGTTTTTATCCGTGTTACTACTCGGCTCTTTAACAGCAGTTAAATCGATCATACAATTTAATTAGTTTTATTACCTAACCTGAACTTGGGATAATAAGTGCTTGATACGCAACTGAATCAAAATCTTAACTGGTAAAGTACATGCTATAGCAAGGTGAACATCACGAGTTCACACCATCAATGCTTCATTTTATGCCATTTCCAAGGCAAAACGTTGATGAATAGCAACAAGCTATTTATCGATGTTTTAACGCAGATATTGGATTAAAAGGAGTATTGAGCATGTGCTGCTTATCCTGAGTTAAGGTTTTCTATTTATTAGCAACTAGCCTGCCATAAATAATGTTAGAGATTTTCACCCATTTATTGAACAACATACAAGATTAATTATTCACTTACCATCGTATTTAACATTAAATTTATTCAACTATAAGTGAATAAAATCTTTAGGAAAACAGCATGTTTTCAGGCATAATTATTTAATCTTGATAAGGCAATTAACTGTTTAGGGGCAGACGATATAAGTGAATAATACCAAACTCACCCAAGACGAAAACCTATCGATTAAAGTTAGTTATCAGTTATTGCCTAATGATCATCAAAGACTTGATTTGTATTTCTCTCTACCTGTAGAAATGGGTATTGGTCCTAATACCTTGGCCGAAGAGCAATATTTTCATAGCAGTATTGAAAGCCACAGCGCTTATTATTCAGATCAGTTGCATTTACCCTTAGTTCGCAGCCGTTTTATCAGTCAAAAAAAAGGCGAACAGAGCGATTATCGCTTGAACCTTAACTTATTCTCTTACCAAATTTTAATTGCCTTAGATACCGATATAAAACAAACAATTAAAAAAAGAGAGAGTGAAAGCTTTTATCCTCAAGCTATTGTGCTAGCTGAACAAATATCGAGTTTATTGAAGAAACTGAGAAGGTACACGCCACCGGATAAAAAACTGAGCCCGTTTTTTGAAAATGCTGACAATTACCTGAGCTGGCAAGTTGAGCAGTCATTTTTAAAGCTATTATCTCGCGGGCCCAAAAGTAGCGATTTTACGACCGAGCGAAACTTTTTATTTGCATTATGTCGCAGCGAAAGTGAATACCGCGAAGCCAATCAATATAATTCAAAAACGACTTTAGATGATCCTAATCGAATAACCAATAAAATGCGTTTACTGCAAAGGTTAATTGAGTACGGCGTAGTACTTCAACAAGAAGTTAAAAGCCTTAATCAAAATTTAAAACGCATGGTAAGTGGCGCAGTAACTATGGTTATTATGGCCTTTGTCATGATGTTGGTGCTAAATGCGCGGGCTAACTTCACTGAAGTGACTATTGCCTTAGTCGCAACATTGGGTTTTATTTACGGTTTAAGGGAAATATTTAAAGATGATATTACCCGGGTGCTTTGGCGCAGTATTCAAAGAGGTTTACCTAAATGGAGAAACATTTATACCAATAGTGTCAACAAAGTTCGCATTGCAACTCAAACTATTTGGCTAGAGTACATTCGTGATAAAGATCTGCCAAAGCAAGTAGATAAGTTATTTCAAAATAGACGTCATCAAAATAAGCAAGCCGCGCAGTTACTACATTTTCGCAGTGATATTAAGGTTAATGCAAAAAGCTTTATGCCAGGCTACGATGAAATTCAACAGCGTATTTTCTTTAATCTTACGCCTTTTATTCGCTTTCTCAAAAAAGGTGAAGGTCGTTTGTATTCGCTTGACGGTAGTAAAATAACCAAACAAGCCGTAGAGCGTCGTTACCAAATTAATGTGGTTTTGATGCAAACGGATAAACAACACCTGCAAAAAATGCAACGCTATAAAATTACTTTAAATCGTTCAACAATCGTTAATATCGAAGCGATGAAAGCAGATGACGATGATTAAGCCTAATAAATACTCTTTTAATTGATAAGGTTTTTATCTGCTGAATTATTCGGTAGTTACCAAAGGTATTAAACGCCAATCGCCATGATATAGATTAAAACTATCACGCTTAGTAAAACCAATTAATGTTAAGTTGAAACGTTTAGCGGCTAATATTGCTAACTCAGAAGGCGCACCAACAGCAATTAACACACTAATACCCGCCATTACCGTTTTTTGCACTATTTCAAAACTTATACGACCACTGACTAAAATACTATATTGAGATTGGCAAGTATCACCCTGCATTAAACTCGCGCCTAGTAATTTATCTAAAGCATTATGACGACCAATATCTTCTTTAAGATCAATTAAAACACCCTGTTGATCAAATAAAGCTGCTGCATGAGAGCCACCAGTTTGTACAAATTGAGACTGTGCTGCACGCATCAACGTTGGCATTGCACAAATAACGTTAAAAGCTAACCAATGTTTGTGCTCAGATAAAACCGGAGGGTTTTTCATTTCCAATGACTTTAGCGATGTTGTACCACATAAGCCACAACTACTATAGGTTACTTGAAAGCGCTCAAGCGATTTAATATCTGGCACAACGCCAGCTTTGAGTTTAACTTGCCATTCATTCTCTGTATTTATCTGATCAGATGTTTGAGCTTCATCTTGAGATATTTCAGGCGAAATATTTTCTATTTGTTGAAAACATTGAATAATGCCTTCAGATTGCATTAAACCTATTATCAAAGCTTTATCGTGACCGGGTGTTCGCATCGTAATTGAAAAGAGTTTACTTTGATAAGCTTGCTCATCAGTTTGTTGCCACAATAAGCGTATTTGTAATGGCTGTTCGACAATGACTTGGTCTAGTTGCAACATTTTACCTTGCGCACTATATCGAAACTTTACTAGCTCTGCTGTGGCAAGCTTTAAATCTTGGTGTTGCTCTGTGGTTTTACTTTTGCTCATAGCATGATGAAACCTTGGTAAATTTAACTAACTTTAGCTGCATAATTTGCTAATAATTTATTCACTTGGGCCTTTGGGGTTTTAGCTAGCCGCTTAATGAGACTAAATGGAATGTCTGCTAGCCCATAGCGCACACTTATATCATTTAGCATAATTACCCATAGCTCGGCTGTCATTTGGGCATCAAATAATGCTCTATGAAAACTACCGTCAGCAGCAATATTTTTATAATTTATTAACGTGCCTAACTTATGATTAGGGGCATCTTGATAAATACGTCGTGATACTAATAAAGAGCAAGTAAACTCGCCAGGAACAACTCGTCCTAAACGTGCTAATTCAGCGTCGAGAAAACGGCTATCAAAAGAAGCGTTATGGGCTAATAAGTTACTTTCACCAATAAAGTCAGCAAAATCAGTCATTACTTTTGCACAAGGTGGTGCTACCGCTAACATCCTATTATTGATGCCGGTATAGTTTTCAATAAAACTATTTATGCGTCGACCCGGGTTCATTAAGGCTTGAAACTTATCGGTAATTATACCGTTTTCAAGCTTTACAGCGCCAATTTCAATAGCGCGATCACCTTGATCGGGAGATAAGCCTGTGGTTTCAAAATCGAGTACGACAATAGAATTAGCTAACACTAATGCATCCTTTAGAAATGGTAGAGCAAATAATGCCAAATTATCTCACAATAATTTAAATTACACATCACGGCAACAGTTCAAAGTTGCGATTAATAAGCACACCTTTTCATGATAAATAGTAAGCAAAGTAAAAAATTTAACTTATCTTAACTTATGTAAAATTAACAACCTAAGTCTAGGGTGTACCATTAGTCATTACATTATTATAATATCTCTTAATTGAATACCGAGGTTTTGATACCCGTAGTTTCATTATTAATTTCTTTAAGGTTCCTTATGATAGCTACCAACCAGCTAGCGTTATTTCTTGATGTTGTTCAGCAAGGCTCTTTTGCCAAAGCCGCAACATTACACGATATGGATAACTCATCGTTATCAAAGCAAATTAAAAAACTAGAAACGAGTTTAGGTGTTCAGTTACTGAATCGGTCTACCCGTTCTTTTTCGCTAACGCCTGCTGGAGAAGAAATTCTCGCTCAAACTCATTTGCTTATATCAACGCTAGACCAAATACAAAACATTGCTGATTCTTACCAAACCACACCTAAAGGTCATATTAGAATTGCCTCGTCAATTGCCTTTGGTCAAATGTATTTGCAACCGGCTATTTCTCGTTATATGAAAAAATTTCCGGAGGTAAAAATTACCCTGTCGTTAGATGATAAACGAAATGACATTATTGCCGATCACTTTGACTTGGCATTTCGAGTGGGCAAGCTTACTGAGTCAAATTTAATTGCAAAAAAAATCGCCAACACCAATTTTGCTCTTGTTGCCTCTAAAGACTTTGTTGCGCAATATGGCTACCCTAAAACGCCTGAAGAACTTATAGATTTACCCGCCGTTGTATACAGTAATGGCAACGTAACTTTAGATTTATTAAAGATGAGTGAGTCACCAAGCAGTGATATTTTTAATAATTACAAAATGAAAGGTAACTATAAAGTTAGCGACGTTAAATCAATTATTGACGCGGTACAACATGGTATAGGCTATACCTTGCTTGATCTTTTTAATTTAGAAAAACCGATCAGCGAGTTAAATTTAGTGCCGCTGTTAACAGACCACAAAATTTCAATGCTGGATACAGGTATTTACGCTATTTATCCACACCGAAAACAAACACCACTAATTACTGAGTTCATCAGTGAATTACAAAACTATATTGGTACCCCACCCTTTTGGGAAAGCCATATTCCTAATTACCATAATTTGTACCCATTAAAAAATACATAAGACTTATAGCGTTTTAAGCTTACGTTTAGCTTCATCTGTGTGCTTAAAAAACTGATAAGGGATATTTAATTTTTTATAACAACGTGATATTTGCTTTTCAATTAATGCGTTACAGGTTGATGTTTTAATAACAACGGCTGAGAAAGCTAAACTGTGATCAACTCTATATTTCAAGGTTTTACAAAGTGCTGCTTCCGCCTCAGGAGTAAAAATACTCTCAGCGTGCAAAATAATTATTTGATGCCACGTTTTATGTGTAAAATTAGGCACAAGCTTTTTTAACGCTTGATCAAGTTTCTCAATAATTTCAATATTAAACGGCCCCGACGCTTCGATAACAAGCTGCTCATCACTGTTTTTGATCACATAATTTCCGTGTGCTACAAATGACATATTTTCCTCCTCTACAAATTTTACAGATTGTATTAATACTATTTTTGGATGCTCAACGATTTATATGAACAGAGTAGAGCCGACAATTTAAGGTTTATTTTTCTACCTTAACAATTTTAGCGCCATGAAAATGCACCGTTTCACCTTGTAAAATTGCACTGCCGTACAGAAGGTTATTATTAAAATTAATATGCAAAGTTACATAGTCACCGTAACCCTCTTCAAACCACGCGGCTAAATATGTGTTATCAGCTACTTCAAATGCAGTGTAAGGAAATGGTCCCCACCACTTCTCTGGTTTTGAGCCCGTTAAGTATTGGTAACTTACCCCATCAGGTGCAAACTTCACATGATAAGAACGCCCACTGGTATAATTGTATGAAATAGCGGTGCCATCAAGTGCCCGTGTCGAAGGCTTCAAGTCATCAGCAAAAACATTATTTGCGCTTGTAATTAACCACACTACAAAAGCGAATTTATAAAATATTTTCATCATTAATCTCCTTAGTCTTTCCAAACGCGGTACCTAACTTCAAGCTTAACTGCAACACTAACCCCGCTATTAGATAAACTAAAAACCAAAGTCAGTGCCAATTAATATTCGTTACGGTTAGTAAAAATATCGCTAGCTTATACACTAAAATTCTTCAACAAAACTCATGTATTGCTTTAAGTCACCAACAACCGCTTCATTAAGTAGCGCACCGGTTTCAATGGCATAAGGTTGATTAAAGTGTATATCCCACAAGTCTGATTCTTTTCGCCAATGTTCATAAATAACTAATGTGTCGTCTTTTCCGTCAATTGTGTAGAGATCGAAAACTAAATTACCCTGCTCTTGTCGGGTGTTCTCTACGTGGCTTTCAAAGCGTGTTAACAATTGCTGGCGATATGCAGGTTTAATATCAAAAATAAAGAATACAGAGAATACATCGTCAGCTTCGTGCACTTTTTTAGTGTTACTTTCGTGTAAAGGTGTAGGTGCTGTGTTGTTAAGCACCATTACTGTTGGAGCTGCTTTTGAAGCACTTTCTAGCATGCCTAAAACATTTTTTACATAGCTTTGTTCTGCATGATAGTCTAAAGCAGCTTGGTCTTGAAAACGCTCATAAGCGAAGAAAACACCCGCTTGATTTTTATCTTGAAATAAGCGTAATTCTAAACAACCTTGCTCACTTTCTGCACCTTGCTTATCAACAACAAGCGCTGCTTTAAATGTTTCAATTTGCTCAGGTTTAATATCAAACTTTACGATTTGTGTGATCATGTTAATGTCCAACTCTATAATTTATTGAAAACATTAAGACCTCAATAATAGATCTTAATGTAAAACAGACTAGTTATACTTCAGTTAAAATAGTTTCATAAGGTAATCGAGATTTAGGTAACGCCGCATTAAAGTCATTTTTTGCATCGCTATAACCAAGGGTTACAATAAATAAACTTGAAAAGCCCTTTTCTGTTAAGCCAAATTCTTTATCGAGTACACCAGTATCAATTCCTTCCATAGGAGTAGCGTCAATACCGAGTGCAGAAACACCAAGTAAAAACTGTCCTAAATTTAGGTAAACTTGCTTATCCATCCAATGTTTTACATCGTTAAGCTGACCTTTGTGCAAATCAATAAACATTTTTCGTCCTGCATCCATACCCGCACGAAATGTTTCAGGGTCACCAGCAAATCGGCCATCAGTTTCTTCTTGAGCTAGCAGTGCTTTTAAATGTTCTTCATCAGCTTCTAAACGACTCGCAAATACAATGACATTTGAAGCATTATGAATTGAAGGACTATTAAACGGATAAAGCTCATCGGTAGACTTTGCTATTCTGCTTTTGCCTTCGGCTGTTGATGCCATGACAAAATGCCAAGGCTGAAGATTAACGCTTGAAGGACTAAATCTTAGTAAAGCTTTAACTTTATCAATATCTTCAGCTGATATTTTTTTGCTTGCGTCATAAGCTTTAACGGTTTTTCTTTTTTGACTGTAATAGGTAATGTCGTTATTCATTCTAAACCTCGGTAAATTTATATTTTGAGAAGCTTTCGGTTAAAAAAGTTAACTAAAGTGTCATTAAAAACCCGCTAAAACAATTTTGCCTTTCGCTTTGCCTGACTCTAAAAATTGATGCGCTTTACGTAAATTTTCAGCGTTAATAGTGCCAAAGTTTTCGCCTAACGTTGTTTTGATTTTTCCAGCGTCAATCAAGTTAGCCACTTCATTAAGTAAATCATGTTGTGCTTGCATATCAGGTGTTTGAAACAATGAACGTGTAAACATAAGCTCCCAATGTACAGAAATGGCTTTGGCTTTAAATGGCATAATATCGAGCACTTCAGGATCATCAATCAAACCAAATTTGCCTTGAGGTTTAATAACTTTCTCTATTTCCACAAGGTGTGAATCGGTATTATTTAAACTCACGACATAATCAACTTGCGCTAAGTTTTGTTCGCTAAATTCATCGCTTAATTTGTTACGGTGGTTAACGATATGGTCAGCACCTAAGTCTTGTAACCAAGCAATAGTTTCAGGGCGAGAAGCCGATGCAATAATAGTTAAATCCGTTAATTGCTTAAGTAATTGCACCATGATTGAACCAACACCACCGGCAGCACCAATGACTAAAATACTTTTAGCACTGTCGTTTTTAGATACTTCTAAGCGATCAAACAACATTTCCCAAGCCGTTAGCGTTGTTAAAGGTAACGCTGCTGCATCACTAAAAGATAATGATTTAGGCATTGCGCCCACTATACGTTCATCAACTAGTTGCATTTCTGCATTACTACCAGAACGAGTTAGGTCACCGGCATACCAAACTTTATCGCCAGGTTGAAATAACGTCACTTTATCGCCTACGGCTTTTACAATGCCCGTAGCATCCCAACCAATGACTTTCCATTCATCTTCTGGAGCTGGAGTGCTAGCTCTAATTTTATAATCTACCGGGTTAACAGAAATGGCTTTTACTTCAACTAAAATGTCGTGCCCTGTTGCAACGGGTTGTGTAAGTTCAATATCTTGTAATGAGTTTTTATCTTCAATTGGTAAGTTTTTTTGGTATGCAATAGCTTTCATGTTGTTCTCTCGTGGTTCGTTTTAATGCGGTTATTATGACGGTCTGATTTATAAAATAAATGGTCAAAAAATCAAATTATTATGGACAATATATTCCACAATAAAAGTAAAGCTCTCAATCTGCTTTACTTAGTCATGCTTTAGTTAGGTATGCTTTTAAGTAAGCTATATACTCAAAACTATTGAATAAGACCTTTATAAGGTCTGCGGCTACAATATTCAAAACGATATATATGCTCAATTTCACCTCTCCAATCACGCTTACCGGGCGACTCTAACTAAATGTGGCGTTAATTAATTTTACAGTTCTTTCAATTATGGAATAAAAACTCCACAGCATTTGGACTATTCCACTCTTTTTTAAGCTCGATAAATTAATCATAATGATCATCATTAATTTTAAGAGGATTTATAAAATGAAAATATTAAAAACAGGTTTAGGATTTTTACTGAGCTTTAGTCTATTAAGTAGTAGCCTAGTTGCTAAAGAGCTTGTTAAAAATGAACCTTACCTTGAGCTAGAGCAGGCCGCAGCAGGTATTGCATATACTTCAGACAAGCGCCTTTTTATAACTTACCATCCTTTTTATAATCCAAAAATTAAAGTAGCAGAGCGCTTAAATAATGGTGATATTGTTCCGTTTCCAAGTGCTGAGATGCAAACAGCTTATAAAGCAGATGGTAGTTTAAAAAATCCAGGTGATTACTTAAATTGGGTATTAAGTAGCCGAACTGATGGCAAAGGTACACTGTGGATTTTAGATTCTGGCCAAGCAGAGCCTAGAATTACACCTAAACTTGTTGCTTGGGATTTAAAGAAAAATCAGCTTAAAAAAGTTATTTATTTACCAGAAGGCGTTACGTTAAAGGAGTCACAACATAACGATTTTGCTATTTCCACCAAACATAATCTCATTGTTATTTCTGATGAAGGAATAGCTACCGGCCCTACAGGTGATAAAGCGGCACTCGTTGTAATTAACACCGAAACAGGTTTAAGTCGTCGTGTTTTACAAGGCAACCACAGTGTAATGCCCAATATGAAAATGCCAATGTTGATGGATAAAAACACTCCGTTTGAAAAATCAGTTGATTTATTTATTGGCGTTGACGGCATCGCATTAGACAAACAGCAGCAATGGTTATATTTTACCACCGTAAACCATACTAAGGTCTACAGAATTGGTATCGCCGAATTAGCTGACTTTTCACAAAGCAGTGCAACGCTTGCGGCCAAAGTCGAAGAATATGCTGATAAGCCAATGAACGGTGGTTTAACCATTGACTCAGCAGGTAATCTTTATTTATGTGAAATTGGTACGCGCACTATTGGTGTAATTCCTGCTGATACACGACAATATAAAGAGTTTACATCAAATGAAAATATGGTGTGGCCTGACGGTTTAAATGCGGGCCCTGATGGTTTTTTATATACCTCGGCAGCACAAGTTTCGTTATCTCCTGCTTTTAATAACGGCAAAGCACTTAATAAATCACCTTATATAATTTACCGCTTCAAGCCTTTAGCCAAGCCATTAATGGGTCGTTAATTCAGTACTTCCCTTTCACTAAACTTTACTTGGTAGCAAAACATAGTTTTATTTAAAACAGTCTGCATAATAATGTAGGCTGTATTAAACTATTTTAAAGATTATTAAGCTCATCTGACTACATCTATAATGCTTTATTTATCATGCATTCAATTTTTTAACATTACCTAACCCTTGATCTAAAAGGCGAAGTTGATTAGTTTTATAAAGATACTTTTCAGCGCTTCATAAATCAGTCAGCCTTTAATAGGTAAAGGGAAGTAAAATGGAACCACTTAATATCTTAGTAACTCAACTTCGCGAAATAGCGCGAGGTGCGATTGAAGTAATGCCACAACTATTAATAGCTTTAGTTATAGTATTGATAACGTACGCGTTTGCCAAATTAGCCAGAAGCATTGCAAAGCGTATACTACAAAAAACCAAACTTCGTAAAAGCCTGATTAATCTATTAATACTTTTCTCCTCTATTACTATTTGGATTATTGGTTTGATGATTGCAGCCATTATTGCTTTTCCTGACTTAACTCCAACTAAAATGCTGGCGGGTTTAGGTATTGGATCGGTTGCCATTGGTTTTGCTTTTAAAGATATTTTTGAAAACTTTTTAGCCGGTATTATTATCTTGCTGCGTAAGGAAATGCGCATAAATGATTTTATCGCCTGTGAAGGCTATGAAGGAACTGTTGAATCTATACTGGTGCGTGAAACACATATTCGTCAACCTGATGGTGAATTGGTGATACTGCCAAATAGTATGCTTTTTAAAAATCCATTAACCATCAGAACGGATATCGCCCAAAGAAGAACCACCATTATTTGTGGCATTGCTTACGGTGAAAATGTAGATGAAGCAAGGTCAGTCATTAAACAAGCGGTAACAGACTGTAAAACTGTGATCACTGATTCTCGACCGGTACAAATATTCGCCAATGAATTCGCAGATTCTTCAATAAATTTTGAAGTGACTTGGTGGACAGGTTCGAAGCCAATAAACATTAGAGAATCGAGAGACGAAGTAATAGCAGCGGTTAAAGCAGCCTTAGATAAGTCAGGTATTGAAATACCATTTCCTTATAGAACGCTTACCTTTAATCAGCCGCTTCAAGTTAAGACAGATCTTAACAATAATGAGACGGATGATTAGCTAAAGTTAAAGTACATTCAAGAGTTGTTCTTAGCTTCTAGCAACTTTATTTGCGCGGCTATTTCTTCGGCTTCAGCGGTGATCATTGAATAACCTTTAATATTACCGTTTCTTTGAGCATGCATTGCAAGTGCTAACTTGGCTTCGTAGCGCTTATTTAATTTTTTTAAAGGATCTGACTTAAATATTGAAAACATAATAAATGACCAATAAGTTAACTTATGAAGGATATACGAAGTAAATGGCATTTAAGATTTTATTGCAACACAGATTTTTATAAAAATCTTTATCTATAAACTAACTGTAAATATATTTCGTTTATGTACTTGTATCAATCAAAGTAAAAAATTCGATTACTTTACAGTTTCCAATAAAATACTTTAATTGAGAAAATAGCATCATTATTTAATGCTATCGGTATACAAATTATTTAGGGTTATCGGTATAGTATAAAGCTAACTATTTAATACAAAAAATATATGTTACTCATACTTAGTCTTTGCACATTTATTATACTTATTTTTACTTTGCTGCCATTATCACGACATCCATATTGGATTATCAGGGGCATGGATTTTCCACGTTTACAGTTTATGTTATTTGCCGCTGCGCTGGTAATTGCACAGTTACTTTTATTAGATAGAGCAGCAATAAGTACTCAGGCATTAATTCTTGCTACTTCAGCTTGTTTACTATGGCAATTATGGTGGATATTGCCATTTACACCGTTGTGGCGTAAAGAGGTTAAATCTTCAAATGATTACGCTACTGAAAAGCAGCTAAGCATACTCACTTCGAATGTATTCACCCCAAACCGTAACGCTAAAGCTTTAATTAACTTGGTCAATCATTACAAACCAGATGTTTTAGTTACCTTAGAATCCGATCAGTGGTGGCAAGATCAGCTCGAAGCAATAGAAGCTGACATGCCTTATAGCGTTAAATGCCCACTCGATAACTTGTACGGCATGCATGTTTATTCTCGACTTCCATTAGATGAACAAGAAATATCTTACTTGGTTGAGCAAGACGTGCCTTCGATACATGTTTGCTTAACACTTCGAACTGGCGATAAAGTGCGTGCTCATTTTCTTCACCCTGCTCCACCTAGTCCAACAGAGAATCCAGAGTCATCAGAGCGTGATGCAGAATTAGTTATAGTTGCTAAAAGTGTTGCTGACAGTAATCAACCTGTGATTGTTACCGGCGACCTTAACGACGTTGCTTGGTCGGCAACCACACGACTATTTCGTAAAATTAGTGGCTTGTTAGATCCCCGTGTTGGTCGTGGCGCATTTAACACTTTTCATGTCGCTTACCCTATTGCGCGTTGGCCGTTAGACCATTTATTTCACAGCTCACATTTTACGTTGCGTGATATTAAGCGTTTACCGTCTATTGACTCTGATCACTTTCCTTTGTTAACTCGCTTGGTTTTTGCATCACCCAATGGGAATAATCAGCAAGGTATTAAACCTGAGGCTGAAGAAAAAGCTTGGTCAGAAAAAATCACTAATAACCAACAAGTAAGTAAAAGTGATGTTCCAACGCCGGCTGAATAGCAAAAGTAAGACAGTGTAGATATTAGTGACTGTACTGACAGGGTTTAACAAAAATGTAGTAAAAATGTAGTAATAGCGGCTTAATTATTTACCGGTTGATTTTTAATGGGAAAGTGAAAAAGCAGAATAGTTAAATTAAATTGCTATGATAAAAAAAGCTTAGTATTTCGACTAAGCTTTTTATTTTCAGCGTATTATTTTCACTAGATACTTACATTTGCTTATCAATACGCACTGTATCGTTGGCAAGATAAACCATTCTAACCGCATCTTTACGTTGAAATAACATACGATGATCTAAGTCTTGTATCACCATATATTCATCTCCGTTATCTACTTTTATCATAAGCTCAACTAACAACAGGGTCTCTTCATGATATTGTGGATTCTTGTCATGAGCGATAGAACCGCCGATAATCGCACCTAATATCGTTGCAACACCTCGGCCACTGCCACTGCCAAATTGATTACCTATAGCGCCGCCAATTAATGCTCCACCAAAGGTTTTCCAACCCGAGTTTTTATCCTGGATTAATTCACGTTCGGTAATGTTGCGCACAGATAACACTTGCCCAAATAACACTTTTTCAACCGGTACTGCTTTGTTGCGCTCATAATCAGCATTCGCCATTGGAATTAATGCCAACCAACAAATTATCGTTATATAGATTGCTTTCATTTCGCTCACCTTTTTACTTGAAAAATTGTATTTGAAAAGTAGCTTCGCTAAAGCTGCCATTTACCAACCTACGGACTCTTTCGCTTTCGTTTTACGTATTTCGGTCTCGTCTGCCCATTCAACTAAACCACTTTCAAGGTCCATTAAACGTAAGGTAAATTTATAGTAAACATCGGTTTTATCTTGATTACTTTTTACAATGCTCGATAAGTTACCGTACAACATATATTGAGCGCCAATTTGACGACCAAACTGTGTCGCTTTGCTTGGATCTACCATACCGCCATCGTGTTGAAATTTAAGTTGCTCGCGTGCTGCTTCTACTCGGCCCATATCAACAAAACGAAACTTACCTGAACGTAAAAGCTTAGTAGAAATAGAGTCAGTAATTGACTCAGTATCGATATGCTCACTGGTTTTGTTTTTTAAGCGTTCTACAAACATTACCGGACGTGTATTTTGCGTTAATGTGCCAACAACCGGTGACAACAACAACGAATCGGTCATTTGAGCCGCTACTTTTTGTAAATCTGTTGAACCAAAATTAATATCAGTTGTTTCTACTGCGGTAGCATCACCATAGCGAACAACAGATTTATTAGCACAACCCGCTGCAAATACAAGGGTCAAGCCGAGAGTGGTTACTAGTGCTAATTTATTCATAATACTATTCCTTAACAATTAATATTCGTATGCTTTTTCGGGGATTTCGCGAACATAAACACTAAAAGTGCTGACCTTAGTATTCGGGGCTAATCCTCGCAAAGTTGTAGATTGTTTACCATGTAATTCCACCGGAACCCATGGTGTTTTTCCAGCTTCAATAACAAAGCCTGCTTCGTCAAACCAGTTGAAATGATATTGTAATTTCTGTGATTTCTCATAACGACTAGTTAACGTTAAGTTTATTTCGAGTAAGTCATTTGATTTACGTGATTTTACGTCGCTGATAAATAACCGCTTTGCTAAATCAGCATTATGTACTTCAAGATGCTTACTAAAGTCATCACCTTGTGTCATCGCACTAGTACCAGTACCTGCAGTTACGGGTGGGGTTTTATTGGCACAACCTGCTATAACCATAGTGCTGAGCAATATCATCGCTAAACTGCTGGTAACTTTTTTACTCGTACTTGTAGTAATCTTGCTGTTAAACATATTACCTCCTAAATCATGTCTCATTGAAACAAATTATAAATTAACGCTTTGATAGTCAATATGACGACCAATAGCTGAAAGACTAATTAAGCTAATTCTATTGGGTTGAACATCAATCTCAATAGATTTTTGTTGTCCATCTAGCTGTATTTGCAAGACCTGTTTACCCGAAGCAGTATTGAAACGAATGATATCAACTTGATCAGGCAAGGTACTCCAACTGCGCGTATCTGCTTTTTCAGAAGCAATATTATATATACTCGCTAAAATGTTACCTACATCGCCTGCTTCACGACTAAGTTTTTGGCGCACTTGCTCTTTGGCAACTACGCGCACGACTTGTCGGGTTAACAATGACGGTAGCTGATCTTTTAAATCCTTCGCTGCTAGTGACTGAATACGTACAATTTCATTACTTTGAAACGTTTGTCCTGCATTCTGTAGTGTCAATTTATTGTGCTGTATTAAAGCACCTTCATATACTGGTAAAGAAAAGCTAAAAAACTTCAAGCCGTTATTGCTTCGACCTACTGGCAAGTTTAAACCAACATCTTGTTTACTGTTTACTATGTCTCGTTCCACAAGTACAACAACGCTACCTTGCCCTGATAATGTTTTTTCTTGATACTTGCCAAAACGTTGTTGAAAAGCGATTAAATCGTCTTGCATACCCAGTTTACTAGCTAATCTTAAAACATCTTGTTGCAAGTAGGGATTATCAGGATAAATTTCTATCGCGCGCTTAAAGTCGATATAGGCATCATTTAATTCACCACTGGCCTCATACAAAATCCCAGAAAGATAAAAAGTAAAAGCATTTTGAAAGCCATTTTTTACTTTCCCAATAGCTCTGTCCATATTGGGGTAGCCACCTTGCAAGCTGTCGGTGCTCATACCTGAATTATTTAGCTCATTTTGGGCTTTATATATTTCTTCTTTATAAACATTAAGCGCCGTTTCTTGTACTAAATTTGCACGACGTATTTCAACTAACGCACCAGACAAATCATGCTGAAATAAATAATTTAACGCTTGGTAACTATGTAACATGCCCTGTTCGTAATAAGGTACTTCATATGAGGTAGCATTGTCATTACTGACTACGGCGCCTAATTTCTCGATACCTTTACTGACTTGAATTTTTGCTTTGTTACGTTGTGCTTCTATCTCAGTATATGCCTGAGCAAATGTTTGCTGGCTGGCAGACCAATTATGCGCTAAAAACTCTAATCGCCCTCTTTCGAGTAAACTTAATATATAGGTATTATTACTTTGATCGCGTTCGTTTAGTTGGCTTTTTGCTTTTACGAAGTCGCCTTGAAGCATTGCCGCTTTTACGGGTTTCATTTGGCTATTGTAGCCCTGAAATAAATCGTTGAGCTGAAAAGTTGCACAACCTGATATAACAATAAGAAGTAAGATCAATAAGGTTCGCTTTAAAAGGCAATTCAACATTAAATTAATTAATTTCCTTAAATTATGGTTTCGCACTTTAAACGTTTAACAATACCTGTGAAGGTATTCGAATGTTTAATTATACATACTCTGCCAAACGGTTTGAATATTTAAACTGCATTCAATCAATATACCGTTAGAAGTGCAAGTGGCTTGATTGAGTAATAACGAACAATTAGGGGGTTGAATAAAACGCAGAAGTTTAGCTAGTAGAGCATTCGAAGGTCATCAATAAAATTTGTCAGCATAGGATAAAGTAAGCTTATTTAGAGGGAGAAGCCATAGTTACTTTGTGAAAAATTTAAGTATTATTTTTATTAACTTGATTTGAGTAAACAGTAAACAACAAACAGTGTTCTAAATGACTATTCATTGTTTACTCGCCTTACCTACCTAATAATTTAAAATAGAGACTAGAGAAAATAAGCTGCTAATCTAAAAAATCAATCATTCATAAGCATTAATTAGCTGTTAACGTTGGTAACTAACTTGCTGTTATAAACCTACGTTTTAACCAGTAATCAAGGCTGACATAGCGACCACCACCGATAAAGAATAGCGCTAGAAGCATAATAAAATATGTTGCAGCAAACTCAATACCGTTATTTAAAATCGTGATATTTCCGCTACTAGTAAGCCATTCGTAATTACCATGCTCTTGTAAAATAGAAATAATCATCTCTTTCTTTTCAACAGAGGCCTCTACGCGTTCATTTGCAAACGGCGCGTTAGCATCGGCAATAGCTTGCCAACCGTATTGTCCGTGTACAGATGTCATGGCGATAATCATGGTAAACATCATGGGAATAGCCATTAAGCGCACGCCTAATCCTAACAATAATGCAATAGCTCCAATAGCTTCAGCACCTATCGCTAATATCGCAAGAATAAATGGAAAGGGTAAACCTAGCCCCCAATCATCATTACCAAACCATTGTACAATATTATCAAAGCCGTCTATTTTTGTCGTACCTGCCATCCAAAATATAGGCACTAAATATAGACGTAATAGTAAAGGAGCAAGAAAATCCAACTTTTTAGTTGAATTTAATATGTCATAACTTTTCTTAATAAATGCTTTTATCATATCTATTCCTGTTTGCTTTAGTTGTTTATTGGGAACTCTTTAAATTGACCCGATAAGTGACTTTGCCATTTCAAAAAAATTGAAAAAGCTAGTTTTAAAGCTTTACATAGCGAAGGAAGTGGCCATTAGCCTTTATAGTATAGATTAAAGTATTTCAATTTCAGCTAAAGCTTGCGTAAATTCAGGAAGTTCTAGTTCAAAACAGTCTTCATTTTCTTGCCAATTAAGGCCAATAATAACGCCATCTTCGAGTAGGTCTTCAACCCAAAACTCCATCCAATCAGCAACAGATATAGCAGCAGGCACATAGTCTGCCCATTCTTCCACGCAATGGCTTTTCGCTAATGCTTCGGTTGACCAAAGCGGCATAACTTCTGTATTTTCAAAATTTACTGAGTCAAGTACCACCCAATCTTCGCTATTTTTATCTTGCAGAGCCCAAAGCTCTTGTGTGTCTTTAACTTGCTGCAAAAATGATTTTAATGTTGTATCTGTGCTCATTGATTTTATTACCTTAATAACGTTTTCGATATTATACGTGAATTATAATGCTAGCGGCTAGCATGTTGTTACACTGATATGCTGTTCAGGTATTGCTGACATTAATCGCGATAAATTAGCTTGTGAGTTTTGAGGTGCTAACCAGGCGTTTATGTTGTCAGGTAAAATAAATACCGGCATACGATGATGATACTGCTCGCACAACGGGTTCGGTTTAGTGGTTAATGTTACCACTTGAGGCTGAATATTATCGCCATAATAACTCACACCTGCCATGTACAGAGGAAGATCCTGTGAATGGCTAAAATAATATTTTTGTTTTTTAATACCCTCTTTTCGCCACTCATACCAACCGCTAACAGGGACTAAACATCGATGTGCAGCAAAAGCTTTCGCAAAGGTAGGTTTAATGGCAACGGTTTCGCTTTGCGCATTTATTAATAAACGTTTCGACCACGAAGGCTGAATACCCCACTGCATATTGACTTGGTTAAAGTGCTCATTGTTTTGCACTATGGTAGATAGCGACTCGCTTGGACATAAATTATCATTACTTTCGCTTTGAAAGTTTACGCCTATAGTGTCGCTAACTATTTTGCATAACGAAGTGTTAATAATGTTAAGCCTGCCACACATAAAATTTTCCTTAAATGCAATACTTACTGCAATGTGAATTAGCGACTAAAGCGTAATGAAAAGTGCTTATTCTTTTATAGTTCACCCTACTTTTAATTTTTCAATTAAGCTTTAATACAATTATGTTATTGATATAAATTAGAGTATACCTATTAAATAAGTCATCTGTTAAGCTGCAACGATAAGATAGATAAAGAACAGATAATTCATTGAAAATTGAAATTATAAATAACATTTCAGATATTGCTGAACAAGATTGGCAACGACTTAATACTCAACCGTCAGTATTCTCAAATTATCAATTTTTTCAGTGCTTAGAAAGCAGTGGTTCAGTATCTGCTGCTCAGGGCTGGCAACCTCATCATTTACAATTGCGAAATAACAAGAGTAATCAAGTTAATGCGCTATTGCCCATGTACGTTAAGTCGCATTCATGGGGAGAATATGTTTTTGATTGGGCATGGGCCGATGCCTACCAACAGCATAATATTCCCTATTACCCTAAATTAGTTGCTACTGCACCTTTTACACCCGTTACCAGTAATAAACTTTTGTCTGATGAAATTGTACTTGCAGACACCTTTGATATATTGACTCAGCTTTGTCAGCAGCAGTCATTAAATAGCTGGCACCTGCTGTATTGCTCGCCTACCGAACATAAAGCAGAAAATGTTTATCAACGTAATACCGTACAGTTTCATTGGCTTAATCATAACTATCGAGATTTTGAAGATTTTCTATCGCGCTTTACGGCCAGAAAAAGAAAAAACACCCGTAAAGAGCGTCTTTCAATCAGCCAACAAAAAATCAACGTCAGACGCGTGCTAGGTAAAGATATCAGTAAAGAAGAGTTAGATTTCTTCTACTTAACTTATCAATTAACTTATGTAAGACGGGGACATACGCCGCATTTATCTTTTGAGTTTTTTCAAGCAATTATAGAAAAGTTACCTGAGAACATATTGTTAATTATTGCCCAATGCAATGGCGAAGACGTTGCCTGTGCTTGGTTCTTTTTTGACGAGCAAACGTTATATGGCCGTTACTGGGGTTGCACCAAATCGTACAACAACTTGCATTTTGAATTGTGCTACTACCAAGGGATAGAATTCTGCATAGAGAACAAACTCGCCTTATTCCACCCAGGCACACAAGGTGAGCATAAAATACAACGTGGTTTTGAACCAAAGCTCACCACATCTTATCATTGGATTAAACATGACGGATTTAGACCTGCAATTAAAGCCTTTTGTTTACAAGAACAACAGCAAATGCGAGTTTATCAAGCGCAGTGTATAGCGTTACTTCCATTTAATTCAAACGATGAAAATAGATAATAACCTATAACAATAGATAACAACGCCACAGATAAAATGAATAACAATTTGCACATTAAATTTAATAAAACTTTGAGCATAAAATCATGAATAAACCTTTCTCACAAGCATGTGAAAATAATAAATCACCGATACTCGCCCTATTAACTCAAGCCTTGAGTAAATGTAAGACCGTATTAGAAGTTGGCTCTGGCACTGGACAACATGCGGTATATTTTGCGCCAAATATGACATGGTTAAGCTGGCAAACCAGTGACATACTTATAAATCATCAAGGTATTAGTCAATGGTTACAGGAGTATCCTGCCGGGAATTTACTCTCGCCCATTGAGCTTGATCTTAACCACCCATGGCCCATTGAAAAAGTTGACGCTATTTACACCGCTAATACATTACACATTGTCAGTTGGTCATTAGTGCAAGCCTTCTTTCAAGGCGTATCACAACATTTAAACCTGCAAGGTAAACTCTGTATTTATGGCCCTTTTAATTATCAAGGCCGATACAGTAGTGAAAGTAATGCCAGTTTTGACATTTGGCTTAAGGAGCGTGATAACGAAAGTGCCATTCGCGATTTTGAAGCTATAGTAGCACTTGCTGAACAAGCGGGTTTGACGCTAGAAAATGATCACACCATGCCGGCTAATAATCGTTTACTGGAATTTTCAAAAGCAAACTAGAGTAGATATTTATTAAAATAATACCGTAGAAATGAAAATGCGCTAATAAAAAATTAGCGCATTATTAATACTTTATAGTTACCCTCAAAACTCAAAAGCAAACCAAACATATAAAGACAAATCAATTGCTTAAAATTAAACCGGCTATTGAAAACAAGCCTGAATAAATACCTAAGCTTACATATCTAGTCTGGAGTCTTTACCGTAATTTCAATGGCTTTAGCATCGCCGGCCAACCATTTTTGTAAATACACACTCCCTACAGCTTCAGCTTTACCGGGCTCTGGCACTTCTTTGAAACGGATACTATTTTTGTTTTCTTTTTCAAAAACAAGTTTCACATTAACTTCTGGCATTATATTGTCCTGTACTTTGACTTTCGCTGTGTAGGTTAATTATTACTATTTCTTAAGCTAAGTCTAAACGCGCAACTAACCACGAAGCAATATCACGAATTTCCGTTGGATGAACACTATGCGCCATCGGGTATGTTTTCCAAGTTACTGGATAGTTTTTCTCATTTAATAATTTATTCGCCATTTTACCTGCACTTAATGGCACTACATCGTCGTTTTCACCATGAAGTTGCAAAATACTGGTATTGCTATTAGCTTCGCTTAGTTGTTCTGGCAAGGCATCGGCATTGGGTAAGTAGCATGAAAGCGCCATAACGCCAGCAAGCTTTTCAGGATAACGTAAACCCGTAAACATACTAACCACACCACCTTGACTAAAGCCGGCTAAAACAATACGACTTGCCGGAATACCCGCTGAAATTTGCTCAGCAATTAAAGCATGTACTTTAACTTCAGACTCAAGCACACCTTGCATATCAGCACGGTTATGCAAATCCATACTTTTAATGTCGTACCATGAACGCATTACATAACCTTGGTTAATGGTTACTGGTTGCTCTGGTGCATGTGGAAAAATAAAACGTACGGCATGATTTTTAGGTAAACCTAGCTCTGGCACAATGGGTGAAAATCCAGCGCCTGAGTCACCTAAGCCGTGTAACCAAATAACACAGGCGGTAGCAGGTAAAGTTGGTTCGATGGTAATTCGTTCTAATGGGGCAGCAGACATGCTTCTCTCTTTATAATGGTTACAGTAAAAAATGCCGATATCATAACGTGTATAACGCACAATTAAAATATCCGCTAAGGTGAGAAAATAACAATACTACCTTAAGCTATTTTCAGCTGTTGGTTTTATTCTGCGAATTTGATTGAAACTATGACTTAACACTCATAAAGTAGTTAGCCTAAGCTTGTTTACACTTCGGATAAATTCGAACTAAAACAAAGCCAAAACAAATTTATTAAGGCAGAGACCAAATAAAAACAATGACATTAACCAAGAAGGTTTACCTAAGCGTCGCCCTATTATTTAGCTTATTTATTATCGCTTTTATGACGGTTTACATTGCCCGTGTAGCGATAGTAAAAAACATTTCACAAGAGCAACTAGCGCTATATCAGGCTAATATTTCGTGTCTTGATTTTACCATCGCCAAAGACTTAACACTGAACATAAAAAAGCTATGTTTAAAAACTCCGCAAGCTGATTTCGAACTCAACACGGTTAAAGTAAAGTTAGACCTAACTGCTGAGCAAAAAATTAAACATGTAGAGATTAGGTCTATGTCAATCGATGCTAACACAGCCCTACTCGATGCATTTAAAGAACAACCAGAGGAAAACACCCCGTTAAGTGCTGCACAACAACTTAATATTACCCTTACAAAACTGTCACAGCTTCAGCTACCTTTTACCCTTAATATTAATGAGTATCATTATTCACCATTTAACAACAAAAGTAATAGCTATAGCGGTAAGTTTTCAGCTACCAACACCAACTTGCAATTAGCCTTAAAAAACCCGCAGCAAAAAACAGTTTTTAGCGCTAACATTTTCGAGCTTAAAAACAAGCAATTTAAAGCTGAAATTATTAGTGATTTAGCCCCATTAAAAAGCTTTATTTTATCGCATCAACTTCCCTTGCAAGCATCATTGTTAGATACCTTGGCATTAACGACTTTTGAAGGTTCATTTCAAAGCGATGTAGATTATGACGCAGGAAACTTATCGATTATAAGTCAGCTAAATAATGTAGCGATTTTATCGACTAAAGGCATTCAAACTAGCGGGCCGTTTGCGTTAGGCGGTGCGCTTAATATACATAGCCAAATAACGCTGCCTCCCATTAGCTTATTATCTGCTAATAACGAAGTAACAAATAAAGCTGCTATTGTTGATCTTGAATTTAAAAAGCAGAACCGTTTACAGCTTAAGTTTAGCCATCATCATTTGCTGGATTATTTAAAGCAAGAATCGTTTTCAAATGAACTTACCACGCTTTTATCTGACAACTCCTTTGAACAAATAGTAGCAACCCCAGAGGGCAAGTTAACTTACAACCTGAACAATCATAAAATATCCTTGACGACGTTAATGCTAGCAGCAACAAACGACAAGCAAAAACATCAACTTGCTTTAAACAATATTAAAATAGATATAGAGCACTTTCTAAGACATAAAAACCTACAAAAATCACTTCACCAAAATGAAATGGATGAAACTAAAAACGCGGTTTACTTAGACTTTAAACTTAACAGTCCTTTGATTATTAATGCACTGAAAAACTATAGCCATTCTCCAGTCGAGTTAATATTACAAGGATCTTTTGAACAAGACTCACTAAAAAGCAAAATACACTTTGATGAAAGCTCCACCATAACAGGTAATAATATCATTGGATTTAGCGCCGAAAAAACAACAGATAAAAATCGACTTGCGATTAAACAAGTTACCACAAAAGTACAAGGTGATATTAAATTACCAACCCAAATAAAAAGTAGCACTGGTGTTCAAAGAAGTAAGCCCGTAACTCTCCAAGCGCCTATTAGCTTGAATTTAAACCTTAATACTACGGCTAAAAAATTACGCTATGCCAATATTGCCGAAATAAAAACGCTATCATTAAGTAGCGGTATTACTGGGAGTTTTGACGATATTAAATTACAGACTTCAATTATTGCTGACAGTCTACTCTTGGGTGAGTTGAAGGTATCTGGCGCGGTAGAAAAACCGAAAATTTCGCTCGCAGTAAATCAACTACCCCTAACAGACTTACTCGCGCTTAATATTAAATTACCGACAGAAATTAATTTAGTGGCGGGTACATTAAGTTATAGTGTGATCGGTCAAATTATTGATTTAAATAATTTTCAAGACTCCACATTCGAGCTATCTTTATATGTATCATCACTTAGTGGCGAAGTAGCCGACATTTGGATACAAGAATTAAACTGGCAACAGAACTTCAAATTTTTAAACAATGAACTGAGTTCAAACGATGACACAAATAGCACAATACAAGATAACCTCACCATTGCACTGATAGAAACACCAACGCCAGTATCTCAGTTTTCAATTAACACTCAGTGGCACTATCAAAAAGAGTTTAAAATTTCAGCCACTAACCTTAAGGGTGATATTTTAGGCGGTAGTTTTGCCATTCCTAAAATACAGTGGCCACTTCAGCATGATCATTCAGTTGACGTTCAGCTTACTCATATAGACTTAGCCCAAGTGTTGGCGTTAGATAAAAAGCAAGGTATTGTAGTTACAGGGGATATCTCAGGGCAATTACCTATTATTTATGATGGTGAAAAATACACGATAGAAAAAGGTGAGTTGCATAATGTTAGTAATGGCTTAATTCAAGTCAAAGATAACCCAGCGGTAGCAAGGCTAAAGGCAAATAATACGCAATTACAGTTAGCGTTTGATGCCCTGCAAAACTTACATTATCATCAGCTGTCTTCTGATGTTTCAATGGCAGATGATGGCTATATGTTGTTGGAAACGGTTATTAAAGGTCGAAACCCTGACATCGACAACGATGTAAACCTGAACTTAAATTTAAGTTATGACCTATTAGGCTTGCTGGAATCAATATCAATTACCAAACAATTTGAAGAACGTATTCTCAAAGGTTTACAAAAAAATTAAGGAGTTTCTATGAAAAAAGCACTATCGGTAATAATCGCTGTGTTAATCATAAGCGGTTGTACACACAGGGTAGAAGTTAGCGCAAAAGAACCCATTACCATTAACTTAAACCTAAAAATTGATCATGAAATTAAAGTAAAAGTAGACAAACAACTTGATGATATTTTTAGTGACGATAGCGACATATTTTAAGGAGTGATCATGAACAAACTTATAAACAACTTAACAAGCATATCTAAAAGAATCACCGGTGTAATATTAGCCAGTTCAATAGCTTTTTCCGCATGGGCTATTTCGCTTGACGATGCAAAGAAGCAAGGGTTAGTTGGCGAAATGCAAAATGGTTACCTAGGTGTTGTGGTCGATAGTGCTCAAGCAAAAAGTTTAGTGAATGAGGTAAACGAAAAACGTAAAAATATTTATCTTAACTTAGCTCGAAAAAACAAAATAACTCTTGAGCAAGTCACGGCTCTGGCAGGTAATAAAGCGGTTAGCAAAACCCAGTCGGGTCATTTTATTCAAAACTCAGCAGGTAAGTGGGTAAAAAAACAATAATCAATTTATAAAGGGGCAAATTAATGCCCCTTTTAACTAGCTACCTTGGTTGTGTTAACCGCTCAATAATGACTTAATGTATTTATTTAGCTTTTCTAATCTACTATTGCTCAGAGCTCATATGAGTGGTCAAGTACTCAAGTACCCTTTTGTGACGCATTTTCACAGCGGATAATTTCATCTCACAAATATCAGCAATCTCTTGAAAATCTAACCCTGTGCGATAACGCAATAGCATAATATTACGATCGTCAAAAGATAAGCTGTCTATCATGTTGGCAAGCACTAAATTAATATCGTTTTCTGCTGGTTGTTCAGCTTCCAAGCTATCAAGGTAGTCATCATCATATTGCATAATATCCCAACGACGCTCTCTTATTTTATTAATGCATTCGTTGTGAGCAATTTTAAATAACCAAGATTGAAACGATACTAGCCACTTAAATCCGTTTAAGTTTGTTAAGGCTTTAATAATAGTTTCTTGTACAGCTTCTTCTGCATCAGGCTGATTGCCAAGCACCTTTACACAATAGCCTTTTAATTTAGGCAAGTATGGTGTGATCAGCTGCTGAAAATAGCGCGTGTCATAAGGTAAACTCTCTTGCACTAAGGCAACGAGCTGGCGTTCGTTGAATGAACTCAAATCAACAGTAACCTATTGCTTAGTCACTTTATTCGCTAATAAAAAGGTATTAGGCACGGTAATTATCACTTCATTTTCACCTATAACTTTACTAGCAACACTACCAATAGAAACCAACGCACCTTTAATTTCTTCAACTTCAAGGTTGTCACCAGCTTTATACATATCTCTTAAGTAAACGCCTGCAACAATTTCTTGAGCCATCGACTTTGTACCTATACCTAAAGAAATAGCGGCAGCTAAGCCTACACTGGCAATTATTACCGAAATAATGCTGTTTAGTAACCACACATCAATATCAAGTTGAGTGATAGAAAGTGAAACGGTAATAATAATGATGATACCGCGACAAACCTCAGCCACAGAACGCCCGTAATCAACCCCGGTATTTTTTGATGCTATTTTCACCGCGTTATAAACAATTTGTGCGGTAAAAAATCCACAAAGCAATACCGCTAATGCAGCGAGCAACTTAGGTAAAAACAACACTAAGGTATCAATTAAGCCTGACAACATATCAAGGCCGACAATATCTAATGCTGCTAATAGAAATATCAAAAAGATAAAGAATGAAATTAGACTAGCGACTACTTGACTGCCCTGAACTTTTAAGTCCATTTTTTTCAGCAAAGTCTCTAAACCTAACTTATCTAAAAAGGTATTAAAGCCGATTTTAATTAATGATTTATTTAATAATCGCTTAATTAAATTTGCAATAACCCAACCCGCAAGTAAAAAAACTAATGCGACAATTAAATCAGGCAGAAAAGTAACAACTTTATGCCAAACGGCGATGAGACCATTGAAAGTTTTTTCTGTAATGTTTTCATTTTCCATTATTTTTTACGCCTTTATTCGCCTGATTTTTTAAAGTTGGCTTTAATACATTAATAAACAACCCAGCAAAAACCACCCAAATAGAGGCCATACCGAGTGAAATTAAATCTTTACTGCCTTGTTTTACATTGGCTGTTACCTCAGCCCGTTTAAATAACTCTTCATCTGACATAGCAAAAGCAATATCATCTTCACGCTGAAGAGCCTGTGTTAAGTTCTGTTCTATGTTGTTCATTTTAATCCCCTAGCTAAAACTTACCTGCTATTAATAACAACGATTTTTAAAGTAAAAAGTCACAATAATTTTATTTTTTTAGTGACAAAAAACCACCTTTTACAGCATTAAGCGTGATTCTACGCGACTTAGCTGTAGACTTCTCAGTAATTAACTGAGAAATAAATAATTAATTTTGATCTTAATCAAAACTTCCAACGTACTGGCAGTCGAAGTATTAAATATTATTGTTAATACTAGATTTTAAAATAAATTAAATTAATTTGTGACTTTCTTCTGACTCACTCGTTATACAAGACAGAAATTAATAAAAATTTATTTACACTTAAACAAGGAATTACCAATGAAAGCATTTAAAGTCTCTCTACTTGCAGCACTTATCAGCTCACCACTAGCTGCAGAAAACATTGATAAAACATGGGAATTAGGTGTGTTTGGCGAATATATGAAGTCAGACACTAATAAAGAAACAAATTTAGACTGGGATCGTATCGAAGCCGGCAAAACTATTGGTCTTGATTTACAAAAAGTTATTAACGATTACTGGGATGTGCGTGTAGAACTTGCTAAAACACGTTATGACGTAAACAATGGTGGCGATAAAGACTACGGTATTCGTGGTGGTGTTGACGCTATTTACAAATTAGAAGACAGCAATATCTATATGTTTGCTGGTGTAAAACGCTTTAGTAACGTTAGAAGTTACAACGCAGTAAATGTTGGTGCTGGTTACAACTTCCCAGTGAACGACCGTTTATCATTTTATACAGAAGCCGCTGTTTATAAAGATGTAGACTATGGTTTTATCGACCAAGGTTTAAAACTAGGTCTTAAATATGCATTTGGTGATGTTAAACAAGCACCTGTAATGGCCAAGCCTAAAGCTGCTGAGCCTGTAGCTCAAGCTGTTGTTACTGTTTTAGATTCTGATAACGATGGTGTTGCTGACAATGTTGACCGTTGTGCGAATACTCCATCAACAGTTAAAGTAGATTCTAAAGGCTGTACTTTATATTCAGAACATGCCGTTGAAATTAAGCTTAACATTGCTTTTGCTAACAACAGCTCAGTAATTCAACCTGCGTTAGTTGACGATATTAGACGTTTAGCTGATTTCATGAATGAATATACTCGTACTTCAGTTGAAATTGAAGGACATAGCTCTGCTCCTGGTGACGACGCTTACAACTTAATGCTTTCACAAAAACGTGCAGACGCAGTTAAGAGTGTTTTAGTTAATAAGTTTAACATTGACGCTAGTCGTTTAACGTCTAAAGGCTACGGTGAGACTCAGTTATTATCTACAGAAAATACACGTACAGCGAATCAATTAAACCGCCGTGTAGTAGCTAAAATCGAAACTAGTGCGAAAAAAGTAGTTACTAAATAAGCATTATTAATTAACAAGAGCGAACGTAATAATTCGCTCTTGAATTAATTATTTATTTAAAACATATATATACCCAATTTAAATGCTGGTAGATTTCTAGCGAGTAAATAAGTTGGGTATTTTTAAATTCAAAGGTTTATGATGAAAAAAATAAGCAAAACAACGTTAGATTTTATTAATGAAAATATTAATATAAATGCCCAAGCATCGTCATACCCGCTTAGAAAACAACATGATATTACTGACACTCCGACTAAAGACAGTGCTCCTCAGTTAAATTCACAGCCAACAACATCTTCTTCATCTCCTGCTTGTTTGGCAACACTTAAAATTGCTGAAAACTATAGCTAGCAAATTAAACCAATAAGTATTTCCTAAAAGCTTAACCTCAAGCCGCTCCCCTTTTCTTCCTAATAAAACTCTGTTTTGACCAAAATGCTATATAGAAAGTATAAATAACCTGAATTCTGGATAAGCAGTACTTGCTCAATCCTCCCTTTTAAGCCATTACCTGCGTTAAAACGTCGATAAATAGCCCGCTATTCATCAACGTTTTGCCTTGGAAATGGCATAAAATGAAGCATTGATGGTGTAAATTCGTGATGTTCACCTTACTATAGCATTTACTTTAACACCTAAGCTTTTGATTCACTTGAGTATCAAACACCCATTATCCAGAGTTCAGGTTAATTAATGTTTTGCCAAATACCGATGTTGTGCCTTGGTTATTGGTGTTTGCTGATACTGGTGTATTTACTTCTGTATTGGTTAATTGATTTTTCATCGTAATTCTCTCATCGGTTGTTTACAAAATTTAAATCGTTAAATTTAAGTTTAAAAATATAAAGAGCCTAACGGGTTATTTAGTTGGCTCCGTTGTTTGATGATGTTATTAAACGCGAGAAAAACGACGGATAAAGGACGCAAAAATGGCAATTCACTGAGCAAATGTGGCAACATTATGGCAATTACAACATTTAGCAGCATCAGCGATGTTTATTCGATATTATCTAGCTATATAAGCTATAGAGTTGTTAATCAAAAGAATAAAGGATAAATATTAAAGATGTCTAAACGAATCGCTATTGTCGAAGATGATGCCGCCATCAGAGAAAATTATGCTGATGTGCTACGTATGCAAGGCTATCAGGTGCAAACTTACGCTAATAAAAATAGTGCGATGGAAGCATTCAACTTACGCTTACCTCATTTAGCTATATTAGACATAGGCCTTGAACATGAATATGACGCTGGCTTTGAGCTTTGCCAATGGTTACGCTCTAAGTCGACCACTTTACCTATTATATTTTTAACCGCGCGCGACAGTGATGTAGATACGGTTTCAGGTTTACGTATTGGCGCTGACGACTACCTAACAAAAGATATCAGCTTACCGCATCTATCAGCCCGCATTGCGGCATTGTTTCGTCGCCAAGACGCCTTAGGTAAGCCACAACAAGCTGATCACCTATTAACGATTGGGCCCTTAACATTAGATAGCCAACGCATGACCATACAATGGCAAAATCAACATGTTGAATTAACCATCACTGAATTTTGGATGTTGTTTGCCTTAGCAAAACACCCGGGTCATGTAAAAAACCGTAGCCAATTAATGCAAGATTCAAATATATATGTTGATGACTCCACCATTACTTCTCATATCAAACGTATTCGTAAAAAGTTCAACCAGCTTGATGTTACATTTAATTGTATCGAAACCGTATATGGCATGGGCTATCGTTGGAACCAAAGCGCAGTTGAACCAACAGGTAGTTAAGCAAATATGGCAATGAAGTGGCGTTTTGGCCTAAGAAGTAAGCTGTTATTATTATCGAGCTTTTTATTTACCATTCCTTGGTTTGGCTATCAGTATGTTTGGGAAATGGAAAAATACCTTAGATATGGTCAAGAACAAACCATTATCGGTACAGCAAGAGCATTGGCAACCGCCATGCATGAGCGGGCAAACTTATTTAATAACCAAGCAAGTTTTTTACCCAGTGTTGAAAAAGGTAAAGATCTATACAGCTATGGTTTGTCTGCGCCCATTCAACTTGATGGTTTAAACCAAGATTGGCCCGATTTTGCTAACAAGGCGCATTTCTATCAACAAAACAATCAGCTTTACAGCCAACTTACACCTGAGCAATTATCCATAAACTTTACTGCCGCCGTAGGCACTTACGGCAAATATTTATATTTATACTTTGCGGTAATCGACGACAAGGTTATTTACCGCAACAGCAATGCCCGCAGCATTATCAATAATGACCATTTAGAACTCGCATTTATTAATCCACAGGGAATATTTAGCCGCTTTATTATCAGCAATAAAACAACTGGCTGGATAGACGCTTACCGTATAACAGATGTTGAAAATAATATTCCTGTGCCCGCTAAAAAAATTCAAGGCCATTGGCGTGATACTCCTCAAGGTTATAATGTTGAAGTACGGGTGCCATTGACTGAATTTAACGATAACATAGCCTTTGCCGTGCACGATGTAGATAGTCCGTTAGGTATTGTTGAAGCCTCGTTAGGATCTGCCGATCCAAGCTCTGCTGATACACTAGGCACTATCCTAGTGCCCTCGCCTGAAATTGAGCGCATTGTAAAAGGTATGAGTTACACTAATTCAAGTATTTGGGTTGTCGACCAACACCATCGCGTATTAGCCACAACGGGCAATATTAAGCAGGCTAATGGCGTATGGAATAAACGCGTAAATCTTGATAATAAGCGTGATAAAAACGCAGATATTAATGTTATATACTCGGCGTGGTTAAGCTTTGAACACAACATTCTAAAACCGCTATATGAAAAAATATTAACCCAGCCACCCCGTAACTTTATTGATCAACTTTACGACTCAGAAAACCTTACCGGTAAACATATAGAAAGTGCTTTATCAGGTGAGCCTATGTCACAATGGCGTTTAACTACCGACCAGCAAGCAGTAGTATTATCAGCCGCCTACCCTATTTTTATTGACGAAATCGTAAAAGGCGCGGTAATTGTTGAAGAAACTACCAACGGTATTCGCACCTTAAGAAACCAAGCATTAGAAAAACTGTTCAGCTCAATACTGGCTATTATGTTATTGGGCGCGTTAGCTTTTTTCTTATTTGCTTCACGTATTTCAAATCGTATAAGAACGTTGAGTAATCAAGCAGAAATGGCCATAGACGAGCATGGGCGTATTAGCGGTAATGTTGATACGTCAACCACGAATGACGAAATTGGCGATCTTTCACGAAGTTTCTCAACCGCCGTTAATCGCCTTGGGCAATATAATCATTATTTAGAAAATATGTCGTCGCGATTATCGCATGAACTTCGCACACCCATTGCGGTAGTGCGTACATCGTTAGAAACGTTAGCCATTCAACAACAAACAAAAAACACACAAAAACTAACTAATGAAAGCGTTGATGAAATCGTAAACAATAGCGAGGACAAAGCCGAACATAAAAACCCTTACCTAGTGCGCGCACAACATGGGATTGAACGACTCAGCTTAATTTTAACCAATATGAATGAAGCAACACGTATTGAACAAATGTTGCAAAATACCGAAAAAAACGTCTTCGATTTAGCACAAGTGTATAACGGCTGTATGCATGGCTATCGTTTGATCTATCCAAAAGTTAATTTCTTATCAAATGAAATGACAATAGAGAGACTCAAAGTATCAGGCTCACCAGAACATATTGCCCAGCTTTTAGATAAAGTTATCGCCAATGCCGTAGAATTTTCAAGTGATGAGAATGTTGAGGTCAGTGTTAAAGAATCAAGCCAGCAGGTAATATTAACCATAAGCAATAATGGTGAATTATTACCCGAGCAAATGAGTGAACAGTTATTCGACTCTATGGTATCTATTAGAACAAAACACAATAATGACCAACCACACTTGGGTTTAGGGTTATACATAGCGCGCTTAATTTGCCAATTTCATAACGGCAGTATAACTGCGGTGAATAAACCAAATCGACAAGGCGTTGACGTAATAATAAAGTTACCATTGATTTAACTAAACATACTTAAATCAAAAGTTTAATGAATTAGGTATACCTACAAATTATTGAGATGGTTGGGTGTACTAAAAAATCTATGCAATGAGTAAAGTCGTAGAAAAAGATCAGAGGAGTGCTTAATATGATAACAAAACTTGAAAATTATAATGAGACTATTGCTAATAAAATTCATGCGGTTTTTCAACGTTCTTACAAGGTTGAAGCTCAGCTTATCGATGTAGATGATTTCCCTCCTTTATCACGCAGTACTACAAACATTGTTAATTCAACAACTGAATTTTACGGCTTTATAGACAATAACTGCCTTGCAGCCATTATTGAAATAGAAATACTCGAAAAGCAATTAGATATTCATAGCTTAACTGTTGATCCAAAGTATTTTAGGAAAGGTATCGCAGACAAATTGATAAGTTATGTTCTTAACAAATTTGATATTACCACTGCCATAGTTGAAACCGCTGTTGTAAATAAACCTGCCATTAATTTATACGAGAAACATGGCTTTCGAGAATATCGAAAGTGGACGCCATCTCATGGTATTGAAAAGCTAGCGATGTCTGTGAAATTGGTTCAAAGAAAAACTAATCTTTGTAAAATTAGTTGCACTCTACAGCCGATTTAATTTGGCAGCCGACTAGACTGCCCCGCTATAGTTAGGCACAACTTCATTAGAAAAAATTCACGTTAATAGTGACTCTACTCAATGCCAATATATTTATGCACTTGCACAGATAAGCGCCAGTTGTTTTCAATACACGTGGCAATAGCAAGTTCAGTGGCCCGTTGCTTTTGGCTAATAGGCTGTAAGTATATTTGTTTGTCTTCAACTTTATGTTCAGCTAATAACGCTTTTAAATCGTCTATGTGTTGTTCGGTGCCTACTGGATGCTTAATTTCGTTAGCGCGTTGCATGGCGCTAGCTAAAATTTTATAACCTCCACGCATATTTACTTTCGGTGAAACGGTTACCCAGCACTGCTCTGATACGTTTATTTCAAAAGTACCTGACGTTTCAACTTGGCAGCTATAACCTTGGGCTTCAAAATACAGACACAACTCGGTTAAATCTATCATACAGGGTTCGCCACCCGTGATCACTATATGTTTAGCTTTATAGCCCTGTTGATTGAATATTTCGGCTATATTATCAAGTGATAAATTTGACCATTGTTCGGTCTCTTCTGACTTATTTAAAAGTGTTTCACTTGAAATTTCTAACTCAGGATGAATCTCCCAAGTATGCTTGGTATCGCACCAAGAACAGCCTACAGGACAGCCCTGTAAACGAAGAAAAATTGACGGTTGGCCGGTAAAAGAGCCCTCGCCTTGTAAAGTTTCAAACAATTCATTTATTTTATAACGTGTGGTCATTACTTTAATGCTTAGATAATTTCGAGTAGAATGCGCAAGTTTTATATTATACCTCAAGAGAACTACAAATATGAGTAATAAAGTCGTAGTAATTTTTTCCGGCGGCATGGATTCATTCACGGTACTTAACCGCGCTTTAAAAGATGGTAAAGAAGTGTATGCTTTAACCTTTGATTATGGTCAAAAGCACGTAAAAGAAATTGCTTGTGCTAGCAAGGTTTGCCAACAATTAGGTGTTGCTCATAAAGTTATCGATATTTCTGCGATAAATCAGTTATTAGCTGGTTCATCGTTAACTGATGATATTGAAATACCTGAGGGCCATTACGAAGCAGAAAGCATGAAATCTACCGTGGTGCCAAATCGTAATATGATTTTATTGTCATTAGCAGTAGGTTATGCAGTTTCGGTAAAAGCTTCACAAGTATATTACGGCGCACATTCTGGCGACCATGCAATTTATCCTGATTGTCGCCCAGAATTTGTCATGAAAATGAATGACGTTTGTAAAATAGCAAACTACGAAGCTGTAGAAATTTTTAGTCCATACTTAACTAATAATAAGTCTGATATTTTAACTGATGGCTTAAAAATGGGCTTAAGTTATGAAAATACATGGACTTGTTATAATGGCCGCGAGAAAGCTTGTGGAAAATGTGGTGCTTGCCAAGAGCGCTTAGAAGCATTTGCTGATAATAATGTTACTGATCCTTTGGCTTATGAATAGCCTTAAAAGCAGCTAATTTTGCAAAATAAAGAAAGTAAAAAGGGACAGTGTAATGTCCCTTTCTTATTTTTAATAAATGATGTTTATTGTACTAACGCTAATGACAATATTTAGCTTGTAAATAACGTATTATGTAAACGTTCTACAACTTGATTAGCATCAGCTTCGGGCACCAAGAAACAAAGGTTATGATTACTTGCACCATGACAAATCATACGTATGTTAAAGTCATTTACTTTATCAAAAATGCTACTTCCAACACCTTTAGTGCCATGAATTTTATTACCGATCACTGCAATTAAACTCAAACCATGCTCAACGCTGACTTCACAAAGCTGTTCTAGCTCTTCAACTACCGCTTTAGTTAATAAAGCCTGTGTTGAACCATGTGGGTTATCAAAGGTAAGCGCTACACTTATTTCACTGGTTGTGATCAAATCGACACTTAATTGATGCTTTGCTAATACGGTAAACACTTTTGCTAAAAAACCACTCGCATGTAGCATTTGTGGGCTCTTTACCGTTACAAGTGTTTGTTCTCGGCGCAATGCGATTGAGCGATAAGTTGGATTAGAGTTTACTTCACGCTGTATTCTTGTGCCGCCAGAGTCGGGCTCTTTACTTGAACCAACAAATACTGGGATATCTTGACGCATGGCAGGAATAAGCGTTGCAGGATGAAGTATTTTAGCGCCAAAGGTTGCCATTTCTGCGGCTTCACCAAAACTTATTTCATTAATTGAGCGCGCTTGATCAGTAATGCGAGGATCAGTAGTGAAAATTCCTACTACATCAGTCCATATACTTAAATTGTTGGCTTGTAGTGCTTCCGCTAATAGGGCTGCACTGTAGTCTGAGCCTCCACGGCCAAGTGTAGTGGTATTGTTGTCTTGGTCACTGCCAATAAAGCCTTGTGTAACAATAACTTTACCATTTAGCAATGGTAATAATAACTGTTGAGCATTACTGGCTAACTGGTTTAAATCAACTTGAGCTTTACCAAACAAGCTGTCGGTTTTCATCACTTGGCGAACATCAAAATAGTGACCATTGACACCAACAGATTGTAAAACTTGCGCAAAAATACGTGAACTGAATTGCTCACCAAAAGCTAGAATTTCATCACTATTTTTCATCGTGTGATTCGCAGCTTGTTGATCCGTAAATACACGTAACGACTCTAGTAAGGTAACTATTTCGCTATTAATCGCTTCAAAATTGGTAAAATGTTGTGTAATGGCATATTGAATATCAGCGATATTACTTAAAATTTGTTCACGCTCATTGCTTGGCACATCAGCTTGGCTCAAACGCACTAAATGATTTGTCACCCCTGCACTTGCTGAAACCACGACCACACGATTAGCCGGATTATTTTTAATAATGTCAGCACAACGTAACATGGCTTCAAAGTCAGCAACACTCGTACCGCCAAATTTTGCCACGGTAATATTAGTTGATGTAATGATATTGGTTTGGTTTTGATTAGCAGACATGTAAGTTCTCCTGATAAGTGGTTTCAAGAACTTCAAAACTAATATTGTGTGATAAGTTTTCGATTGAGCTTACATCCGTTATTAACGGCAAAGAATAACAGTTTAACATAAAATATCTTCCTAAGAGCCTATTTACTGTAAAGTATTTTGTAAAGTGCAGTAAATATTCAAGGCTAATAACTAACAGGAAGAGCATGACTGAGCGTAGAGCGAATAACAATTAAAAGCTTAATTGAACGGTACTTTTCAGCCAGAAGCTCTCCACCCTTTACTAAAAAATTAATTTTAGCGGTGACAGCCCTAAGGATTCAGCCTTAGCGACCGAATGCGATATTTCCCAGTATCAACATTCTCGGCAATTGTCCCCCTTGGTAACAGTCAAAGGATGGGATCCTCTTGTTACTTACCTGGCAATTGCGCCTCTTCTGGTGTGAAAATTAAAATAAAAGCTACTGGCAATAAAATTAAACTACTCAATAAGCTGATGTAAAATATATTTTAATTTTCAACACGGGTATTTAACCTTATCTAAAATTAAATATCAACAGACTTTTAGACGTCTAAACAAAATAATTTCCTATAAAAATAGCTACTGCTAATCAGTGACAGACTTGTTATGCTTCAATAGCTTGAAATAATTAAACTATTTGGAATTTTAGATATGGATTTATTCTTACTTAAAAAAATTATTAGCCTGATGATAATGCCATTGAGTATTACATTAATTTTGCTACTTTTCGCCGTTATATTTTATCGCATCAAGCCAAAGCTTAGTTTTGTCGCCCTGCTTAGCGGTAGCTCATTATTGCTGTTCTCTACTCTTCCGCCTATTTCAGATACGTTAATGGCGCCGTTAGAAAATAACTACCCTGCATTTACTCGTAGTGTTAAGCCGGTTGACTATATTGTTATTTTAGGTGGCGCGCATACTACAGTTGCTGGCTTACCAGCGACTAGCCAATTAAATTCCAGTTCACTTGCAAGATTAGTTGAAGCTTTACGTATTTATAATATGTACCCTGAAGCACAAATTATTACCTCTGGATTCTCAGGTGGTGATGTTAGTTCAAATGCTGAAAAAGTTAAACAAGCTGCAGTGTCATTAGGTGTGCCTGCTCATAGAATTATTACTGAAAACTTTCCACAAGATACCCAAGAAGAAGCACAACTAATTTCGCCGCGAGTAATTAATAGCAATGTAGTTTTAGTAACCAGTGCCAACCATATGCCACGGGCAATGGCCTATTTCGAAAAAAATGGCGTATATGCAATTCCAGCACCCGCTAGCCCTTGGGTTAAGCATAACGAGCATAGGCCATGGCAGTATTATTTTCCAAGTGGGAAAAAGTTACAACAAACAAGTGTGGCTTGGTATGAGGTCTTAGGTCGAGTAGTACAGTGGTTTAAAAGTTTATAAAAAAATACAGAGATAAATAAGGCATTTCATGCATACCGAAATGCCAAATTAAAATATTTAAACTTCAAATTTCATAAAGTAATATTAAACAAAATCACCTAATTTTTTTATGAATGCTGTTAGTTTAAGCAGGATTATCAATATCAATAAATTTGGCATTTATTGGTAGTTGCTGATTAAAATGCTCAGCTAATGCTTTTGCACCATAACGCTCGGTTGCATGATGGCCAGCACAATAAAAATGTATATCCATTTCACGTGCAACGTGTGTAGTTTGCTCAGAAACTTCACCTGAGATAAAAGCGTCTATGCCTTGTTCAGCAGCTAATTCAATATACCCTTGTCCACCACCACTACACCAAGCAACAGTTTTTATCGCTTTATTTGAAGGTGGTGCGATATGCATGCAATTGCGGTTGAGGGTATCATTTATTCTTTGTTCAAGCGCTTGTGGGCTTAGTTCGTCAATAAAATCACCGCGAACTGCGACACTGAGTGGGTTGCCTTGCTCTAATGGCGAAACATTATTAATAGAAAACAACTTAGCCAATTGTGCGTTATTGCCTAAAGTAGGATGAATATCTAAAGGTAAATGGTAGGCAAATAAATTAATATCATTTTCCAGTAACGCCTTGATACGCTTATGTTTCATACCGCGTATAACATAACTTTCGTTTTTCCAAAAAAAACCATGATGTACCACTAAAGCATCGGCTTTTTCCAAAATGGCTTGATCAATTAATGCTTGAGTAGCGGTTACACCTGTTATCACGTTAGTGATCTGTTCTGTTCCTTGAATTTGTAAACCATTAGGACAAAAATCTTTAATTTGTTCAGGCTTTAACAAGGTGTTTAAATAGTTTTCAAATTCATCGCGTTGCATGGATATTGTTGACCTTAATTTACTGGTTATGTTTGGATGTTGACACAAAACGTATCACGATTTATTTAATTTGCTGATTGTTTTTTCTTGATGAGTTCATTGTTGGCACTTTTACCGGTTCAAAACGAGGTCTAATTTGCCATTTGGCTTTAATAGGCGTTAAAGGTAGCACTCTTTTTTTTGCCACAATGACATAAACTGAGCCTAAACTTGGAAAATACCGTGATGCTATATTATGCCAATGGTTACTGATAACACCTTGAGTAACTTGCCTTGCCAATGTCGAGTGTAAAAAACGTTTATCCAATTGAATTTCAAACCCCATTAAATGCAGCCAATCTTTAACTCGCATAGGAGAAAATAATCTTTCATTCCAAGGCGTTTTATTGCGTCTATAAGGTATAAATTGGTTCAAACCCGCAAGACTAAATGGATTAAAGCCAGTAATAACAAGATAGCCATTCGGAATTAATACCCTATTAGCTTCGCGTACAACGTGGTGAGGATCTAACGAAAACTCTAAAGCATGTAATAACACACAAACATCAACACTATGTTCAAGTAACGGTAAATCATCAATGTCACCAACAAGGTTACACTTTTGAGCTTGCTCACTTAAGGTTAATTGATGTTTAATTGGGCTTTGAGAACTATCAATCTCTCCACTTAATGCACCAATTTTAAGCAAATGATAACCAAAAAACTTAGGCCACCATGGCGCTAATGTTTGATTAATATTAGCCACAATAAGCTCACCATTAGGCAAATTTTGCCAAGATGTAGGATAGTCAGGTTGCCTAAACGCTAGTGCTGGTTTCATTATGTTAAACAATTAAAAAAATCAGTATAATCATTACGTCAGTATACTCAGGAGCCACAGATGCAGCAAACACAAAGCACGACAAAAATGAAAGTTTCAATGATCAAAGCCTTTTCAGACAATTATATTTGGGCTGTTTCGTCGCTTGAAAGTAAACATATCGCACTGGTAGACCCTGGCGATGCCCAAGTGTGTATCGATTTTATTGAGCAACAACAATTACAGTTATCAACTATTTTGATCACACACCATCATGCTGACCATGTTGGTGGTATTAACAAGCTCGTTGAATATTGTAAAGCTAAGCAATGGCCATTAACTATTTATGGCCCTGAGAGTGAAAACATTCCTCATTGTGATGTTGCTTTAAACGAGAGTCATACCGTTAAATTAAGCGATTTAGATTTAGAATTTAAAGTGATTGATCTTCCAGGCCATACCAGTGGACATATTGCCTATTTGTCAGAAGATAATCTATTTTGTGGTGACACCCTGTTTTCAGGAGGTTGTGGTAGGTTGTTCGAAGGTACACCAGAACAAATGCTGTCATCACTAGAGAAATTAAGTGCCCTTCCTGAGCGCACACATGTTTATTGTGCTCATGAATATACTCAAGCGAATCTTAACTTTGCATTAACCGTTGAGCCTTGTAATACCGAGCTGGTGCATTATTACAACCAGGTACTACAAAAACGTGAGCATGGTATTGCAACAATCCCAACATCCATTATGCTTGAAAAGAAAATAAACCCTTTTTTACGCAGTCATGAAGCAAGTTTAATGACCAGTGCTAGCGAATATAGCGAAAGTGCTGTTCAAGATAAATTACAAACATTTACGATTATTCGTGGCTGGAAAGACAACTTCTAAGCTATTTTAATTGTACAAATCTTGAATAACAGCCCTAAATAAGTAACACTGGCGCCAAGTAAACCCAAATAGATATTTCATGAAGTATATAAGCCTATCTGTAGCAACCGTTCTTTTATTGTCCGGTTGCCAATCAATATTAAATCAAAACCAATCTGATCAACACAATACTAATGTAGAAGCGGATGCGCTAATTGACGTAGCCTCAGTAGCTGAGATTAATCAAGCGCTATTAGTTGATGAAGCGATTGATGTAATTCACCCTGTTGCCGATGGCAATGTTGACCTAGGTAATGAAGATAAAGAAAATTATTTTTCTGATGATGTATGGCAGAGAATACGGAGCAACCTTAATCTTACTATTCCTAAAAATTCACGTGTTGCGAGTCAAAGAGATTGGTTTGTTAAGCACCCAACTTATTTAACTCGTGTAGCAAAACGCGCCGAGCCTTTTTTATTCTACATTGTTGAAGAGTTAGAAGCTAACAACATGCCAATCGAAATAGCCTTATTACCTATAGTTGAGAGTGCATTCGATCCTTTTGCATACTCGCATGGTAGAGCTTCGGGTATGTGGCAATTTGTACCCGGTACTGGTAAACGATTCGGCATGAAACAAAACTGGTGGTATGACGGTCGCCGTGACGTGGTTGCATCAACTCAAGGTGCAATTAAGTACTTGAAATATTTAAATGAATTTTTCGATGGCGATTGGATGCTTGCTTTAGCTGCATACAACTCAGGTGAGGGTCGTGTCAGACGTGCGGTAAGAAAAAATCAAAAGAAGAATCTTCCAACCGACTTTTGGTCGCTAGACTTACCTAAAGAAACTCGTGCCTATGTGCCTAAGCTGCTTGCGCTAGCCGACATAGTTAAGCGCAGCGATGAGTTAAAAATTAAATTGCATGAAATTGAAAATAGCTCAGTGCTCACACAAGTAAATATCGGTTCACAACTCGATTTAGCCAAAGCGGCGCAATTAGCAGAGTTATCGCTAACTGAATTGCAAAGACTTAACCCTGGATTTAATCGCTGGGCTACCGACCCTGATGGCCCGCATTATTTACTTTTACCTAGCCATAAAGTAGCAGTTTTTGAAGAAGGTTTAGCAAAATTAAGCAAAAAAGAGCGATTAGCTTGGCAGCGATACAAAATTAAAAACGGTGACAGTTTAGGCAAAATAGCACAAAAATTTAATACTGAAATAGACTTGATCAGACAAGTTAATAACGTTAAAGGTAACCAAATTAGAGCCGGTAAATTCTTATTAATACCTGTAGCTACCGCTTCGTTAGACAGTTACTTGCTTTCACAAAACCAACGTTTAGCTAAAACACAAAATAAAGTTTTAGCTGGTGAGAAGCGTATACATATTGTGAAATCGGGCGACACTCTTTGGGATTTAAGCCGTGCTTATAATGTTTCAACTCGAAGCATTGCGAAATGGAACGCTATGGCCCCTAGAGACACAATTAAACCTGGGCAAAAACTCGTTATTTGGCAAAAAGCCGCGGTTAAAGAAATTTCATCAAACCAGTTAACCCCGAGTGAAAAAGCGATCATGCGTAACATTCAATATCGTGTGCGCAAGGGAGACTCATTTGCACGGATCGCTGACAAATTTAATGTTAAAATTATCGACATTGAACGTTGGAATAACCTTAACCGCAAAAAATATTTACAACCGGGCCAAATGCTAAAACTATCAGTAGATGTAACCAATAACATCTAACTGTTTAACATATAGAGCTAAGTTGAAATAAAAAACGCTACCTAAGGTAGCGTTTTTTTATATCTGCTTAAGTCAAGTTCAAGTCAATAGCTATAAAGATGCTACTCCCTGGGTAATAATATTTTTCGTTTGATTAACAATATCTACTAATGCCTCTTTATCAAAAGCCTTAATTCTAGGGGTATGTATGTGTCCAACAGGTAATGTTAAATTAAACTGATCTCGAAGTAATATACTGCGGTACGAAATTTCATTTGAAAGGTATCCGCCGCCCGAGCCGCTTACCGATGTTTGCTTGTTAAGCGCGACTAATGATTGACCATTAAAACTGCCTTGCGTTAGCGTTGATACTTTACGGTTGTCGTTGATTTTATATTTACCCTCACCATTTAACATTGTCGTTATAGGTAAACTAAACTCAACAAACTCAGGCCCGTTTAATGCTTTATCTTTATACAATGGAACTAAAGGATTTTCTTGGCTAGCACCTGTTAAAACATTAAGGTTGTCTGGAGCTTTCGCACTGCGACGTAATGCAGGATAGCGCTCTAAATCAAAATTCTCGCGCCCCATACTAACGGTTAACACCATATCAACGGACTTGTTTGCAATGTAAGGTTTAAGTAGCTCTTCTATCATGCCTTGATCAAAGTCTGCAAAGCGTACAGGGATCATAAGGACTTCTATTTCTGCCGTTTGCCCTTCTATACTCACCACAATGTCATCTAAAGATAGCGCGACAACGCCTGAAGGGTTACTTTGGTCAATATGTCTATCAAGAAAAAACGGATCAAAACCAGTCAATAATATTTTTTTATCTGCTTTTTTATCAAACTTAATATCCGTATTACCACGTGAAATTAATTCAAATGACCATAACAATTTGTCTTGTTGACTCTCAAATAATCCAGCAAAGGTTTTAGCCGAACGAAGTGCTTTGCTCATTTGTAATCGTGCCCAATACAGAGGGCGGTCATCAACATCATTTAACTGATTAAATGATGTTTTGGCATCGAGCCATAGACCAGCGCCATGTCGAATAACTAATTGCGTTAAAGCTGTGTAATTATTCGCTTTATTCACCTGCTGAGTAAACTCGTCAACGCGCTCACTTAATCTTAGGGCGATTTCAGGCACTGATTTAATTGCCTTATCAATACGTAACTCTTCAACAGTTAATTCAACATTGTTCGCTATTTTATTACTTACTGCAGCACTGCTTACACTAGAGGCTAAACTTAGCGACATAGCGATGACCAAAGTGTTTAGTTTTATTGTTTTTAATGTACTTAACATTGATAACCTTATTGGGATTAAATTTCGAATCAAAAAATGAATTTATCGATTATTTTCATCAACATATTAAGGTATCTATTTTTTTAACACTAGCGTTTATTATATCGAATACAGATGTTATTTTTCTTTTTTATTACTTTAGAGTAAAAATTCTATTGATTTATTATGAAATGGTGTCAAAGTGTAACTACAGCAATTTGCTGAGCGATAATTTCTCTGCCAACATATTTATGTGTACTTTGAAGTTAAACAGCGACATACGCTTCAGTAAATTTACTTGCGTATTCATCACACAATTTGTCATTAATTAATATAAAGGGGTAGCACTTCAATGTGTTCGATTTTTTGTATATTAGATATTAAAACAGGTGCAGACGCACTTCGTCCTAAAGCTTTAGAGTATTCTCGTTTACTTCGTCATCGTGGTCCAGATTGGTCTGGCATTTACAACAATGATAACGCTATTTTAGTACATGAACGTTTATCAATTGTTGATACTGAGCATGGCGCACAACCATTATATAACACGGATAAAACTTTAGTTTTAGCGGTTAATGGTGAAATTTACAACCATAAAACATTAGCTAGCCAACATACACCTGACTACCCTTTCCAAACGGCGTCTGATTGCGAAATTATTATTCCAATGTTCGAAAAATTTGGTAGTGATTTTGTTGATAAACTTCAAGGTATGTTTGCTTTTTGTCTTTACAACGAAGTTGACAATAGTTATCTAATTGCCCGCGATCACATGGGTATTATTCCACTTTATACGGGTTATGATGCTGAAGGTAACTTCTACGTTGCTTCAGAAATGAAAGCATTAATGCCGATTTGTAAAACTGTTGAAGAATTTCCTCCTGGTCATGTTTTAGATAGTCGTGTAGGCAAATTGGTCAAATATTACCAACGTAACTGGCAAAAGTATTCAGCTATTAAAGATAACAATACTAGCAAAGAAAAAATTCGTGAAGCACTTGAAGAGTCAGTTAAAAGTCATTTAATGACAGATGTACCTTATGGCGTATTACTTTCAGGTGGTTTAGATTCTTCGTTAATTTCTGCCATCACACAAAAGTTTGCCGCTAGACGTATTGAAGAAAACGACCTTTCAGAGGCTTGGTGGCCAAAAGTACATTCTTTTGCTTGTGGTTTAGCTGGCTCTCCAGACTTAGTCGCCGCAAAAACTGTAGCAGATAGCATTGGTACTATACATCACAGCGTTATTTTTACAGAGCAAGAAGGTATAGATGCGCTTAAAGAAGTGATTTACCACTTAGAAACGTATGATGTAACCACTATTCGTGCCTCAACACCTATGTATTTAATGGCGAGAAAAATTAAAGCTATGGGTATTAAAATGGTACTTTCGGGCGAAGGTGCTGATGAAATTTTTGGCGGTTATTTATATTTCCATAAAGCGCCAAACGCTGAAGAATTTCATAACGAGCTATTACGTAAACTTGATAAATTACACATGTATGATTGTTTGCGTGCTAACAAGTCTATGTCAGCGTGGGGTATTGAAGCACGTGTACCGTTTTTAGATAAAAACTTTATGGATGTTGCTATGCGCATTAATCCTGAAGATAAAATGTGCGGCAATGGTAAAATGGAAAAAGCTATTTTACGCTCTTCTTTTGAAGGTTATTTACCTAAAGAGATTTTGTGGCGTCAAAAAGAACAATTTTCTGATGGCGTAGGTTACTCTTGGATTGATGGCTTAAAACAACATGTTGAAGCACAAGTTAGCGATCAACAATTAGCAAGTGCTGAATTTAAGTTCCCTGTTAATACACCAGATACTAAAGAAGCTTATTACTACCGATGTATCTTTGAAGAACACTTTCCGCTTGCATCTGCTGCTGATTGTGTACCAGGTGGTAAATCAGTTGCTTGTAGTACACCAGAAGCATTAGCATGGGATGAAAGTTTTGCTAATATGGCCGATCCATCTGGTCGAGCTGTTCAAAGCGTACATAACGACAGCTATTAGTATCATCTCGTGTAATTAGCATTACATTTAATTGCATAAAAAGCCGACTTATTAGTCGGTTTTTTTGTACAAAATTTAAGAATTATTATAAAGTTACTCTCAACTGTTAAAATATCATTCATATAAAGTTAAAACTTAATTAATATGATAACCACTGCTAGTAGGATGTTCTTTTGTCAAAACGTGTAGAGCCTGAATTACCCACAATCACCATAGATCAAGATCAAGTTAAAGTTGCTCGTGAACCTGCAATAAAATCACAGAAAGTCCACGAGTCAAAGCACACGGTTAAAACAAAAAAACCTTCATCTATGATAAAAGCGCTTTTATTGCTAATGCCTTATGTTGCGCTAGCTGCAACTGCTTGGTATTTTTATCAACAACAAATAAATGTTACTCGTTCATTAGAATCAAGTTCGCAACGAATACAACAGTTAGAAAACCAGCTCTCAGCCACAGGCGAAGAAATGGGTGAATCAACAATAGCGTTAAAAGTTAAATTAGAAGCTATTGGTGAAAAAACTGAATTACTACTTTCTGAAATGGATAAACTGTGGGCTTCTGCTTGGCGAAAAAATCAAAAAGAGATCAAAGAGCTGAACTCTACAAGTATAAAAATAGTACAGCAGCAAGATAAAACCATAGAAGCAATGAGCCTTCAAAGTAATACAATAAACGAATTAAAAGATAAAATTACCGCGACTGAGTTTTCGGTTAATTCTGTGTCTGAACAAATAATGGCATTAAACAGTGTAAAAACTGAAATTAAGAGCTTGTCTTCTGCATTAAGTACACTAGATGCAAACGCTAAAAGTCGTGATAAACAACAAATGTTCACGGCTACTACAGTAAATGAGTTTGATACCAGCTTACAATTACTTTTAGAGCGTATGGAGCGATTAGAAGCTATTTTAGTAAGTAAGTCTTAATTATCTCGTTTCATAAAAAATATTTTCAGTACGAAAACAAAAGAAGGCCATCAACAATAATATTGTTGATGGCCTTTTAAATTTTTAAACAGATAATGCTTTATTTGCAGTTTTTATATTGAGAAACTATAGCCAGTTAACTTATATTGTGTACTAATTTTTCAAGCGTAAAAGTGAACAGCTAATTAAGCAATTAAAGTTGGCAAAACAAGTTAGCATTACTCTTACTTAAAACTTTTTACAATATCTTTAATTAGCTCAGGTCCCTGATAAATAAACCCCGTATATACTTGAACAAGCTTTGCACCAGCAGCTATTTTCTCTTGAGCGTCTGCTGCTGAAGCAATACCACCAACGCCAATAATGGGTAATTTGTTGTCTAATGCTTTTGCAAGTAGCTGGATAACTTCTGTGCTCTTGTCTTTTACCGGTGCACCACTTAACCCGCCCTGCTCATTACCGTAAGGTAAATGTGCCACTTTGTCGCGCGCTAAAGTAGTATTTGTCGCGATTACGCCATCAATATTATTAGCAATTAAACATTGTGCAATAGAGTCGACTTCATCAGCATTTAAATCAGGCGCAATTTTTACCGCAACAGGAACATATTTACCAAATTTCTCAGCAAGCGCTGTTTGTTCCGCTTTTAATGCAGATAATAACTCATTTAAAGCATCACCATATTGTAATGAACGCAAGCCCGGAGTGTTAGGTGAAGAAATATTTACCGTGATGTAGGTAGCAAAGTCATAAACTTTACGCATACAATGAATGTAATCATCTTTGGCATTTTCATCTGGCGTATCTTTATTTTTACCAATATTAATACCTAAAATACCACTGTATTTAGCTTTAATAACTTGATCAACAAGGTAATCAACACCTTTATTGTTAAAGCCCATTCGATTGATAATAGCGTTAGCTTCAGGCAATCTGAAAATACGTGGTTTTTCATTACCAGGTTGCGGACGTGGTGTAACTGTTCCAACTTCTACAAAGCCAAAACCTAAAGCCTCAAAAGCTTTAATACATTCGCCATTTTTATCTAAACCTGCCGCTAAACCAACTGGATTAGGAAATTTAATGCCCATAACTTCGACAGGCCTATTGGGTAAAGTTTGCTTGTAAAGTTTATTAAGTGGCGAAGCACCTGTAGCTTTAAAGCCTTTAATCGTTAATTCGTGAATTGCTTCTGGGTCGAATTTAAAAAACACTTTACGAATAGCTGAGTAAAACATAATACCTCTTTAAATAAATATAATAATGCCTGTACAAAAACTGGCATGAAATAAACTTGATAACAAAAAAATCCCCGCTCTTGGCGGGGATCTTAACACTTATTTCACTGGGTCGCAGTGTAAACTTAACAACATCAATTCTCGTAATGCAACCGAGAATTTAGCAAACTCGTGGGTTTTACCAATTCTAAAGTCTGCCAAAATATGCTGCCAACGCTCTAAAGGTTGAGCGCTTTCTACAAGCCATTGCTCAATCATAGTATCTACGTCTGTTGCTGTTTTATTACCGCGTAATATAACAGAGGTTAACGAGCGTTGTTGCCAATCTAGCTCTTCTCTAAACGATGCTCTAGCCAATGCTTGCCAATGGTTAGAAACAGGTTGAGAAGTTATTTGGTCTAGGAACCAATGTAAATCTAATTTTGCACCAAGTTTAAAGTAAAGGTCTGTTACTAATTCAGTTGATACTTCATCAGATTTTGAAATTTCAGCAATATCCATTACTGAGAACAAGGTACTTAATAAAGAAATTCTCAAAGCAATAGACTCAGGCACACCAGCTTTAACTAAGTCAGTTTCAACACGTTTAATTTGCGTTGCTTCCTTTTCAATCATGAAATTTGCAATGTTGCTCGAAAGCTCAACAAAAGTTTTATGATAAAAAGCAATTGATTCTGCAATATTAAGTGATTTGTTACGATGACGTAAGAACCAACGTGTTGCTCGGCGTACCGTTCTACGTAATTGAAATAGCATTTCAGTTTGTATGGCTGTAGAGATCTTATTATCTAAATCACTGATTTGCTTCCAAACATCAGAAAGCTCAAATACAGCACTTGCCATGGTATAACAGTTTGCAATCTCTGATGTGCTAGCGCCAGTTTCTTCCTTCATACGATGGACGAAGTTAAAGCCCATATCGTTGCCAATATTATTCGCTAGTTGTGTCGCGATAATTTCAGCTCGTAACGGATGCCCTTGCATTTGCGCGCTGTAGCTTGCTTGTAACTGTTTAGGGAAAGCTTCAATGAGTAAACTTTGATGATATTCGTTGTCGGTAATTTCAGGACAAACAAGCTCTTCTTTAAGTACCATTTTACTATAAGCAAGCAGTACTGATAACTCTGGACGAGTTAACCCTTTACCTAGTGCTAAACGCTCAGCAATTTCCTCATCACTTGGAATAAACTCAAGCGCTCTATCAAGCTTACCTGAACGGTCTAGTTCACTAATAAATTGTGCTTGTTCTTTTAATTGACCACCACCACGAAGTTCAGTGATCGACAATGAATGAGTTTGACGATAACAGTCATCAATAACAATATCGCCAACTTCATCGGTCATATCGTATAAAATTTTATTTCGTTGTTTAATGGTTAAATCACCATTTTGCACTAAACCGTTTAATAAAATTTTGATGTTAACTTCATTATCTGAACAATCTACACCACCAGCGTTATCAACGGCATCAGTGTTAATTCGACCACCTTTAGCACCAAATTCAATACGGCCAAGTTGAGTAAAACCTAAATTACCCCCCTCACCCACAATTTTAGCATTGAGTTCTGAACCATTAATACGTAAGGCATCGTTAGCTCTATCGCCAACTTCTAGGTGAGACTCTTTAGAGCCTTTAACATAAGTACCAATACCGCCATTCCATAACAGATCTACCTGCATTTTTAATATGGCTTGCATTAACTCAAGTGGCGACATATTTTGCTTTTGTGTACCAAGCATTTTTTTAATTTGAGGAGTTAACTTAATTGATTTAGATTGGCGGCTAAATATAGCACCACCTTCAGAAATCAAGTCTTTATTGTAATCATCCCAAGTACATCCTGGTAAATTAAATAAACGCTCACGCTCAACATATGAACTAGCCGCATCTGGGGTTGGATCAATAAATATATGCATATGGTTGAACGCTGCTTGTAAGCGTATATGCTTTGATAACAACATACCATTACCAAAAACATCACCTGCCATATCACCAATGGCAATACAGGTAAAATCAGTTGTTTGACAATCGATATCCATTTCACGAAAGTGACGTTTTACTGACTCCCATGCACCTTTAGCCGTAATACCCATGGCTTTATGATCGTAACCTACGCTACCACCTGAGGCAAAAGCATCACCCATCCAGAAATTGTATTCATCAGAAATAGCATTAGCTACATCAGAAAAAGTTGCTGTACCTTTATCTGCTGCAACAACTAGATATGGGTCGTCCTCATCTAAACGTACAACATTAACTGGCGGGACAATTTCACCATCAACAATATTGTCTGTTATATCTAATAAACCACGAATGAAAGTACGGTAACATTCTTTACCGGCTTCAAATACTGCGTTTCTGTCGCCGTCTGGAAGTTGTTTACAAACAAAACCACCTTTTGCACCAACAGGCACAATAACTGTATTTTTAACTTGTTGCGCTTTAACTAAACCTAAAACTTCAGTGCGGAAGTCTTCACGACGATCAGACCAACGTAAACCACCACGAGCAACTTTACCACCACGTAAATGAACACCCTCTACTTGCGGAGAATATACAAAAATTTCAAACGCAGGAATTGGTAATGGCACATCCGAAATTTGTGAAGGGACAATTTTAAATGAAATATAAGATTTTTCACCCGTTACAGCATGCGGTTGGAAATAGTTTGTACGTATAGTCGCATTAACCATTTCAACAAAACGACGAATAATACGATCATCATCCAAACTGGCTACACTGTCTAACGAAGACTCAAGGCTTGTATGGACTTTTTCGATCGCTTTTTCATTTAACTTTTTGTTCGGTGTAAAGCGTAATTTAAATAGTTTAATTAATAACTTAGCAATGCTTGGGTATCGAGCAAAAGTGTCTTCAATATAACTTTGGCTAAATGTTCCACCAATTTGACGCTCGTATTTAGCATAAGCACGAATAATTGATACTTCACGCCCACCTAATTCAGCACCTAGTATTAAGCGGTTAAAACCGTCATCTTCTAGTTCGCGAGACCATACTTTAGCGAAAGCATCTTGGAATAAACTTTGTACGACTTCTAAATTGAACTTTCCTTTGCCTGTTAACAGCATAGAGAAATCTAAAATCCAATATACTTCACCGTTATCGGCTTTGACTGCATAAGGGCTTTCACCGATTACGCGTAAGCCAAAGTTTTCTAACATAGGCAATACATCTGACAAATGCAGAGGCTCACCTGAGTGGAAAAGTTTTAATTTAACAAAGCGGCTATTGGCATCTTCTTCTTGAGGTTGATAAAACAACATTTCAAGTTGATTTTCAGACGTTAACGCTTCGAATTTTTCAATATCTACGATTGCGGTACCTGGCAATACTTCATCTTTGTAGGCTTGTGGAAAGCTAATGTATTTTCGGCTTAAAGCTTTACCTTTAGCTTCACCTTTATGCGAGTTTAAGGCGTCTGCTAAGTTATCATCCCAGCTGCGAGCTGCATGATTTAAATTCTTTTCAATTTCTTTCACATTAATGTCTGCTTTTGTCGATTTAACTCTAACGATATAGTGAGTACGAGCTTGTGCTGACTCTGAAAAGTAAGTAGTAAATTCTACTTCTTCATCACTGCCTAACGCTTCTTGCAATAGCTTTTGGGTGTTAATACGCAACGCCGTGTTGTAACGTTCGCGCGGGACATAAACCATACAAGAATAAAAGCGATTAAAAGCATCACGACGCATGAACAAACCAGAATAGTCACGTTCTTGCATTTGGAAAATACCCAGAACGTTTTTCAGCAATTCATCAGGTGAACTTTGTAAAATTTCATCACGCGGGTAAGTCTCAAGAATATTAATCAAGGCTTTATAAGCGTGAGTGCCTTCAGCAAAACCAGAGTTTTGACACACGCCAGCAACTTTTGACTTAATCAATGGCAAATCTAGAGCACTGTTTGTGTAATATGCTGAACCAAACAAACCTACAAAACGTTCTTCACCTAATACATTACCTTTATCATCAAAACGTTTAATACCTATATAATCAAGATGAGCAGGACGATGAACACGCGACTTTGAATTAGTTTTAGTTAAAATAAGTAAGTTTTTACCTAGCGCTATTTCACGAGCAGCTCCACTTAAAGCGGAGATAAGTCGTGTTTTACTGCCGTCGTATTGGTTCATTAAACCTAAGCTAGATTTTACGTCTGCTTCAAGGGCTAAATCACCTTCTACAGCTTTGATATCGTATGCTCTATAACCTAATAAAGTGAAGTTATCCGCTAAAATCCAATCTAAAAAGCTGATGCTGTCTTCCTGTTCTTCTTTTGAACAAGGTAATTTAGATTTTTTAACTTCATCAATTACAGCACTTAAGCGTGCTTTCATCGGTTTCCAGTCGTTAACTGTAACCGAAATATCGCTAACAACAGAGTGTAATTCTTTAGCAATATTCGTTAATACTTTTGCATCATTTTGACGATCAATCTCAATAAAAAATACGGTTTCAACTGAGGTTGATTTGAATGACTGGTCAACAGAAGAAGAAAGTTGAGTAATACTTTTACTTTTATCGCGAATGATTTTTATTGGCGAATTCAACATTAAGTGCGGTGTTAGATTTAATCGACTTAATGCTATTCGTACAGAATCAACTAAAAATGGCATATCTTTAACGATAATTTCGATAATTGTATGACTAGATTTCCAACCGTTTTTAGATACCTGCGGATTGAAGACTTTAATCACAGGTTTATCATCTTGGTGGTCATTTAAAGTATTCCAAAGGCTTAGTGTGGCACCATACATGTCACTATCATTTCTATGATCTAAATCTAAGGTTGAAATATTTCTATAAAGCAGCTCTGCAAACTGTTTAACAAGAGGAGCAGTTGCTGATGGAACTTTTTTTTCAATTAACTGTGCTACGTTCGAAAGTATCACTGAAGGTAAACCGTCTACTAACGCCATGCCTTTTTCCTTTTTGGATAAAACGCTTGAAATAATTATTGTATTTTAGTCTATATAGAATAATAGACTATAAACTTGATCTTATTAATAAACTCAGGCGATTGCGAGCACTATTTTAGATGCATTACTTTAAAAACAGTCTAATTATGTAACAAGTATGAAAACATTCAATTGTTTATTCATAAGTTATAAATAGAAAATGGCCTTTCGGCCATTTTCTTGTTTATTTATGCATAATTATATTATCAATTAATTACAATTTATTTTCGCTCAGGCCACAGAAATGCTGCAATAGCTGGTAGTACCAGCACAGCGGCAATCATGTTCACCAAAAACATGAAAGTTAACAGTATTCCCATATCAACTTGGAATTTTAAATCTGAGAAAAACCACGTTGAAACACCAATAGCTAAAGTAACACCGGTAATTAATACAGCACTGCCTCGCTCTTTTAAAGCGTCAAAATATGCACTTTGTACTGTTGCACCATTTCGCAGTTTTACGCTCATAGTTGAAAGGATATAAATACCGTAGTCAACACCAATACCAACACCTAATGCAATAACAGGTAATGTAGATACTGTTAAACCAATATCTAATGCAGTCATTAACCATTGGGCCAACGTTGATACAACATAAAGTGGCACAACAACAGCTATGGTAGCTCTTAAACTTCTAAAGCTTAATAAACATAAAATGATTACCGCGCCATAAACATAAAGCATCATAGGGATTTGAGCAGCTTCTACAGCTTCATTAGTAGCTGCCATAACACCAACTGGACCAGAAGCAAGTTTAAAGACTAAGTCATCTTTACCTAGCTCTTTAGAGACTACTTTAACCGCATCAACGACACGAGTAATTGTTTCTGCTTTATGGTCTTCTAAAAATAGAATTACCGGCATTGCACTACAATTACTATTAAGTAGACCACTAGACGATGGTACTCGTGCTATAGACTGAACTAAGGTTTGTTGATTACGTGATAGTACTCGCCACTTTGGGTTACCTTCGTTATAGCCTGAGTTTACGATTTTGGCTATTGAAGCTAAACTTACCGCTGATTGAACACCTTCGACATTTTCCATACGCCACTGAAATTGATCAATAATATTCATTTGATCATAGTAAGTACAAGCATCGGCAGTCGTTTCCACAATAATCGACATGTAATCGACACTGATGGCATATTTATCGGTAATTAAAAAGGTGTCTTGGTTATAGCGCGACTCTTCATGTAGCGAAGGTGCACCAGCATGCAACTCACCTATTTTCATATTCTGAGCATTAATATAACCCACAATATAAAGCACAGCGGTAAAGGCTAGGATAAATATTGCAACTTTACGGGTAGCAAAAGTCGACATTAAATGCCAAATACCGTCAGTTCCTGAATTAACTTTTTCGTTGGTTGTAGCTTTCTTTGCAGGTATTTTCATATAAGAAACTAGCAACGGTAACAACACTAAGTTAGTTAATATGATCATGGCAACACCTAAAGAAGCGGTAATTGCTAATTCACGAATAATACCTATATCGATTGACAATAAAGTCATAAAGCCAACAGTATCAGAGAGTAATGCAATGCCACCAGGCACTAGCAAGATTCTAAAACTTGATTGAGCCGCTTCTTTGCTACTTTTACCACTGTTAACCATTTTGGAAATAGAGTTAATCATTTGAACACCATGACTAACACCTATAGCAAAAACTAAGAAAGGTACTAGAATCGACATTGGGTCTAAACCAAAGCCTAAGGTTGATAGCATACCTAACTGCCAAACCACCGCAATTAATGAACAAGCAATAGGTAAAATAGTAAGTGAGATTGATCGACAAAACCAAAATACCATTAAGGTTGTAATAGCTATGGCAATAGCAAAAAATAGCACAACACCTTTTGCGCCTTTAGCTACATCACCCACCATTTTAGTAAAACCGATGATGTGCACAGAAATATTGTCTTTTTCGAACTCACCACGAATTTCATTTTCGAGTTGTGCAGCAAGCACAATACTATCTAACTTTTCACCTGTATTTGGGTCAATTTCCATTAAAGAAGTTTTGACCATAGAACAGCTATAATCATCTGAAACTATACTGCCAACAATGCCCGCTTTTTCAATATTACCTTTAACAATGGCTAAACCGGCTTCGTCTGGTTGAAAATTTGCAGGAATAACAGGACCGCCCGCAAATCCATCTTCAACAATTTCTACAAAGCGAGTACTAGGTGAAAACAATGACTTAACCTGAATTCGATCAACACCAGGTATAAAAAATAATTTATCGTGCACACCTTTTAAAGCAGTAAAAAAGTCAGGGTTGAAAATATCGTCACTTGTATCACAAACTGAAATTAATACGTTATTAGCACCACCAAAGTTTTCTCGATGCTCGAGATAGGTTTTCATATAACTGTGGTTAAGAGGAATGTGTTTAGTAAAAGCGGCATCAAGCTTAATTTGAGAGGCTTGAAACAACAAAAATATGCTGGTTAAGATAAAAAATATCAAAACAGCTAAACGACGGCGAAAGAGTGTAGCTTCTATTACATTGAAAAAAGAATTAAGTTTCATGACAATTACTTCATTACGTTAATGGTTTTTATGCCAACATCTGAGACGGCAATAATTTTATTTTTATACCAAACTCCAGCAATCAGAGGTTTCCCATCTTTTTGGAGATGCTTTGTAAAAGTAGAGCCGTCATCACGACTTTCTAATAATACGCCGTTATTACCTAGGACAAATATACGTTCATCATCGGTCAGTACAATGGCACTTAATAGTGCTGTAACATGGCTATCGCTTTCTTGCCATGGTGTACCGTTACGTAAACTACGAAATATATGACCACGTAAACCGACAACAAGTAAGTTACCTTGTTGGGTGCGGTTTATATCATAAAATGAACCTGGATATATTTCGTCAAATTTTTGCCAATTTAGGCCAAAGTCATTACTTTTTGCAATTAAGCCTATTTCGCCTACTAAGTATAAAGTACGACCATCAGCAACCACTCGATTAAAGTGAGGAAGAATACTACTTTGTTCATCTAGATAAGCTTTCTCGTCTTGTAACTTTAGTTCAGCTAAATATTCTTGATCTTCTGGGAAAAGAAATTCATTGTGATATTCAATAGCCCAATGTTCACCAGCGTCAACTGTGCGATAAAATAGGCCGTAAGCACCAATAGCTATACCGTTATTTTCATCGGTAAATAACACATCTAATAAAGGCTTTTGAACATGGGGGAAATGTTGCTGTAATTGCCAGGTTAACCCCCCATCTTTAGTCGCTAAAATAGTAGCGTCATGACCAACTGCCCAACCTCTATTTTCATCGAAAAAATAAACAGCAGTTAATGTAGCTTGCACCGGGACTTTAGCTTGCTGCCAAAGTTCACCATCATTAGAAAGCAAAATATGGCCGCGCTCGCCAACAGCGACTAATGTTGACTGGTTTATAGTCGTAATATCAAGTAAAAGAGATTTGCTCGCTAAAGGAGCAACAATCGCGTCTTGCGGTTGCGCATTGATAATTGGGATAGTAAGAAAACTGAGTAAAAGAATGAGAAGACGCATCATTAACTATATTAGCTCCATTCATTTAGACTAAGATTTATGTCTAAGGTTGAAATATTATAAATTTAGCGTGAACACAGTTCAGCGCTTCGGATTACCCTCATAATTTAGTTTAGCTAAAATTATGAGGAATGAAAATTATTACCAAATTGATTAATTAAGCGCTCTATTATTTATCTGCAAAAATAGATATTTACAAGCCATATAGTATAGTCCGTCGCCACCGTTATTGATTTTAACTACCATCAACAAACCGATAATTCTTGAACCTGGCATAAAAACACTTGATAACATTTAAAACAAAAACGGCTAGCATTAGCCAGCCGTTTGAATCGTTTAGTTATTTTATCTTCTACCTTCACGACGCAATGCCGAAGAAGTAAAGTCTACATCTTGCAAATCTGCCGAAAAGTCGTACATGTTAGCTTCATTATCTAAACCCATCGCAATATAACGACGAGACTGTAGATCATGAAATACTTCTAACGTTGACCATTGTGTTGGTACTTCATAGTAATTAATACCATGAGCAACCCCAACACGATATAGCTCGTCACGGTTATCGTAAATATCGGTAACTGCTACTTGCCAGCTATCTTCATCAATAAAAAATACACGTTTTTTATAAGTATGACGAGTATCAGACTTTAAGTTAGCTTCAACAACCCAAACACGATGTTTTTCATAACGTACGAGTTCTGGATTAATATGACCCGGTTGTAATATTTGGTCATATTTTAAATTGTCGCTATGTAAGCGGTAATCATTATAAGGAATTAATAACTCTTGCTTGCCTTTTAGTGTCCAATTATAACGATTTGGCGCGCCATTAAACATATCAAAATCATCAGTAGTTCTTAAGCCATCTGACGCTGTACCAGGTGCATCGTAAGCAACGTTAGGTGCACGACGAACTCGACGTTGACCCGTGTTGTATGTCCATGCTTGGCGAGGTGTTTTTATTTGATCCATAGTTTCATGAACTAATAATGCCGTACCTGCTAAACGAGCTGGCTCTGTTACTTTTTGCTTAAACTTGAATAAAATATTCGTTTCTTGCAGCTCTGCAGATTTAACACCTTTAACACCGTATGGAATTAGTAATTGATCATCAAAACCCATGTAGGTGTAATCGCCAGAAGACGTAGGTGCAGCTTGACCACCTTCACGAACAATTTTTTCACCACGATAACGTAAAATATGATTCCAAATTGCTTCTAAACCACTTGTTGGCATCGGAAATGGGATGCCAACTGCAGCTTCAATGATACCGTTACCACCTTCAACCAATTCAGTTTTAGTCGCATTATCTAAACTTGCTTGATAAACATGCTCAGGATACGACGCTGAACGGCGTGATTGATAAATATTCATTTTATATGTATCAGGGTAAGTTTCAAATAACTTGATTTGCCCTGGCGTTAATAAACTCTTGTATTCAGCTAAATTTGCAGCTGTAATAGTATACAGCACTTTATCTTCAGGGAATGGATCAACATGATGATCACCAACTGTATAACCAGCTGGAGCTGATTTTATACCACCGGTCCAAGATGGAATTGAACCGTCTTTATTCGCTGCACGAACAGCTCCAAATGGAGTTAACTCTTTTTCTAATTTTGCCGCATCTTCATTACTGACTTTTGCCGATGCAGAAGCCGACGCTAATGCCACCGTAACCGCCATTGATACTAGCGTTACCTTTTTAAAGGTATTTTTTAAAATATTTCTCATGAAAATAGTCCTCATACAACCTTAAATTGAATACTTAATGTTAAAAGATACATAATCGCGATCTTCCATTTGATTGGTCGTGCCTACACCACCAAAGAAGCTGTTGTAGCTTAAGTCTGCTGACCAACGGCTTTGGTAATCGAAACCTAAACCAAGTGAGACTGACTTTCTATCTTCAACAAACAAAAATAAAGGATCCGGTGTTATACCGTTTACATCATGTGAAAACACAACTTTTGGTGAAACGTTTATGCCAGCAAATACATCGTTATAATCAAGTTTTGCTACAAAACGATATCCCCAAGCAAAGGCACTTGGAAATGGGTTTGTTTCAACACCATCTTGTAAAGCTAACTCCAACCCTTCTTTACCTGCAACACCACCGTTTCTTGCAGTACCAGGACCATTCAAGCGTAAAACGTCTTGATCCGGCATATCTTGAATATCAATGGCACCAACTTCTAGCAATGTTACCAATTGGCTGGCACCAAAACTTGGGCCCCAAAGGTGAGTTAACGTCATTTGTGCCTGTAACGTATCAGATAATATATATCCGTTTGCACGTTCCCCACCGGCAAATACTGGCATTTGTGAAATACCATCTAACTCTGTACGACCTAGATTATTCGCTAATTGTTGAGGCATAGCGGCGAATAACAACTCTACATCATCAATTTGTAAAGGTTCGTCTTGACGGTAAGTTATTTCACCCGCTACAGATGTTGTACCAACGGCAGTGTTAAAACTTAACGCGTAAAGCTTAATATCTTCAATATAATCAAGTTCTACACGTGAAAATGCTTTTAGATCAGTATAGTTATCATAGGTAATTTCTGTAGAAGCTAACATACCAACATCATGCGCTAAAGCTTCAGGAGTAAAATTTGCTGTTACACCAGAAAATACAGGACGACGACTATGGTAATTCATATGGTAGAAGCTAATTTCTGTATCATTTAGCTCTGGTAAATACCAAGATAGGCGTAAACCATATTGACCACCATCTTCAGGATCGTTTTCAGCTCCCTCTTCACGTAGCGTTAATTTAGTTGGGAAACCACCGACATAAGCACCACCGGCATCAGCCAATGCAAGGTTGCCGTTTAGAATTTGTGCTCTTAAGTCATTTAAATTAGTAATAAGTGAATCAAGATCCATATCTGGATTACTGGCAAAGTTCAATTGTACGTTATTGAATTGTCCACCATCACCAGCAAAGTCATTGGTTGAAAAGTAGCTTCCTGGGGCCGGTAATACCGTTTTTTCCCAGTTATATTGATAAAACATTTCAACGTTAAAGTTTTCAGTTACACCTAAAGATGCCCAAACAGCACCAAAAGGAATAAATGCTTCTTTTAGCTCTGAACCTGGGGCTTTAAGACGAGAGATATCAACAGGGTTAAGCTCACTGATACCGTGTGAAATAAGTGTACTTTCACCCCAGCTTATTACTTGCTGACCCACGCGAACAGAAAATGGCATTTCACCTAAGTTAAAATCACCATAAACAAAAGCATCTAAAACACGAACGTCACGACAAACTTGATCACGTGCTTCATCATCACGACAAGGATCATTGACTACACCTGAACTTGGGTTAGTCCAAGCTCTTTCGCCGTCGACCATTTCAAAGTCATAAAAATACATCGCTCGACCAAAAAAGCCTACGTTGTCATAACGAATGTCTAGATCGTGTGAACCTTTGATTAACTTAGAAAAGCTTTCACCTGAATCGTAATTAAGGTTGCCGTTATCGCCATTGGTTGAATAACCACCAGCGCCATCCCAAACTGTAGCAGCATTAGGATTTACATTGAGTATTGGATGATACTGACTAAAATCAAAGCCATTATTAATATTATTAGACTTACCGACATTATCATTCCAATTTCTATCTTCTACACGCCAGCTTGTGCCTGCAGAGAACGTAGAATCGAAACTGATATCGAAGTTCCCTAACTGAAAGTTTTTTGCCTGAACATTAGCACTAGCCAATGTAATTAAGGCGGCGGCAATGCTGACAGCAAGTGGCTTTTTGTAAAAGCCGTTGCGAAGGTTCTGTTTCATATCATTTCTCCCCAAATGTAATTCTGCATTTTTATTTTTATATCCATCTATCATGGTATAAAACAATAATTACATCATTTACATCATGTGGCAAGCGCTAAAACAACAGTTAAAGCCCTTTATATTAAAGACTTGAGTTAAGTCATCTGATGAGAATGAAAAGCCGTTTAAAACGCATGTTTTAAACGGCTAGTATTTGAGCTGCATTTATTAACTAGTGAACAGAAATAGTCTTCGACAAAGTAATTGTAACCCTGTACTTTTCACCTAGGATGGTCTGACCACTGTTTAAAGCAAAAACTCTAATCAAGATATTTTATCTAATGACAAAAATTTATTGTTGAGAGTTTGTAAACAAAAGTGCCCTTTTATACCTGTTCCTTTAAGATGCTTTCGCAAATGCATAGCTGGAAACTCAACTTTAACGCCCTGATCTGACATCACTACAATCGATTGAATTCGTCCTTGATAATAAGGTAAATACTCTTGATTAGTTATATTCAAGTAAAAGTAATACTTCATTCAGCTTTCCTATCACGCTAGTGCCGCATCAAGTTTTTCTTTTAAATCCTTAGAAAGTACTTCTTGCTTAGCTAACTGTTCAAGTTTAGCTTTTATCATAATTTGTCTGTCTTGATCAAAAGACTTAAATTGTATCAATGGTGTTATTAATCTAGACGCTACTTGCGGGTTTATATCGTTAAGTTTCATTAATTGTTCAATTAAAAATTGATATCCTCTACCTGAAGCACAATGAAAATAACGTGGGTTATTATTGACAAATGCACCAATAAGCGATCTCGCTCTATTAGGGTTTTTCAAACTAAATAACGGATGTGCAATAAGTTTCGATAAGTTGTCGAAAATAGAATCATCATTAACACTCGCTTGAATAGCAAACCACTTATCCATAACGAGTGTTGTGTCTTGCCATTTGCCTTCAAAATCTTTCATCATCTCATTAAGTTTTTCATGAGAGTTTTTTGCTGCACAACTAAGCGTAGCTAATGTATCTGTCATATTATTAGAACTTTGATACTGTTGAGTTACTATATGTCGGTGATCATTTAAACGAGTTAAGTAGCTTAAACATATATTTTTTAATGCGCGTTTTCCAATAGCTTTACCATCATTAGCATAGTCAGTTTGTATATTTTGTTGGTATTGCATTAACAACATAGGTGCTAGTTTATTGGCTATTTGATGCTGAATATTTTCAATGGCATTGAGTAAAGCTATCGGGTCAACTTCATCAATACTATCGGCTAATTCACTAAAACTCGGTAACGTTAACTGTTCAGCTTTAAAGGCCTCTGATATATCTGCATTTAAAATTTCAACAAATGCGCTATATAAAGTTTCAGGCAGCACTAACGCTGGATCATCTAATAACTGCATAATGTAAGTAGTTAGCAGCTTTTGCCCTGCATCCCAACGGCAAAACTCATCTGTTGCTCTTGTCATTATGATTTGCAGATCTTGATCCGATTGGCTAAAGGAAGCTTTAACTGGCGCTGAAAAACCGGTTAGCAAAGCTAAAACAGGCTTTTGACTATACCCTTTAAAGGTCCAAGATTGCTCTGTCTCAGTTAATTGCAATAAGGTAGATTGATTCTGCTCACCTTTAGCAGTAATTAATTCAATGCCAACGGGAATATGTAATGCAGGGTTTCCACCATTCGATTGTGCTAAAGTAAGCGTATATTCAGATGTTTTATCATCAAAGCATTCTTTTACATTAATTATGGGTGTTCCCGATTGCGTATACCAAAGTTTGAATTGCTTTAGATCAACCCCAGAAGCGTCTGCCATTGCATTGATAAAATCATCACATGTTACTGCCATACCATCGAAACGTTTAAAATATAGATCTATACCGGCTCTGAATTTATCAGCCCCTAACAAGGTATGTATCATACGAATAACTTCTGCACCTTTTTCATAAACCGTGAGTGTGTAAAAGTTATTCATTTCAATAACTTTTTCGGGTCTGATCGGGTGCGCCATTGGCCCTGCGTCTTCAGCAAATTGTAGCGAGCGTAATACACGAACATTTTGAATACGATTAACAGCAGCAGAATGCATGTCAGCACTAAATTGTTGATCTCTAAATACCGTTAAGCCCTCTTTTAGGCTTAATTGAAACCAATCGCGACAAGTAACTCGGTTACCTGTCCAGTTATGAAAATATTCATGTGCAATAACAGCTTCAACATTAAAGTAATCAACATCTGTTGCGCTAGTTTCATCAGCTAAAACAAATTTGCTGTTGAACACATTTAAACCTTTATTTTCCATTGCTCCCATGTTGAAAAAATCAACGGCAACTATCATGTATATATCAAGATCGTATTCGAGCCCGAAAGTATCTTCATCCCATTTCATTGAGTGCTTCAGCGATGCCATTGCATGATGTGCTTTATTTACATTGCCTTTATCGACAAATATCTCTAATGCAACATCACGCCCTGAGCTAGTAGTAAAATTGTCTTTTAAAATATCAAAATCACCAGCAACTAAAGCAAATAGATAGCAAGGCTTAGGAAATGGGTCATGCCATTGCACAAAGTGCTGACCAGAAGGTAAATCACCTTCAGCGATTTTATTACCATTGGATAATAAAAATGGAAACTTCTGTTTGTCTGCAATAACTTTAGTGGTAAACGTCGCCATAATATCTGGGCGATCCAAATAATAACTAATGCGTCTAAAACCTTCGGCTTCACATTGTGTGCAATAAGCATCGCCAGACTTAAATAGCCCTTCAAGTGCAGTGTTATCTACTGGGTTAATTTCTGTAATAATTTCTAACGTAAACTCGGCTTTGTCTACCACTATCGATAAACTGTTATCACTAAGTTGGTAATCATCAGTTGATAATATCTCATCGTCTATTGATACAGACAAAAGCGTTAAATGTTCACCATCAAGTACTAAGGGATCTTGGGTCGCTACCTTACGTGTCATCTTCATACGATTAGTAACACAGGTTTTCGTTTCGTCTAATTTAAAATCTAGCTCGACTGTAGAAATTGAAAAGTTTGATTCGCTATAGTCAGCTAAATATCTTGGGGCAAAATCGCTCATGTGTATCCTCAATAGATTGCATAGTTTACCTATTAGTAAATTACATTTTTAACAGGTAATAAAAAGCCTGTAATAAACAGGCTTTGTGAATATTTATTTATATTTAATATAAATTATGTGCTTGTTACTATTTTTTTAATTTTAAAGCCCAAATATGCATATGTCACGGCTAATATAGGGTTAATTAAGTTAAAGAAACAATAAAATATATAGTCATAAGAAGTTAATGCCATTGCGCCAAACATAAAAGCGCCACAGGTATTCCATGGGATTAAAGGAGATGTAATGGTACCTGAGTCCTCTAACGTTCGACTAAGTACAACTGGATGTAATCCTCGTTTTTTATACTCTTCTTTATACATTCTACCGGGCATTACAATTGCCATGTATTGATCAGCAGTAATTAAATTGGTACCAATACACGTTGCCACCGTACTTGCTATTAAACTGCCAATTGATTTAGCCTTAGCTAAAATTGTTTCGACAAACTTTTTCAGCATACCTAGGTGCTCTAAAATAGCACCAAAACTTAGCGCAGTAACAACAAGCCAAATGGTATTTAGCATACCTGACATACCGCCACGACTTAATAGTTGATCAATTTCACTATTACCGGTTTCTACAACTACACCATCAAAAAAAGCGGTCCAAACCACCATAATAATGGCTTTAGTTGACTCTACACCCTCTGCTGCCATCGCTGAAATTAATTCTTGTTGAAAAATTAATGCCCAAATGGCGCCAATAACTGCACCTATTGCAACGGCTGGAAATGCTGGCATTTTTTTATAGGCCATAACCAATAAAATAAATAAGGGGATTAAATTTAAAATTGAAATGTTGTATGTATTTTCAAGCGTGCTGGTTAATGACGCTATGCTGTCTGTGCTGCCAACTTCTGCTGAAGAGTGATTAAACCCTATAATAAGAAAAAGAATCAATGCAATAGTAATAGATGGGATAGTTGTCCAAAGCATATAACGAATATGTTCAAATAACTCACTACCTGCAACGGCGGGTGCTAAATTAGTGGTTTCTGATAAAGGTGAAAGCTTATCACCAAAGTAAGCACCTGAAATTACAGCACCGGCGGTTACTGATGTAGAGAGTTCAAATCCACCAGCAATACCTATAAATGCAACACCAACAGTTGCAGCCGTTGTCCAAGAACTACCTATGCTCATTGCAACAATACCGCACACTAAGCATGTTGCAGCATAAAACCAACTTGGGTCTATAATTTTTAACCCGTAATAAACCATGGTAGGCACTGTGCCAGATAATAACCAGGTACCAATTAATGAACCTACAGCTAATAAAATAAGTACTGCACCCAGAGATATTGATATGCCATGGATAATTGCCTTCTCCATAGCATGCCAGGTATGGCCATTTTTAAGCCCTATTACGGCAGCAACACCAGTAGCTAATAACAAGGCAATTTGGTTAGGTCCAGAAGATGAGCTATCACCAAAAAAAGTAACGCCGGCTATGAGTAAACAAATAAGCACAAAAATTGGAATTAAAGAATCCAACATAGACGGTGATCGAGTTGATTGAGGATCAGACATAGATAAATTTACACCTTATTATCTTGGTTATTATAGTGGTTAAATTATTTGTGCTAGTAAGATGCCGACTGTTGCCAAATAGTGCAAGTTTTTTCTAACAATTTATCGCTAACTAGCCCTTTGTTTATAAGGAAATTAAGAATAGTTATGCACCAATTATAAGTAAAAATATAGTAAAATTATCCTAAAATAAAAAAACCACCAGAAGGTGGTTTTAATATTCGCACATCTAAATCGCTATTTTTTTACTACTTTACCCAATGAGACCAAATCGAAGGTTATTTTAGCGGTTTCATCTAAAAATGGATCTAACTCTTCTAAATCATCTGGTAAATCATCTAAGTCAGTTACTTTTTCTTTGCCCATCAAGGTTAAACGTTCATTAGCTCGCGCTAATTGCTTAGCTTTGCGGTTCTCTTTTTTTTCTTTACGTTTAGCTAAATTTAGTGAAATAGTTTTATCATCTTTTTCTGCTTTATATTCTGCAATGTCAGAAAGCAAATAATTAAACTCTTTATTATTAGCAACACGCGAAGTGTGTAATGAACTTAAATAAGTAACGTCTTGGCTAATATCTTTAAGTTTATTGTAACGAGCTTGTGGAATTTGGTCCCAAGGTAGCGCATTCTCTTCTTTACTTTCACCCCAATCAGCTGGATCTATTGCTGATGGAAATTCAATATCCGGCAATACACCGCGATGTTGAGTGCTACCACCATTGATGCGATAGAATTTAGCAATAGTAAATTGGATACTACCAAAAGGGTTTTCATAAAGGTCATAAACACGGCCTAAACCACGATGTTGTTGAACCGTACCCTTACCAAAAGTATGCTCACCAACCACAACACCTCGACCATAATCTTGAATCGCGGCTGAGAATATTTCTGAGGCTGATGCGCTGTATCGGTCAACCATTACCGTTAATGGACCTTCGTAAAAACTAATACCATCTTTATCACTATTCACTTGTACGCGATTAGCACCATCACGTACCTGAACCACGGGGCCTTTATCAATAAATAAACCGGTTAGTAATGTCGCTTCTGTTAATGAACCGCCGCCGTTGCCACGTAGATCAACAATAATACCTGATACGTTTTCATCTTTAAGCTTAGCTATTTCTAATTTAACATCACGAGAAAGATTATTATAAAAACTTGGAATGGTGATAACACCTAATTTTTTAGTGTTTTCATCCGCTTCATTTTCAAAATACACTTCTGATTTAGCTGCACGGTCTTCAAGTTTAATCGTATCTCTAATGATTGAAACCATTTTAATCGTGCTATCGTCTTCAGACTCTTCGCCTAAAACTTGCAGTCTCACTTTAGTGCCTTTTGGGCCTTTAATAAGTTCTACAACATCATCTAAGCGCCAACCAATGACGTCGACAAACTCTTTATCATCTTGTGAAACACCCACTATGCGATCTTTAGGCTTTAATTCTTTAGACTTATCCGCAGGACCGCCAGATACAACACTTTGTATAACGGTATAATCTTCTTCTGCACGTAATACTGCACCTATGCCTTCTAAAGATAGATTCATTTCCATTTGGAATCTTTCAGCATTTCGTGGTGACAAGTAAGATGTATGCGGTTCAACTACACGAGCAAAGCTGTTCATCACAACTTGAAATACGTCTTCGCTTTCACTTTGCTTTAAACGTTTAATCGCATAACGGTAGCGTTTTCCTAGTACTTCTTGAATTTTTTCCCACTCTTTGCCGGCTAGCGTCAAATTTAGGGCGTCGTACTTTACTTTTTTGCGCCATAGTTCGTTAAGCTCATCAGTAGAAGTAGCCCATGGCGCGTCTTCACGATCAAAATTATAATATTCATCTAGTTCGAAATTAAAAGGCTTCTCGCCTTCTAATAAGCTTAAAGCATACTGATATCTTTCTAGTCGGCGTTGTAAGTTTAAGTTATATATTTCATAAGCAATATCAAGTTTTCCACGTGAAATTACCGTGTCAAATTCATCTCGATATTGCTCAAATGCCTTTACATCTGAGGCAAGAAATACATTACGAGCATAATCAAGCTGTTTAATGTAGCGTTCAAATATTTGCTCAGAGAGTAAGTTATCAACTTTTATTTGTTTGTAGTGTGCACGCGTAAATTGCGCCGTTATTCGCTTAGTAGATGTAGCGTGTTGACTTTCTGGCGCTAATACAGGTAAAGCTAAGTTGTCTTCTTTACTGTCAGCAAATATTGAAATGCTGGCAAGTGAGAACGATACCGCAACAGCTAAACGACAAAATTTATGCATTCACTTACTCCAAATTTATTCTGTAAAAATATTTTTAACTTGTGTTTTAACAACCATACCTGAGTTTAATTGTACGCTAACATCTTTACCTGAAACTTCTGTAATAACAGCGTCCATTGATGATTGCCCTAATTGCACTTTAATACTTTTGCCGACAACAACATTACTTGTTTCAACAGGCTTAAGTTTAACAGCAGGTTTGCTAACAGCACGTTTGGTTGATTTAACCGAATTGAACTTTTCTTTACGGCTACTATCAGTAGAGTCTTTAGCCGCAGGTTTAGTTCCCTTAGTATTACTACCTTTATAAGGTTTTTTTGCAGCTTTGTCTTTAGGTTTTTTGTTACCAAATTTCTCTTGGCTTTCCGAAAGTGTTTTGCTTGCGTAATCAGCTTGTTCTTGATCAATTTTAGCATCGTCGTTACCGTCGATATCAACACGATATGCATCTAGCTTAATCGCTTTTAAATAGCGCCAGCTGCTTGTGTAATGTCTCAGTGCTTGACGTAAGCGAGTTTTGCTAACGGTTTCATCACCCGCTAACTTTTCTGCTAAATCTTGGAATATACCAATTTTTAATGGTTTAGCAGCGCCCTCAATAGAGAAACATGCTGGAAATTTTTCAGCCAAATAGGCGATAATTTCTTTTGTGCTAATACGCTTAACTTCTGCATCAGCAGTTGACGTAGGTTCAATTACTTCGTCTGCTACTACTTTTACTTCGCTTTCTTTTTTAGTTTCCATAAATACAACTTTTAAAAATTTTGATTCTGATCTGCAAGATATTGTTCTCGATTTTCCAACAAATGTCGGCACCAATCATAAATATCTTCACTTTCGATTTCAGCTAAGGCTTCTTGCCCTATCCACGTATCCCACACCAAAGCAAGCAATTGCTCGAGTTCCTCTGGCGCAATATCTTCTTCTGCTAAATCATAAACGGTATGATAAATCTCGTTTATGCGTTCAGCGACTACTTCTTCTTGACCATCCCAATCACCAACAACGGCTTCCGATACAAGATAGTCATGAATAACAATAAATTCTTTCATTAGTTTAACACGCCATGCGTGATCATAACATTTTCAAATAAACTAATTATTTTTTCTAGTCCTGCTTGATCGTCAGCATCAAAGCGATTAAAGGCTTGGCTGTCTATATCAAGCACTGCAATTACTTTATCGTTTAAGCTTACGGGTAATACGATTTCAGAATTAGTTGTTGCATCACAAGCAATATGACCATCAAATTCATGTACATCCGCAACGCGTTGTACTTCGTTTTCACTTACTGCTGTACCACAAACACCACGACCTACTGGTATACGTATACAAGCGACTTTACCTTGGAATGGACCTAGCACAAGCTCATTGTTTATCATTCGGTAGAACCCCACCCAATTAACTTCAGCCAATTGCTCAAACAATAAAGCACTAACATTTGCCATGTTCGCAATAACATCTGCTTCATCGCTGATCAATGCCTCAACTTGTGAATGTAAGTCACGATAGAAAGTTTTTTTGCTCATTAATAACCATGCCTAGAATAAAAACGCATAACATACCCTGATAGCGCCTTAAATTAAAGCGCTATCAGCAGCAATTAGCAATTATATGTAAATTTATTGTAGTTTAATGCAAAATATTCGCTTCAAAGCTGTAGTAGTAAATAAATTTGCCCTTTTATCGGACGTTTTAAAACAAAACGGACAAACAAGAGCGAATGATTCCTTCAATAGAAAATCGATTGCATCAGCTAATGTTAAGTAAACTCTAATTATGAGAATGTTAACACTAAATTAATTATAGATAGGGATAGTGATTTACATTAGATAAAATAAAAACAGAGTGATAACACCCTGTTTTGCTTTAAAGATAATTAAATGAAGATAATTAAATGAAGATAATTAAAATCTCATAAACTACCTATAGCATTGGCTAAATAATATTAATGAGTGCTAGCGATACACTCAACCTCCACCGTAGCATTTAAAGCAAGCTTATTAACCGCAAATGCACTTCTGGCAGGGTATGGTGGTGAAAAAAAGCGTGTATAAACTCGATTAAATGCAGCAAAATCAGCAATATTAGTTAACATAACGGTGCACTTTACAACATTTTGCATGTCATACCCGTGACTTTTTAGCACTTGTTGTATATTCGTTAACGTTTGGTTAGTTTCAGCAATAACACCGCCTTTTGCCAATTTACTTGTTTTAGGATCTATGCCTATTTGGCCTGATAAATACAGGGTATTTTCAACACGTACTGCCTCAGAAAAAGGCAGCGTTTTTGATGCCGGTTTTGTATTTAAAAATTCGACATTTTTAGGCTCCGAAGCTACATTTTGTAGTTGTTTGGCACAGGCCATGTTGTGAAATAACAACGGTGCTATAGTACACAGCAAAAGACTGATTTTATTCATATTAAATCATCCTAATTTATTATTTAGTGGGGACAGTTTCAAACGCTGGAATATTTGATATTCCATCAAGCCATGGAACTGCAGATTTATGCCAAATTTGGTTTTTAGGTACCAGTAGATTTCGTTGTTCAATGCAACCTGCTCTAATGCCATATACACGGTTTGTAGGTTCCTCTGAAGTTGCATAAATTGCACTGCCACAATTTTTACAAAAACCTTGTGCTCGTTTATTGCCACTTTCTGCAATCTTTATATACTCTTTGGCTTTACCTTTAGTAAAAGTTAAACCATTGGGCTCTGAGATAACCACACTTCTAAACGCGGTACCTGAAAGTTTTTGGCAATCAAGGCAATGACATAATATTACCTTATTTTCGTCAATTTCTGCTTCAAAGCTTATATCACCACAATGGCAACTGCCGTTAATAAACATCATAATTTTCTACTCTACTTAGAATTGGAGACTTAGTGCTTGTTTGTTTATTTGAAATAAACCGATTCAATCATTGCTTACACTAATTACGTAGCATTAAGCATTAGCTCATCTTATAAATAAAATTAGTCTTATTCATAAACAAAAACGTTAAGATAAAAACTTCCACCATAAGAAAAACAGGCTAAATAACGTTAATACAGTTAAACAAGATAAGGTATACACTTTAAACCAACCTTGTGGCTTCTGCTCTTCGTCAACATCTACGCCCATCATTACCTTATAATTTAACCACGCATATATTGGTGCACTAACGAAAGATACTGTAGTAACAAAATCAAGCAATGCTTTAATATCAGCGCTAAAATCACTAATAATCCACCAACTGCCAACCACTAATAAAGCCAATGAAATTATATAAGCTCTATTCGCTTTACTTTGTATTGCCTCGCTTGGTGTGACTTCATTTTGTTCGCTATTTGCCAACAGGACAGCACGTTTCCAAACTTGTGGAAAACCGTCAGCAACGGCAAATGTTGTTGAAAATAGAGCAATAAAAGTGACTAGCGCCATCAATAACCAACTCCATTCACCTAGCGCCGTGCTATAAATACCAACCAATTGTCCGGCAAAAGCCGCTGCTGATTGTGCAAATCCCTCGCCCTGACCAAACATTAGTAACGCGCCTAACCATAAAAAAATAACGGCCAATAAAAAGCTTGTAATGTAGCCAATATTAAAATCTATTGTGGCATTTTTTGCAGAAATTTTACTTGGCTTATCAACCTGAGATGTTGTCCAAATAGAATGCCACACCGATACTTCTATCGCTGTTGGCATCCAACCGATAAGTGCAACAATAAAAGCGATACTTGCGGCTGAGGTTAATGAAATAATAGGCGCTTGACCTGAAGGCGTAAAACCTAAACGATTAATGGCAGCAAACCAGGCTATAACACTTGCGATTACTAAAATTAGCATCATCCACTTTAAAAGGTTGTTTAATAATTTATAGTGACCAATAAGTAATACAGCACAAACAATTCCAAGCACAAGGGCCGCCCATTGTGACAAAGATAGAACGTCTCCAAATAGGTTCATTGCCAATGCTGCCGTGACGATAGTTACGCCTGATTGAACAAAAAACATCGTGACAAAGGTTAGAAATAAGAATAAATAAAAGGCCCAGTTTCCTACCCGCTTGTAACCATCGAGTAAGCTTTTACCGGTAAGGCCTGCATATTTAGGACCAAATAAAAAAAAGGGATATTTAACAACATGGGCAAGAATAATAAAGCCTAATAAGGCGAAGCCAAAGTCAGCCCCAGCTCTTGTTGCTTGTACTATATGCGAAACACCAATACTGGTTGCAGCCCAAACAATACCGGGGCCTAGAAGTGCGAATATTTTAGTAAATTTCATAGAAGCCAAAGGTGAATTTAAATTCACAACAATTTAATACCTAATGCGTTAATTTGCAACTTTTTTCAATAGTTAAGTCGTTAAATAAGGTAGCACTATTTTAGATAATTCATGTGTAAGTTCTTCTGCGTTAAGTTCACTGGCAATAGCAGGTGTAAGAGAAGGATAAAGTACTTTCTCAAGCAAACTCGTAATCATCATAAAAATAGCGGTATCTGCGGCTCTACTCTGGTTTTCTACTTTAATTTCATTATTAAATTTCAGCAATAAACCGGCGAGTCGCCGATAGATACTTTTACGATCAACCAGTTTGTCTGACTCTAACAAAGTTGAGTGCAAGCGTGAATTTAAATGTAAAGTTCGAAATACGCTTTTACGTGCCGCTGAAAACTCATAAATTTCGATAGAAATTATTTCTACTGCTTCTTTTAAACAGCTAAAATTAAGCAACTCTAATCGGTCAACCCATTGGTTGAGTTCATTACCAAAATCTTGATAGAGTAAAGGCAGTAAAGATTCTTTATCTTTAAAACGCCGATAAAACGTGCCTACAGATACGCCAGCATGATCAGCTAACTCTTTAATTGATATATGTTCGAAAAACTTATCTTGCAAACATAAATGTAAAGCGGCTAATAATTTTCGTTGAGTATCTTGGCTTCTTTTTTGCTTTGGTTTGAATACATTTTCGCTTGGCATTTTAATAATTTTCTATACGGTCATGAAACTACCCGAATAATGCAGTTTTTAATAAAAAACAGCAATATAAAAATTCATCTGTGTTGTTGGAAGGAGGTAACAACACTAAAATAAATTCTTATACTGCCATAAAGGGTTTTCGACTATTTAGCTTGTTCCATATAATCCAAAGTTAATTGTGTTAATGCCGCTGTGCCTGTTTTAAATGATGACTCATCAGCGAAAAAGTAAGGTGAATGATTACTTGCTGCTTTTTTTGGGTCTTTATCAGCAGGTGTTCCACCTAAAAACACGAACAACCCCGGTACTTCAAGGGCATAGAATGAAAAATCTTCTGCTCCTGTGATCTTAGGTAAAATATTCACCTTATCGATACCTGCTACCTTTTGAAGGCTAGGTAACATTTGAGCGGTCAATTCAGGGTTGTTAATGGTTACTGGATAGCCCTCGTGAATATCTAAACTCGCCTTCGCACCAGAAGCAGCTGCAATATGCGTGGCTGTAGTATTTATTTTCTCAAAGATGTGTTGACGATTATCCATATCGAAATTGCGAATAGTGCCAACCATTGCTACCTTATCAGGAATAATATTATTGCGCACACCGCCAGAAATTTTGCCAAAAGATACAATAGCAGGCTCTTTGGTTATATCTATTTGGCGACTAACAATATGATTAATACCCGTTACTATTTGAGCTGCTGCTGAAATTGGATCAACGCCAGTCCACGGTATAGAGCCATGTGTTTGCTCACCGTGCACCGTGATCTCAAAACTGTCTGAGCTGGCCATAAATGGTCCACTGCGATAACCTATACTACCCGTAGGTAAACTTGAGGTTATATGCAAGCCGAAAGCGACATCAGGTTGGTGCCTTTTAAAGATGCCTTGTTTTAACATCAGTTCCGCGCCCCCTTCTTCATTCATTGGAGCGCCTTCTTCTGCTGGCTGAAAAACAAACATAACATCGCCGTGCAATTCATCCTTCATTCCTGCTAACACTTCAGCAGCGCCCATAAGCATAGCAACATGTGTATCATGGCCACAGGCATGCATAATACCAACATCTACGCCACGGTAGTTTGTTGTTTTTATTGATTTAAATGGCAAATCCACTTGCTCGGTTACTGGTAAGGCATCCATATCTGCACGCAACATAACGGTAGGACCAGATTTTGCACCTTTTAAAATACCAACGACACCTGTGTAAGCAATTCCAGTTTCAACCTCCATCCCTAGGTTTTTTAAATGCTCAGCGACAATTTTTGCTGTACGAACTTCACGGTTACCTAGCTCAGGATTCTGATGAAAGTCACGACGCCATTCAATAACTTTATCTTCAACATTGTGGAGTAATTTTTTATGCTCTGTTGATGCATTTGCACTAAAAGAAGACATTAAGCCCATGGCAACACAACAAGAGATGATTGATTTTTTCATAGTAATTCCTTGGCAGAATAAATAATGATTCATTGGTTTGATTGTTGATTCAGTGTAAGCCAACAACTTCTTTAATAGTGGCTCTAATTTTACTTGAGTTGTAACCAACTCCGTTTTTAAAAACAAGGTCCATGTTACGTATCGCAGAGATGTCTTTGGCTAAATCCCCGTTAACTAAAATTAAATCAGCATGCTTTCCTGCTTCAATTGTACCAATATGTTGTTCACGCCCTAAATATTCAGCGGCATTTAAGCTTGATATTTTAATCGCTTGCTCAATACTAAATCCCGCTTCTACTAATAATTCAACCACACGTTGATTAGCAAAGCCAGCAATTACACCACCGAAACCAGTAGGATCAGTGCCTGCCATTAATTTACCACCAGCTTCAACAAACTTTTTCTCTAATAACATCATTTTTTTAAACACAATTGGCCAAGTAGCATTTTCTTGTTTTGCGACTTTCTCCCAAGTGCTTTCATATTGTTTACGTACCTGCGGAATTAATACTTCAAGTGCTTCTGGATAAGCTTTTGGGCGACCTTTAGTAAAGGTTTCAAATACAGGTAATGTTGAGGTTAAAGTTACGTCTTTACGGATCAATAAATCAATGAGATCGTTAACTTCTTTCGAGTCAATATCAAGATCAACTAACGATTGATGAGCTACTTTGTTACTTGGGCATTTATCTTTAACTTTATCTTTAACAAAGTCTGTTGCCGCAAAAAAACCATGTTCTAAATTATCTATGCCCAACTCTGCTGCTTCTCTGTAAGTTACTGAGCATAAATGAGCAGTCACTTTGTGATTTTTTTGATGAGCTATCTTTATAACTTGGGCAAGTTCATCTTGATGAATATGCATATACGCTTTGTAAGAAGTTACACCTTCCGAAATCCAATAATTCATCATGGTTTTCGCGTTTTCGGCATCTCGCAAAGGTTTAATCTTTAAAATAGGTAAACCTGGCCCATTTAAATATGGTGCAGTTACGTCAATATCAGGACCAATAGATTTACCCGCATTAATAGCATCGCGCAGGGCTAAATCAGCATAAGGGGCTGTTGTACCAGCAGTTCGTGCGGTGGTAACCCCTCCAGCCAAATACAAACGTGGAAAACTATAAAGCATTTCAGTGTAATTAGCTTTTCCTGTAGGGTAAAAAAGGTGCTCATGCATCATAACTAAGCCAGGAATGAGTGTTTTACCCTGGCCATTAATAGTCGTTACATTATCGGCTAGATCAAAGTTTTTCGAATCGTTTATAGCAACTATTTTACCTTGATTAATTAACACTGTTTGTTGTTGTTTAACCGCGTTGCCTGTTCCGTCAATAACACTGACATGGGTGATGGCAATATTCCCTTTTGAATAATCGATGAATTCATCAACGTTATTAGCGAATGCCGTTAAAGTAATACTTGTTGATATCGCCAACAAGGCTGACGATATGCGATTTAAAATTGGTGTTTTTATTTTCATAAAGCTAATTCTGTAATTACGTTATAACTATCATAAAGACTAAGAGTTTAAATGTAAATATAAATTCACATAAGGTAAGCTAGTGATACTAACCTCCTAAAAAGATAGATAATAAAAATACTTATCTATATATTACAATGAGTTAATTAATTACCTATTTATAAATTCAATAGGATATATTTAGATTAAGGATAATTTAAATGCAAACTTATACCCGAGCATTTGCTAAAACTTAAAATGCAAAAGTGAGTTAAGTTGAAATATTAACGGGATAGATGGTCTCGTTAAACAAAGAAACTATGATAGGCTTTTAATGTCATTATAATAATAACCGATAGTAGGCTCATGTTATGTTTATCAACCCTCTCTTTACTAAGAATGTAAATTTTTCATCCTTATTTGCTAGTTCAGCATTCACTTACACACCACGTAAAACATTAGCTGCACTATGTGCCCTTAGCGCACTGATCCCTGCATACGCTGCTAATGTTGTCGTTCCGCCGAGTGAACAAATGGTGTTACGCGAAATTCAGCAACAAGTTAGTGCTAATCGGCTTAAAAGTGATGTTACTGAGTTAGTAGGCTTTGGCACGCGACACACACTTTCTGAAACAAAATCAACCACACAAGGTATCGGCGCTGCACGACGTTGGATCAAGTCTGAGTTTGATAAAATATCAGAACAATGTGGTGGTTGTTTAGAAGTTATCTATCAAAAGCAAACATTTTCTGGTGAAAAGCGTATTCCTAATCCAACTGAGGTTGTTAATGTAATCGCGATTCAACGTGGGCAGCTTGATCCAAACCGCTATATTGTTATGTCAGGCGATATAGATTCTCGCGTGTCAGATCCACTTGATTTTACCAGTGCTTCACCGGGCGCAAATGATAATGCTTCAGGTGTTGCTGGTGTTATTGAAACGGCAAGAGTACTTTCAAAATATAAGTTTGCTGGAACGATTGTTTATGCAGCTCTATCAGGTGAAGAGCAAGGTTTATTTGGAGGTAAAATTATGGCCGGTATCGCTAAAAAAGAAGGCTGGCGTGTTGAAGCAGTAATTAACAACGACATGATTGGCAATATCTCTGGTATTAATGGCGTTATTAATAACACCACTGCACGAGTATTCTCGGAAGGTGTTCGCGTGGTTGAAACTCCAGAAGAAGCTAGAAAGCGTCGTTTTACAGGTGGTGAAGTTGATTCTCCTTCACGCAACGTTGCCCGTTATATCGACGAAATTGCTGATAAATACATTCCTAACTTAGACGTTATGATGGTCTATAGACTAGATAGATTTGGCCGAGGTGGACATCACCGTCCTTTTAATGCGGTTGGATACCCTGCTGTTCGCATTATGGAAACGAATGAGCATTATGATCGCCAACACCAAGACCTTCGTACAGAAAATGGTCAACCATATGGTGATGTAATATCTGGCGTTGATTTTGATTTCAACGCTAAGCTCACTTCGTTAAATGCAGTAACTATGGCCGCAATGGCCTGGGCTCCTGCGCCTCCTGCCAACACTCAAATTTCAGGTGCAGTTAAAGCATCAACTACGTTAACTTGGCAGCGCCCTGAAGGTAAAATGGCAGAAAACTTAGCTGGTTATCGAGTACATTGGCGCTTAACCACTGAGCCTACTTGGACACATAGCCAATATGTTGGTGACGTTAGCGAGTTTGAGTTAAAAAACATTGTAATTGATAACTACTTCTTTGGTGTAAGCAGTGTGTCAAAAGATGGCTTTGAAAGCCCTGTGGTGTTTCCTGGCCCTGCAGGTTCTTTTGGTGGTTATAAGTAACAAAAATTAAAATACCCACTTAGCAGCAGATGTTGCTAAGTGGGTAATATTAGGTTTTTTATGTTATGCAATCTTAAATACTTTAATTAATAACTTGGTTAAAGAATAGAGCCATCTCTCATTAATGGCTCTACCTTCCTTACAATTTATAACAATTCCCTTTCGCACTTTATCTTTATTGTTGTTTAAATACTTTGCCACCTTTCATAACAAAATCAACATCTAAAAGTTCTTCAATATTTTTTAACGGGCTATTATCGGTAGCAATAATATCAGCAAGTTTGCCCTCTTCTATTGTACCAAGCTTGTCGCTCATATTAATAAGATCAGCGCCATTAACCGTTGCCGACTTTAAAATGTCGGAGGTAGACATACCCGCTTTGTGCATTAATACAGCTTCTTGAGCATTAATGCCGTGACGTGATACACCGCTATCGGTACCAAAAGCAATTTTAACGCCCGCTTTATAAGACTTTCTAAAGTTCTTCAGCATATCGCCACCAACACGAAGGGCTTTCTCTCGAATAGATCCCGACATAAAATCGTCATTTTCTGCCATATGAACCACTGTATCGCCTGCAAGCAAGGTTGGTACTAAATAAGCACCGGTCTTTTTAAATAGCTTTAAGCTTTCTTTATTTGCATAACTCCCATGCTCAACGCTATCAACACCCGCTCTTAACGCCGCGTTAATGCCGGCAGCAGCATGGGCGTGACTCGCAACTTTTCTGCCTAAGCCATGAGCCGTATCAACAATTTCTTTTAGCTCATCGTCTGTCATCTGCTGTCCTGTGCCTGTATCGGTATCAGACAACACACCACCCGTAGAAGAAACTTTAATTGCATCAGCACCATATTTAATCGCTAAACGCGTTATTTTTCTACATTCGTATGGCCCATCACAAATCGTTTCAGAAGATTTTATATCTAGCATATCTGGCGACATACCATCGACATCTAAATGACCACCCGTAATAGAAACGCCTGCCCCAGCAATTATACGAGGACCTTCAATCCAACCTTTATTTATACCGTCTCTTAACGCATACATTTGTTCAGGGTTACTCAATAAATCTCGCACGGTTGTAAAACCCGACATAAGTGTTATTTTGGCAAAATGGACACTTTGCATTGCAATATCGGCATCTGAAAGTTGAACTGTATCTTGAGTATTATGTGCACCGAACTCTGTTTGCAAGTGCACGTGCATATCCATCAAACCAGGCATAACAAAACTTTTAGATAAATCGATAAGCGTTGCATTGTTAGCAAAATTTGATGCCGGTAAAAAACCTTTTTCAACAGACAAAATTTTACCATCTTCAATAACAATGGTTTGTTTATTAAGAGGTTTTTCGCCTGGCACAGCTAATAATTGCCCAGCATGTATCACCTGTGTTTGTGCAACAACTGAGTTACTTAATGCTAATGCCAAAGCACCAGCTAATATGCTAATTTTATTCGATTTTATATTCATATATAGACCTTTTATAAGTTAACTATTGAGTATTTGCAACTGCCAAATTTCATCAAATAGTTGATTGGTTTCTGTTGCTTTTTAAATGAATATACCTATCGACACATAAAATGTAAATATAGATTCACATTAAATTTTATTATATGATAAGCTGTTTAAAAATAAATCCAACTAGCCTGTATAATTAGTTAACTAAATAAAATAAATAAAGGTTTTTATATGAAAAAATGTATATTGTTTGCACTTCTGTCAAGCCCCGTCGTGTGTGCGTCTGCGTTAGATAACACCCTTAAATTAGAAGACGTATTTTCCTTAGAGTATGCATCTGCTTTGCAGGTTACTGCTAAAGGTGATGAAGTTTATTTTGTACGTAACTATATGGACATACATAGCGACAAAAAACTGGGTAATATATGGAAAGTTGATCGCGATAAAAATCTAACTCCTGTAACTAATGGGTTACATGCAGATTATTCACCTATTCTTTCGCCTAACGAAGATAAGCTTGCGTATATATCCACAGCCAGTGGTAAGCCTCAAATTCATTTTAAATGGTTAGCAACCGGTCAAACCGGACAAATGACACATTTAAGTTATGCCCCTTCAAACTTAACTTGGTCGCCAGACGGTAAAACAATTGCTTTTACCCAGTTTGTTGAAGGTGAAGCAAAATCAGCACTAACACTTTCAGGTATGCCAAAAGGTGCTAAATGGGCTAAACCAGCTATTTATATTGATGATATTTATTATCGTGCAGATGGTGCTGGCTATACTAAACCTGGTAAAACACATATATTTATACTCTCTGCTGATGGTGGTGTCGCCCGCCAAGTAAGCCAAGGAGATTTTAATCATAGCGGCGCTCTTAGTTTCAGCAAAGATGGCAAAGCTATTATTTTTTCAACAAATAATCGCCCTGACGCCGATCTTGAACCCCTAGATACCAATGTATTTAGTCTAGATATTGCGACGAGTAAGTTAACACAATTAACTACACGCAATGGCCCTGACAATGCCCCTAGTGTTTCACCAAATGGTAAAATGATCGCTTATACTGGCTCAGACCAAAACTATAAAAATTATGAAAATACTGAGCTATACATCATGAACATTGATGGCTCAAATAAGCGTTCATTAACAGCGTCATTTGATCGTTCAGTTAACGATATTCAATGGGCAAGTAATAACAAAGGTATTTACATGAGTTACGCCGATAAAGGTGAAACTTACGTTGCATATCAACCAGTAAAAGGTAAGCGCAATATAGTTGCAAAAAACATTGGTGGTTTATCTTTTGGTCGACCTTACTCAGGCGGACAATTTGATGTGGCTGATAATGGTACTATTGCATTTACCTATTCTCACCCGCAAAGCCCGGCGAATGTTGCGATAACAAAGCGCAATAAAACCTCGATATTAACACAACTTAACAACGATGCCTTAGCCCATAAAACACTCGCTAATGTTGAAGAAATAAAAGTTAAGTCTTCATTTGATAACCGTGATATTCAAGCATGGGTTGCCTACCCTCCTGGATTTAAAGAAGGCAATAAACAAGGTAAAAAATATCCTTTAATTTTAGAAATACATGGCGGTCCGGTGACTAATTATGGCCCGCACTTTTCAGCCGAAATCCAATTAATGGCGGCGCAAGGTTATGTAGTTGTTTACGCTAACCCACGCGGGAGTGATAGTTATGGTAAAGAGTTCGCGCAAATAATTCATAATAACTACCCAAGTCAAGATTATGATGACCTAATGTCGACGGTTGACGCCGTAATCGCCAAAGGATTTATTAATGAAGATGAACTATTCGTTACCGGCGGTTCAGGCGGTGGGGTTTTAAGTGCTTGGATAATAGGTCATACCGATAGGTTTAAAGCTGCGGTAGTAGCAAAACCAGTAATAAATTGGTACAGCTTTTTACTTACTACTGATATCTACCCGTACGTTTATAAAAATTGGTTTACCAAAAAGCCATGGGAAGATGCTGAAAACTACATGAAGTATTCACCTATTAGCTATGTAGGCAATGTTAAAACTCCTACTATGTTACTAACTGGAGAAGCTGATAACCGTACACCTATTTCTGAAACAGAGCAGTTTTATCAAGCACTAAAATTAGAGGGTGTAGAATCAGCAATGGTAAGAATTCCAGACGCTCCACATGGCATATATAAACGCCCTAGTAACCTAATGTCTAAAGTTGCTCATATTTTATGGTGGTTTGAAAAATATAAAACAAAGTAATTTCACAACGTTAATTCGATAAAAATTAGTTTTTTCAACTGACATTAAATCGATATATACAAGTCTACAAACTAAAAAACGCTGTTAAAGATTTTAATCTCTAACAGCGTTTTAATTTATGTCGTTTAATGTTTATCACTTCGTATGCTATACAAACAGTTACTATACAATACGATTAAAATTTATTAAAAACCGATATCTATTCTGCCGCGAACTATGCTGCCGCTAATTATGCCAGCCATGATAAATAAAACGTATAATCATGAAATATTAAATAGTTATTTACATAAAATTTTAGCTGGTGTGTTAAGTTTACTGACCCTGAATTGTAATTTTGCGCGATATACGTACTTTTCATTAAATGCAAGCTGCATTAATTTTGTCCCCTTTAAGGAAACATAAATAAAGCCTGGGTTAAAAAAACTTTATGCGCTATTTAAACAAGCTTTAGCATTCGCCAAACCATGCGCTCGCTGCAATCCTACATGCTCTGTAAATGCACATAAATGCTCTGCACTACCCGCAGCACCTGTGAAGATACCTTCAAAGTTCGTCGTCAGTTTCAACCAGCTTTCATCACTGATCTGTAACCTAGTCAGTATCGCGGTGGTTTCTGAATTAATCGCTCCACGTTTGTCCTCTCTGAGTATTCGGCCCGTTTCATCTACTAGCGTTAAGTAATCTTGTAGGCTAAAACAAATACCTGTAATTCTATCTTGTTGTTCATTACCAACAAAAGGCAGTAATGCCTTGGGTTGTGTCCCTTTGATAGCGGCTTTAATGCGGAGTTGTATGCTGGTGAAATCTGATTGCTCTGGTGTGGGGGCAATAGCAGCACGGACAGGGTTTAAATCAACATAAGCCATACACGACAATAACGCGCCTTCATCAAGTAATGCTTGTGATTGAAAACGCCCTTCCCAAAAATGCCCTCTACATTCATCCTCTTTGTTTGCTTGTCGAGCAATAGGTTCATTCAGAGAGCGCATAAACCAACTAATGTCCATTAAACGTTGTTTATAAATATTTGAAGTATCTTCCACTATCTCCCTTTCGTATTCATTAAGAGTCTGTTGCTGCTGGTATTTCCTAGTCAGGTGAGTACCTTTGTACAACTGATGCCAGCGGCTAAGTACCTCTATTGTCGACCAGTTATCGACTTGCGCTGTGTCAACATGCAGCACGAGGTGCAAGTGATTGTGCATAACAGCATAAGCACAAATATCGATGGAAAACGCTTGAGATAATTCAAAAATTCGCGCTTCTATCCAATCGCGCCTGTGCTCATAATTCACGCCAGTTGCTTCATCGACACCACATAAGAATGCTTTTCGTACGGTGCGGCTTTGAATATGGTAATACGGCGTATCTGACAAACTGATTTGTTGTGAACGGGGCTTTGGCATAACAATCTCTACACTTCGCTAAGTAAGGTTCATTAAGTGTAGTTTACTGATTGATATATGAGCAGGTTATTATGGGTGGCCTGATAAAATTATAAAATTAAATTCTGATAAAATTAGAGGTAAATGTCCGTTGGTTAAACAGGCGACGCAGGAGCAAAACCAACTGTTATTTGTCCTTTTAAGTGACTTGTTGTATTTTTTATACCATAATATATTACATATAGGTACTTATGAGGTTTAAATTATGGCTAAAAATACAAGTGTTACACTAGGCGCTCATTTTGATCAGTTCATAAACCAACAACTTAACACTGGTCGTTATGGCTCAGCAAGTGAAATTGTTAGAGCCGGATTAAGAGCTTTAGAAGATCAAGAAGCTAAGCTTTTAAATTTACGCAATATGTTAATCCAAGGCGAACAAAGCGGTGTTGCCGAATACAGCTATGAAAGTTTATTAACTGAATTAGATGAAGATAACCATTAATGAATAAGTTTGAATTATCTTCGAAAGCCAAAACAGACTTAATTAAAATAGCTAAATATACCCAAATAACTTGGGGACTTACCCAGCGAAATGATTACCTAAAAGTATTAGATAATACGTTTCATTTATTAGCTGATGATCCTGAGCTAGGCATTAATTGTGATTACATTAGACAAGGTTACAGTAAATATCCTCAAGGTAGCCATGTAATTTATTACAAAGAATATAAAAACAACCAGATCTTTATCGTGCGTATATTGCATAAAAGTATGGATGTTAACTCCGCATTCTAAGTAAAATAATCGTGGTAGGAACGACCTATTACTAGGCCGACCCCACACAGATCCGGACGTGCGGAATTTAAAAGAAAATATTAAAATGACACTCATCATAAATACAATCTAACTATATAGCATCAATATTTTAATTTTTTGTTAGTTGCCATGAACAAAAGTCGCTATTGGTTATAAGTAACAGGAAAATTATCAACTTACCGCCTAATATGCACTAAAAAATCAATATCTTGGTATGTATCTCCCTCAGGCAATGACTCATTCTGTTCCTGAAGCTTTGAATAGTAACTCGTGTATTTACGCAAAGAGTTTTTTGCAGTGGCTTAAGTTTTGTCGTCGTTTGAGTTGTTGGTGTTCGCAATAATCACTGAGTACATCTTCGCGCCCTATTGCACCGTGAAACTGTGTTTTAAATTCAGTGGTGATGATTAGCCAGTTTTCAGCTGATATGT
>OJHG01000003.1_pt1 | contig 198107 bp, 178 predicted proteins | sample 1594761 | NCBI WGS metagenome assembly OJHG01 (sample SAMN05416786, study PRJEB24817) | seawater metagenome | isolation source: Sea water | place: Canada:Atlantic | collected 2013-07 | reverse complement strand
CCCGCGAAGGCGGCCCGGAGGGCAAGGGACCTTCTGCGCAACAGAAAGCGGAACTCATCGTGGGTGTTACCGACTTGCTCGTCCGAATTCTGGACAAGAAACCGGCCTCAACCATGGTCGTGATTGATGAAGTGGCGCTTGAGGACTGGGGAATCGGGGGATTGCCGGTGCCAGAATATCGGGCGCAAGTGACAAAGCACAAGACAGCGGCAAGGGAATGAATCACTCCTTGCGATCATTCAGCAGTTGAGTCATGACACTCTGGTTGACCTGTATAAGACCGCGTTTTGGTCGATCCAGATCAATTATTATAAAGACGATCAAGGTAATCAGTATGGAAACCAACACTATCGGCGCGAACATACGTTTTCCACTCAACCCTGCGGAATACCCCATTATTCCCCCGGAGGAGACGAACACTATAAACAGTAAAACCAGTACAACTTCTGGAACTTGCATTTGAAGCAATGCATTTCTTTTACCTTGACTATCAATAACGTCATTGAGTGATTTTACAAATGCGCCAGTTGTTACCGGGCGAGGGTCCACCTCGGTAGCTGATATTGCCAATGCCCATAACCGATTCTGCAAGTCGGCGATTTTATCATTGTAGGAAGTACGCTCTTCCGTTTTGGTAAGGTCCAACTGGCCAATTTCTACACGCAAACCAACATATTGCCGGAATAGATTGCCAGCTTCGTCTCTGTATTCCTCTGGCAGCAATTGAACCCTCAGTATTGCGGTTCCTATGGCATTCGCCTCATCTATTAAGGCCATACTTCGATTATCATATCGTTGCATGGACATGCTGAATGTAAACCCAAGCAACAATGCCAATAAACCCAGTACGCTGGCCTGAATGGAACTCGTGAGCGCTTTAACTTCATCGTCCGTATGGGACTGTACGAAACGCCCTACTCTAAATCCCACTTCATTAAGCGCAACTATCGCCATGAAGAGAATTACAACGATAACGACACTGCTGAATCCGTAAAGCAGATCAAGTTGGTTCATAGGTAATCCTTGGGGAGACCGCGTAGCGGTGCTCTATTTACCACGGCCCCACCACATAACCAAGCTTTTCCGGTAACCACAACGCAATCCCCGGCACCAGCATCACCAACACCAGGCTAAGAGCCATCGCAGCCACAAACACCATGGCCCAACCGATGGTGTGTTCCAGGCGGATGTTGGCGATGCGGGTGGTGACCATCAGGTTCACGGCGACCGGTGGTGTGAACTGGCCAATGGCGATGTTCATGGCCAGCAATATGCCAAACCAGATCGGGTTCCAGCCAAAGTGATTCATCAGCGGCAGAACAATCGGAATCAGGATCAGGTAGATCGAGATGGCATCCAGCAGCATCCCGGCAATCAGCACCAGGACCATCACCAGACCCAACAGCACCCAGCCGTTTTCCGAGAGCGACAACAAGGCATCCGCAAGGTGCTGGAAAGTACCCAGCGTCGTCCCCGCCCAGGCGAAGATGCCCGCCAGCGCAATGATAAACATCACCACGCCGGAGGTAACGGCGGCGTCTGTCATCAGGCCCCAGAGGTTCCGCAAGCTGAGATTGCGATACAACACGCAACCGACCAGCACGCCGTATGCCACCGCCACCACGGCCGCCTCAGTGGGCGTAAACAGGCCTGAGCGCAGGCCGCCAAGAATGATCACCGGTGCAAACAGCGCGGGCAAGGCCGCCTTGAGGCTGGGCCAGAAAGGCGGGCGTTCGACCGCTTCGGGGTCTTCCCAACGGTACTTCTTCGCAAAATACAACGCTGGCGCCAGCAGGGACACGCCCGCCAGAATGCCCGGAAAAATACCGGCGGCGAACAGCGCCCGCAGATCAACACCAGGCACCACGATGGAATAAAGAATCAATGCAATGGACGGCGGAATCAGGATTGCTGTGGACGACGAAGCCGCAATCAATGACGCCGAAAACGGCTTCGGATAACCGGCCTTCTGCATGCTTGGCAGCATCACCATGGCAACAGCGGCCGCATCAGCTGGACCAGAACCGCTCATGCCACCCATGATCAGGCACACCAGCACCGCAACAACGGTCAGCCCACCATGGCGGGGGCCGATGATCGACTGGGCAAACCGCACCAGCGCGGCGGCAACGCCCGCACGCTCGAAGATCAGGCCGGTCAGGATAAACAGGGGAATCGCAATCAGCGGGTATTTGGCCACGCTGTTATACGTGTTGGTACCAAACGTGCCCAGCATCGCGGGCGGCAGTCCCGCGACGATACCCACCAGCCCGCCCAGGCCCAGGGCAATTGCGACCGGCATGCCCAACAGCAACGCCAGCAGGAAACTGCCAATCATCAGCAGATCAGGACTCATGGATCACCTCTGGGGCTTCCCGGCCGCGAAGGCGATCAACAAGGTTCTGGGTCAGGCGGATAATGATGGCTGCAGATAGTAGCGGCAGCCAGATCACGTAAATCCAGTTAGGTAATCCCAGGCCTGGTGACAATGACTCCCACTGGTATTCCTGCATGGCGAAGGTACTGCCATACCACGTCATGATCCCCAGGACTGTCACCCCGCCCAGCCATTGCAGGACAAACACCACCTTTCGTGCCCAGGGCGGCAGATAGTGCTCGATCAACTCAATGCGAATGTGCTGGTTGTGTCGCGCAGCCACCGCAGCGCCTGCGAAGGTAAGCACCACCAAAAGGAACACCGAGAATTCCTCGGTAAAGGCAAAGGAGGCATCTGTCGCGTAGCGCACGATCACATTGCCGAGGCTGATCAAGCAGATCGCAACCAGGGCAATGGTGGCCAGCCAGGCATCGAGCCGGAATTTGGGAGGACGGGACGGCATGGTAACTCCGGTTCGGAAAGAGCGCCCACCTGCAACGGTGGGCGCCTGAACAGATCGCGCTTACTGGTTACGGTTGGCGACCGCTTCCTGCGCTTGCTTGACCAGATCCTCGCCAATGCGCGGAGTCCAAGTTTCATAAACCGACTGGGTGGCCTTCATGAAGGCATCACGCTGCTCATCAGTCAGTTCGGTGACCTCTACGCCACGTTCCTTGATGGCGGCCAGGGTCGCATCGATTTCGCTACGGGATTTCTCGATTTCCCACTGGCCTGCATCAATCGCCGCCTGCTTCAGCAGCGCCTGGTCTTCCTCGCTGAACTGGTCCCAGATGCTGTTGCTGACTGCAAACACCAGCGGGTCTGCCATGTAGTGCCAGCGGGTCAGGTACTTCTGGCCAACCTGATCGATACGCGCCACGTCAAAGACCGATAGCGGGTTCTCCTGGCCGTCGACGGCACCGGTGGTCAGCGCCGGCTTGGCATCGGCCCAGCTCATCTGGGTGGGGTTAGCGCCCAGGGCCGTAAAGGTATCCTGGAACAGCGGCGAACCGACTACGCGGATTTTCAGGCCATCCAGATCGGCCGGCTCATCGATGGTCAGCTTGGAGTTGGAGAGCTCGCGGAAGCCATTCTCGCCCCAGGCCAGCGGTGTAACACCACGCTTCTTGATCGCGGCAAAGACAGCTTCGCCAGCCTCGCCCTGGGTGATCGCATCGATGGCGGCATAATCCGGCATCAGGAAAGGCAGGGAAAACAGGTTCAGCTCGGGCACCTGAGGCGACCAGTTGATGGTGGACCCCACCGACATATCGATCAGCCCGGAGCGCATCGCCGAGAACTCTTTGGTCTGGTCACCGGAAACCAGTTGGGAGTTGCTGTAGATTTTCATGTTGATACGCCCATCGGAGCGCTCTTTCACCAGCTCCACCCATTTGTCGGCAGCCTGGCCCCAGGGAAACGCAGACGGCAGTACGGTGGAAACGGTGTATTCATCCTTGTAGTCGGCTTGAGCAACGGCACTGAACAGCAGGGTAGCCGCCGCGGCAGCAAGAAGAGAGCGACGTTTCAACATGTGGTTTTCCTTTTTATTGGGATTGTGAAGATCGCTGTGCCGCTATCAGGCAGCGGACCAACGATTGATTATAGAAATCGGGCTATCTGGGAGCAATAGACGAAGGTGGGAGTACCCCCTCCCCCAATGAATGAGTAATGCAATACGGCGAAAGGATAGTTGGTGCTACCCCAGGCTTTTAGTTTAGCTTGCCAGCAACAAAACAAGCTGAAAAAAATATTGGGGGACAATGTGTTAGACAGAGCAGCCAAACCTATGGTCAGTCTGGTAGACAAATACCTACCGGACCCCTACCTATTCGTCATCATACTGACACTGCTGTCATTCGTTGCCGCTATGGTGTTCCAGGGGCATAGCCCCATGGCGGTAGTAGAGATGTGGGGGGACGGTTTCTGGAACCTGCTGACCTTCTCAATGCAAATGCTGCTGGTACTGGTCACCGGCTTCATGATGGCGAGCACCCCACTGGTGCGTGGCATCCTGAACCGGATTGCAGGCCTTGCCAGAACACCGGGCCAGGCAATTGTACTGGTTACCTTCATCGCGCTGATCGCCAGTTGGATCAACTGGGGCTTTGGCCTGGTGGTCGGCGCGCTGTTTGCCAAAGCCCTCGCCCGGCAAATCCGCGTACACTATCCGTTGCTGATTGCCAGTGCCTATTCCGGGTTCATTGTCTGGCACGGCGGGCTTGCAGGCTCCATCCCACTGACGATTGCCACAGAGAACCACTTCACTGCAGATGTGATCGGCGTTATCGGCACCAGTGAAACCATCTTCGCCTTCTTCAACCTGGCCATCGTCGCCGCACTTTTTATTATTGTGCCCCTGGTTAACCGCCTCATGCTGCCCAACGAAAGAGACAGCGTGTACGCGGACCCCAAAATCCTGGACGATGAGCCCGACACTTCGGTTGTTATCAATCGCCCGGCCGACTATCTGGAGAACAGCAGAACACTTGCCTGGCTGATCGGGTTCAGTGGTATCGCATTCATCTTCCAATACTTTATCGAGGGTGGCGGGCTGAACCTGAACATCGTGAACTTCATGTTCCTGTTCGTTGCCATCATCCTGCACCAGACCCCAAAGCGCCTGCTTGCCAGCCTGAATGAAGCCGTGAAAGGCGGCGCCGGCATCGTTATCCAGTTTCCGTTCTACGCCGGCATCATGAGCGTAATGACAGCTTCCGGACTGGCAGCAAGCATCTCAACAGGGTTTGTGTCCATTGCGAGCGCCGAGAGCTTGCCATTCTGGAGCTTTATCAGCGCCGGGGTGGTCAACATATTCGTGCCATCCGGCGGCGGCCAGTGGGCCGTTCAGGCGCCGGTTATGCTGCCTGCTGCACAGGAGCTTGGCGCTGACATATCCAGAGTGGCCATGGGGGTTGCGTGGGGCGACGCCTGGACCAATCTCTTACAACCTTTCTGGGCTCTGCCTGTGCTTGCCATCGCTGGGCTGAAAGCCAAGGACATCATGGGCTACTGCCTGATGCTGCTGATCGTCACCGGCATCATTATCAGCGCGGGCCTGACCTGGCTTTAACTGCCATCCAAATATAAAGGCCGGAGAGTAGCGCTACTCTCCGGCCTTTGACACGGATAAAAGCTATCTAGACACGCGTTCAGGATACGCCTCTAGCGCTTCCTCAGAATGGCGCGGTCTTGCTCAACAAAATCACATGCTTTTACCTTGGGCCATATGCCGCTCATGGAGCTCATTGTTATACTCACCAAGGCGCTCACGAGCGTTCTCAAGCTCTTTCCAGGCTTCCTGTAGCTCCGATAGATCTTCCTCGGCGGGCGCCTGGTCCTTGATGCCACTATCGAGGCTTTCGTATTTGGCATCTATCCGCTCAGCCACGTTCTGGTACTTGGCCCAGGCCGCCTGATACTGTTCCCGCTCGCGTTTCCAGTTTTGTGCGTTTGCCATTGCTTACCTCCCACTGGTGCAATTGAGTGATGGGGAATTTTCGCCTCACTCATCATGACGTTACGGCCGGAAGGGGCTTTTTCAACCAGAGACAAATTACGGAATAGACAGTTGGAAGCCGCCTGGGTTGAGCAGCCCCTCAAACATTTGTGCTGCTCATAACGACCCACGTTAGTTGCAGAATCATGACTGTCCTTCCCTACGGGCTCACCAGCACGTAGTCGATCGCCGCACACACGGCAGTAGCCTGCGCTGCATTGCATTGCTCGGGGGTCACTCGTGCGCTGTCGGGATAGACTTCGGTGGTGGTCCTGTATGGAGCACTGGTGATACTGGCGCACAGGCCCAGCTGTTTGAGCGGGTACTGAATGACGCCCCGAGCGGCGACCGGTGAGCCAAAGATCTCGCCGTTACCATCAGCCGGTGCGATGTGTGTGACCTGCTCCACCGCCTCAATCAACGCCTGTTGAAACTCGGGCTCTGGGCTTTCGCTGTCATCGACCAGATAGAAGCCGTCAGGAATTTCCCCCGGCTCGAACGGCTTGCCGTCTCGGGCCGCGAGCGCGGGACGAAACTCGGTTTCATCCGTATCAGTGGTCTCGTGCAGGTCGATATGCATCAATGCATGATCGCGAACGGGGGCCACCAGTCGCATAAGCGCCGCCGCCTCATCCGCCAAACCGTCATCTCGGAACGAACGGTTCGGGTCGACCGCGTTCGGGTTCCAGCGATGAATGCGCTCGTATGCCCAAGGGCTGACGCACGGCGCAACCAACAAATTGACACGGCCCGCGTAATCCTCCGCATGCTGATCAACGAACTGCAGCGCACCGTGTACGCCGCTGGTTTCATAGCCATGAACCCCGCCTGTTATCAGCACGACCGGCAAATCCTCACGCCAGTCGCGGCTGCGAATCGCCATCAGCGGATAATGGTTGGCGCCATAATCCAGACGGCCATATTCTTCCACATCAAAACGTGGGCGCAGACGCTCGATCACGCTCAACACATCAGACTCATAGCTCCGTTGACGGGTCTGCTGTGACAACCACTCAGCACGTTCCACCTCACCCCAGGGAGTGCCAGGCTTACCGATGGGATAGGGTGCGGGAGCCGTGTTCATATCATCTTTCCTCCATATGAGTTGTCAGACGTCGTACTCGTCGTGGCGGCGATTCCATACGTAGGGCTCCGTCTGCGGCCAGCCTTCCGGTGAGTCTTCCCACGTCTCCTGACGACCAAAGGGGGTCAAATCCAGGTATGTCCAGAGAGTGCCGAGATATTCGACGCCACGCGCACCCGTATAGTAGGTGCGGTAGATATCATCTCCGTCGCGAATAAAAACACTGGCACCGTGCCGTTCACCGTTATCCGTGGTTGCGCCGAAATCGACGTTAAAGTCGCTCTCGTAAGAGGAATACCATGGAACAGGCGCCGTCCATCCCATCCGCGACCTGTACTGCACGAGCTTTTCCCTTGGTGCGCGTGACACCATAACCAACGACGTATCGCGAGCATGCAGGTGGGCCGGGTGTGTCATGGCATCTACCAACCAGGAGCAACCGTCGCAGCCAGCGTTCCAATCCGGGGCAAACATGAAGTGATAAACAATGAGCTGACGGCGCCCTTCGAACAAATCGAGCAGGGACACTGCGCCATTTTCCCCCTGGAGCGTATAGTGCTTGGCCACCTTGACCATCGGTAACTTCCTACGCTCTGCGTTCAGTGCATCCCGTGCCCGGGTTAACTCTTTCTCTTTTACAAGAAGCTGATCCAGCGCCGCTTTCCACTGTTCCGAAGAAACGACCTCCGGTAGTGGCTGTTTAACTGTCGCCATTGTCTGAGTCTCCTATGCGTTCAATGTAGGGCCTCCGGCAACCGCGGAAACTGCGTAACACTGCGCACGGTTTTGGGCTGGAGTTGTCGCCACACTAGTTCGACAGGTTTAGCTGCCAAGACACACCATACCTATCATTCAACCACCCGAATTTCTGGCTAAAACCATAATTATCCAGCGGCATTAGCTCTGAGCCACCTTCTGCCAGGGCTTTAAATACTTCCTCAATTTCGCTCGCCGATTCGCACTCAACATACAGCGACATGGAGGGCGTAAACGTAAATTGGTGATCAAGGTGGCTGTCGAGCGCCATAAACTCTCGACCGTTTATCTTAAACTTCGCCATTTTCACAGAACCTTCTGGTTCATGCTCGCCGGCCTGGTAACGTTGAATATCGTCGATCTCTGAACCAACGAATAGCGAGGTATAAAACCTGATGGCCTCCTCGGCTTTCCCAGCCTGCTCTCCAACAAACATGAGTGACGTTGCGATGGATCTCATCTGTGCCTCCGTTCCAATTGGATAACATTCCGCACCGGGCTACATTCGCGTGCATGAGCGCCCCTGGTGCTTAACGAGGTTGTAGAAAAACCGGTTCCAAGCGTTCCCACCACCAGTCTTGATTATGTTTTTTTACACGCCACGAACTCACCTTTGCCTACCGGCACAGTAGTGGTGGTAAACCCGCCAGTGCTGTCGACAAAATCAATGAATTCCCTCAGTTCCTCAGCGTGCGAAACCGCATTGTCACACACCAGAATGCCCCCGGGCCGAATGAGGGAAACGATTTGGTCAGCAACTTGAACGTAGCTCGCGCGGTCGGCGTCAAGAAAAACCAGATCAAACAAACGGCTAGCTTGCCCGAGATAATCGACGGCGCCCATTTGTACCACAGTGATCTTATGATCGAGATTGGCACGTTTGAAGTTGCTTTTGGCCTGACTAATCTTGAACGGAGACACTTCCAGAGTGGTCACATGTCCATCCTCTGGTAGCGCGGACGCTATCCACAAAGTGGAATAACCGTTAGACGTTCCGATCTCCAGAACCTGTCTCACTGCGCCAGCTTTTATCAGTACCGACAAGAACTCCCCGGTATCCCTGGTGATGTTGAGATACTTGCGATCTTTCTGCTCTACCGACGCATCGTTCTCTTTCCCTAGCGTCTCGAGTTCTTCTAAAAGTTCCTTGAGTTTCACGTCGCTACTCCAGAAGCAACATTCAGCTCAGCCAGCCGAATCTATCTTCAGTTCTACCAGATTGCAGTGCCCGCAGTGCGTCGCTCAGTTTTCGAGTGTTAGGGCCGGTGCTACCATCGCCTACCTTGTATGTAGCGCCTTTGTGCACAAACGACCCCACACCAGAAAGAACAGCCGCTGTTCCGGATAACGCGGCTTCTCCGGTCTGAATCCAATCCATGACCTCAGCAACGGTAAAATCTCGTTCGATGACGTCATAGTTCAAGTCTCGAGCAAGGGTTATTACCGAATCCCGGGTGACGCCATGCAGAAACGACGCATCCAAAGGCTTCGTGAGCAGCTGAGAATCATTGATCAGGAAGAAGTTCGACGCCCCTGTTTCCTGCACATCGCCGTTCGGGCAGAACAACACCTGATCTGCTCCATGTTCTTTCCTGGCTTTAACGACATGGCGAAGCGCTGAGGCATAATTACCTCCGGCTTTCGCCTGACCGAAGCCGGGAGTACTCCGCAACTCCTGATCTTCGATCAGGATAGTCAAACCATGACCACCTCTCGAGAAATAATCTCCGACGGGCGACGCCAACACATAGAGCATGGCCTGTGCAGAGGGCGCACCCGCCGCACCGATGTTCTCCTCCGTGCCAATCAGTGCCGGCCGTAGGTAGAGCGCACCAGGTGCTTCCGGTATATCGTCAAGACATAAATCAACGAGTTGGCGGATCATTGCTTCGACAATGTCGGCGGGCGGCAGAGGCAAGCAAAGCAACTCGGCGCTGCGCTGGAAGCGCTCAACATGGCGGTCGAGGCGAAAAATACGAACGCCGCCATTCTGCATCCGAAAAGCTTTCATGCCCTCGAAACACGAACTGCCATAATGCAACACATGAGATGCTGGGTGTAGCGGCAAAGGTCCTACCGGCAGTGTCTCCACCTCAGACCAACGCCCATCGGCAAAACGGACGAGTGTCATATGATCGCAAAACTGAGTGCCAAATGGCGAGGCGGTATGATTAGCTGACGATACAAGCTTTGCTGACGGGGTTTCTTTCACGATTGAATGCCTCCGCAGAGACAGCGACCCATTTGCTTCATCTGTACACCTCCTTGTCTGCTTGTTTGATCCCGTCAGAACCTGGACTGAATCGACTGTTCCATACCTAACATTCAGTTTGAATTTTGGCTCCCTTTTGAACCAAACCCATGAACCGGTGCAGGCCACCACTGCTGTGGCCTATTCGCTTTATATCTCAATGTACCACTTGGGTTTCATGCGCCCGAAATCCCGGCGGACATTTGCTTTCAGTGCCTTCCTGGAATCCAACACCTTTGCATCACCACGCTCTCTGACCAAAGCGCCGTATCGTCGGCGTAAATACCCAGCGCGTTTGCAGTCCGTTTAGCCTCGGCATAACTGATGCCTGCTAAAGCTGCACTTGCGGCTATACCACAACCAGTGGTTTCTTCCTGAACAACGGGTTCCATATTTTTACCATCTGACACGGAACGAACCGTTAGAGCATCCCCAACGATTACTCATGCTGCAATACATTGATGAGCTTTCCGAACGGATCACGAACATAGAACCGGCGGACACCCCAGGGCTCACTTACCGGGCCGTACTCAATCTCAATATTTCCATTCTTCACTCTCTCCAAAGCGATCTCCAGGTTATCAACCTCGATAGACAGATCAGGAACTGGCGTTCCGGAGCCACCTTCCGATGCCACGCTTACCTGAGTGGTCATTTCCTCGCCCGAGCTATAGGTTCTTATCCATCCATGATCCATCACAACCTTAAGCCCAAAAATAGCCGAGTAGAATTTCTCTGCTTCGGAGGGGGTTGCCGCCGCTATGTTGGTAACGATTCGTTTTACCTTCATTTTGTCTCCCGCAGATTGAGGTTCATTTAGCTCTAACCAGGCAGTATAGTCGCCACTGGCTCGGCACACTCTTCTGCCTGACCCCATCAAAACCCGGGGATTTCAGGTTTTATCTACAGTCTCAAAACATTGTCATCAGGCACTTGTCGCGTGGATGGCCTTGTGAGCATCTGCTATTTCATACTGGCTAAACACTTGAATGTTATGACGACGTAGCAACGCAGCCGTAACCCCCATTCCTGAAGTTCGGTTACCTGAAAAGCTACCGTCATAGATGAATGAACTTCCGCAAGAGGGACTAGACTCGGCCAGTATCGCTATTTCAATGTTGAATTTCTTGCACAGTTCCAAGGCAATCGAGGCACCTGCAATAAAATCGTCGGTAACAATATTTCCGTCTTTCTCAACAACATTGGTTTCGCCATCTAATACACTGTTTCCGCTTCCTCCGTAGATCTCCGCAGGCATCCTTGGGATATTCATTCCGGCTTCAACTTCGGGACACACTGAAACAACCCGACCTTCTGTTATCCAGGTCTCTACAAGCTGATCATTCATCGAAAGGCTCCCACCATCGTATCGAACCCGTTTCCCTAGAAGGCAGGCGCTCATTAATACTCTTCTCAACTTACTAGACCTCAATATTGCTGTGTTTATGCAGCATTCTCAAAATGCCATTGCCGCTGATATCGACACGATCAGCAGCCCAACCCATCCCGGGTGCATTCCTTTGGTTGCGAAAAGTACCAATGCGCTGGACACGCCCATTGAAATTGCCACCGCTCGGAGAAACAAGCCTCGGACATCGGTGACCGGATAAAGAGACATGAAAATGAGTACCCCCGCAATGGCCAGACCAAATACAGAAACGATGTGCCATGTGGCCCACAAAATTCTAACGTAACGCTCTCTCAGGACCGGCTGCCCCTGCGTTGGGACAATTGTCTCTTTACGCATTCGCTGGAAAATCAGAACTTCGCCAAGCACTGAATGGACAACCGCTACAACGATGGCGACCAGTCCACCAACTAACAACCAGCTTTCACTCGCCATCCGATTCATTCCTTTGATGCAGGGTCAGGGTGCTGTGGCTTAATTTAGCGCGTCCACCGACACGTATAGAGAATTACCATCGCAGCTTGCTATTTGCTACTGGCAGCAAGGTGAGATGGCCTTTATTTGAGGCTTGGGGGTCGAAACCATAGTCTCTGGTGATGTGCTTGACCTATGAGGCACACGGTTGGAGTGAAAAAATGAAAAGCCCAAACCACACATTACCAAGAAGTATCAGTAACTTGATGCCGCCCCGCGCAAAGGCCGGAATATTTTGATATCGGAATAAATACCCGATCACCACCCATTGCACAACCAGCCACACGACTGAGAAATACAGAAAACCTTTGTGGCACTCTACGTCAGTTGCTGTGTAATACGCATACCACCAAGCCGAAACTGCCCCTGTAGCGAGTAGCACAAGAATCACGCAAGATAGAATATTGCGCCAACGCGGGTAACCCGTGCTTAAAAGCTTTTCTTTCGCTTGGCTAAATTTTGCTGTCATTCAAGTCTCTTTTCCAATTGCCACAAAACGAATGCCAACCTCCGACTCGATTTTGCTGAATAACTCCTTAACTAGAACCTTCCGAATCACTGAGGTGCGGCCCTGCATCATATTAATCTCAATGACCGTGTAAGCGGATGATCTTACATCTGGATAGTAAAAGTCCTCAGCATCCGTGGGGATGAAACGATGAGCCCGCTTGTCTTCTGGCATGCCCAAGACTGACTTCATACATCCGTGAATGGCATCAGAAAGCTGAGCCCTGACCGGATCAAGGTGTTTCTTGATTGCAAAGATCAAATGCGTAGAACTTGGTGTCAGGTATCGGGTTGTGGAAATAGGGCTCAATTTCAGTAAACCCCATTCTCTCGTACAAGGCTTGGGCTTTTTTCGTGGGAGGTACTGCGTCCAGAACGAGCCGGGCATAGCCTAAAACTCTGAGTTTTTGGAGGAGGTTTTCCATAAGCGACCATCCGATATCCTTCCCCTGATGTTTCGGACGGACGTACAAACGCTTTACCTCTGCTGTTTGATTGTCGATTCTCCTGAAGCCCACGCCCCCAGCAACAACAGAGTCCACTATTGCAAACGTATATTGTCCACTTGGCAAAGAAAAGAGTGCTTCTATGTTAGCCATCTCTCCCGCAAAATCCTGATAAGAGAGATCAATGCCGAGCCAATCAACGTACTCATGAATTAGCCGTCGGAGTTCCCTGCTATCCGAGGGAAAGCGCACATCCCTGATTACCATCGACTACTCCCTGTTTTTGACTATTGCTTAACACTGAACGAAGCAGCGACTGAAGGCCCTCCGCCTTCCGTCGCTGGTTAGCAAGCCCATAGGGCTGCACCATAGATTACTACACCAGTTCCAAAGACAAACTGGCACAAGATCAGTCCGCGAAACGCGGTACTGTATCGGACGATTATTCCGTGGCGACTCGAATCATTTGCGAAGAGCCTGCTGTGCGGAGGGAAGCTCTTCTCAAGCTCCTGAAGACCCGGGATGGTGAGACGCAGAAGGTGTTGGCTTCTCAAATCCACCAGCCAGAACACCAATGCCAAAATAATGATGAATGCGCCTAGCAACACTAGAAGTACAGGATTGAACTGCCTGTCGATGGCAGTGAAAACACCGCCATCTGCGAAGATCGAGAGAAGCACAAAGAAGTTGAAGCCCTTTAGTCTCTGCTCCGCATTAAATTTGAAATGGTCCCAAAGGTATTGCCACTCATCCATGTGATGTCCTTATTTGCTAACAGCGTGCTATACGAACCCGTGCGCATATCAGGCGTTCGCATACCCCCAGCCAACATCGATCAATGCCCGGAATGGTCCATCCCGTGCTCTTCCATCTTCATGTCGCCGTCCAGCGGCTCAACATGCAGCATCACGTCCATCGTGTCTGCTCCGTCAAAGCTCACCGTCAGCGGCACGCGCTCCCCTTCTTTCAACGGCCCATCCAGTTTTTCCAGCATCATGTGGTAGCTGTGGGGTTTGAGCTCCACGGTTTCACCGGCGGGGATGGTCAGGCCACCTTTCAGAGGGCGCATGCTCATGGTGCCGTCGGTCATGGTGCTTTCGTGAATGGAGACGCTCTTCGCCCTGGGCGTGGTAGCGCTGGTCAGGGTGATGTCGCTGTCGCTGTGGTTGGTGATCACCATGTAGCCAACGCCCATGGGTACACCGGGAGGCGTCGGGCGGCTCCAGGGGTGATTGATGGTTATGGAGTCTGAGGAATGATCGTGGGCGGCGGCCGGGGTGACAATCAGGGTGCTGCAGGCGATCAGGGCGCTGGCGGCCAGTTTTTTGAGTGGGTTCATGTTCCTTGTTACCTCATCAATGGTTGTTTCAATGGAAGTCGTCGTCAGGGCCGTGGCGTTCCGGTTTCAGGAAACGTGTGCCGCCAGAGCGCGAATTCAGTTGCTGGATATTGGTTGGCGCACCGGTTCCATCCAGCTCTACCAGGCCGATACCGGCGTTGTTCCATAACCGTTCGCCAGCATCACGCCCTTCGGGCAGCCTGGGGCTCACTCGCATGCGCCGGCGCTTGGTAAACCAGTTCAGCGGGGACCAGGGCGCGTACAACCAGCGATTGATCCTATCCAGCCACTCCATAAGGGTGTGGGGGAATTCGTTCTTGAGGCCGCTGCTGGTAATTTGCCAGATTCTGGGCCGTTCCGGCCTGTGCCGCAGTCGAACATCGTAGACGAATGAGTAATGTACGTCACCCGAGAGAATCACGAAGGTTTCCGGTGTGCGGGAGTGGCCGAAGATATTGAGCAGAACATTGGCAGCACCCCGGTGGGCCATCCAGTTTTCAGCGTCCACCACCAGGGGTTTGCCGAAGAAGGTGAACACACTCTGGATGGCTTCAATCAGTTTTACACCAAACATGGGCGCAGGCGACACCACAATGACAGCGTCTTCGCCCATCACATCCTGCTGGAATTCGGTCAGCGCTTCCCAGTCCAGCAGGCCGGAAGGCCGCGCCCGATTAAGCTCGCTTCGCCACCGGCGGGTGCGGGTATCCAGCACCACCACTTTAGGTGACGTCTGCAGGGAGTAGTGCCATTGCTGAAACTGCAGCAGATCATCAATCAGTTGGTCCTGCCCGGCGTGATTAAACACGCCACCCTGCTCTGCGGAGGCGGCCAGTTCCTTGATGGCCGGCATGATGTCATCGAAGACGTCAGGGTTGTTGCCCCAGCCCTGGCACAACAGGTAGGCCACCAGGGCATTGCCAACGATGCGCCGGGAAAACGGGTGTTCATAGGTGGTGGTTTCCCAAAGGGCAGACAGGTTCCAGTCGTCGGTCACGTCGTGATCGTCAAAGATCATGTAGGTAGGCAAGTGTGCCAGCGCCCGGGAAGCTTGTGGCAGGCCAGCGACGAAGTCATCGATGGCGGCCTGCTGGTCCTGAAAAACGGCGGCATCCTTGGAAGCCAGCGCAGGCTGGTCCCGTTCGACCAGTTCCCAGCACACAGGCGACCACACCAAGAGGTACATGGCCATCACTTCGCTGAAGGAAATCAGGTGGTTGTGGGCACTGGCAGTGGTGAACACCGGTTTTCGCACACCGCCGAAGAATCGCTCGATCAACGCTTCATTGCTACGCACATCCGGGAGCAGCTTTTCCCTGTGAAAGTAGGTGTCTGCGTTTTCCCGCAGGGTTTTGCTGTCGCTGACCGAACCGCCGGAGAGCGTTTCCTCATACAAACCCAGACGATCGATCAGGTGGTGTATGGCCCGCAGCATGGGGCCAGCCACGTCGTCCGCGTATATCTGGTCGCCGGTCATCAACAACAATGCTGGCCGGTCGGCGATATCGCCTTCGGCTTCCAGTAACGATTGATCCACTCTCACCATACCGTCGGAAGCGGCGGAATGGGGCCGCCGGCAGGAACCATGGGCGATCCGGTCCAATCGCTCCCGGATCACGAAGTCAGGCCGCTCGGCGCCCGGCAGGCACAGGTGTGGCGCCCATTCCCGTATCCATCGCTCGTCGCTCCCGACCGAATCCACGGTGTCGTCCGAAACGCCCAGGTCGTAACCGATGCGCGTGTTGGCTGGCAACGGGTCGTTCAATCCAACGTCGATCAGATAGAGGTAGGCGGAGGCGCCGAATCGCACCCTGGTGACGTCCTTCTCTGTCAGTACCCGGTCCATCCATGGCTCATCCGCATCTTGCAGATACAGGCGCAATCTCAGGGCGAGCGCACAGGAGCCGACCAGCCAGAGCGTAAGCCGGTTGAGAGAGGTATGCCGGAGAACAGGCCCGGCCAACACCGGCGACAGGGGTTTTGAAGATCGCTCATTCATTTAATCCTCCTGACACACTTTGCTGTTTTAGTGGTGTCTACCTGACCTATTTCGGGCCCTTGCGTGCTGCGGAAGGCGCGCCTCAACCAACGTCTGGTGACAACAATGCGAGTCGGTGACAATTTTTCCAAGAACCTGCACAAACTGGGTTACTACTCCGGAAACGCGGTGCGCTCCCTGGTTCCTCGAGCCTACTGGCAATGGCAGTGCGACCTGCTGATGTCGGAATACGAGGCGATGACGGGCGAACGCAGAGCGGCGATTGACGCAAGGGTTGCGTACTACAATCGCCTTTCAAACCCGTTCACGCTACCAGCAACCGCCGAACCCGCCGGCGACTTTACCTTCGCCGGCAAAAGCAGCGCCTACTGCTTCGATTTTCGCAATCTGATCCAGTGTTTCCCTCGGAACCGAAAAGTGGACTACCAGTTCGGTGATGTAACCGAAATCCCGAACGAACCCCGTTTCGTGAAAAGCCGCCCGGTACGTCGTGATGCCTCCAACCGTAACTCAGTATTGCTCAAACTCAACTCGGTTCGGCATTACCAGTTTGTAGAGGACCCGACACCTTTCCGCCAAAAGAAGCCCCTGGCGGTGTGGCGCGGCAAGTCCAACCGCCAGCACCGCATCGAATTTGCTACCCGCTTTAATGACCACCCCCTCTGCGATATTGGCTGCACCCAACATAAGGAACCCGCACCCCAGCCCTACCACAAGGACTTCATGAGCATTGAGGAACAGCTGCAGCACCAGTTTGTGGTGAGCGTGGAAGGCATTGATGTGGCGACGAACCTGAAGTGGATCATGGCCTCCAATTCCCTGTGCCTGATGCGCCGGCCCCGCTTTGAAACCTGGTTCATGGAAGGCTCACTGGTGCCCGGTTATCACTATGTGGAACTGGCCGATGACCACTCTGACCTGCCGGAAAAAGTACGCTATTACCAGAATCACCCTGAACAGGCAGAGGCCATCATTGCCAACGCCAACCGGTATGTAGAGAAGTTTTTCGATCAGCAGATGGAACAGACCATTGCACTGCTGGTGATCCAGAAATACCTTCACCTGAGCGGGCAGGAGGTGTACGACCTCCCACGCCTGAAGGCCGGTTGACCGATAGATAGGGAACATCGAGCCCTGGATTTGAGCGCCTAACTCCCCGGCGACACACGCGCCAGTATCGTCGGGTTTTCTGACAACGGCAGTGCCATAACCACTCCCTCGTTCGACGATGGGTATATGCCGGTCAGTGCCGTAATATTTACCTGATGGGATACCAGCACCACTGGCAGGCCTGGCTCCATTTCATTCACAATGGCGATGGTCTGCTGGGTATGCATGTCTGAGTTGCTACGGTTCTGGAAAAACGAGTTCAGCGACATCATCTCCTTCACCGGCCCCACATCCATTCCCCGCGCGGTATCGAGGCAGCGGCACCACTGACTGCTGAAGACCCTGGCCTCCTCAACGCCATGCTCCGCCAAATAGACCTTCCAAGCCCGCGCCTGCTCGCGCCCTTCGGCATTCAGGTTTCGCTGCGTGCTGCAATCGTCGACATCAAAGTTCGCGGGGTCGCCTGTTCCCGGTGCCAGGGCGTGTCGCAACATCAAAACCGCCCGGCCTTCCCGGAGAGCCTCCCAGGCCTCTGATTCATCGGCGTACGCAGTTCCTGCAAAAAGGGAAATCAGCCCCAGCGAAAACACAAGAAGTGCAGTAAGAACACTGTGAGTTTTCATAAGTTTGTCGATCCTCCACCCGCAAAGCATGCAACCACGTAATTAATACGCACCCCAAACCTACCAGGCTCACATCATCAAAAGGTAAACTTCACCAAGCACCGAACCAACAAAGGAACCAAACATGCCAATCTGGGTCGACGCCGACGCCTGCCCCGTGCCCATTCGGGAAATCCTCTGCCGCGCCGCCACCCGCTGGCAGGTCGATACCACCTTCATCGCCAACCACGCCATTAACCTGCCCCCGAGCCCTTACATCAAACGCCGGCAGGTACCCCAGGGTTTCGACGTGGCCGACAACGACATCATTGACCAGATGGAGACAGGCGATCTGGTGATCACCCAGGACATCCCCCTGGCTGCCGAAGCCATCGAAAAAGGCGCGGACGTGTTCAACCCGCGCGGCCAGGCTTTCACCAAAGAGAATATTCGTCAGCGCCTGGCCATGCGCAACTTCATGGAAGAAATGCGCAATGCTGGCCAGGTCACCGGTGGCCCGGCGCCCTTCAGCCAGACCGACCGCAAGGAATTCGCCGACAAGCTTGACCGCTGGCTGCAACAGAACGCCAGTAGGTGATAATGATTCCATTTTAAATTCTCGACAAATCCGCTACGCTTGCCGCTTTCTGGCGCAAGCGGAGCGAACCATGACAGAGTCTTCCCCCCACACCACCAGCAGCTTTGCCGCCCTGGGCCGACTGCTGAAATACGCTCGCGGCTATCGTCGCCAGATCATTACCGCCACCACTTGCTCCATCATCAACAAGTTGTTCGATATCGCACCGGAGATCCTGATTGGTATCGCCATCGACGTGGTGGTAAACAAGGAAGAAAGCTTTGTGGCGGGCCTGGGCTTTGAGACCGCTCAGGAGCAGATCACCATCCTGGCTGTGCTGACCTTCTTTATCTGGGCCGGCGAATCGATATTCGAGTACCTGTTCCAGATCCTCTGGCGCAACCTGGCTCAACGCCTGCAGTCCGACCTGCGGCAAGACGCCTACGAGCATGCCCAGAAGCTGGACATGAGCTTCTTTGAAGCCCGCAGCTCAGGGCAACTGGTCGCCACCATGAACGACGACGTCAACCAGTTGGAGCGTTTCCTGGATGGCGGCGCCAACGCCATGATTCAGGTGGTGGTGACGGTCGTTGCCGTAGGCGCTGTGTTTTTCGTATTGTCACCGCTCATTGCCCTGCTGGCGTTTACTCCCATTCCGCTGATTATCTGGGGCGCGTTCTACTTCCAGCGCAAGGCTGGCCCGCTGTACGCCGACGTGCGCGAGAAGGTCGGTGACCTGTCGAGCCGGTTGGCCAACAACCTGGGCGGCATTGCCACCATCAAGAGTTTCACAGCCGAAAACCGGGAAGCGGAGCGGCTGAAAGCCAGCAGTGAAGCCTATGTGGACGCAAACCGCCGGGCCATTCGCATCAGCTCCGCGTTTATTCCGGTGATCCGCATGGCGATCCTGGCGGGTTTCCTGGCCACCTTTACCGTGGGCGGCATGATGGCCCTGGAAGGCTCTCTGAACGTCGGTGCTTACGGCGTGCTGGTGTTCCTGACCCAACGTTTGCTGTGGCCTCTGACCGGCCTTGCGGAAGTAATCGACCTGTTTGAACGGGCCATGGCCAGCACCCGCCGCATCCTGGACCTGCTGGCTGAGCCGGTTCACGTTCGGGATGAATCCGGCAAAACGCTGGAACAGCCGGTGAAGGGCGAAGTCACCTTCGAGGGCGTGAGCTTCCACTACCCGTCCAGCGGTGCCGGTATCGACGACATTTCGGTAGCGGTACCAGCCGGCAATACCCTGGCGCTGGTCGGGGCGACCGGTTCCGGTAAGTCCACACTGATCAAGCTGTTGTTGCGTTTCTACGACCCCACGGGCGGCCAGATCCGCATCGACGGCCAGCCCATCCAGTCCGTCAGCCTGAAGTCCCTGCGGGAGGCCATCGGCCTGGTCAGCCAGGACGTATACCTGTTTGAGGGCAGCATTCGTGACAATCTCGCCTACGGCTCCCCCGGCGCGAGTGACGAACAGATTATCGAAGCGGCCAGGACGGCGGAGGCCTGGTCATTCATCGAGGCACTGCCCGAAGGGCTTGCCACCGCCGTGGGTGAACGAGGAGTTCGGCTTTCCGGTGGCCAGCGCCAGCGCCTTTCACTGGCCCGCGCACTGCTGAAAGACCCGCCCATTCTGGTGCTCGACGAAGCCACGAGTGCCGTGGACAACGAAACCGAGGCGGCCATCCAGCGCTCCCTGAAGCGGATTGGGCACAATCGCACCGTGATCATGATCGCGCATCGGCTGTCCACCATTGTGGATGCCGATACCATTGCCGTGGTAGCCGGCGGGCGCATTCTGGAATCCGGCCGCCATGAGGAACTGCTGGAGAACAACGGCCCCTATTCCGCACAATGGCGCGTACAGACCGGTCAGGCCTGACAGCACGCCATACATTGCCAGGCATACATTGATAGTAATTCGCATTTAGATTATTCTGCAGGCCCTCAGATCCATGGGAGCCTGCATGTCTGCGTTCTTTGAAGTATCCAGCCTGGGCGTGCACATTGGTGACGCTGCCATCCTTGACAACATCAACATCGAGTTTCGTGAAGGCGAGGTCACTGCCCTGCTCGGTCACAATGGCTCCGGCAAGTCCACGTTATTGAAAGTGCTGGCCCGCCAGATGTCGCCTTCTTCGGGCAATGCAAGCCTTCTTGGCAGCTCATTCCGGACCACCGGCGCGCGGGAATTCGCCCGTACGGTCGGTTACCTCCCCCAGCATCCACCGGGCACAGACGGCCTCACCGTACGGGAACTGGTTGCCCTGGGGCGTTATCCCTGGCGCGGGCCTTTAGGCCGCTATACCGGCGAAGACCACCAGTTCATCGACCAGGCCATACACGATACCGGGCTCGACCACTTCCAGCACCGCTCTGTGGACACGCTCTCCGGCGGCGAACGCCAGCGCGCCTGGATTGCCATGCTGCTGGCGCAACAAACTCGCTGCCTGCTGCTGGACGAGCCGATTTCCGCCCTGGACGTCAAACACCAGGTGGAAACCCTGCGCCTGGTGCACCGCCTGGCCGAAGAACGGGAACTGACGGTGATTGTGGTACTGCACGATGTCGACCTGGCCGCCCGCTTCTGCGACCGCTTGGTGGCCCTCAAAGGCGGCCGGTTGATTGCAGATGGCAGCCCACGCGACATCATGGACTCGGGAATCCTGGAATCCATTTACGGCGTACCAATGGGGGTGATGGAGCGGGCGCCGGGCCAGTGGGTCTCGTATGTGCACTGAGCGTGTGGCTAAAACCCTGATTGCCATGGTGTTCATTGGTGCTCTGTCGCTGCCCGCCAGCGCCGGCACCTGGCAGCATGAAGGCGGCACCCTCACCCTGGACGAGCAACCTGAGCGGATTGTTGCCCTCAACTGGGCCGCCACAGAAGCCTTGCTGTTGCTGGGCGTGACGCCCGTGGGCGTCGCTGACCGCGATGGCTATGACGTGTGGGTGAATGAGCCGCAGCTTCCAGAGGAGGTTGCCAACATCGGCACCCGCGTCGCCCCCAGCCTCGAGGCTATCGCAGAACTCAAACCGGATCTGATTGTTACCAGTGCCGAAATGGCGCCCGCCGCAAAACTGCTGGAGCGTATCGCCCCCACTTACGTTATCAGTGTGTACAAAGAGGGCAGTCAACCCTTCGAGAAAGCCAGTGACATGCTGACCACCCTCGGCGAGATGCTGGGCCGCGAGGCTCGCGCCGAATCGATTCTGGCGGATATTGACACCACTCTGGAAACGCAACGCCGCCGGCTGGAAGCGGCGGGACTGACAGACCGGCCGGTTGCACTGGTTAATTTCATGGACGCCCGCCACGTGCGTATTTATGCCCCCAACGGCCTTTACCAGAGTGCCCTGAATGCCCTCGGGCTGGAAAACGCCTGGCCCCGGCAAGGCAACTTCTGGGGCTTCTCGGTGGTGGGCCTGGAATCCATAGCCCCTTATGAAGACAGCCGTATTGTGGTGATTGCGCCCACCGCCCCCGGGCTTGCAGACACCCTGGCCGCCAGCCCGTTCTGGACGTACCTGCCAGCGGTCAACCGCCATCAGGTTTACGAGATCGACGCCATCTGGCCGTTTGGCGGGGTTTTTCCGGTGAAACGGCTGGCCACCATGCTGACAGACAGCCTGCTGGCCGGGGGCTCTGACAATGTACGCTAGCACCTCCGGCATGCCTGCTTCCCGGCCTGATATGCCCGCCAGGCTGCCCATCGCCGCCACACTCCTCTGGCTGGGCGCGTTACTTGCCAGCGCCGCTCCCTGGCTCAACCAGTTGGATGCCGGTGCTGTTGTGTCAGCATTCTGGGCCTTCAATCCGGACGACTATTCATCGGTTCTGGCTCACTTCAGCTGGGCGCCACGTGTATCCATCGCCATTCTGATTGGCTGCGGCCTGGGTCTGGCCGGGGCGGTTACCCAACAGGTGCTGGGCAACCCACTGGCTTCGCCTACCACCCTCGGTGTGGAAGCGGGTGGCCAATTCGGGGTGACCGTTGCCACGCTGTTCGCGCCCGGGTTACTGGCCTTCAGCCCGGATCTGGTGGCCATTGCAGGTGGCCTCATCGCCATCGGCATGGTCATCGCCCTGACGTGGCGGCTTGGTTTTTCACCCGTGACGGTGATCCTTGCCGGCCTTGTCATCACCTTCTTCCTGGGCGCCCTCAACATGGCATTTCTGCTGCTCAAGGGTGAGTGGCTGGGCAATCTTTTCATCTGGGGCGCCGGCTCCCTGGTACAGAACAATTGGGGGCCGTTCATGGAGCTGTGGCCCCGCGTGCTGGTCATCTCGGTGCTGATATTGCTGCTGATGCGCCCGTTGCAGGTGCTGCAACTGGGGCAGTCGTCCGCCAGTTCACTGGGTGCCAGGGTCGGGCTTATTCGGGCACTGGCTCTGTTCCTGGTGGTACTGATGACGGCAACGGTTGTCAGCCGGGTGGGCGTCGTGGCCTTTGTGGGGCTGGCAGCGCCGGTACTGGCACGCCTGCTGGGCGCGCGTACATTAGCCAGTCGCATCCTGTGGAGCACGCTCATGGGCGGCGGGCTATTGCTGCTGGCGGATACTCTGGCGCATTGGGCATCTACCTGGGGTGATGGCTCCCTGGTGCCGACGGGAACCACCACGGCCCTCATTGGCGGCCCCATCATCCTGCTGGCGTTACAGGGTTTCAGAAACACCCATCACATGCCCGGGCAGGAATCCAACCTTGCGGGCTTCCAGCCCAGGCGGCGCGCGCCGTTGCTGGTCAGTGGTATCGTGACCGGGCTGATCGCACTGACCGTTGTCGTTTCCATGGGTTGGTCCCCGGGCCTGGATGGCTGGAACTGGACACCTGTCACCCAATGGGACAATGCCTGGGTGTGGCGCGGCCCGCGCCTGTTGGCCGCCATGCTGGCAGGGGTCGCATTGGGTCTCGCCGGCACGCTGATTCAGCGGATGACGGGTAATCCAATGGGGAGCCCGGAGATGTTGGGTATCAGCGGCGGCGCCGCGCTGGCCATGGTTCTTATCGTGCTCACCGGCGCGGATGTAGGCCGGGCCGGGCAGCTTGGCGCTGCGACGCTCGGCGCGGCCGGCGCACTCGGGTTATTGATTCTCCTGGCCCGAAAACATCGATTCGCCGGTAACCAACTGCTGCTGGGCGGCCTGGCCCTGTATGTATTCATGGATGCGGGGCTGAGATTGGTCATGGCCTCCGGCGGCACCGTCGCGTCACAACTGCTGAACTGGATGTACGGTTCCACCTGGCTGGTTTCCGAAACCGAAGCGTTTGGGCTGCTGGGATTCATCCTTCTTATCTGCGGCGTTTTGGCGCTGATCGTAAGGCCCCTGACGCTCTTGCCTCTGGGAGATACTTCGGCATCGTCCCTCGGGCTTCCGGTCACTAAAGCCCGCCTGCTACTGCTGCTGCTTGCCGCGGTAATGACTGCATCGGCTACGGTGGTGATTGGCCCTCTGAGTTTCGTAGGGCTCATTGCACCGCACCTGGCACGGGTACTGGGGCAGCAAACCGTTGGCAGGCAATTGATCGTGGCCGGGTTGGTGGGTGGCCTTCTGTTGGCCCTGGCGGACTACCTGTCGCGCATTGTGGTCTTCCCCAACCAGTTACCGGCGGGCTTGCTGGCTGCGCTGGTTGGTGGCGTCTACTTCTTGTGGGGGCTAAGCCGGCACGGTAAAGCGTGACCGACGGGACGTGTCACCAGAGCACCAGGAGGCTGGCTATGATCAGAACAAACACACCGGCGCCGGCGGCCAGTTTCAGCCCTTCAATCGCTTCCTCTTCCGGGGTCATTGTACGTCTCCTTGTGTCCATGGGTATGGATGGTTCCCGTTGATATTGAAGTAACAGTACATGATACTCGCCCAAATGTTAATAGTTCTCATTAACGTTTTTGGTGACGTCAGGGTCGTAATGCCTAGTCGTAATGTTATCACCTGATACTGCCGGCCATTCCGTTCGTATCAAATGCTAGACTTTATCGATGCAGGAATAACCTGGCGGAGGGAGATCAATCTATGAACCGACTCGGCAACATCGCGACTCTACTGGCGTTGGCTGGGCTGGCAGCGGCCGGGCCAGCCTTCGGGCAAACGTTCAGCTCAGACAAAGCCGAATTTCGTCTGGATATGGTCGCGGAAGGCCTGGAACATCCCTGGAGCCTCGCCTTTCTCCCCGATGGTTCACAGTTGGTGACCGAGCGCGAAGGCCGGCTACGCCGAATCGAGAATGGTGAATTGCAGGACAAGCCAATTGCCGGTGTTCCCGAGCTGGTGGTCTCCGGCCAGGGTGGCCTGCTGGATGTAATCCTGCATCCGGACTTCGAAAACAATCGCACTCTGTTCCTGAGTTACGCCCATAAGATCAGCCGCGACGGGCTGACGACCAGAGTGGCTCGTGCAACGTTGGACGGCGACCGGCTGTCAGAGGTTGAAGTGATTTTCGAGGCCCTCCCCCGAGGCAACACCAGCCGTCATTTCGCGGGCCGCATGGAATTTGATCGCGATGGCAATCTGTACGTCGCGGTGGGCGACCGGGGTGAAATGGATCGTGCCCAGGCCACCGATGACGATGCCGGCGGCGTTCACCGCCTGACCGTTGACGGCGCCCCCGCGCCGGGCAATCCGTTTGTCGACGACCCGTCAGTGAATGACACCTTCTTCACCTACGGCAACCGCAACATTCAGGGCATGACCGTTCACCCGCAAACAGGCGACATCTGGAGCCATGAGCACGGCCCCAGGGGTGGCGACGAGATCAACATCATCCGTGCGGGTAACAACTACGGCTGGCCAGACGTCACCTATGGCATCGACTACTCCGGGGTCCCCATTACCAGCAAAACCACCATGAAGGGCGTGACCGACCCGCTGCACTATTGGGACCCGTCCATTGCCCCCTCGGGCATGGCATTCTATACCGGTGACGAATTCCCGGAGTGGCGGGGAGATCTGTTTGTGGGCGCCCTGAAAATGCAGAAGCTGGTGCGCCTGAGCATTGAGAACGGCACGGTCAGGGAAGAAGAAGATCTTCTCGAAGACCTGGGTGAACGCATCCGTGATGTGCGAATGGGGCCCGACGGTGCATTGTGGCTGTTGACGGACGCGGACAACGGCAAGGTCTACCGGATAGTTCCAGCAGAATAGTTCGACGAAGAAAGCAACGACGCGTCAGTGAGGATCGTTGGTTCTCTCGGTTTTCTCAAACTGCGGGGTATCGTCGGTGATGGTGAACCAGTCCGACTTGGAGCCCACATAAACGTGTGATGCCGGCCCCTTTTCCAGGGGCTCATTGATCACGCCCACCCGCAGGCGCAGTATACCGGGGATGGCATCCACGCGGCTGTATAACTGGCTACCGCACCTGGGGCAGAACCCACGGTACTTTCCCGGCCGGGATTCGTATTCACGGATCAGATCCTCACCCGCCGTAAAACGGGCATGGATTTTCTGGATCGGCGCACTGGCGGAAAATGCGCTGCCGTGAGCCCGGCGGCACTGGCTACAGTGGCACAGGGCAATCGGCCCCAACGGGCCGTCGTATTCAAGTTTTATATCGCCGCACAGGCATTGCCCTGTCAGCATAACGTGACCTCAACCATGGTTTCGCTTGCGGGTTCCGAAGGCCGGTATGATAACCACCCGCCACTTGAAGAACCAGCGGGCGGGCACCACATATAAGTCACAGCGTTCACGAAGGAGGACACTATGGCATTCAGCACACTTCCGAACATCGGTATGGGTACATTCCGCCTGAAGGGCAACGATGCACGAGACGCCGTGAAGAGTGCCCTTTCCCTTGGCTACCGGCATATCGATACCGCCCAGATGTACGGGAATGAGGCTGAAGTAGGCGATGGCATTACCTCAAGCGGTATTCCACGACGGGAGATTTTCCTGACGACAAAGGTGTGGCACGACCAGCTCCAGCACAGCGACCTGATCAACAGCCTGCACGACAGCCTGTCGCGACTGAAGACCGACCATGTCGACCTCACACTGATTCATTGGCCATCGCCGGGCGACGCCATCCCCATGGAGGAATACCTGGGTGCACTGCGCGACGCGCAACGCGAAGGGCTAACCACCCACATCGGGCTGTCCAACTTCACCTGCGCGCAAATGGACAAGGCCAAGGAAATACTGGGTGACACGGCGATTTTCACCAACCAGGTGGAAGTGCATCCGTTTCTCGCCAACCGCAAGGTGGTGGAGCATGCCCAGAAGCTGGGCATTACCGTAACCGGTTACATGCCGCTGGCGGTGGGCAAGGTAATGGACGATGAAACCCTGGCTCGCATTGGCCGCGAACACAATGCGTCTGCTGCGCAGATTGCCATTGCCTGGGTGGCCTCCCGAGGCGTGGTACCGATTCCGTCGTCAACCCGGCCCAAGCACCAGAAGTCCAACCTCGACGCGCTGAACATCACGCTCAGCGAGGATGAAATTGCGGAAATTGACGGCCTGGACCGTGGTGATCGGATCGCTAATCCGGATTTCGCGCCTGCCTGGGACTGACGAAGCAGGCCATCGCCGCCAACACCAGCGTGGTACCCGGAATGACCGCCAGCACCCAGGTGCCTAATGTCCAAAGGGTCGCCATGCTGAACAGTGACCATATCAGTGGTAATAGTAGAAACAGCCACCGCACCCGGCGGGGAAACAGCAGCATGCAGGGCACCGCGCCCAACGCCGTGACATCCGGTGTAACGGCGAACAGCGCTGCTGCCTGACCATTGCCGGTTTGAGCGACTGCGAGGAGAGGCGACAGCCCCATCAATGCGATCCAGCCGATGCCCATCAGCCAGCGAGACCATATCGGCCGGTTCGTTGCCGCATTCCAGGGCCAGAACAGCCCCGCCACCGTCAGTAAGGCACCCTGCAGGACAAAGGCCCAGCCGAACCAGATTGCCGGCAGATTGATCGGCCCGTAGTAATGCATCAGGAAGCCGGCCCCGCTCCATAGCCACGCCGCGGCCACCAGCAGCAGTGCACTGCGCCTCGCCATCGCGTCCCCACGTACCAGTAAGGCGCCAATCGCGATCACCATCACCACCGCAACTCCCTGCCATGGCCAGATGTCCTGGTTGATGCGCACAAAGAGCCGAAGAAACACCTCCGGCCCGAACATCAGGAAATCCGCCAGGGAATAGCTGAGCCAGGTGGTCCCCATCACAGCCCTGCGACATAGGCCGCCATTCGGCGCCGTTGTTTCTCATCCGGCAAAGCACCGTATAGGGCGCCCATGTTCTCCTTCATATGCTCAACGCTGGTGGTGGCCGGAATGGCACAGGTAACCGCCGGGTGGGAAAGGATGTACTTCAGGAAAAACTCCGCCCAGTTGCGGCAGCCCACCTCATCGGCCCAGGGCGGCAGTGCTTCGGACTGGAAGCGCCGGAACAGTCGCCCGCCCTGGAAGGGCCGGTTCGCAATCACGGCGATCCCGCGTTCCCTCGCCAAAGGCAGCAGTCGGTCTTCCGCCTCCCTGTCCAGCACGTTGTAGGTCAGCTGCACAAAGTCCAGCGGTTCCGTCTCCATGATGCGTGCAAAGTCTCCGTGCCTGCGGCCATGGGAGGTGGTAATGCCGATATAGCGCACGTCACCATCGGCCTTCATTTGCTGTAAGGTTGCCAGGTGTTGCTGCCAGGCCACCAGGTTGTGTACCTGCTGCAGGTCAAAACGCTCTATACCCCACTTCCTGCGGGATTCCCGGTCCTGTTGCCGGGTTGCATCGCCGTCTCCGGTCCAGATCTTGGTGGCGGAAAACAGTTTTTCACGGGCATTGAGGGTGTCCAGCGCCTCACCCATCACCTCTGCCGCCGAGCCGTACATGGGTGAGCAGTCCACCAGGGTGCCACCGAGATCGAAAAAGGTTTTCAGTACCTCGGTACGCTGATCAATCAGGTACTGGTCACCGCCGACATTGAAGGTACGCCAGGTGCCCATGCCAACGGCAGGCAACCGTTCGCCGGAGGAAGGAATGGGATTCATCATCACATCCCCCTTCGGAGCAGCCATCAGCGCAGGCATTCGACATGAAAGACCTGCCGCGGCCATGGCAGCCAGAAATCGCCGTCGAGTCAGTTCGTGCGCCATACTCACTCCATTTTCTGTTTCCATCATACTAATCAAGAGGTTGTACAAATGCTAACCAGTTGATTAGCATGGGCGCTTACATCCGTTAACAAAAACGCAATATAAACAACGCCCCTACTGGCATTTTTTAACGTCATGTAGAGCCTTTCCACATAGTACACGCTTAGAATATGGGCTATTGTTAATGCACCTGGAATCAATGAGCGCCACACCATGTTGCTGAAGGCACGACGCCACCCGAACACGTCCCGTTATGGAACTATCCGCCAGCATGGTCAGGTGGCCCGTGGCATGGTGGCCTCCACCATGGCTGCAGTCCTGGCAGTCGGGTCTGCCGGTGCCTTTGCTTCGGAGTCAGCCGAGGCTGGTGGCACCAATAAGACCTGGAGCAATCAGGTGCGGGATTACGCCACCGAATCCCTGAACGACGAACAGGCGCTGAGCCTCGCGGCCATCCCCATGAACGGGCCGGGCATCGAGCAGTACATCAATGCAGATGCCTTGATGAGCCCCGGCTCTATCATGAAGCTGGTCACCACCTATGCGGCGCTGGAAATCCTGGGGCCCACCTATCATTGGGACACCAGCTTCTACACCGATGGCGAGCTTGTGGGCGACACTCTCAACGGCAATTTCTACGTTGACATGGGGGGTGATCCCAAGCTGACCATTGAACGGCTCTGGAGCACCCTGAACGAGCTTCGCGGGATGGGTATCAGTGCCATCAACGGCAACCTGGTGCTGGACGGTGATGTGTTCCGCATCGCAGACGAGCAACCCGTTTTCGACGACAACGGTGACAACCCCCACGCTCCGTTTCTGGTAAAGCCGTCGCCATACCTGAGCAATCTCAACCTCGTTCACTTTCAGGTTCGCGCAGATGAACGCGGAACACAGGCCTGGAGCGCGCCTTCACTGAACGACGTGGTGATCGACAATCGGGTGATCGCTACTGCGGAAGCCCCCTGCCCCGCTCGCCGTCATTTTACCTGGGAGCCATTTTTCCACGAGGACCACCGGGTCACCGTTCGGGTGTCAGGCGAATTACCGCAGGGCTGCCGCACCACGGCCTATCTGTCGCTTCTGCCTCACGAACAGTACACCGCATCCATGATACGTTCACTGCTTTCAGACATGGGCATCGACATCAACGGCAAGAGCCTGCTGGCCAAAACGCCGGATGATGCCCGCCTGTTGCTGAGGACCACGTCTCCGGATCTGGTAACGATGGTTAGGGACATCAACAAGTGGAGCAGCAACGTGATGGCTCGCCAGTTGCTCCTTACCATTGGTGCCGAGAATCGCCTGGAAGATGAAGAAGACGATCGTGTGGCCGGTATTCGCGTCGTTAACGAGTGGCTACAGGAAAAAGGCGTCAATACCGCTGGCCTGGTGATCGAAAACGGTGCGGGTCTGACACGCGAGGGCCGTATTACAGCGCGCCAGGGTGCGCAGATTCTACAGCACGCCTGGAACAGCCCTTTCGCTTCGGACCTGATGGCCTCCATGCCGTTGATTGCGATGGATGGCACCATGGCCAGACGGCTGCGGAATTCCGGCCTGGACGGCAAAGGGCGCATCAAGACAGGTTACCTTGAGAACGTGCGCTCCATCGCAGGCTTCACCCGCGACGACACCGACACCACCTGGGCCATTGTCGGCATGGTCAACAACGACCCTGCCTGGAATGGTCAGGCCGTGCTGGACCGGATTATCTACTCCCTTCACTACCGTCCGCCCACCGGAACCACCCTCTCCAGGGCCCAATCCAGCGGCACAAAAATACGCTGAACCAAACCAATAAGCGGTAGCTGCCGGGTTTCGGTGGTTACCGTTCTGTCATTTACCGGCCCAAAGCCCACCCCCCGCACCCGCAACCTTTTGTGGCGCATTCGGCAACAGATCCGTTGTAGCGACGCCTCTCCCTACCAAGTTTATTTCCATACCTTCATGCCGTAATCAGATCCCGCTGCTAATCTTATGCGTAGCAGTAGCACTAGGTGCTTAAATTGGCGGAGCCTTCAGGGGTGTCGCCAAAGACGAGTACCAACAAGAGTCTGGACGGGGCTATATCGCCCTGTTCCTCACTGGAAGGAGATTGTGCATGAGCAAGCATACTTCGATGTTAGGTGCTGCAGGTGTAATCAGCATCGCTGTCATTGCCGGAGGCTGCGCCAGTTCGGTTGAGCGGCCGGATGGTGAACTCCGGTCCGCCGAGTCTGCCATTCAGCAGGCGGTGTCGTCCGATGCCAGGGATTTTGAACCCGTACTCTTGAATCAGGCTCAGAACCGGGTTGCGGATGCCGAGGAATTGATCAATCGCGAACAATACCTTGAAGCAAGCCGCTTACTCGAAAAGGCAGCCGTGGATGCGCAACTGGCCGGCGCTCGCTCGGAAACCGCGAAAGCAAGACAAGCGGTTGATGAGGTCAATCGCAATATTGAGTCTCTTCGCAAGCGAATCGACGAACGCCAGTAAAGGCCTCATCGGAAACGGGAGATGGTTATGAATAAGCGCAACATGACTTTGGGTATGGCAGTAAGCGTTTCTGTCCTCGTGGCAGGCTGCGCCAGCACGCCCCAGGATAACGCAAAGGTCGATGAAGCACGGGCCGCCTATGAGGAAATCCGCAACGACCCGAACGTAGCCCGCAGTGGTGATCGCCAGTTGAGGAACGCAAGGGAGCAATTGTCCCGTGCTGAAACTCTGCTCGCGGACGGTGCGGACGTTACCGAGATTGAACACGCGGCTTATCTTGCCAACCGGCATGCACAAATAGCCGGTGAGCAGGGAGAGCGCGCAGAGCTGCAGGAGCAGATTGATTCCGCGGAAGCGCGTCGCAAGGAGCTGGAACTGCAGATGCGCGCTGACGAAGCGGCACAGGCCAGGCGGGAAGCCAAAGAGCTTCGCCTGCAAATGGAAGCCATGCAGGCAGAGCAAACCGACCGGGGAATGGTGTTGACCCTCGGAGATGTGCTGTTCGATCTCAACAAGGCCGAACTGAAGTCTTCCGGTGAAGCCACTGTCAGGCGATTGGCCGAGTTCATGGCCGAGTATGAAAACCGGCGTGTGCGGGTGGAAGGCTACACCGATAGCACCGGTGAGGCCTCCTACAATCAGGGCCTGTCCGAGCGTCGTGCAGAAGCCGTTCGCGATACCCTTGTCGATATGGGCATCAGCAGAAGCCGCGTTGAGACAAAAGGGTTTGGTGAGCAGTTCCCCGTTGCCAGCAATGACACCTCTGGCGGAAGGCAGCAAAATCGCCGGGTAGAGATTGTCATCTCCGACGAAGAGGGCAATATCAAAGCGCGGGAGAATTGATCACCCCGCTGCCACTTACCCATAAAAAAGCCCCGGTTCAACCGGGGCAAGTTTTTTCAAAAGATGCAAAGAATCAACGCTTCCACCTGATTCTAAGGTGTTATACGTCACTCATCGTTTTTGGATCAGGTTACCCGCTTTTCCCGAGGACCGATCATGATTCGGATTATTTCCATTGCGCTGCTGGGCCTCGTACTCCTCGCCGGCTGCAGCTCCACCAAGATGGCATATCGCTATGCGGACTGGGGCATCGTATGGTGGGTGGACGACTACATACCCATGACCGCCGAACAGGAATCCCGGCTTGAGCAGGATATCCGTGGCCTCCGCCAATGGCATTGCGCCACTGAATTGCCACGCTATTCCAAGTGGCTTGCCCAGTTAAAAAGCGATGTTCGCTCTGGCAACCTGAGTCAATCCACCGTTACCCACCACCAGGAACAGCTGCTTTCCTTTTTCCCCCCACTCATGGAGCGCGCAAGGCCGGCAGCCACACGCCTGTTATCAAGCCTCAGCGATGAACAGGTTCAACAGTTGGCCAGCAATATGGAAGAGAGCCAAAAAGAGCTGGAAGACGAGTTCCTGGCGGACAACCCGGAACAAACCCGGGAAGCCCGGGCCGAGCGCACGATGGAACGGGTTGAACGCTGGCTGGGGTCCCTCAACGAGCGACAGCGTGACACGGTCAACGCCTGGTCGGAAGGCCGGGGCAAGCAGACTGAAATCTGGCTGGAGGGGCGTCGGAATTGGCAACAGGCGTTAATCGATGCCCTGGCAACGCGAGACAGCGACGATTTTTCAGATCGAGTCCACTATCTGATGAGCAACTACGAGGAAGTTCGGGGGGAACGATACCAGCGGATGATGTCGGAAAGCCGGGCAGCCATGGCCGGCCTGATGACCGATTTACTGCAGCAGGCCGACCAGCGCCACCTTGACCACTTGCTGGAACAGGCGGCAACCATGCAGGGCGATTTCGATACCCTCGCCTGCACCAGCGAGGGTACCGGAAGCCTTAACGGCTAACGTCAGGACGCCCGGCTCAGATCGTCAGGTAACCGCCGTCCACGTTAATGCAGGTGCCTGTGGTATAGCTGGAAGCACCCGACGCCAGGTAAAGGACCGTGCCGGCCATTTCGTCCGGGTCTGCCACCCGCTTCATGGGGATGTGGGCCATCGCCTGCTTCTTGATGGCTTCGTTGCTGGTCAGCGCACTGGCGAACTTGGTGTCGGTCAGCCCCGGCAGCAGGGCGTTAACCCGAACCTTCTGCTGCCCCAGTTCCATGGCGAAGGACTTTGTCATGGATATCACCGCTGCTTTGGTGACGGAATAGATACCCTGGAAATGGCCAGGGTTGACGCCATTGACCGAGGCCACGTTGATAATGGACCCACCGCCATTCTTCTTCATGATCTGTGCGCCGCGGGCACACATGAAGAAATAGCCGCGAATGTTCACGTCCACCGTCTTGTGGTAGGCGCCCAGATCCGTGTCTTCGATGGGACCGAAATAGGGGTTGGCTGCAGCGTTGTTCACCAGAACATCCAGCTTGCCGTGTTTCGATTCGATGTGCTGCCAGATGTCTTCAATCTGATCCATTTCGCCAATGTGGCAGGCATAGGCTTCGGCGCTGCCCCCGGCTTCGCGGATGCTACTGGCAACCGCCTCGCAACCGTCAATCTTGCGGCTGCTGACAATCACATGGGCGCCGTAGTTTGCCAGGGTGCGGGCGATGCTCTCGCCGATGCCACGGCTGGCGCCGGTGATCAGGGCCACTTTCCCACTCAGATCAAACAGGTCTTGCTTACTCATTCTTCACCTCAGTTCGTTATCGGAAGGTCACCAGGGAGGGATCTTCGGCTTCCAGGTGACTGTAATTGTTGAACACCGCCAGGCTGCGCCGGGCCCCGGAATGCAGAACCCGGGTAACACTGGTATTGGCAATCACGGAATTCATATCCAGGGCCTTGCGATCACTCAGTTCCAGCAGGTGCTGGGCGATCACGGCAATCGGGCCGCCGGATGTGGATACCAGGGTCTCGCCACCGTCGGCATACTCAATCAGTTGCTCCAGCGACGTAATCACCCGTTGACGGAACGCTTGCCAACTTTCGGTGTATTCGTGATCGTGTCCGCCACTGACCCAGCGCTGCATGGCTTCCTCGAACACCTGCTGGAACGCCCTTGCCGGCTTGGGGAAGGCGGCCAGATCACGCGCCATGCGTTCGCGGTCTTGCCACTCGGGGCGCAAACGCTCCACCACCTGGGTATGATCAAACTCGTTGAAGCCATCCACCGCCTGCATGTCTGGCAGTGCATCACCGTAACCACTGGCGATCGCCTCTACCGTTTCCCGGTGGCGCTCCATGTTGCCGCCGAAAACCGCGTTGGGCGTCACCTTGCCCGCAAGCCACCGGCCGAGGACACGCCCCTGCTCCCAACCACGAGGAGAAAGCTGGTCATAGTTTTCCTTGCCGAAACTGGCCTGCCCGTGGCGAATCAGATAGATCGTTGCCATTACAGGTCACTCGCCTCGATCAGTCGCTGACAGCGTTTTTCCAGGTAGTTCGCGGCATGGCCAAAGGCGGCGAATCGCTTGTCTTTGGTCTGGCCGTGGTAAAAACGGTAATAGATCTGCTGGACAATCACCGCCAGCCGGAACAGACCATAGATCTCGTAGAAATCGAAGTTGTCGATCTTGCGGCCGGATTTCTCCGCGTAGTAAGCGACCACTTCCTTGCGGGTCAGCATGCCCGGCTGGTGGGTCGGCTGACGCCGCAGCATCTGGAACGGGCCTTCGTCATCGGCCTCAATCCAGTAGGCCAGGCTGTTGCCGAGGTCCATCAGCGGGTCGCCGATGGTCGCCATTTCCCAATCAAGAACACCAATCACCTCGAACGGGTTGTCCTGATTGAGCACCACATTGTCAAAGCGGTAGTCGTTGTGAATGACCACCTGGGCAACGTCGTCCGGCATCTTGTCGTTCAGCCAGCCCATCACTGCTTCAAAGTCACCCACGTCATCCGTCTTCGCCTTGCGGAAACGGTCACTCCAGCCGCCAATCTGGCGCTGCACATAACCGGCGCCCTTACCCAACTTATCAAGGCCGGTGGCCTTGGCATCGACATTGTGCAGGTCCACCAGCTTGTCGATCACATTCAGGCACAGCTTGCGGGTATCCGCCTCACTGAGCTCAAAGTCCTTGGGGAAATCCTGGCGCAGGATGATGCCTTTCAGGCGCTCCATGATGTAAAAATCGCAGCCCAGAATGTCGTGGTCGTCGCAGATGGCGACAATGTTCGGAACATACGGGAATTCGGGCTTGAGAGCCCGCATCACCTTGGCTTCCCGCAGCATGTCATGGGCAGACTTGGCAATATGGCCAAACGGCGGGCGGCGCAACACGTAAGAACGATCGCCATAGTCCACCTGGTACGTCAGATTGGATGCGCCACCGGGATACTGTTTGATCGCAGGCGCGCCTTCCAGGTCCGGGATGGCCTGCTTCATGAAGCGGTCAACGGCCGCAATATCCAGCTCTTCACCTTCGCGGATATCAACAGCCTGGTCGATCTGGGTCATACGGCTCTCCCTTACTTCCTGATTCTGTGTTAAATAATGACTTAGGCCTTGCCGCCCATTTTCTTCATCCAGCGCTTGCTTTCCTGGTACATCAACCAGTCAAACGCCTTGGGCGCGTGGCGTTTGAGTATCCACATGCGGCGCTCTTTGGCATGGGGCAGCACCCAGAAATCGCCTTTCTCTACCGAGCGGACAATATCCTCGGCCACGTTTTCAGCAGTGATGGTGGAGCGTTTCATCAGTTTGTTGACGTTCTGCTGAATGCCCGGAATATCCGACCGCATGCTGCTGGTCAGATTGGTCTGGAAAAACGCCGGGCATACGCAGCTAACGTGTATACCGGAGTCTCGCAGCTCCTGGCTGAGGGTTTCCGAGAGCGCAATCACACCGGCCTTGGACACATTGTAGCTGTCCATCAACGGCGCGAGCATAAGCCCGGCCATGGAGGCGATGTTCACGAACGCGCCGGAGCCCTGCTTCTTGAACTGCGGGGTAAAGGCCTTGCAGCCACGAACGACACCCAACACGTTGATGTCCATGATCCATTCCCAATCGGCCATGGTGGTGTCTTCAATCGAGCCCGCGGAAGCGACACCAGCGTTGTTCACCACCACGTCTACCCCGCCCCATTTGCCGGTGAGGTCCTCGCAGATCTTCTCAAGGTCGGTCAGCCGGCGCACATCGCACTCAACAAAGTAACCTTCGCCACCCGCGTTGTTGATCTCCTGCTCTACGGCAATGCCCTGCTCGGGATTAATATCGCCAATACAGACCTTGGCGCCTTCTTTGGCATACCGCAATGCAATAGCCCGGCCCAGGCCGCTGGCCCCGCCGGTAATAAATACTCGCTGTGTCATCGTTGTCTTCCGCTGTTTTCTATCGTTTTTAGTTTCGGTGCAAGAGCCCGCGATGGCCCCACATGCCGACTCCCTGAGTTAGCAGGGGACGGAGGGGGCTGTTTCAGAAACTGTACGGAGCCATGGATGGCGGAGTCCAAGCGCCACATGGATGTTCCGAAGGAGCGTGTTTCTGAAACAGCCTCCCTCCGTCCCCAGGCACCCAAGCTTCAGTTCCGGTATTTAGCCAGCTCCAGACGAGCAACCATCGCACGGTGAACCTCATCCGGGCCATCAGCCAGGCGCAAAACCCGAGCATAGGCGAACAGCTGGGTCAGCGGGAAATCATCGTCGCTGACACCCGCACCACCGTGAATCTGAATCGTATCGTCCACAATCTGCTGAAGCATCTTCGGAATAACCGCCTTAATCATGGACACTTCCTGCAAGGCTCCAGAGATACCCTTGGTATCCAATGCCCAGGCGCATTTCAGCGTCAGCAAACGCGCCTGCTCAATCGCCATACGGGCATTGGCAATCACATCCGGATTACCGCCCAGTTTAGCGATCGGCCGACCAAACGCCTCACGACTGGTCGCCCTTTTGATCATCAGTTCCAGAGTACGCTCCGCCGCACCGATGGCACGCATACAGTGGTGAACACGCCCCGGCCCAAGACGGCCCTGGGCAATCTCGAAGCCACGGCCGGGGCCCGCAATAAATGCAGTCTTGGGCAAGCGCACGTTGTCGAAGGACACAACACCGTGACCGTATGGCTCATCGTAGGCGCCGAACACCGGCAGCATTCGCTCAATTTTGACCCCAGGGGTATCCAGCGGCACCAACACCATGGAATGACGGCGGTGCTTGTGGGCATCGGGATCGGTCAGGCCCATGAATATGGCAACCTTGCAATCCGGGTGGCCAACGCCAGTGCTCCACCATTTGCGACCGTTGAGAACAACCTCGTCGCCATCCACGGTGGCCGTGGCTTCCATGTTGGTGGCGTCTGAAGATGCCACAGCTGGCTCTGTCATGCAGAAAGCGGAGCGTACTTCACCGCTTTGCAGACGGGGCAGCCACTCGGCTTTCTGCTCTTCGGAGCCGTAGTGGATCAGCACTTCCATGTTGCCGGTGTCCGGCGCGTTGCAGTTGAAGATTTCCGGGGCAATGAAGCTGCGGCCAGTTTCTTCGGCAATCAGGGCATAGTCGGAGTTGAGAAGCCCACACCCGTATTTCTCATCCGGGAAGAACATGTTCCACAGGCCCTGTGCTTTGGCCTTTGCTTTCAGTTCCTTGATGATGGGCAACACCACCCAGCGGTTTTCCTGCGCCATCAGTTCCTTATGGTACTGCTCTTCAATCGGGAAGATTTCTTCCTCCATGAAAGTTTTGACGCGCTTGAGATAGTCCTGGCCCTTCTCGGAAATACTGAAATCCATTGCCATGTCCTCTTGGTTTGACCGATATCGGGCCAGTCTAGTTTTCTATCCACTATTACGCGACTGAATAATTCTTATCATTTATCATAAGGCTGGCTTATTCGCGAAGGGGAGATGCTTATGGCACTGAATCGACTGGACCTGAACCTGCTGCATGTATTCGACACCATCTACCGGGAGGGCAGTCTGACCCGCGCCGCCCGGGCCCTCCACCTCACCCAGCCGGCGGTCAGCCATTCCCTGTCACGTCTGCGGGAGCATTTTGATGACCCATTGTTCAGCCGTCAGGGCAACCAGATGGTGCCCACTCCCCTGGCCCGTCGTTTCCTGGAGTCCATGCGCCCGGGGCTGACCCAGATACAGAGTGCGGTCAACCAGTTCCACGCCTTCGACCCGGCCAATCAGCGCAAAACCTACTCGCTGGCCTTGCGGGATATCCTCGAGTCGACGTTCCTGCCCAAACTGATGGGCCGGCTGGAAAGCTACCCCGAACTGGAGATCATCAGCCAGCGGGTACCCCGGCGGGACATGGAAACCCAGCTGGCAGCGGGCAAACTGGATTTTGCGGTGGACGTGCTGTTGCCGGTCAGCAATCAGACGGGCCATGAACTATTGCGACACGACAGGTTGGTGGTGCTGGCGAGAAAGGGCCACCCGCTCACCGGCGGCGGCCTGACCTTGGACAAGTATCTCGAAGCCAAGCATGTACTGGTTTCGTCCCGGTCGGAGGGCCCCGGCATTGAGGACTTTGAGCTGTCGCGGTTCGGAGTGCAGCGAAACATTCGTCTGCGATGCCAGCACTACTACGCCGCCTGCCGGGTCGCTGAGGGAACCGACCTGTTGCTGACCATGCCGGAAAACTACGCGCGGATCATCGCGGAACGGGCTGACATCGATATTCTGACCACTCCGGTGGACCTACCCGGTATCGATGTGCATCTATACTGGCACAAGGCCTATGAAAGGGAGCCAGCGCTCATCTGGTTCCGGGAGCAGTTGGCCAGCGTCGTGTAAGTGCTTCTATCTATCAGTAGGCCCCCACCAGTTTCAGGAAACCAAGAAATCCGGCGGCGGTAATACCCAGTGACGCTACAACAATGCCGAAGCCCCACCAGATCGCGGCCCCATCAGACACCTCAGTGTCGTGCCCTCGCAAGGTGCGGTAGAACGCCCAGGGGCCAAGAATAAAGGCACCCAACACCGCAAACACCAGCCCCACACTGACGCCAGCAAATGTCCAGGTGGCCAGCACCGTGGCGCGATCAGATACCTGCTCCTTGACGCCATGGCGAAGCAGGAACTGTTTGCAGAAGAACCAGATCAGCGCGAACAGGATGATGACAAACAACAGTCCGCCAACGACGGTAATCAGGCGATAGAACAAGGCAAATCCTCAGTAAAATTAGTCAACCACAGCACTATAACCAGCAATCCATAACTGGTAAAACAAACGAGGGATTAAATGGTGTGGAATCCCCATGGCACATGACTACACTGAATCACACAACTGACTCTACGATCACAGCAACAGGAAGGAGTATCCGGAATGGCCCAGAAAACCCGAATTGCGGTGACCCCCGGTGATGGCATCGGTCCTGAAGTGGTTGCCGAGGCGGTACACTGCCTGGAGACCCTGCGCAAACGACACGATTTGCCGATGGAGTGGACACGCTTTCCCTGGCCATCCCATGCCTGGCACGAAGAGAATGGCGAATCCATGCCGGCTGATGCTCTGGACCAATTAAAATCCTATGATGCGATTCTGTTGGGTGCCCTGGGCGACCCCGGCCCGGTCGACGACCCTGACCGTTACCTGCTGCCAGACAGCATCTCCCTGGCCCCCCTGCTGGACATGCGCAAGGGATTTGATCAGTGGGTTTGCGAACGGCCCGCCAGACTGCTTCCCGGTGCCCGTCAGTATCTGGCGGATGAGCGCGCCAAAGACATCGACATGCTGGTGATTCGAGAAAACAGCGAGGGCGAGTACGTTAGCCAGGGCGGGCGGCTCCGTAAGGGCGCACCGGATGAAGTGGCTACCCAGATGGAAGTATTCACCCGCCGGGCGACCGACCGGATTATCCGCTATGGCTTCGAGCAGGCCCGCCTGCGAGCCGCCGCACGCGCCGAAGAAGGCCGCACCCGACACTTCCGTACTCTGGACGGTAAAACCTGCGAAAGCCAGGTGTGCATCGTGACCAAACGCAATGCCCTGCGCTATTGGGGCGACATGTACACCGAAGCCTTCGAGGAAATGGCGAAACAGTACCCCGACGTAGCAACGCACCACGAACTGGTGGATGCGGCCTGCATGAAGTTCGTTCAGGCGCCCTGGGCGTTCGATGTGGTGGTGGCCAGCAACCTGCAGGGTGACATCCTGACCGACCTGGCAGCCGTATTGTCCGGCGGCATGGGCGTGGCGCCCTCCTGCAACCTGAACCCCGACGAAAACGGCATGCCCTCGATGTTCGAACCAACCCATGGCAGCGCACCGGATATTGCCGGCCAGGGCCTGGCCGACCCCACAGCAATGCTGTTCACCACGGCACGCATGCTGGAGTGGCTGGGGCGGAAAGACCCGGCTGTGGCAGCGGCCGGGCGGGAATTGTTTGACGCAGTAGCCGCTGATCTGGCGGAGAACGCCGGCAAATCCAGGGGTACACAGGAAATCGGCGCCGCCGTGCGCGAACGCCTGGAATCACTTACTCGGCCATAACGAATTCCAGCCGCCCGGGCGCAACCCTCACGTCCATGGGCACCATACCGAACATTCGCTGGGTGAAGTCCGCTTCATCCAGCCGATACACCGGCATGGTTTCCAGCATCTGGGCAACCACCCGCATGACGTTATCCGTAACCGGTTTGAGATCCCCTTTGAAAAACGACGAATCGATACTGCTTTCCAACAGTTGCAGCCGCCGAATGTAGATCGCTTTCTCCTTACTGTCGTAAACAGGCGCTCCTTCCACTTTCAGGGCAATATCGACTGGTAGCTTTGCCATCAGCGCATTCAGGGCGACCTGTCCTCTCAGGTCAATGACCGCCACGTCACGGCCATCCGGGCCAAGGGTAATGTCCGCATTGCTCAGGCTCAGGCTAAGTGGCGACCCGCTCTGCAGCTGCCGGCGATCAAAGTCACTGACGGTATCCTGAAAGTGGCGCTCCAACGTCGCTTCGGAAATGGAATAGGGTGACAGGCTGGCACAGCCGCCTAGCACAAACATGGATAACAGAATAACGGCCGAAAACAGGCGGGTTGATGCGTTGACCATCGAAAGACTCTCCTTTGCAGTTCCTCCTATCCTGAGCCAAGGTGGCTGCCCGGGCAAGCCGGGCAGGTTAATCATCGTTCAGGAATGAATAGACACCGCCGAAGGTTGGCGGGCGGTTATTCGTTCTCGGCCCGGACGGTCACGGAGGGGGTCAGGTTCTCGTCGAGGACCACGTGGACCAGGATGGGCTGACAGCACACCTGGCAGTCCTCCACGTACTCCTGATCTTCCACCGAAGGGTCGACGCTGAGATCCAGCGTCTCCCAACAGTAGGGGCATTGCACAAGCACTGAGTCCAGAGCCGACATGACGGTCAGAACTGCTGCTTGGCCATCCAGGGGATGATCCGGTCGAAGGCTTCATCCAGTTTCTCGCACGTGGTCGAGAAACTGATCCGAACGGCGTTCGTGCACCCTTCCCCGAAGGCATCTCCCGGCACCAGGCAAACACCCGTTTCCTTGAGCATTCGCAATGCCAGGTCAGAACCGTCTACATGGGGCGGCAAATCCGGAAACGCAAAGAAGGCGCCACCGGGTTTGTACCCTGTCAGATACGGTGTCTGGTCGACCAATTCCACCACCTTGTCGCGGCGTTCACGGTAGATATCCACCATGTTCTTGACGCATTGCTGGTCTCCGGTGAGTGCCGCGACGCCCGCGAACTGGGACGGCGTGTTGGCGACAGAGGTGGTGAACATGTGAAAACGCCGCAGCGACTTGATCGCCGCCTGGCTTGCGATCACCCAACCTACCCGCAACCCGGCCATGCTATAGGTCTTCGAGAAACTGCTGATGCACATGATGTTGTCCAGGTCCATCGAGCAGTTCAGCACGCTGGCGAAGTCGTCATCGTCAAAGATGAGGTGGTCATAGACCTCGTCGGCGTATACCTGGATTCCCCGGTAGGCGCACTCTTCCAGAATGGTCTCGACGGTAGTGCGGGGGTATACGGCCCCGGTGGGGTTATTGGGGTTGTTCAGGATCAGTGCAAACGTGCGCGGCCCCATGGCCCGGATTACTTCGTCCGGATCCAACTGGTGGTCGTTATCCGCCCGGGTGGGCACAAACTTGACCTCACCACCGTTCATGCGAATCAGCGGTGCGTAAAGCAGGAACGACGGGTCAGTCACGATGAACTGCCGGCCTGGAGCAGACGTCGCCGAAATCGCCAGGTACATCGCCTCGGTCGCCCCGCTGGTGATCAGGATGTTGTCCCGGGTCAGCTTGCGATCGTAGCGTGCGCCGTAGTAATCCCGCAGGGCAACCAATAACTCGGGCAGGCCCGCGTCCATGGTGTACCCCGTCTGCCCGGCATTGAGCGCGTCAATATAAGCGTCAATGACATGCTTGGGGGTTGGCAAATCCGGCTGACCGATGGAAAGATGAATGACATCCTTCATGGTGGCCGCCATATTCACCATGCGACGAATGCCCGGCACCGGAACCGCCTGCATCGCCGGGTTCCAACTGGCCTTGTTCTTCCGGTATTTCACTTTACGCGGTTTGGTCTGGCCGGTTTCTCGATTGGCGGCTTCTGCCATAAACACCTCCTGGACGCGGGGCAAAATAGTAGCTACTCCTGCAGGTTAGTCAGTAAACAGGGGCCGTACAAGACATAAAACAGAAAGATTGGATTACCGGAACGAAACGCCGTAGTACCCGCTATAACAAGGGCTACGACCTTTATCTTATATGGGGTCAGGTTGACCAGTTCAGGCTCAGATACCAGACTGTAGACTCGACATCCGGACTGTCGATTCCCGCGGCCGGACGCGGACAAACTGCATTGGCGGAGGACAGATGACCCAACACAGCAAACCGGTTGTAACCGTTCTGACAGCACCCGGTGAAAACGAGCCTCCTGGCATGGATGCCCTGCGGGCACGAGCAGAGGTTCGCTTTGCCTCTGACGAGCCCACTCTGCGGGACACCTTGCCGGGCACCGACGTAATGATGGTGACGGACTTTCGTACCGAGGCCCTGGCCGCCGCCTGGCCGTCAGCGGACAAACTGCAGTGGATCCACGCCACCAGTGCCGGCGTGGATGCCTTGATGTTCCCGGACCTTATTGAAGGCGACGTTACCGTAACCAACGCCCGAGGTATCTTCGACCGCACCATTGCCGAGTACGTGCTGTGCACGATTCTGATGTTCGCCAAGGATTTCCCCCGCTCCCTGCGCCTGCAGGCTGAGCACAAATGGCAGCACCGGGACACCGAAAGAGCTGAAGGCAAACAGGTACTGATCGTTGGAGCCGGTTCCATCGGCGGGCAGATTGCCCGGCTATGCAAGGCCGCCGGCCTGAAACCCCACGGTATTGCCCGCAAACCCCGCCACGACGATCCGGATTTTGTCGCGGTTCACGGCAATGACGACCTCACCGAGCAACTGGGCCTGGCGGATTTCGTAGTCATCGCCGCCCCACTGACCCCCCAGACCGAAGGCCTAATCAACGAAAAAGCCTTCAAGGCCATGCGCAAGTCCGCCCGCCTGATCAACATTGGTCGCGGGCCCGTGGTGAAAACCGACGACCTGATTGCCGCCCTGAACAACGGCGACATCGCCGGCGCGGCGCTAGACGTGTTCGAGGAAGAACCCCTACCGGCGGATCATCCGCTTTGGGATATGGAAAATGTCATCATGACCGCCCACATGTCTGGCGATTTTATCGGCTGGAAACGGGCGCTGACCGACCAGTTCCTGGAGAACCTGGACCGCTGGCATCAGGGTGAGGAGCTGTTCAATCTGGTGGATAAGAAATTGGGGTATGCCAGTAAAAAGTGAGCACGCCCGCTCAAACAAAAAAAAGCGGAAATCCCATTCGCAGGGATTTCCGCTTTTTCAATTCAATAGAACCTCTGGGCCAATCAGCTACCAGACAACGACGTATCCGAAGGATCTATCTCCATTTGCTGGATCGCAATTACCGCCTGGGTCCGGTTGCGAACCCCCAGCTTCCGGAACACCGCCGTGATATGGGCCTTGATGGTAGCCTCTGAGACGTCCAGATCATAAGCGATCTGTTTGTTCAAAAGCCCCTCAGCCAGCATACCCAGCACCCGGAACTGCTGCGGCGTCAGTGACGCCAGTTTTTCGGAGAAGTCCGTCATGTCCGAATGCATCCGCTCGATCTTGTCCGCCACACCCTCCGGCAACCAGACGTCCCCTTCCAGGACTGCCTGAATCGCCTCGGTGATGGTTGGCAGAGGCGCCGACTTCGGAATAAAGCCCGACGCCCCGTAGTCGATCGAACGGCGCATCACCTGCATTTCTTCCGATCCTGACACCACCACCACTGGCAGGCCGGGGTACTGCCCGCGCATGAACACGAGCCCCGAAAAGCCGTGGGCGCCCGGCATGTTCAGATCCAGCAACACCAGATCCGCATCCGGATGCGACTCTACCGCCGCCTGCAGCGCCTTGATGCTGTCCACTTCCACTGTCTTGGCATCAGGTACCGCCTGACTGACCGCCTGTTTCAGAGCTGCCCGAAACAGCGGGTGATCATCGGCGACGATAATAGTTTGTGTCATTCAACAGATTCCTCACAGGGTCACAGCCTGATAGCAAGCAGGCCTTACTTGTTCGCACGACCGCTTATCAGGTCATCCACCACGCCCGGGTCCGCCAGAGTGGAGGTGTCGCCCAGCTGATCGTGCTCATTGGATGCGATTTTACGCAAAATACGACGCATAATCTTGCCAGAACGAGTCTTGGGCAGTCCAGGCGCCCACTGAATTACGTCCGGAGACGCAATCGGCCCGATTTCCTTGCGCACCCACTGGACCAGTTCCTTCTTCAACTCGTCGCTGGGTTCCTCGCCATGAACCAGGGTTACATAGACATAAATGCCCTGCCCCTTGATTTCGTGGGGGTAACCAACCACAGCTGCTTCGGCAACCTTGTTGTGGGCTACCAGGGCGCTCTCAACCTCAGCGGTCCCCAGGCGGTGGCCGGACACGTTCAGAACATCGTCCACCCGGCCGGTGATCCAGTAGTAGCCGTCTTCATCACGACGGGCACCGTCGCCAGTAAAGTACATTCCCTTGTAGGTACTGAAGTAGGTTTGCTTGAAGCGCTCATGATCACCGTAGATGGTGCGCATCTGGCCAGGCCAGCTGTCCAGGATCACCAGGTTGCCCTCAGTCTTGCCTTCCAGGATATTGCCGTCATTATCCACCAGTGCCGGCTTGACGCCGAAAAACGGCACAGTCGCGGAACCCGGTTTCAGATCGATGGCGCCCGGCAGCGGCGAAATCAGGATGCCGCCAGTTTCCGTCTGCCACCAGGTGTCCACAATCGGGCACTTGCTGTTACCGATTACGCGATGGTACCACTCCCAGGCTTCCGGGTTGATCGGCTCACCCACCGAACCCAGCAGGCGCAAACTGTCGCGGGTGGTGCCGTTCATGCAGGACTCACCTTCGGCCATCAAGGCACGGATGGCGGTAGGTGCGGTGTACAGGATATTGACCTTGTGCTTGTCCACCACCTGACCCATACGGGAGGTATCCGGGTAGTTGGGTACACCTTCAAACAGGACGGTGACAGCACCATTGGCAAGCGGGCCGTACAGAATGTAGCTGTGACCGGTGACCCAGCCAAAGTCCGCCGTACACCAGTAGACGTCGCCATCGTGGTAATCGAAGACGTATTCGTGGGTCATGGAGGTAAAGACCATGTAGCCACCGGTGGTATGCAATACGCCTTTCGGGGCGCCAGTGGAGCCGGAGGTGTACAGCATGAACAGCGGATCTTCGGCGTTCATGGGTTCTGCAGGGCAATCCGTGGACGCGCCCTTCATCAGCTCCTCGTAACTCTCGTCACGACCGTCTTTCCAGGGCACATCACCGCCGGTACGCTTGACCACGATAACCTTGTCCACATCTGCGCCGGCTTCCTTACTCAACGCAGCGTCGACGTTTTTCTTGAGAGGGATCTTGCGGCCGCCGCGGACACCTTCATCAGCCGTTACCACGAATCGGGATTTACCATTAGCAATCCGGGCACCCAGTGCTTCCGGAGAAAACCCGCCGAAGACAACAGAATGGATAGCGCCGATGCGGGCACAGGCCAGCATGGCAACACCCGTTTCAACAATCATGGGCATGTAGATAGTGACAACATCGCCCTTCTTGACGCCCTGATCTTTCAGAACGTTCGCGAACTTACAGGTTTCTTCGTACAGTTCGCGGTAGGTCACGTTGCGGGAATCGGCCGGGTCGTCGCCCTCGAAAATGATGGCCGTCTGATCACCGCGCTTTTCCAGGTGACGGTCCAGGCAGTTAGCGGCGGCGTTCAGTTGGCCGTCTTCAAACCATTTGATGGATAGGTTGTCGTAATCGTAGGTGGTATTTTTCACCTTCGAGAAGGGCTTGATCCAGTCCAGTCGCTTGCCGTGTTCAGCCCAGAAGGTCTCCGGGTCATTCACCGACTGTTGGTACATCTTCTCGTACTGATCCCGGTTTAGCAGGGCCCGTTTGGCCACGTCCGGACTTACCGGATAAACCTGTTTATCAGTCATTGTGCTCCCCCTTATTAGTCAGAGTCTGTTGTCATTATCGGTTATTTAATAAAGAGCGTGACGGGCAAAAAAGCCCTGAAGACGGATACCCATAGTTCAACACGCGTGCCAGTGAACAATGAATTAGACTAACGTCCCAATCCGCCAGCACTTTTAGCTAGAATGACGGTCTCACGAGGGGTGACCCTATGTTCTGGAGCCTGCCCTAAAGGATAGACCCGCCAGCGGAAACAACAAGTGAGGTTCCGCCCCCCGGGAACCGGGGGGACGGGTAGAAAGGACAGCCGACTGACCAGGTTTCAGGCGGCTTTCTTGCGGGTCTGGGCAGCCCGCAGGCTGTACAGTTTCCTCTCCTTGAGAGCGTAACGGTTAAGACCTCCGAGGTGGATCTTGCACAGGTACAGCTGCCAGTCGATCTGGCGTGCATCCACCGGGAACAGGACACGATCCAGTTCACCCATGCGGGAAGCCAGGGCCATCAGCGAATCGTTACGGAAGATGTAATCCGGTGCCGTGTAGAAACCAAAGATGGTGGCGAGTGAACGCGTGGTATCGAGGTTTTTGAGAACCTTTAGCTCACGGTTCTGGCCAGCCAGCCTCAGTGCCTTGCCAGCGATGGATAACGGCACGCGCATCCCGCCAACCACAACATCAAACAGCTTGCGATTGACCGCCACAAACGGTTTCGTGGGCCGTCGATAGAACAACTGGTCATACGCTGCATAGTTGGACTTCGCTTCGGCCATCAGGTAGTCAATGAACGTGCCCAGCGATATCGGGTTTGAACCGCCACTGCAGCATTGATAGATGCGGCGATGCCCAGGCTCGGAAATGGCTTCAGCCAGGGACAGGATAATGCTGTTGGCCACCAGGTCCACCGGAATCACGTCGATAATACCGCTGCGTTTGCCGGGAAACAGGGAGACCTTCTCACGGGCGTAGGCAAGTATGATCGCATCCGCCACCTTCACACCTTCAATCCATCCCGGCGAGGGTTCTTCCAGTGCACTTTCAATGATGGAAGGGCGAACAATTGTGAGTGAGCGCCCGGAAAGGGCTTTCATCAGGAGTTGCTCACCCAGCCATTTGGTAAACGTGTAGGTGTCGCTCCAGCCGTAGTTGTTGGCCTCGCGAATACCCAGGTCCACGAGCTTTTTCTCAAGCACTTTGCCGGAGTATCGGGCCTTCACGTCGGAGATCTTGTCCTGCAGAAGGTGTACAAGCTCTTCCGTTTCATAGTATCCGTCGGTGCTGCGGGGGATAGACTCTCCCGCCGGCTTGATAACGGACTCCGTGATCTGACCGGAATTTTTTCCGTTGACGTAGCAGGTGGATACCTGGATGACCGCCATAGTGCTGTTGAGCTCCGCCAGAGCGGCAACGTTCTCGAGGCAAAGGGTATTGATCTTCAGCGCCTTATCGAGCTCCTCCCGGAAATTTACGCTGGCTGCGGAATTGATAAACGCATCGACCTGCCCGGCAAGAGCACGGAACCGCTCCTGCGTAAGCCCAAAACGGGGTTCAGTCACTTCGCCGGTGATGCAATGAACGCGTTCCTCAAGAAAGCTTTCGAACGCCTCGTTGTCATCGTGCCTAAGGCGTTCGAACACGGAAGAACTCGCGATCTCATTGAGGAATCGTTCCCGCGCTGCCGGATGCCTTTTGTTACCGCGGATAAGCAGATGGATCCCGCCAATATCCGGCACCGTGCGAATCAGTTTTTCCAGTACCACCTTACCAAGAAACCCGGTGGTGCCGGTGATCAACACGTGTTTACCACGTAGTTGCTCAAGAACACCGGACGCTGACGCTCCATTCTGTTGCTGCTGTGTTGCCATGGCGAGAACTCCTTCTCAAATTCACTGTGTAGCCATCAAATGCAGTGGGTTTTACTGCATTTTGCGGGCCACGATTCCGGGAATAAGGCTGATTTTTGCACAGACCGAATGACAGTGCGGTGACATAGAGCAAAGTTACGCTACAAATTGCATCAATAAAATGACCATAAAATAAGGTGACTAAATGCAAAAAAAAGGAATGGAGAGAAACCGGATAAAAGGCGCTCAGGAACCGTTCTTGTCGGTGTCCGCCAGCGAGCGTAGAAGCTGATCCAGGGAGATATTGGACGGCTGCTCCTTAAGCGCCCGAATCAACCGGCTTTGTTCACCAAAACTGATACGGTCGTAGTACGGCTCCCGCTCTGGCTTATTTACTATTGCTTCCGCCTTACGGGGAACTGCCGCAGGGTCAACTTCTGCAGCGAGATGGCGAAGATGAGTCGCCATATGTTCTCGTTGTTCCTTTTCCAGTTTGTCCCAATTGAGAGAGGCTAAACCGGTCTGGATAATCTCGATGGCATCTGCATCCATTTTGCGCCCTAACAGTGCAAAAAGCCCCTGAAACGCTTCATAACGCAGCAGCGGCTTGTCATTGCTGTCAGCCAGTATTTCGCCGAGTTCTGCAGTCAGCCGCTTGCATTCCTGGGCCGGGTCTTTTGGTGTTTTTGCCTGGCCACCGCCGGACGCAGGCGCCGTATCCGCTGAACCGGACGACACCCGGTGCCAATACGCCGCAATCCCCGCCTTTCGCGGCGGCAGCTGGCGCAGCCGCACGTTCAGCATGTCAGCCAATGTTCGGAATTGACGGCTGGACGGATCAGAAGCCGGCAACAGTGCCACAGGGCGTTGATTCATCACTGACTGGCGCAAGGTTTCGTCACGCCAGATCGCACCCAGGTAATGCAACTGCAACCCCAGGTGCCGAACTGCAGCAGCATCAAGGCGCTGAAACACGGATCGAGCCTGACTTGCACCCTGGGCCATGTTCACCAACACGCTCGGCGTCCTTCGGTAGCCACGGCGAATCAGAAGTTTTATCAGGGAGAAGGCATCGGTCAGCGATGCAGGGTCTGGCGTGACCACGACGCAGGCCAGTTCCGCCGCCGCAATCATGTGCATGCCGGTCTTCTGCAAACCGGAGGCCGTGTCTGTGATCACGTAGTCGTAGTTTTTCTCCAGCCTCGACAACGCCTTGAGAACACGCAGGCTTTCTTCAGCGGCCATATCCACACATTGTTCAACTCCCGAGGCGCCGGGAATGATGTGCAAACCCCACTCCGCTTCCATAATCACGTCGCGGAGAGAGCACTCACCGGCCATTACGTTGGCCAGGGTGCGCTCCGGATACCGGCCCAGCATGATACTGACATTAGCCAGATCCGTGTCACCATCCAGCAACAATACTCTGTAACCCTCTCGCGCAAGGGTCAGGGAAAGGTTCAGTGCCACCGATGTTTTTCCGACGCCACCTTTGCCACCGGTTATGGCCAGTGTTCTGGGTTGCTTCGGAATGTGCCTGGAAGTGCGGGAATCGGTCATGAATGCTTAATAGGCGCTGTCTTGTCCGTCGACTGACACGTGATCCGGGTAAAATTTGAGTACTGTGTCAAAGTGTAACCCGGACGGAGTTCTAACTGTAGACAAAAAGAGACGGGTTGAATGCCCGATCATGGACGGTTTTGCGACATTTAACCTGTAAAAAGTTTACACACATCACAACACGGGTAATACTCTGCTTAAAAAAGGACCAATAACTGTTTAATAAATGCAGGTTATTGACTAAGCTCCATCGGGTTAATGTTTATGAACAAGTCGTCAGATACTAACGAAATATCTGGCGCGTTACACAGGCAGGCCTATGCAGATTGCCCCTGACATACAGCTACCGAGTCTCCCGGAGGTTACCCTTCGGGCGCTTGAGGCCTGCCATCAGGATGAAAACTATCGCCGAATAAGTGACATTGTGTCTGCCGACACCGCTCTGGTCACTCGCGTTCTCGCCCTCGCCAACTCGGCACTGTACGGCCCCACCTCGCAAATACGTTCCATTGACCAGGCCCTGCTCCGGCTGGGAACCCGACGTTTTCACACCCTGGTTCTGACTGCTGCACTGCGCCAGATTCTTTACGAACTCGGGGCAGACCAGTGGCAACAGCTGCGGGACTTCTGGCGCCATTCACTGACCACCGCCCTGACGGCCAGGGCTCTGGCAACACTGACCCGCTACCCCGAACCCGACCAGGCGTTCATGCTGGGTATGTTGCACAACGTAGGCGAGCTGATCGCACTGAAAACACCGCCTGGAGAAACCCAGCAATACTACTTTGACCACCAGTCCGATATTGCTGCCGAACTGGTCAATTCATGGGGGCTGGGCCCCATGGCGGTTGACGCTATGCGCTATCAGCAGGCCATGCCAACGGAAATACAGGATGCCGGGCACCTGGTCAAACTGATCAGTCTGGCAACGCGCCTGGCACTCTCGGACGCGGCGGGCATTGCGGCGGCGGGGACCATTTTTGGGCTCAATGAAGAGCTCACGCGAGAGATCAACCGCAGGATCGACCAGGAAGTGAGCGGCGTGGCCGAGTCACTGGGCATTCCGCTATCGGAAGACTACGACGCCCACCATTCCAACCACAAACTCAAACAGACCATACTGAAACAGGCCATGGCCAGCCAGGCGTTGGAACTGTCGCCGATTCGCGGCAGTGCCCAGGAGAGTCTGGCCGCAACCGTCACCAGCCTGACACTGATCACCGGCCTGCCGGCACTGTATTTTGGCCAGGCCGGAGACGGGCTGACACTGCTATCCGCCAGCAACGGCGATACTCCTGACCTTACAGTTGCCAGCGGGCCGGCCACCAGCGTGTTGACCGAGGCCTACAGCAGCGGCACCGCCCTGTGTCTTGGTGGCCGCACAACGACTGTGCTGGACCGCCAGCTGCTTTCTCTCTTGAGAACCCCTTCTCTGGTGGCTATTCCCGTTCGGGGGGAAGATCAATGTGCTGGCGTCTTTGTCGTCGGTACCGACCATGACAGTTCCGGTCAGACAGAAGAAATCGGTCGCCTGTTCAGCGCCAAACTGTCTGACGCCGTCACTGCCACGCTAGCCAATAGTGGTACCCAGGACAGTATGGAGTCGGAACTGGCCCGACAGGCCATTCGTCGCCAGGTCCATGAGGTGAGCAACCCGCTGACCATCATCCGGCAATATATCTATCAGCTACGGAACCGGCTGGATGATGACGAAGTACAGGAAGAGCTGGACGTCATACGTGACGAACTCGATCGCGCGGGGGATCTCCTGTTGCAGATCAGCCGGGGTCCGGGCCATGATGCAGCAAACCCGACCGGCGTCTGCAATCTTAATGACGAACTGAGAATTCTGCGGGACTTGCTGGAAGACAGCCTGTTCAGCGGCGACGACATGGCGCTGGAGCTTGACCTGTGCGCGGACCCCACCGATGTTACCGTGCCCGGTGCGGTCATCCGGCAGGTGGTTATCAACCTGGTCCGTAATGCGGCAGAATGCCTTGTTGACGGTGGCGAAGTGGCTATTCACACACAGGCACCAGTCTGGCAGAGCGGAAAAACCTGGGTGGAACTGGAAGTGGCGGACACCGGTAATGGAATTCCCGACGAGGTCCGAAAACACTTGTTTTCACCGGTTCAATCCACCAAGGGCAAGGGCCATAGCGGCCTGGGTCTGAGCGTGGTCAAACAGTTGATTGATGACATGGAGGGCATCATTAGTTGCCGCACGGGGCGCGGAGGGACAGCATTCCGAATTCTGTTTCCCGCGGCGGCAAATAAAAAAAACGATGAAAAATGACGAAGAAACGACGGGCTACTGACATGAAACCTGCGAGCACCGAGTGGACTTACGGCGACGACGGAAAGGCGCACATCCTGGTCGTCGACGATGATCCGAGACTGCTTTCCGGCCTTGCTTCACTGCTCAGAAGCAAGGGGTACGAGGTCACCGAAGCGGAAGGTGGGCGCATGGCCTGTCGCATCCTTGAGACCGAATCGTTCGACCTGGCAATGCTGGATCTTCGCATGCCCGATGTGGACGGATTCGGTGTGATGGAACGCCTGTCATCGGAACAACCAGAATGTGGCGTGATTGTCGTGAGCGGTGAAAGCTCGTTCAGCGCCGTCAGCCGTGCCCTGCGCCGGGGGGCACTGGACTATATCCGCAAACCGTTCGACCCGGAAGAACTGCTGGCAACGGTCGACGGCGTGCTCGGCAAGCGTTCTCTGCTTCGCGCCCACGAGCACATACGAATGCGCCTGGAAAAGTCCGAGGAACTGCATCGCTACATCGTCAACAGCTCACCCGATATCGTTTTCATGCTCGATGGCGACGGGCATTTCTGTTTTGTGAACAGCAAGATTGAGAGCCTGCTTGGCTACCAACCCGCTGAGCTGTGCGGGCGTCACTTTCGCCACATCCTGGATGACCGGGACATCGCCCGGGGAACCTATGCTCTGAAAGGCCCGAATATCAGCGCCGACAATCCCCGGACACTGGAAGTTCGGCTCAAGACCCGAGGCAGCCGCAAAGCCACCCGACACTTTGAAATTACCGCGTTTCCGATTGACCCGGAAACCTGGCCCCACACCAATCACGATGACGGCAAATACAATGGTCGCGAGGCCCGCTACTACGGCACTGCTCGCGATGTGACCGAGCGTAAGGAAGCGGAAGCCTTTATCAACTTCCAGGCCTACCACGACTTGTTGACCCGACTGCCAAACCGCGCCCTGTTCAAGGACCGGCTCGACCTGGCCATCACCCACGCGCGCCGCAGTGAGCAGAAGCTGGCGGTGATGTTCCTGGACCTTGATCGCTTCAAGGTTATCAACGACACGCTGGGACATGCCATGGGCGATCGCCTGTTGCAGGCTGTCACACAGCGACTGGAACGGTGTCTGCGCAAAGGGGACACCCTGTCACGCTTCGGTGGCGATGAATTCACTCTGCTGTTGCCGTCGATCCACGGTTACGAGGACGCACGACAGATTTCAAAGAAGTTGATCAAGGCCCTGCGCGCGCCTTTCCAACTCGGCGAACACGAAGTTTTCGTGGGTGTGAGCATTGGCATTGCCACCTATCCGGAAGCCGGCGAATCCATGGATCAACTGATCCAGAACGCCGATATTGCCATGTATCACGTCAAAGCACGGGGTAAGGATGGCTATCGTTTCTACTCGGAAAGCATGAGCATTGACACTGCCAACCGCCTGAGCCTGGAAAGAGACCTTAGGATGGCGCTGGAGCGCGATGAGTTGCGGGTGTTCTATCAGCCGCAAGTCTGTTCCTCTAGCAATCGCGTGGTGGGTTTGGAAGCGCTGGTGCGCTGGCAACATCCAGAAAGGGGATTGCTCTATCCACGGGACTTCCTGCCGCTGGCGGAAGAAACCAAACTCATTGCCAAACTCAGTGAATGCGTACTCGACCAGGCCTGCCATGATGTCGGCCAGTGGATTCGAGAAGGACACAGCGACCTGCGACTGGCCGTAAACCTGTCCCCGGTCCAGGTGGAGCACCCAAGGTTTGTAGAGACCCTGATGGCTCAACTCCAGGCCCACGGCTTCCCGCCCCAAAACCTGGAAATCGAGATCACTGAAAACGTGATCATGAACGATCTTGAGCAGATCAGTCAGAAACTCCGGGAATTAGCGTCATTGGGCGTCAGAATTGCCATTGATGATTTCGGCACCGGCTACTCCTCCCTGAATTACATTCACCGGCTGCCCATTCACACCCTGAAAGTGGATCAGTCCTTCGTCAAAGCCATTCGCAGAGGCGAAGATGGTGCCTGTATTGTAAACGCCATTGTCGCCATGGCCCATGGACTGAAACTTCAGATCGTGGCGGAGGGTGTGGAAACGGACGAACAGCTCACCTACCTCAAAAGCCTGGGATGCCACCAGGTTCAGGGATTCTTCTACGGCCCGGCGCGGCCTGCAGACGTCATCAGCAAAACCCTCGGACATACCCCGGCGCGCGCCGTCGCTTTCTAACCTACCGCATTGTCGATACTCCATTGTCGGACAGTCAGATCTAAAATGTTGATCTGGTTTGCAAAGTGTTGCTGTTCGTTACGTTATGTATCTGGAAATGCGCGGTACTGCACATAATTCCCCCACCGGCTTCTCTAAGCTCAAATCCATCAGGCGCTTCCTTCAATTCACCTGACGGTGAATCAACAATCACAAGAAGAATGGAAGCATCCCCAGGATATGGACAGGCAGAAGTCACCATGCGCGATAAATACAAATACATTGGCCCGGTATACGATTTTCTGAGCAACCTCTACAGCGGCAAGAACATCCATCGCTGCAAGACCGCCATGCTCGATGTGGAAACCGTCAAGCCCGGCGCCCGCATCCTGTTTGCAGGCGTGGGCCATGGCCGTGACGCGATCCGTGCCGCAGAACTGGGCGCGGACGTGACCGTGGTGGACCTCTCCGAGACCATGCTGCGCAAGTTTGCCGAAGCCCAGGAAAAAGAGGCGCCGCACCTGACCATCCGCCGCATTCACAGCGACATCATGAAGGTCGATGAGTTCGAACAGTACGACATGGTGGTCGCCAACTTTTTCCTCAACGTGTTTGACGAAGACATGATGGTGCGGGTGCTGGAGCATCTGATCCGTCTGGGCAAGGCCGACGCCAGGGTGGTTGTGGGTGACTTCTGCTACCCCACCGGCAACATTGTGGCCCGCCTGTTCAAGAAGATGTACTGGTACATGGCCGTCTTCATCTTCTGGCTGTTCGCCAACAATGCCTTCCACAAGATTTACAACTACCCCGAACACATGCAGCGCCTTGGCCTGCACGTTACCGAGAAAAAGCATTTCAAGCTGCTGAACATGAACTGTTACTGGTCGATCCTGGGACGGAAACAGGTGTAGACACGAGGCCTCACGCCGGATTTAAAACAATAAACGGGGGAGTTTCACAATGTCAGACCAGATCCTTTCACTCGATGGCGTACGCTCTCTGGACGAAGGTGTATTTACCTTTCCGGAGCGCATCAGTTACCTCAAGAAGTACGGCACCCATTCCCAGTCGTTCTCGACGTTGCAACCTGAGATGCAGTATTTCGATGTGCCCGGCGTTGGCTACCTGGCGTATATGCGCAAATGGGGCGGCACGTTCGTGCTCTCCGATCCTGTCACCGCACCGGAACACTTTGAGTTGATCCTGGAACAGTTTCACCAACGCTTCCCTTCCGCCTGCTACATCCAGGTATCCAAACCTGTCGTGGACTACCTCTACCGCCGCTTTGGCCTGTTTGGCACCCAGTTTGGCAGCGAATCCCGTATCAACCTGAAAAACTGGTCGCTCAGCGGGAAGAAGAAACAGATCCTGCGCACGGCCCTCAACCAGGCGGAAAAAAACGGCATTACCGTGAAGGAGCGCTTCAGCGATGACCACACCCGCGAAATTTCCGATGCCTGGATTCGCACCCGTAAATGCAAGAGCAAGGAGATCCGTTTCCTGATACGTCCCATGGAGATGGAGTACCGGGAGAACGAACGCCATTTCTACGCGTACCAGGATGGCAAGGCCGTGGGCTTTATCTACTTCGACCCCATCTACCGCAATAACGAGATCATCAGTTACGTGCCTAACATCTCAAGGGCCAACGCGGATTTCCGCCAGGGTATTTTCTACACCCTGATGGCCCATGCCATGGATGTGTTCAAGGCCGAAGGTGTGCCCTATCTGGACCTGGGTTTAATTCCGCTATCCCTGGACCCGGCTACCGAGCATCAGGAAAGCCGACTGCTCAAGCGCATCATGCACGGCCTGTATGAGAAGGGGAACTTCCTTTACAACTTCAAGGGCCTGGAATTTACCAAGTCACGATTCCGTGGCGACAACTTTAAAACCTACTGTTGCCACCGCCGATCCTTACCGGCACTGGAGTTCCTGGCCATGTTCAAGCTGACCCGCTTGCTATAGCACCGACTACCGACGAGGACCAGTTACCACGGATGTCGTTGGTGGCCAGGCCAAGCCCATCCAGGAACTCCCCGATACCTCGTGGGATGTCCCCGGAAAACAGAGCGGCATCAACCACATCCCCATCGTTGTTGAGGGCCATAAGACTTTTCACTTCCAGCCCCTGCTGTTCGAATAACCAGGCCGCCCGGCGGGCGATCGCCTCTCCGGAATCCACCCAGTGTTTTACGGTCGGCAACTGGCTCTGCAGCAGATCCTTTATCAGCGGGTAATGAGTGCAGCCCAGAACCACAGTGTCCACACCCACGTCCCGGAATGGTTGCAATGCCACGGACAAGGCCTGTTCGGGGACTGGCGAACCGGACACCAGATTTTCGATCCATTGCACCAAGTCCGGATGCCCCAGCCGTTCCACCGTGCAATCACTGGCAAACTCGTCAATCAGGTCTGCAAGGTAGGGCCGACGAACAGTGGCGGGGGTGGCCAGCAGACCAATACGGCGGTTTTCAGACACCGCCGCCGCAGGCTTTACCGCCGGCACCACGCCGATCACCGGTATCGATGTCATGGCCCGAAGATGCGGCAACACCACCGTGCTCGCGGTGTTGCACGCCACCACAATGACATCACAGGGGAATTCCGACAGCGCCAGCCGGATCAGTGTCTGGCTGCGTTCAATGACCACCGTTTCCGGCTGGGCGCCGTAAGGAAAGCCAGCGTTATCAGCCAGGTACACCAACTTCACCCCCGGCAATTGTTGATGGATACAAGCAGCAACGCTCAATCCGCCAACGCCTGAATCAAAGACCAGCACTCTTGGCGCAGTCACGACGATGCCCCCTGCCCTTTAATTTCCCGCACCATGGCCTGGATCAGGCCGCCGGAGATGGTGGTCACCGGCGGCACAGGTGGCATATCGCCCGGCAGAAACCAGTCCGCTTCCGCAATTTCGTCTTCCTGCAGCACCAGCTCGCCACCGGCGTAGTCCGCAAAAAAGCCCAGCATTAACTGATGGGGAAACGGCCATGGCTGAGAGGAGTGGTAGCGAACCCCACTAACCTCAAGGCCGGTCTCCTCTTTCACTTCCCGGGCAACCGCCGCTTCAATGGTTTCACCCGGCTCCACAAAGCCCGCAATCAGACTGAAATAATGACGCTTCGTCCGCGATGACCGGGCCAGCAACATGCGTTCACCACGGCGAATAACCACAATCACGCAGGGCGCCAGCCTGGGATACCAGGGAATGCCGCAGGGCTTGCACCACTTGGCCCGCTCCAACGGGTGCAGCTCTGTCAATTCGCCACAGCGGCCGCAGAAGCGGTGATCCCGCCACCACTGATGCACCTGGAACGCGGTGCCCAGCATTTCCGCGGGAGCATCCTCCATCAGCAGCAGCGCTTCCCGAAGCGTCACCCGTTCTGTAGACCCGGCCAGTCTGGCCGCGTCGGCTTCGGCCACGTAGACAGGCTTGCCGTCCATCTGGCCAACATACACCGGCCCGATATCACCGTGCGTACTAGGGGCAATCATCCGCCAAGGCTTCAGCCAGCCAACGTCGGGCTTCAGCACCGCATCACCGTCGATGGCCAACACAAGATCGTCATCGTCGGGCCCTTTCGAAGACCAGCCGGGAGTCCATAACGCCATAATCCGTGTCCAGAAGCTATTATGTGGGTAGAGCTGGAAATGTATCACAGCGGCACAACACAACAGAACGACCGCATGGCTTTCCGCACTGCACGCAACCAAGTAAACTTACCGCCTGTTTTGTGAACCGGAGCGACCGTTTATGCGTTTTTTCCTGGGCCTTCGCAGCCTGATCCTGACCCTTTTCCGCAAAATCCTGTTTTTGTGGGTCCGGACGGATGTGAGCGGCAACAGCGTGGAAGCCCTGGGAGTAGACCCGGAAAAACCGGTTTGCTACGTACTGCAGTACAGCTCGCTGTCCAGCCGATTGGTCCTGGAACAGGAGGTGCTGCGAGCCGGCTTACCTGGTGCCGAGTCGTCCCTGCCGGTCAAGAACGGTCCGAACCACTCCTTCTTTTTTCTCTACCGTCGGATTGGTGGTCTTTTCCGTCGTCGCCAGACGCCCGTTCCCACCGGTGAGTTCCGGGCGCTGGTTCGCCATGGCCTGGAACACCCTGAGCAGGATGTTCAGATCGTCCCTGTGTCGCTGTTCTGGGGGCGCTCCCCGGACAAGGAAAAATCGCTGGTCAAACTGCTGCTGTCCGACACCTGGTCCGTGGCTGGGCGTTTGCAGAAATTCCTGATCATTATGGTGCATGGCCGCAGCACTTACGTGCAGTTCAATCAGCCCCTGTCCCTGAAGCAGGTGATTGACGAATACCGCCATAGCGAGGAACGCGCCAACCGTAAGCTCGCCCGCATTCTCCGTACCCATTTCCGCAGGGTGCGCCAAGCCGTGCTCGGCCCGGACCTGTCTCACCGCCGCACCTTGGTGGGTGGACTGGTGCGGACCCAGGCGGTCAAGGAAGCCATCCGGGAAACCGCCCGCAAGGATGATATCCCCCCGGAAAAGGTGCGCGCCAAGGCGTACAAATATGCGGACGAGATCGCTGCCAGCATGTCCATCGTGACCATACGTTTCCTGGAAGTGGTGCTGTCTTGGCTGTGGAACCGTATCTACAATGGCATCGCTATCAACAACATCCGCGTTGCCAAGGAAGAAGCCCAGGACAATGCCGTGGTGTATGTTCCCTGCCATCGCTCCCATATTGATTACCTGCTGCTGTCCTACGTGCTCTATAAGAACGGGCTGATGCCCCCGCACATTGCCGCCGGCATCAACCTGAACATGCCTATTGTTGGCCCCATCCTGCGACGCGGCGGCGCGTTCTTCATGCGTCGGAGCTTCCGTGACAACCCGCTCTACGCCACCGTGTTCAACGAATACATGCACGTGATGTTCTCCCGAGGCTATTCCGTTGAGTACTTCGTGGAGGGCGGGCGCAGCCGCACCGGCCGCATGCTCCAGCCTCGGCCCGGCATGCTGTCCATGACCGTCCGCAGCTTTCTGCGAGACCATCGCAAGCCCATCGTGTTCGTCCCGGTATACATTGGTTACGAGAAGGTGATGGAAGGCCGTTCTTACCTCGGTGAGCTACGGGGCAAGAAAAAACAGAAAGAGAGCGTGTTCGCGATTGCCAAGACCGTTCGCAAGTTGAGCAACTCGTTTGGCCAGGTCGCTGTAAACTTCGGTGAAGCCATTCCTCTTGCGGAGGTACTGGACGAGGTCGAACCAAGCTGGCGGGAAGAAGCCTACGATTCCGAATACCGGCCAAAATGGCTCAATCAGGCGGTGTCTGAACTGTCCAATCGTGTTGCGTCCAGCATTAACGCATCTGTCGCCGTCAATCCCATTGGCATGACCGCAACGGTTTTGCTGGGCACCGATCGCCTGGCTATGGATGAAGGTCAGTTGATCCGCCTGATGGACCAGTATGCCGACCTGCTGAAAGCCTTTCCCTACGCCGACACCATCACACTGCCGGAAGGCAGTGGCAAGGATTGGGTCAACTACTGCGAAAACATGGGCCTGATCACCCGCCAGCCCCAAAAACTGGGTGACATCATTGCGCTGGAAGGCAGCAACGCGATTCTGATGACCTATTACCGCAACAATATCCAGCATCTGTTTGCTCTGCCTTCTCTGATCGCGAGCCTGTTTGAGAACAAGAACTCCCTGCGCCGGGACAAAATTGAGTTCCTGGCCAGCGTGGCGTACCCCTATCTGAAATCCGAACTGTTCCTCAAGTACGACGCCGAGGAGATTGACGGGGTCATCAACCAATGGATCGACGTTCTATTGGAGAAAGGGTTGCTGTTCGAAGAAGAGGAAGACAGGATCAGCCGCCCTGAGGAAGGCACCGATGCCATGCTGCGCCTGCGGGTGCTGTCACGGTTCATCATCCAGACCCTAGAACGCTATCACATTGCCATCGGCATCCTGCGCAAATACGGGTCGGGTAAGATTACCGCCGGCGAACTGGAAGAGCAGAGCACGCTTCTGGCCGAACGTATGTCCATCCTGTTCGGCCTCAATGCGCCGGAGTTCTTCGACAAGACCCTGTTCCGTAACTTCATCGCCAACATGCAGCACAATGGCGTTATCACCACCGATGACGACGGGCTGTTGTGCTACACCGACGGCCTGGATGAAGTAGCGGAGGACGCACGGTTGGTGCTCAGTGTGGAAAAACGCCAGGCCATTCAGCAGGTGACCATGCTTGGGGCCTGAACGCGACCGGTGACCTATCCGGCGGGAAACGCCTTGATAGAGTAGATATCGTACCGGCTGCTCTTCCCTTCAATACGGGTGGTGGGTTCGGGGCCACTCACTGGCTCCGCCTTGCGCGGGCGTTTGACGACAACCCGATAGGTTGCCACTGCCAACGCGGCCTTCAACAACGCTGGTGAATCATCGTCGTCTCCCACCACCGTGCGGAACACCTGCATTTCCTTCTTGACCAGGGCCGACTTGTCGCGATGGGGAAACATCGGGTCAAGGTAGATCACATCCGCGGCGCCCGCGCCCGCCTGCGATAACCAGTCGATACTGCTACCCGACTGCAATGCCATCCGGGCGACAATGGGCGCGCTCTGCTCGTTCAGGGCCGCACGGGAAAGTCCATCACTAAGCAACGCATGGATAACCGGCGAACGTTCGAAAAGGGTTAACCTGCAGCCCAGGGAGGCCAGTACGAACGCGTCCTGGCCAAGACCGGCCGTTGCATCCAGAACATGAAGGGGCTGGCGGGCTTTCTTCAGGCCAACAGCCTTGGCAATCAGTTGTCCGGTGCCACCGCCGTGTTCTCTCCGGTATCCCGCCTTTCCGGTCACGAACTCGGCTCTGACAGGCCCTGGAGCCCCCTTGCCGGTAACCTGCAGGCCAAGACCATTTTCATCCAGAAACAGCAGCACTGGGTAATCCCGCACGTCTCGCGGACGAAGCGTACCCAGCAGAGGCAACGATAATGCTTCAGACAGGGAACGTGCAGCGTGGAGATCGCCAAGGGGGCTGCAGCCAACGGCAAGTTCAGACAGGGTGTTTCCTGGCGACATCAAACCAGGATATCGATGCCTGAGAGCCCTGCATCCGCAATATCGCCTCCGGCGGCGACATCGGCAAACGTGGACAGGGCTCTGGAGGTGCTCAGGGAAACTTCATCGGCACGGAAACGCTCCAGGCGCACGTCCTCCGCGGCTTGACGTGCCTCGACACGGCGTTCTAGCGACTCAGCAGAAGGAACCGGCCGTTGTTCGGCGTTGGGGGGCCGTGCATCGGTGAGATCACGGCGAACGGCCTGGCTATCGTTATCGGGGGCGGACGCAGGCGCACGAGCGATGTCACTGCGCTCACGAACCGGGCTGCTGTTGCCGGACTGGAAAGGAAGACTGCTGTTTGGGTTAACACCACCGATCATTCTGGTACACCGGTTAAAAAGACCACAGGTAGTGGATTATGGAAGATCCTGGGCCAGTTTTAAAGCAGGCTGTTCAATGTTTGCACTACCAGAGCATGACAAGCAACAGCAGACCGAGTACCAGGCGGTATATAACGAACGGCATCAGGCCAAGTCTCTCAAGGAACTTGAGAAACAGGTGGATACAGACCACGGCACTGACAAATGACAGCGCAGCACCCAGGGCAATAGCCGCCCAGCCGGTTGCCCCGCCCTGCTCCACCAGCTCCAGGGTTTTTAGCAGACCGGCGGCGAGAATCAGCGGGATCGACAACAGGAACGAGAATCGGGCGGCTGCCTCCCGTCCAAACCCGAGAAACAGAGCCGCCGTGATGGTAATACCGGATCGGGAGGTGCCCGGAATGAGAGCCAGCGCCTGGGCCACGCCAATGATCACCGCATCTTTCATGGTCAATGCCGGCAGGTCCCGGTTGCGACGTCCCACCGCGTCCGACCACCACAGCACCAAACCAAAACCGATGGTCGAAACTGCAATCACCAACCCGGAACGCAGGGAGGTTTCAATGAAATCATTAAGCAACAGACCAGCCAGTCCGGCTGGAATGGTGCCGGCGATGACCGCCCACGCAAGGCCACTATCCTGCCCGACACGGCCCCGAACCGTATCTCCAACCCAGGCAACCGTGAGACGGCCCACTTCCGCGCGAAAGTACCAGATCACCGCTGCCAACGTCCCTACATGCACAGCGACATCGAACGCAAGGCCTTGATCCGGCCAGCCAAATACCTGTGAGGGAAGGATCAGATGGGCCGAACTGCTGATCGGAAGAAATTCCGTCAGCCCCTGTATAACGGCCAATACAATAATGTGCCACAGTTCCATCGGCAGTGATTCCGGGTGGTAGCAGTGAGGTTGTTGTTAGCGGCCGGGCAGTTTTTTCCAGGCCACTTCATCACGAATGTAAACCGGTTGTGCCTGTTCGGCCGGTACCCCGGCTCCCGCATGAAAGGCACGGGCGGCGATCTCCGCCACTCTGGAAGCCCTGGGCACTAGAGTCTCGTCGATGCGGTCCATGGTTGCGGCAACATCGGCCGGGAAATTTTCTTTCAGGCTCCACCCCTGACCGGCACCAAACCACCGGGATGCGCCATCGGCCAGAGTCACAGACGCCGGAGCGCAGACCTGCTCGTGACCCATCAACTCCGGTTGCCCATCTCGGCACATATAACAGGCCCAATAGGCTTCACCCATGCGGGCATCGAAGGCCACTGCAACGGCGTCGCCGTCCAGCATTTGCCAATGCTGTATCGCATCCTCGGCAACGGCTGCCAGGGATGACACTGGAATAACGGGGACTCCAAGACCATAGGCCAGGCCCTGGACAACCCCCGTAGCAATGCGAAGGCCCGTGAACGAGCCCGGACCACAGGCAAATGCGAGCGCATCGAGGTCCGCCGGCACCAGTTCCTTCTCGGCGAGAAGCTCGCGGATCATCGGCATCAACAGGCGGGTGTGTCCGCGGGGAGCCAGCTCGAACCGCTCCACCAAGCTGTTATCCACCAGCAGGGCTGCTGAGCAGCCCTCTGATGAGGTATCCAGTGCCAGTAGTTTCACAGGGTTACTTCAGTTGGGTAAGAATCTGGTCGCGAATGTCATCCAGGCTGCCCACGCCTTTTACGCGCACATATTTCGGCGCAGCGGCAGGGGCTTCTTTCGCCCAGTCCTGATAGTAACCGACCAGTGGCGCGGTTTGCTCGTGGTAGATCTTCAGGCGTTTACGGACGGTTTCTTCCTTGTCGTCCTCGCGCTGGATGAGGGCATCGCCAGTCTCGTCGTCTTTACCTTCGGTCTTGGGCGGATCGTACTTCACATGATAGATGCGACCACTGCCCTCGTGCACCCGACGACCTGACAGACGGCTTACGATTTCCTCGTCATCAACGGCGATTTCCACCACATAGTCAATAACAATACCCTGGTCTTTCAGGGCCTCGGCCTGGGGAATAGTGCGGGGGAAACCGTCGAGCAGGAAGCCGTTCTTGCAGTCAGGCTGCTTAACCCGTTCTTCGATGAGCGCAATGATGATGTCATCAGACACCAGACCGCCAGAAGCCATCACTTCCTTGACCTGCTTGCCAAGATCGGACTCGGCTTTCACCGCCGCGCGAAGCATGTCGCCGGTCGAAATCTGCGGGATTTCAAACCGTTCGGTGATGAACTGGGCCTGCGTACCCTTGCCTGCGCCTGGCGCGCCTAACATGATGATTCTCATAACGCTGTGCTCCCGTTGTAGTCATTATCATTTGAAAAGCTGTTGCAAAACCCGGCGGCTTTGCGACAGCTTCTCGGCAGCAACGAGCCCGCAGCCCCTGCCAAGGAAGGCGCATTATACGAACTCAGCCCCCTCATAGAAAGTGGACCTCCGTAGCATGCACCAAAAGGTTACATCGGGCTGTGAGTTGCGGCTGTAGCTGATAGTGCTCGACGGTCAGGATGACAGGGATAACGCCAGCGCGTCCAGCTCCCCGGAAACGCTGTCAATCTCCTCGTTCAAACGAGCAACATCCCCTTCGGAAAGCCCGAGGGACGACGCAAGGGAGGCGACATCATCCGGGTTGAACTCATCCCCAATCCCCCTTTCCTTCAGCAGCCCATTGGCCAGCTGGACCATGAGCACATACTGTTCATGCTCGCCATGGTAGCCCTCCTGCTGATGCATGCCCGCGGCCTTGACCACCGGGTCAGGCAGCTCCCAAAGTCGGTGAAGGATGCCACCAATGGCGCCGTGGCCAACCGCCAGCATCTGTTGATCGTTGCTGGCCCCGAACACCTGTTGCTCCAGCGAATGCATGCTGGCGTCGGGATTGGCTTCCCGCAGCGAATTCAGCTCGTCAAACTCCTGGGGAAACAGGTGGCCGATCAGCAGTAGGCCGAAGTTGTGCAGCAAGCCACACAGATACGCCAGGCCTTTATCGGAATGGCACTTTGGCGCCATACGCTGGCAAACAAACGCGTTATACAGAGAGTGGCGCCAGAACTGGTCCATCCCCAGCATGCCCTGACGGGGCACTTCGAAAGCGCGCACGGACGCGATACCCAGCGCGATATGGGCCACACGATCAAACCCAAGAACCCGGGTCACCGCTTCCTGTACCGAGTTGATCTGACCGGGATAGTTAAACAGGGCAGAACGGGCATAGCGCATGATCTGCGCGGTAAGGCTGGGATCAAACTCTATCAGCTCGCCCAGTTCGCGGGCGGTCGCCTCGGAATTGGCCGTCAAACGGAGAATGCGCAGCGCCAGCGCTGGCATGGGCGGCAGACGGTAAAGCTTCTGCAGCTTGTCGGCCACTTCTTCCAGCGTCAGGGCATCACGCTCATCGTTGTTTTGCCCGCGAATCGCCAGGTGGCCCTGAGTGGCATCCGCCAGGGCCCTTGCCAGAGAGGTGCGGTCCAACTCGAGAAGCGTGTTGTCGGTCCCGCAGCACATGAGGGTGCGGGGGTATCCCAGGATATCCTCATCAACGAGCACCGGCAGATCGTAGGCAGCCCCGACCGGCGGCTGGAAGCCCGGATCACAGTCGGCAAACAGCCGGGCGGACTGGCGAGCCGTTAACGGCTGCAGGCGTCGGCCAGTTTGCTTGTGCACCAGGTCCATATCCAGACTGGTGTTGTAACCGTGAACGGCCATGACGACGCCATTGATGTCGATCAGGGGCGTTGCCCGGATAAACTCATCCTGAGGACGCCCGGACGCCATGACCGCGGCGTCAAAGCTAAGTACCTGATCAATCTCAAGTTCCCGATAGGCAATTCCTTTGCCGGTTAAAAAGCGTTCCAGTCTTGCCGCTAACGCCACGGCGTTACTCCTGTTTTTTATGATCCGCTGAACCTGCTTTAGCCGGTGTTCCGCATGCCGGCCGCAATACCAGCCATGGTTACCTTGAGTGCGCGCTCAACCATCTCGGGCACTTCGCCCTTGCCCTCGCCCTCACGGTCACGCTTGAGCAGTTCCGCCTGTAAATAGTGTAGCGGATCAGTATACGGATTACGTACACGCATGGAATGGGCAAATACAGGTTCCTGTTCCAGCAAGGTGTCCTGCTGCTTCAATTCCAGCAAATGGCGGATGCAGCCCTGCAGGCGCTCCCGCAGGTTCTTGCCGAGTTCAAGCAGTTTTGGATCATCGACCAACGTCTTTTCGTAGTAGCTGGCAATTCTCAGGTCAGATTTTGCCAGCACCATTTCCAGCATATCCACGTAGGTTTTGAAGAACGGCCATTGCTGCATCATCTCCCGCAGCACCGGCACGCGGTCGTTGTGAAATGCCTCCTCCAGGGCAACGTCGCTACCCAGCCAGCTGGGCAGCATCATCCGCATCTGGGTCCACGCGAAAATCCAGGGAATGGCCCGCAGGCTTTCCACGCCACCGCCGGGTTTGCGTCGTGCCGGGCGGCTACCCAGGGCCAGCTTGCCCAGCGCCTGTTCCGGAGTGACCTGGCGGAAATAGGGAACAAAGTCCGGATTCTCCCGAACCACGTCACGGTAAGCTTTGAGGGAGCGTTCGGTGAGCCAGTCCATAGCCTCCCGCCATTCCGGTTCTGGCCCTCGCGGTGGCGCCAGGGTGGCTTCAATCACCGCCGTGGTGTACAGCGTCAGGCTCTGTTCCGCCAGCCGGGGAAGGCCAAACTTGAAGCGGATCATCTCGCCCTGCTCGGTGATCCGGAAACTGCCGTTCACCGAACCCGGCGGTTGAGACAGGATTGCACGGTTGGCCGGGCCACCACCACGGCCGACGGTGCCACCGCGGCCATGAAACAGCGTGAGGTGGACGCCATACTGATTGGCGACCTCGGTGAGCTTTTCCTGAGCCTGGTACTGAGCCCACGCGGCCATCATCTGACCAGCGTCTTTGGAGGAATCGGAATAGCCGATCATGACTTCCTGCCGGCCTTCGCAATAGTCCCGATACCAGTCCACGCTGTAGAGCGCCGCCATACTGTCAGGGGCACCGCGCAGGTCATCCAGGGTCTCAAAGAGGGGCACTACCCGCATCGGGTTTTTCATACCCGCTTCACGTAGCAGCAAAATCACGTTCAGCACATCCGACGGCTTGCTGGCCATGGAGATGACATAGGAACCCAGCGCTTCCGGCGTCTGCTCTGCCACCACTTCGCAGGTAGCCAGCACCTCGGCGACTTCGTCGGAGGGTTTCCAGTGCCTGGGTATCAGTGGCCGGCGCCCCTTGAGTTCGCGCACCAGGAAATCCTGGCGTTCCTGTTCGGCCCAGGACAGATAATCGCCCAACCCCAGGTAATCCACCATTTCCGCAACCGCTTCGGCATGACGGGTCGACTCCTGGCGGATGTCCAGGCGAATCAGAGGCAAGCCAAAGGTGTGGGCGCGGCGAATGGTGTCCAGCAGCGGACCATTGGCAATGGATTCCAACCCGCAGTCCACCAGGGACCGATAACAAAGCTCCAACGGCCCTGTGAAGTCCTCGTTGGCAAACAGAATGCCGGTGGCGTCAGAGGGCTCGCCGGCAACCCTGGCTTCCGCCCAGTCCCGGGTTTTGATCAGTTTCTCCCTCAGCCCGGCCAGCACCTGGCGATAGGGCTCCCGGGTATCACCAACGACGTCCCGCAGCTCATCACTGGCCTGCCACATGGACAATTCCGCACGCAGGGACTGGATGTCCCGCAGGTAGAGATCGGCTGCCATCCAGCGGCCCAGCAGGAACACCTTGCGGGTTACTTCATGGGTTACATTGGGGTTGCCATCGCGATCACCGCCCATCCAGGAGGCGATCCGGATGGGCGACGCGTCCAGCGGTAACCCCTTCCCCGTGGCGTCTGAAAGCGATAGATCCAGGCTTCTCAGAAAACGCGGCAATGCCTGCCACAGACTGTTCTCAATAACGGCAAATCCCCACTTGGCTTCGTCAACCGCCGTCGGGCGCTCATGCCGAATCTCATCCGTGTGCCAGGCTTCGGTGACCAGTTGCGACAGGCGTCCGACGATTTCATCACGCTCCGCGGGCAACAGGTCCTCATGATCCAGTCGGGCCAGGCAATCGGACATTTCGTCGTACTTCATGATCAGCGTACGGCGGGCCACTTCGGTGGGATGTGCTGTCAGAACGTACTCGATACGAAGGTCAGCCACTCGCCTGTGCAGTTCATCGGCACTGACGCCACCGTCTTTGAGGCGGCCAAACACCTCTTCGAGGGATTCCACCATCAGGTCCGATTGATGACCCCGCTTGCGGCGGATGCCGTGGTATTGTTCCGCCAGATTGGCCAGGTTCAGGAACTGGTTAAAGGCGCGGGTTACCGGCAGCAACTCGTCATCACGAAGCTTGCCCAGCAGGTTGACCAGGCGCTGGCCGGAACCGCTTTCCTGGCGACGGTCGGCCTTGGCAGCCGCCCGCACTTCTTCTATCAACTCGTAGCAATCTTGCCCGGGGTGACGCTGGATACTCTGCCCCAGCAACTCGCCCAGCATGCGAACGTTTTCTCGAAGGTCAGGGTGTAGCTCAGTCACATTGACGTCCTTTTAAATTGACGGAGGCGAAGTAAACTAACGATACTGTTTACTCTTATAAAGCCTTTCTAACGATTAAAGCCTGTCGCCGCAAGGAGTATCCATGAAAGTAACCGATTTGCCCAAACACTGGGAAAGCAAGAAAGAGTCTGTTGAGCGCAGCCACGATTACAATCTCCGCTTGCCGCTGGAAGATGCCGCGCGCATAGCAGCACTGGCCGAGCTTTACCCGGACCGTTCAGAGAGCGACATACTGAATGACATGATTGGCGCCGCGTTGGACGACCTGGTCAGGCTGAGCCCGTTGAAGGACAAGCTGGAAGGCAAGGATAAATAAAGCGGGGGCACTTCTCTGCGGGGTGGCGAAGCCACCCCGTCGGGTATCACAGGGCCGTCGCGATCAATCAGGCGTTGGCCTGATCAGGCAACCGATTCGAGCTGGCGCGCCTTCAGCCGCTGGATATGCTTCTGGCTGAGACTGATGAAGCGCGGGGTCATCCCCTGATCTTCATAGATTTCGAAGCCGTCTTCATCGAACGCAACAACCTTAGACCCCTGAACGTACGGAAAGCTGGTTTCCAGCTCATCAAGGGCAGCGGAAATCAGGTCTCGCATCAGGTCCTGGGAAGACTTCATCGGATACAACGCGGCCAGTTTTTCCAGTCGCTTGTGATGCTGGTCAGAGAGGTCGGCAAAATACGCATCACGGGTCAGCCGACCACGTGCGTGCTTGTCCCAGTAGTTGACCAGATCTTTGATTTTCATGGTGCCTTCACTCCTGCATCTTCTTGGTGGCCCACAGGGTGCACAAAGTGTGTGCATCCTTAACCGGAAGTGTAGACGAAGCGACCGCACCAGGGGCGGAAAACTTGGTAACGGATTGTACTTATCCGTTACCTTTTACGAGTCTTTTCAACCCCTTTGACGGCTTGCCAGACGGCGTCCAATGCCTCCAGCGATTCGCCATCAAGATCACGGCCTTCGCGTTCGAGGTGCTCCTCAATAGCACGGAATCGCATCTCAAACTTGTGATTCGTGCTGTTGAGGGCCTGCTCAGGATTAACCTTCATGAAACGTGCCAGGTTGACGCACACAAACAACAGGTCACCCAGCTCGTCCTCCACCGCCTCCGCCGGACCATCGCCGGAACTCGCGTCATACCAGGCTTTCTTTAGCTCATCGATCTCTTCGTGAAGCTTGTCGAAGACCGGCTCAACCTCTGGCCAGTCAAAGCCATGGTTGGCGGCCCTGCGCTGAAGTTTCTCAGCGCGCACCATTGCGGGGAGCGTCCGGGCAATGCCGTCGAGCCGGCTTGATGACTCTGCCTTCGCAGACGCCTCCGGCTTCGCCGCCCGCTCCTCTGCCTTGATACGTTCCCAGCTCGCCTTGATATCAGCCTCACTGGGCCGGTTGTTCGGATCGATCCTGCTTTCCAGGGTGCCTTCCGGGAACACGTGGGGATGACGCCGGACCAGCTTGCGCACGAGGTTATCAACCACCGAGTCGAAGTCGAAGTGGTTATCTTCCTTCCCCATCTGGCTGTAGAAGATCACCTGAAACAGCAGATCACCCAGTTCATCTTCCAGGTGCGGGTAGTCTTCACGGTCGATGGCATCGGCAACCTCGTAGGCCTCTTCAATGGTGTGGGGCACGATGGTCTTATAGCTCTGGCGGGTATCCCACGGGCACCCGGACTCCGGGTCCCGAAGCCGTGTCATCAAGGTTTTAAGATCGTCAATGGAATAGCTCATGATCGCTTTCGCCTGACATTAATGATGTTGGGGAGATTGCGAATCTGGGCGAGCAACTTGGCCAACTGATCAAGGCTGGAAATTTCCAGGGTAACGGTCATGGTGGCTGTGTTCTCATCCTTGTTGGACAGGGTATTGAGTGCCAGAACGTCACTTTTGGAAGACGACAGCACCTGGGTGATATCCCGCAACAACCCGGAGCGGTCGTAAGCTTCAATTTCTACATCAACGGGATACACGGCCACAGGCTGACCGCCCCAACTCACCTCGATAATCCGATTGGGCTCGAACTCCTTCAGATTCAGGAAGGTGATGCAATCCTGCCGATGCACGGTGACACCACGGCCGACGGTGATGTAGCCACCGATCGGATCACCCGGCAGGGGCTTGCAGCATTTCGCCACCTGGGTCTTGAGTTTGCCAACACCCAGAATCTGGATATCCGATTCGGTGTCGTAGGGCTTGCGCCTCTGTGTGCTGAGCTTCAGATCCAGTTGCTCGGATTTCGGCTCCAGCATCTGCTGGGCGACGTTAGCCACGTGGGTGGGCCGAAGATCCCCGGCCCCCACTGCCGCATACATGTCCTCGGCAGCCTGGTAATTCACTTTGCGAGCCAGGTCGTTGAGGTCCACCTCGTACAGCGACAGGCGTTTGAACTCGTCTTCCAAAATGGCCCGACCATCAACAATGTTGCGATCGCGGTCCTGTTGCTTGAACCAGTGGGTAACCTTGGCCCGGGCACGGGAAGTCTGGATATAGCCCAGGCTCGGGTTAAGCCAGTCACGGCTGGGCGCCTGGTTATTGGACGTGAGAATGGATATCTGGTCGCCGGTCTTCAGCGGATAAGTCAGCGGCACGATACGGCTATTAACCTTGGCCCCGCGACAGGCATGACCGATTTCCGTGTGCACACGATAGGCGAAGTCCACCGGCGTCGCGCCTTGTGGCAGGTCCACCACATGGCCTTCGGGCGTGAACACATAGACCCGATCGGAGGCGACATCGGATTTGAGATGATCCGCCAGCCCGGACAGGTCGCCGAGTTCCTCCTGCCACTCCAGCACTTGCCGCAGCCAGTTGATCTTGGCGTCATAGCCCACGGACCGGTTGCCCTTATCCATGCCTTTGTAGAGCCAGTGAGCACAAACGCCAAGCTCAGCTTCCTCATGCATGGCCTGGGTACGGATCTGCACTTCCATCACCTTGCCTTCAGGGCCGATGACAGCCGTGTGCAGGGACTGATACCCGTTTTCCTTGGGATTGGCAACGTAGTCGTCGAATTCGTTGGGAATATGGCGCCAGAGTGTGTGCACGATACCAAGCGCGGCGTAACAGTCACGGACCTCAGGCACCAGGATACGGACGGCCCGAACATCGTACACCTGAGAAAAGTCGATGCCCTTGCGCCGCATCTTCCGCCAGATACTGTAGATGTGCTTCGCACGCCCTGAAAGCTCACCGTCTATTCCAGACGCATCCAGTTCGTCCTTGATGGTGGTGATGACACGCTTGATGTAGCTTTCGCGGTCAAGCCGTTTTTCATCGAGCAGCTTGGCGATCTTTTTGTAAGCGGTTTCGTGCAGGTAGCGGAACGAAAGATCTTCCAGTTCCCACTTGATGTGACCGATTCCCAGTCGATGCGCCAACGGCGCATAGATATCAAACACCTCGCGGGCCACACGCATGCGCTTCTCTTCAGACGCGTTTTTCACCGCACGAATGGCGCAGGTCCGCTCTGCAAGCTTGATCAGCGCCACCCGGACGTCGTCGATCATGGTGACCAGCATCTTGCGAACGTTATCGAGCTGGCCCTCGGTCTGGCCCAGCACATTACCCTTAAGAGGGTGATGGATGGACGATATTGCCGCCATCTGCTGAACACCATCAATCAGCCCGGCCACCTCATCGCCGAACTCCTTGCGGATGTCCTCCAGGGGAATCCGTTCCTCCCGCACTGCCCGGTAGAGAATTGCTGCCACCAGGCTGGTCTGGTCGAGGTGCAGTTCCACCAGTACCTGAGCCATTTCGATGCCGGTTCGGAAGCTGCTGGCACCCGGGGCCCAGACCCTGTCCTCGCGTACCGCCTGGACATCAATCGCGGCGGCCATTTCACAGGCCCGCCGGAACTGTTCAGCATCCTCAAGATGCGTCTGTGACTCGATCTGACGGACCCAACGCTCGATATCAACCTGGCCGTCACCCGTCACTGCATAGTCTTCGCGAACTTTTACCATATCGCTCTTGTTCTTCCTGGTCGCTTATCCGGCCATCCCTGACCGGTCCCGAGAGGCATCAATTATCCACGCGCTCGAACATCGCCATGGATTCAACATGAGTGGTGTGGGGAAACATGTCCATAACGCCCGCCCTCACCAGTCGATAACCATTACGTACCATCACCCCTGCGTCCCTGGCCAGCGTGGCCGGGTTACAGGAAACATAAACAATTCGCTTCGCACCAAAGGCTGTCAGGTATTCACACACCTCCTGGGCTCCGGAACGCGGCGGATCAATCAGGATTTTGTCAAACCCTTCCGCTGCCCACGGTTGTGCTGTGAAATCCGCCTGCAAGTCAGCGCCGTGGAATGCGACATTCGATAGCCCGTTGAGTTCCGCATTTTCCCGCCCGCGGACGACCATGGCATCGTCACCTTCCACTCCAACCACCTGCCCGGCACGGCGAGCCAGCGGCAGGGTGAAATTACCCAGTCCGCAAAACAGGTCCAACACCCGCTCACCGGGCTGGATGTCCAGCCACTCGACGGCCCGATGTACCATGTTGCGATTGATGTCCACATTGACCTGGGTAAAGTCCATGGGATGGAACTTCATGGTCAGGTCGAATTCCTCCATGTCGTAGGACAGTCGCTCTTCGCCGGTCTCGGGCCAGATTCTGTGAACCGTATCCGGCCCTTTCGGTTGCAGATAGATATGCAAGTCATGGGCCTGGCCGAAATCGATCAACGACTGCCTGTCGGAATCGCTCAACGGGTCCATGTTGCGGAATATCATCGCCGCCGAATCGTCGCCGCAGGCGACTTCCACCTGCGGTATGCGACGATAGGCGTCCATGCCATGAAGAAGTTCACGTAGCGGCGTGATGCGATCGCCGATACGCGGATCCAACACCACGCAACGATCAATATCGGTCAGGAAACTGTTGCGCTTTTCCCGGAACCCGACCAGCACCGATTCCCGTGCTGGCACGTATTTCACGCCCAGCCGTGCCTTGCGACGATAGCCCAGAGCCGGGGAACGCATGGGCGCCACCCACTCGTCCGGTTCAATGCCCCCAAAATGGGCAAAATGCTCCCGCAGGGTATCTTCCTTGAACCGGATCTGGGCATCGCCACTCATGTGCTGAAGACTACACCCACCACACAGGTCGGCAAAGTCGCAGGGCGGAGTCATACGCGCGTCGTCGGCTTCAAGCACTTCCACAGCACGTAATTCATCGAACTTGCTGCGTGTACTGGTAAATTTGGCCATGACCGTCTCGCCAGGCAGGGCGCCGTCGACGAACTGTGCCTTACCGTTGTCCCGGGCGATGCCCCGGCCATCGTGACTGAGGGTTTCAATCACACAGCGCACCGGTTCGCTTGGCAGGGCCTTCCTGCGTCTTCTACTCATAGAAAGTCTCTTAACTGGATTCAGGTCTTGATGGGTTCAGGCACCGGGAAACACACCGGTGGAAAGGTAACGATCACCCCGGTCACAGATAATGGCCACGATCACCGCGTTTTCAACCTGTGCCGACAGCTTGAGGGCTGCAGCGATGGAGCCACCTGATGAAACACCACAGAAAATGCCTTCCTCGCTGGCCAGGGCACGCATGGTGTCCTCAGCTTCCTGCTGGCCGATGTCCATGACCGTGTCCACACGGGTGGCATCAAAAATTTTCGGCAGGTACGGCTCCGGCCAGCGCCGGATACCGGGGATAGACGCTCCTTCCTGGGGCTGCAGGCCAACAATCTGGATATCGGGATTCCGTTCCTTGAAATACCTGGACACGCCCATGATGGTTCCGGTGGTACCCATGGAGCTGACAAAATGCGTAACCCGCCCTGCCGTCTGCTCCCAGATTTCCGGGCCGGTGGTGCGGTAATGCGCCAGCGGGTTGTCCTGGTTGGCAAACTGATCCAGCACTTTACCCTTGCCTTCCGCTTCCATTTGTTGGGCCAGGTCGCGGGCGGTTTCCATGCCTTCCTCTTTGGTGACGGTGACAATCTCCGCCCCATAGGCGCGCATCGACGCCCGACGCTCCTCGCTCATGTTCGCTGGCATGATCAGCACCATACGGTAGCCCTTGATGGCAGCCGCCATCGCCAGGGCAATTCCGGTATTTCCACTGGTGGCTTCGATCAGGGTATCGCCTGGTTTGATTTCACCCCGGCGCTCTGCTTCCTGGATCATGCTGATAGCAGGACGATCTTTCACCGAACCGGCGGGGTTATTACCCTCAAGCTTGGCCAGAATCACATTGCTGGTCTCGCCCGGAAGTCGCTGCAGACGCACAAGAGGCGTATACCCTACATAATCTTCAATGGTCGGGAAATGCATGTTGTAACCTTCCTCAATTCTTCCGGAACCCGCCGCCAGCAGGTAACGCCGACGACACAAGCCTGTGATACACTCCGGGTTCGCATGATACGCGGAATATCCGCAGTCTCCCAATACAGCTTCTCGCTATATCCATGACTGTGGGCTATATCCGGGGACGCCATCACGGCCAGACTGCGTGGAATCAACTATTCTGACAGGGAAGAATGCCGGATATCAGGCCGGCGACGTCAATCGGGAACTCACTATGCGGCGCTGGGGCATACGCAAAAAAGTACTGGTGGTGACACTCGTCCCCACCCTTCTGACCACGTTGATGCTGGGGCTTTTCTTCACCTACAGCTGGGTCAACAACATTGAAAGCCTCCTGCAGGATCGTGGCGAGTCGCTTTCGCGGCAGCTGTCAGCCGGCTCGGAATACGGCCTGTTCACTGCCAACAGAAGCCTGCTCAGCAGCCTCTCCAACGCCCTTCTGGAAGAGCAGGATGTGCGCTCGATTACCTTCTTCGACAGCGAGCATAACCGGCTGCTGCACACAGGCCCCGGCAGCTCCGACGATATTGGCAAGGACACGTTGACCGGCGAAGAAGCGGTACGGGTTACCCGCGCCGACAGTACTGTTTTCGTGACACCGGTCTATCTCCAGGACCTGATGATCGAAAGCATGCTGGACCCGGATTCCCGCCAGAACGTGGGGGCGGGCAAGAAACCGATCGGCTGGGTAACCGTGGAGATGTCCCACATACGCACCGAAAAGGAAACCTATAAAGCACTGCTGATTTCCCTGTTGCTCGTCTTAGGCGGCGTACTCCTCAGCCTGATGATTGCGCTACGCATGAGCCGCTCGTTTACCGATCCTGTCTTTGAACTCAATGAGGCGGTGGCCAAACTCAAGGAAGGCAAACTGGACACTCGGGTCTATACCCGCGCCGGCCCTGAATTCGAGCAATTGGAATCCGGCCTGAACGCCATGGCCGGGGAACTGAGCAAAGCCCAGGCGGAAATGCAGCAGAACATTGACCAGGCCACGGAAGACCTGAGAGAAACCCTGGAAACCATCGAAATCCAGAACATCGAACTCGATTTCGCCCGCAAGGAAGCCCTGGAAGCCAGCCGCATCAAATCGGAATTCCTGGCCAACATGTCCCATGAAATCCGCACCCCGCTGAATGGCATCATCGGCTTCACCGAGTTACTGCTTAAAAGCCCGCTACCGCGCCAGCAGCGGGATCACCTGAGCACCATCCGCAAGTCATCGGAAATACTGCTGACCATCATCAACGACATTCTCGATTTCTCCAAGATCGAGGCCGGCAAACTCATCCTCGACCGCATTCCCTTCCAGCTCCGGGACATCGTAGAAGAGGTCATGGTCATGCTGGCTCCGGCGGCTCACAGCAAGAACCTGGACCTGGTACCACTGGTCTACAATGATGTACCCGACAACATCATGGGCGATCCCCTACGGGTAAAGCAGGTGATCACCAACCTGGTCAACAATGCCATCAAGTTCACCCAGACCGGTGAAGTGGTCCTGCGCGCCAGCCTTGAAGAAGAAGATAAAGAGAGTAACCGGATCACCCTGAGACTCAGCATTACCGATTCCGGTGTCGGGCTCTCGCGAGCTCAGCAGCAGTCCCTGTTCAACGCCTTCAGCCAAGCCGACGCGTCTACTGCCCGGCAATACGGTGGCACCGGGCTGGGGCTTGCGATCTCCAAGCGCCTGGTTGAGGAAATGGGCGGCAAGATCGGGCTTGAGAGTGAGCTGGGCAAGGGCTCCACGTTCTGGTTTACCCTGACCTCGGAACTGTCTTCTAACGGCGAAGCCATCGCGCCCAAAGACTCTTTGCGCGGCGAAAGGGCCATCTACCTTGACCAACAGAAAACCACCGGCCTGGCGGTAGAACATATGCTCCGGGAATGGGGCATGACGGTCGACCGGGTTTCATCACCGGGTGCCATGCAGGAGCAGATAGAGGAAGCTCAAAAAGAGCAGTCCGGTTACGCCGTTGCGGTTGTCGGCATCACCCGTCACCTGCTGAATTCAAGCCAATACTGCTCGTTAGTACGGTCCCTGGAGCTGGAGCGGGATTGCCGCACACTGCTGTTGACCCCTACCCTTGAAACTCACGATACACCGCTATCGGGGCTGGCCAGTGGCCACCTGACCAAGCCAGTATGCCGCGACTCCCTGTACGACGAACTGTTGCTGCTGGTGCACGGTATCAGCAACCGGCAACGCCAGTTGCCGGATCATTCCCATGCCATTAGCCGTGAGTTGCCAACCCAATCAACACGCGTACCCAGAGTGCTGGCGGTGGACGACAACGATGCCAACCTGAAGCTGGTAATGACCCTGCTCAACGACTGCGGCGTTGTAGCTGAGGGAGCAACCAGCGGCTTTGAAGCGCTGAGCAAGGCGCGCCAACACTCGTTCGACCTGGTTTTCATGGATCTTCAGATGCCCGGAATGGACGGGGTGGAAACCACTGAGAGATTGAGAAGCCTTGATGGCGCCAGCCATCGTACTCCGATCATTGCGCTCACGGCCCATGCCCTTGCAGAGGAGCAGGACCGCCTGATCCAGCAGGGATTCGATGGCTACCTGGCCAAACCCATTAGCAACAGCCAACTGATCGACATTATTCATGACTACACTGGCTATACCTGCCACCCCGACCCGGATGATGGACACCTGCCGGTACCCGAGGTGCGCGATACACGCCGCTCGGTTCGCCCGTCAACCAGAAAGAAACAGCCTGACTGTGTCAGCGTGGCCGAAAGCGTACAGTTGGCCGCCGGAAAAGCAGATCTGGCCGAGGAACTGTTCAGCATGCTGATCGAACAGATCCATACCGACATTAACCAGGTGCCGGCACTCTGGAACAAAGGCGACATGGACGAGCTACTGGAGTGCGTCCACAAACTGCATGGCGCCACGCGTTACTGTGGCGTGCCGGAGTTACGCGCTGCTGCAAACCAACTGGAAACCGCCTTGAAGTGCGCAGCGCCGGATATGGAGTACCAGAAGAATCAATTGCTTGCAGCCATGGAGCGCTTGCAGACCTGGAGCGAACAAACTGACTGGCAGCAGTTGTTCCGGCAGCAAAACCCTCGGCAGGCAACCGTGGACTGAGGGACGATCAGCGCCTTAGGTTCGGGCGCTTTCGAGGATTGCTTTCATATCCTTTACCGCCTCTTTGAGCCCGGTAAACACCGCCCTGGCAATGATGGCATGGCCAATGTTGAGTTCGTTGATACCCGCGATGGCGGCAACGCGTTCAGTGTTGTGGTAGTGCAGACCGTGGCCGGCGTTGACCACCAACCCTTTCTTGCGAGCGTAAGTCACCGCGTCCTGCAAGGTGTTAAAAGCCGCCTCAACAATCTGAGGGTCTGTCGCTTCCGCGTATTCCCCCGTGTGCAGTTCCACCACCGGCGCACCGCAACGGACTGCCGCATCAATCTGCGTTACATCCGGATCGATAAACAGGGAGACCTCGGCACCAACCTTTGCCAACCTGTCACAGGCTTTAGCCACCCGCGCCTCCTGGCCGTCCACATCCAGGCCGCCTTCAGTTGTCAGCTCTTCACGCTTTTCGGGCACCAGACACACACATTCCGGCCGCACCTGCTCGGCGAATGCCAGCATCGCATCAGTGACCGCCATTTCCAGGTTCATCTTGGTGGTGAGGATTTCCTTCAGCAGGAGCACATCACGGTCCTGGATGTGCCTGCGATCTTCGCGGGGATGGATGGTGATACCATCGGCACCCGCCTCTTCCGCCAGAATCGCAGCCTGTACCGGATCCGGATATCGGGTTCCCCTGGCCTGACGCAAGGTAGCAACATGATCAATATTCACACCCAGCAAAACTCTGGGCTTCATTGAGCTAGAGGTCATTACGGTCTCCTCGATGATGACTGAACAGGCTTCTGCTATGGAGCACCTTGCCCTGCAACAGGTAGTCCACAAGTACCCTTGTTACCCGCTTGGCGATGCGCCGGCACTCCGCAGATTCGAGGTCGCCATCAGCCAGCGCCAACAGTGTATCCCCGGGCAGGTTCCGGAGCCTGGAGCCCGGCGAGGGCTCGGCCAGAATCCCCTGCTCCGGATCATAGCAATAAAGCCCACCGGCCTCGACCGGCTGCCCACTATCCATCGCCTGATCCCAGACGAAGTCATACCCGAGTTCCGCAGCCAGGGATTGCTCGAAACGTCGAAGAACCGGCTCCACGTCACTGGCTTCCGACAACTCAGCAATCACATCAATGTAGGCAGCAAAGAGTTGGTGGTGAGGGTCGGCCATTGGCAGCAGACGCTGCAATAACTCATTCACGTAAAGACCGCTGTACAGGGAGAGAGTGCGCTTCAGGGTGGGGCCGCTGCGAACGTCCGCCTGAGTCAGCGTCTTCAGGTCGCTGCGTCCGGTCCAGTCCAGCAACAGAGGCTGGAACGGTTGCAACTGCGCCTTGAGCGGGCTCTTTGCGCTGTTGCCACCACGGGCAATCACGGTTACCCGGCCCGCGTTGAGGGAAAACACATCCACCATCAGACTGGTTTCGCGCCAGGGCCGGCGGTGGAGGACATACGCGGGCTCCTGTTGCATTGGCCCCGTCATAGCTGCCTCAGAAGTCGTTCATACCCAGGCTTTTCAATGCCCGGTCGCTGTCCGCCCAACCTCGCTTGACCTTGACCCAGAGCCTCAGCATGACTTTACTGTCGAACAGGCGCTCCATATCCGTTCTGGCTTCCTGACCGATGCGCCGCAGGCGTTCGCCCTTGTCGCCAATAATGATCTTCTTCTGGCCCTCACGCTCTACCAGTATCAGCGCAGAAATGTGAAGAGTCTTACCGTCCTTGCGAAATTCTTCGATCTCGACCGCCACGGAGTAAGGCAGTTCTGCTCCCAGTTGCCGGGTAATTTTCTCCCGCACCATTTCGGAGGCCATAAACCGCTCGCTGCGATCCGTGATCTGGTCATCCGGGTAAAAATGCACACTTTCCGGCAGGAACCGACTGACCGCAGCCTCCAGCGGCTCCAGGTTCATCCCCTTGAGAGCTGATAACGGAATGATCTCGGCAAACTCGCGCTTCCGGGATAGCATATCGAGGTGCGGCAACAGGGCCTCCCGATTTTCAATGCGGTCGACCTTGTTCACTGCCAGAATCACCGGGCACTTCAGGCTACTGAGCTTCTCCAGAACCATTTCGTCCGCCGTCGTCCACGCCATCTGGTCGACAACAAACACAGCAACATCGACATCCTTGAGGGCCGATGTCGCCGCCTTGTTCATATACCGGTTAATAGCGCGAGGTTCTTCTTCGTGCATCCCCGGCGTATCCACGTAAATTGCCTGAACCGGGCCTTCGGTCTTGATGCCCAGTACCTGATGACGGGTTGTCTGGGGTTTACGGGACGTAATACTGAGCTTCTGGCCCAGAATGTGGTTCAGCAATGTGGACTTGCCCACATTGGGCCGACCGACGATCGCCACAAAACCACAACGGCTGTCCGGGTTTTCCGGACGAGTCACATCATTCATCAGTCATTCTCCACACCCAGTTGCTTAAGGGCATTGCGGGCGGCCTGCTGCTCGGCGATTCGACGGCTATTGCCCGTGCCGGTTGTTTTTCGGTCAAGTGATGGCAGGGCACAGGAAACATGGAACGTCTGGGCGTGGGCTTCACCATCCACGGAAATGACGTCATAGCGAGGCAGCGGAAACTGCCGTGACTGCAGGTACTCCTGGAGCCGGGTTTTGGGGTCTTTCTGGGTATCCTGCAGATCCAGCTTCTGAAGGCGTACCTCAAACCAGCGCAAAACCTGTTCCCGACAGGTGTGAAAATCACTGTCCAGGTATATGGCACCGATGATGGATTCAACAGCGTCGGCAAGAATGGATTCACGACGGAAACCACCGCTCTTCATTTCACCGGAACCCAGCCTGAGGTACTTGCCCAATTCGAATTCACGGCCAATTTCCGCGAGGGTTACCCCCTTGACCATACGGGCTCTCAGACGGCTCAACTGACCTTCCCGGGCTTTTTCAAAATGCAGGTACAGGTATTCAGCAATGACCATGTTAACGATGGAATCACCCAGGAACTCCAGGCGCTCATTGTTCTGGTTGCCAAAACTCCTATGGGTCAGCGCCAGCAACAGCCGCTCAGGCGTCTTGAACTGGTAGCCGATACGTCGCTGTAACTGCTCGAGATCCGGTTGCGAACTCACTTGCCCTTCATCTCATACTCATGTTGAAAATGGATAACGGTATCCACATTACGGAACAGGTTATTACGGACTTCGTAATCCACATTGATGATGACCAGATCCCCGTCCTTCTCAACGGTGATGTTCTTTTCATCAAAACCGCGAACATTGTTCACGCTAAGTCGCTTGTTTATCAGACTTCTCACCTGAGCAGGCCCCATGGTGGAAAGATCCTCTGTTCCTTCCAGGCTCTCAAGCGCTTCCTGAATGGTAATGTCATCAAGATACGCTGGCCCCAGCTTGATGGCCAGTGTCAGCAAGCCGCCGAAAAAGAGCACCATAATCATGATAACGAGCGCCGATGCACCCGACTGCCGATGCATGGAGGAAAGACTGTTCTTCTTCATGTTAGATACACCCCTGAATAACAACGTACTTATTCCAAACCGCCCACTCGGTCAAAGGATGGCAGACTGGTGAGCGATTGCCAGTGCATCCAGATCGCGAACGCCTTGCCAACGACCATTTCATCCGGAACAAAGCCCCAATAGCGACTGTCATTACTGTTGTCCCGATTATCACCCATCACGAAATACTCGCCTTCGGGCACCACCCACTCGCCTTCACCAGAGCGCCCCGTGCGCCCCAGGGTCAGGAAGATGTCGTGCTCAACGTCGCCCAAGTATTCACGTCTCAGCTCCACTGGTGGCAGCCGGGCAACAAAGCGCGTCTCCACTTTATCGCCGTTGATAAACAGCTCCCGATCCTCGTATCGAATACGGTCTCCCGGAAGCCCGACCACCCGCTTGATGTAATTGGTGCTACCGTCATCCGGATAGCGGAACACCATGATGTCACCGCGCTGGGGATCATCCACTGCCAGGATTTTGTTGCCCGCAACCGGCAGGCGAAGCCCGTAGGCGTATTTGTTAACGAGGATGAAGTCTCCGACTTCAAGGGTAGGCAACATGGAGCCGGACGGAATCTGGAAAGGCTCCACCAGAAACGAGCGCAGAACCAGCACCACCGCCAGCACCGGGAAGAACGAACGGCTAAGATCAACGAGGTAGGGCTCCTTAGGTTCTTCCTCAGCCTCAACCTCCCCGCTGGCGCCTTCTGCGACCGCGAGCCTGCGCTTACGCAGAAATACAACATCCAACAGCCAGATCAGCCCCGTTGCAAACGTCAGAACAACCAGAACCAGGGGGAAATCAATATCCATTCAGGTGCCTTTTAGTTATCCACTTTCAATACGGCAAGGAATGCTTCCTGAGGCACCTCAACATTGCCCAGTTGCTTCATGCGCTTCTTACCTTCTTTCTGCTTCTGCAGCAGTTTCTTCTTCCGGCTGACGTCGCCACCGTAACACTTGGCGGTGACGTTTTTGCGAAGCGCCTTGACGGTCACTCGCGATACCACCTGATTCCCGATAGCCGCCTGAATGGCGATGTCGAACATCTGGCGTGGGATCAGCTCTTTCATCTTGTCGATCAGGGCGCGACCCCGGTAGTGGGACTGGTCCTTATGGACAATCAGCGCCAGGGCGTCCACGCGCTCGCCGTTGATCAGCACATCGAGGCGCACCAGGTTGGCCGCCTGGAACCGCACAAACTGATAGTCCAGCGATGCGAACCCGCGACTGGCGGACTTGATCCGGTCGAAAAAGTCCAGCACCACCTCGGCCATCGGCAACTCGTAGGTCACCTGAACCTGAGTGGACATAAAGTGCATGTTCTTCTGGATGCCGCGCTTTTCCTCACAGAGGGCGATCACGTTGCCCAGGTGTTCCTGGGGCACCAGAATACTGGCCTCCACGATTGGCTCGCGCATCTCCTCGATGGACCCAATATCCGGAAGACTGGACGGATTGTCTACCGACAGCGTCTCACCCTGTTTGGTAACGACTTCATAGATAACCGTCGGGGCCGTGGTAATCAGGTCAATGTCGTATTCCCGCTCCAGCCGCTCCTGGACGATCTCCATGTGGAGCATGCCCAGGAAGCCGCAACGGAAACCGAATCCGAGGGCATCCGAGCTCTCCGGTTCGAAGAACAGCGAGGCGTCGTTCAGGGTCAGCTTTTCAAGAGCATCCCGGAAATCGTTGTAGTCATCGGAACTGACTGGAAACAGGCCCGCATAGACCTGAGGCTTGACCTTCTTGAAGCCGGGCAGCATCGGGATGTCGTCCGAGCCTTTCTGCTGAACGATGGTGTCACCCACCGGCGCCCCATGAATGTCCTTGATGCCGGCCACCACAAAGCCGACATCCCCGGATTCCAGAATATCCGTGTCTTTGGGTTTGGGATTGAAAATACCGACCTTGTCCGCATTCCAGGCCTTGCCCGTCGACTTCATGACGATCTTGTCGCCCTTCTTGAGGGTGCCCTCAGTCACCCTGACCAACGACACAACCCCCAGGTAGTTGTCGAACCAGGAGTCAATAATCAGTGCCTGCAAGGGTGCTTTTCGATCACCCTTGGGTGGCGGGATTTTCCTGATCAGATCTTCCAGAACATCCTCGACGCCCAAACCACTCTTGGCGCTGCAGCGCACGGCGTCGGTTGCCTCTATACCAATGATGTCCTCAATTTCCTGGGCTACGCGATCCGGCTCAGCCTGCGGCAGGTCCATCTTGTTGAGCACCGGAACCACTTCCAGCCCCTGTTCAATCGCGGTGTAACAGTTGGCGACAGACTGGGCCTCAACGCCCTGACCGGCATCCACCACCAGCAACGCACCTTCACAGGCGTACAGTGAACGCGATACCTCGTAGGAGAAGTCGACGTGGCCGGGTGTATCGATGAAATTCAGTTTGTATTCAATGCCGTCCCGAGCCTTGTAGTTCAGAGTCACACTCTGGGCCTTGATGGTAATACCACGCTCACGCTCAAGATCCATGGAATCAAGGACCTGCTCAGCCATCTCGCGTTCTGTCAGGCCACCGCAGATCTGGATAAAGCGGTCTGCCAGAGTGGATTTACCATGGTCAATATGGGCGATGATCGAAAAATTTCGGATTCGGCTCAGTTCAGTCACAGACAATGAATACTCGCAAAAGACGAAGGATTGAGCCCGGAAGGGCCGTTGCCGGAGTCCGGCGACGGCGTGATTTTACCGGTTACCGGCCGCTATTGCCATGATCAGGAGATCAGCGGCCGTTCATATTGCCGAATAAGGAAGCCGATAAGCGCATCCTCGTCCAGCGGGTAACTGAACAGGTTGCCCTGACACTGGGCGCAACCGGCGCTTTTGAGGAAGCTCAACTGCTGAGGCGTTTCCACACCCTCGGCAACAACGGTCAAGTGTAACTTTCTGGCCAGTGCGATCACCGCCGAGGCAACATCGGTTGCACTGACGTTGTACGGGATGTCGCGAATAAAACGATGGTCAATCTTGATAACGTCCAATGGCAACTGCTGGAGCGCCACCAGAGAACAGGAACCGGTGCCAAAATCATCCAGGATCAGGCAGACACCCATGTCGTGCAGGGACACAAGGAGCTCTCTCAGCATGCGCGGGTCTTCATTCAGAAGCTCCGCTGGCATTTCAAGTTCAAGCCGCTCTGGCGACACCCCCGTTTCGGTAATGACCTGGCGCATCATATCCAGAAACCCGGAATCCGTCAGTTGGCGAACGGACAGGTTGACCGCCATTTTCAACGATTCAAACCCAGCCCGTTCGAGGGCCTGAACCTGGATACAGGCCTGCCTCAGCGCCAGCTCGCCAAGGCGTATGATCAGGCCCGTTTCCTCGGCCAGGGTAATGAATTGCTGGGCACTGACCAGCCCCTTCTCGGGGTGGTGCCAGCGCAGGAAAGCCTCGACGCCAATCACCCGCTCACTCTCGAGATCCACCTTGGGCTGGTAATGCAGCACAAACCGATCGCCTTCCAGTGCCGTCGCCAGTTCTTCCTGCTGAAGCAGCCGCCTGGCTGCCTTGATGTTCATGGCCGGGGTAAAGAACTGGTAGGTGTTGCGCCCTAACTCCTTGGCCCGGTACATGGCCAGGTCGGCGTATTTCATCAGCGTACCAGGGTCCTCACTGTCGTGAGGGATCATGGTAATACCGATACTGACGGTAACCCCCACTTCGTGATCGTTGAGACGAATTCGCTGGCACAGCCTCCGCAGTATGGCTTCGGCAACCTTGCCAGCGTCATCGGGACCGCTGATTCGTGACAACAGCACCACGAACTCGTCGCCACCCAGCCGGGCCACCGAATCTTCCTCCCGCACGCAGCCGGATAACCACTGGGAAACCTGCTTCAGCAGTTCGTCGCCACTATCGTGGCCGAGGGTATCGTTGATACGTTTGAAGCCGTCAAGATCCAGGAACATCAGGGCGGCCGGCTCTTCCGTGCGACGACTTCTGCGCACCACATGGTTAAGCCTGTCACGGAACAACTGCCGATTGGCAAGCCCGGTCAGCGGATCGTAGAACGCCAGGCGATGCAGCTCCGTCTGTGCGGCTTTCAGCTGGGTCAGGTCACGGAGGCTCAACACCACCCCATTCACGCCGGGCACCGTCAGCATGGCTGTGAACGTGCCTTCCATATCCCGCCACTGACCTTGCGCATCGCGTATACGACCACGGATCACCGGCATCTGCTTCCCAGGTGATTTGACCGCTTCATCAAACCCGGACTTTAACTGCGGCCAATCCTCGGCATGCACCAGGGAGGCCAACTCCAGACCATAAACCTTGTCGGGATCGAAGCCCAAAATGTCGTGACTGGACGGACTGGCGTAACGCGGCGTGCCATCGCGATCCAGCACAAGAGTCACGTTCGCGGCACCTTCGGTAATAGCCCGGTAGCGACCCGCGCCAATCTGCGCCATGATCCGGCCGCGAATCATGGTCAACACGAACAGGAACATCAGCAGACTGATAACAATACCGGAACCGAGAACGATGGGCGGCCGCGGATCAGACGCCAGGTAGTCAAACGCCGGTGTGGAACGGGTTTGCAGCAACCAGTCGCGCCCACCATGGGTAATGGTCTGACTCATTTCAAAACTGAAATCCTCATCCAGGGAGCCCAGGTTTGACCCATACATCTGCGTATCCCGTGACACCTCCCCGCTGTCGTATATTTTCACGTCCAGGAATGGCGAGATCAGGCCGACGATGCCATCGAGCAGGGTGTTCATCCGAAAGGCACTGAACACATAACCGGCGAGCATCATCTGCCGCTCAACACGACTTTCAGGTATTTCCCCACCCTGGTAAACAGGGTAATACATCAGGAAGCCAGCCTGATCCTCCGCCACTTCCTCCTGAACCAGCACGACTTTACCCGTCACTTTTGGCTCGGCATGGTCCCGTGCCCTCGCCATGGCATGCCGGTGCACCGGATCACTGAAGGCGTCGTAACCAAGTGCCTTGCGATTCCGCTCTGTTCCGGGCTCCAGATACACCATGGGGTAGTAATCCGGCCCGGTACCAAGAGGCGTCACGAGGTAATTGAGGACACCATCTTTCCTGACCGACGCGATGTGGTCCGCCATCTGGCGGACACCTATTCTTTTCACGTAGCCAATGCCCTGGATGCCCGGGTAATACCGGTTGATATCCACATTGTCGACGTATTCACGCCAATCGTCCCTATCCACTTCACCGGCAACGGCAAACAGGCCCGCACTGCCGGCCAATACCTGCTCATAATTCAGCAGGCGCTCTTCAATAGCAGTTCGCAGCTGTAGTGACTGTGTTTTGAAACGGGCTTCGGTACGGTCTTCGACCAGGCGAATGGAAACTTGCCATAACAGGACGGTGACAGCGAGAGATGCAATCAGCACTAGCCATGCTGCCCACGAGTAGCGCAGCTGGAGCAGTTTCCGGAGGGGAAGTTCCTTTCTGTTCATCATTCTCGTGCAGGTCCGATCCGTGGCCAGTAATCTGATTATTTTGGGAAGTATAACAAAAGCCCCACTGGCTGTCGTTTAAACGACCCCCAGCAGGGCTCTCAGTTTTGTACCATTTTGTGTCCGCCGATCCGGCGGATCAACCGTCAGGGCTTCATCACCAGATAAGTGGCCCGCCCCTGGCGAACAACGCGCACCGAGACGGCGCTGTCGTCTGGCAAGGAGGACACCGCTTCGCGGAAATCCTCCACAGAGGTGACTTTGCGGCGGTTCAGCTCGGTGATCACATCCCGTGGACGGATACCCGCATCAAGCGCTGGCCCGCGGGCAACCTCTGCCACAAGCACGCCCCCAGATATCCCCAGCGACTCCTGAAGCTCAGTTGGCAGAGGCTCAACCGTCATCCCCAATGGCGCCGATGATGGGCCGTTGTTGCTGGACGCCGGAGCGGAGGCCTGCTCCGAACCCTCTTCCGGCAGTTTGCCGATTTCAACGTCCAGTGTAATCTGCCGGCCTTCCCTCATTACTTCCATGGTGGCCGTTTCACCGACCGGCGTACGCCCTACCATCGGCGGCAGATCCGAAGACAACGTCACGTCCTCGCCCTCGTACTCGAGCACAATATCACCCGCCTGCAATCCCGCTTTCTCGGCAGGCGAGCCCGCCATCACTTCTGCAACCAGGGCGCCTCGAGGACGCTTAAGGCCAAATGACTCCGCCAGATCTCGATTAACCTCCTGTATCAGCACACCCAGCCAGCCACGGGACACCGATCCATCGTCCCGAAGCTGCCGGAACACATTCATGGCATCATCAATGGGGATTGCAAAGGACACCCCCATGAATCCACCCGAGCGGGTGTAGATCTGGGAGTTAATACCCACAACCTCGCCGTCCAGGTTAAACAGTGGCCCGCCGGAGTTACCCGGGTTGATAGCAACGTCAGTCTGGATAAACGGAACGTAGTTTTCCGATGGCAGTGAACGGCCCAGGGCGCTGACAATGCCCGCTGTTACGGTGTAATCAAAACCAAAGGGCGAGCCGATAGCCAGGACCCACTCACCCACTTTCAGGTCATTGGAGCGCCCGACCCGCACCACAGGCAAGTCGTCGCCGCCCTCAATCTTCAGAACCGCCATGTCCGAACGTGGGTCAGTGCCAATCAGTTTGGCAGGCAATTCTCGACGGTCATTCAGGCGCACAATGATCTCGTCGGCCCCTTCCACCACATGGTTATTGGTCAACACATAGCCATCACTGGAAACGATAAACCCGGACCCCATGGACTGACGCGGGGCTGAACCACCAGGGCTGCCGCCAAACGGTGACTGGGGACCGCGGAAGAAATCCTGGAAAAACTCCGGTAACTGCTCAAGCTGTCGATCGTTAAAAGGGAGACCGTTTGAGCGGCCACGATTCGCTGACTTGGGCTCGGTCGTTGTACTGATGTTGACCACAGCATTCGAGTTCTCTTCGACCAACTCGGTAAAGTCAGGGAGACTGCGAGCTGAGACAGACTGAGCCAGAGACAAGGGAACAAGAAGACACAAAAGATACCAGACGAACACAATGGAACCCTGGCGCTGAGGCCGGCGCAGCATGTCTTGATCGTTCTTTACTTCAGGCATTAAAGACCCCCTGTTCAGCGGACGTTATAAACTCAATGTGCGGTCAAAGCCGATAATTTCAACAGAGCCTGTTGGAACATCATTCCGGGGAAGCGACCACCCCCTGCCTGACCTCCACCAGTGTCGGCTCCCAGGTTCCCGCTTTACGTGACTGCCCCCTGCGAGCGGCCAGGAAGCCCAGGGCAAGTCCCGCCGCAGCACCCATCATGGCGACGGCCTCACTGGCCGCGTGGCCTGCCGACAACTGGTGCCCCAAAACAGCCCCGGCCACCATCGACACCAATGGCAGGGCGTAAACAAGCAGGGAAGCACCAAGCAGCGCGGACTCATCAATGGCCACCGTCACCTCATCACCCACCTCGGCACCAAGGCTGTTGGCCACCAGAACCTGATTGGCCCTGCCTCCTGAAACACCGGCCAGTGCACGCTGGCCACAGCCATGACGAGCCGAGCAACTTTCACAGGCGCTGGTGCGAATCGTCTGCACCCATACCCGGTCGCCGGCAACACCGACAACCCTCCCGGTTTCCGTAATCATTTCCGGCCTCCGCCGAACGCCAGGGTATCGTCAATCGTCACTGATTCGGCCACCTTACGGGCCGTCGTCGGTGGAACTTCCCCAACCACAGTCACGAAAAACGCGATGTCATCCACACTGAGCTGTTTCATGTACACCGTGGTTGCGCCAATTCGCGAAGCGCCGGTGGGCATCACCATCTTCCGTGCTGGTTCGACAAACACAGAAAAGGCTGCCAGCCCATCCGAGAACGCCACTGCCTGCCCTTTGCCTGATCGCGGGGCAGCGGCGGGAACAAAACCATCCGGGCGCCACTCGAGCGTCCAACCATCCATCCGTGCCGCGGGAGACGACGTCTGTTCCGGTTTCAATTCCCGTTTGATGGCCTCTCCCTCCGTTTGCACGATAAATTCGCTATCCGGGAGAGAGTCCGTTATTTCAAGGCTGGTGAACTGAAAATGCTCAAGCACCTCACCGCCGACGGAACGCACATGGCTCTTCACCAACAGACCGGTGGATTTTTCCAGCCATAACTGGTGACTGTATCGAAGATCATCCCTCGCCCTGAGCCCGAGCTTGACCACATCGTAACCAGCAATACGATCATCGCCCACCAGCTCTGGCTGATACCATTGACTGACCGGCATCAACTGATGGGAAAATGCCTCGGCAAAAGGACCCGACGGAATAACCTGATCCAACTGGATGCGCCCATGGTCAGGAAGCACACAGACAACCCGCATCCCCTTTCGCACGATCTCACCGCTGGCTCCGTCCTGCAGAACCAGCCGCTCTTCCACCATGCCATCCCGATACCGGTGCGCAATCTGCATCGAACTGACCTGATCACCCCGGGCATACACAAAGACGCCGCGATAGGACGTCATGTTGAGGGCAGGACCAAGACGGTTGAGCCAATATTCGGCGCTCTGTTCATTCTTCCCGGCGCTCTCCGCCGTCTCGGCAGACACTTGCCCTGTCAGAACGGTGAGCAACGTCAACATGACCAGCCCGTGCCTGATTGCACCAGGGAATCGACTCTGGATTGCCATTGCGATTCTGCCCATCAGCCGTTTAACTCCAGCCAGTGTCCTGCAAACATGAAACGTCAATACCCTGGTCCGGACGCGCTAACGACACGCGCATAGCCAACGGAGCCTCGACCGGCTCCTACGCTGTTATGTTGGGCGTGCTCAAGAAGATAGCGGCTAAGATGTTCCCATTGCTCCTCATCAAGTCCTTGCAATGCCACCTCCGGCACCGGCTCGACCGCCGACTCCTGCCGATCCTGTTCTTCTGAAACGCCCGCGGCTGTAATCGCTCCACCATCTTCGGCGGACTCCCAACCAGCACCGGCGCCAAAACCAATCACCGCTGCCAGTGTGACCATCGCAACCGCTGGCCAATGCCAGTTTTTGTCCCGGCGGGGCATCGAGCCGACTGTCGCGGCAGGCGATACCGCACCGCTGCCATCCAGAACATCCCTGACCCCAGCACTGACATCCACAGCCTCCGGTGCCACGCTGCCCTGATGCATGAGATCCCGCACCTGCTGCCAACGCTGCCACTGCGAACGAACCTGATCCTGCTCAGCGTGTGACAGCAGTCTGCGAACTGACAATTCATCTGCCTCGTCATCCATCATTGCCGACAGCGTTTCTTTGAGACGATCATCCATAGGATGCAACCTCATTACGTCCGGGAATCATTTAACAAAGGGCCCAGGTGGCGATCCACTGCATCCCGTGCCCTGAATATTCGTGACCTTACCGTGCCGATGGGGCACTCGAGAATACCGGCGATGTCTTCGTAACTCAGCCCATCGTACTCCCTGAGCAAAAACGCAGATCGAAGCTCCTCCGGCAAGTTTGATATCGCCACCCTGAGCGCGCTCTGCAACTGATCCCGCTGCAACAGTTTCTCCGGTGACGCATTGTCCCTGAGTCTTGAACCGTCGTCGTAATTCTCGGCTTCCCCCGCGTCGGCACTGCCTTGCGGACGACGCCCGCGGGACTCAAGAAAATTCTTGGCCGTATTCACGGCTATACGGTACAGCCAGGTGTAGAACGCGCTGTCTCCCCGAAAACGGTCAATCGCCCGGTACGCCTTGACGAAGGTTTCCTGGGTAAGGTCCATCACCTCCTGGCTGTCGTAGACATAACGACTGATAATCGACGCAACCCTGGACTGATATTTGACAACCAGAAGATCAAAGGCGGGCCGATCACCATGACGGACCTTTCTTACCAGCTGAAGGTCTGTCTGGCTTTCGCTGCCGTCTTCCTTGTGTCTTTCTGTATCCGCATTCATGGACGGAGTGCCGGAGTTGCCATAGCGTTCGACCGTCTGGCCCACTTGCCTGCTATTCAATGGAATCATGCTGCTGTCCGGCATCCGATGAGTCTACAATGCCCCCTTTTATCCGGGAGCACCCCGTCAGGCCAAATAGACAGCGAGCGCAAAGTTTAGTTCAATACACATCCACATTATGGCCCGCGATTACGACCCGATGCCACAGTCCTACGAATTCGATGTCCTGATTGTCGGCAGCGGTGCTGCCGGCCTCACTGTTGCCCTGAATTTGCCCGAGCACCTGCAGATCGCCGTCATCAGCAAGGCCGATATCAGCAGCGGCGCAACACTCTGGGCCCAGGGCGGCATTGCCGCCGTGCTGGATGACGACGACTCTCTTGAGAATCACGTCAGCGACACCCTCAACGCCGGGGGCGGCCTCTGCCACGAGGATGCTGTCCGGTTTACGGTTGAGCATGGCCGCGAGAGCATCAACTGGCTGATCGACAGCGGCGTCACCTTTACCCGCGATGACCAGTCCCAGTACCACCTGACACGGGAGGGCGGGCATAGCCACCGCCGCATTATCCACGCGGCCGATGCCACCGGCCACGCTGTTTCCACCACCCTGACGTCCCAGGCCCAGGCGCGCCCCAACATTACCCTGATGTCCCGCAGGGTTGCCGTAGACCTGATCACCAATCGCAAGCTGGCATTGCCTGGAAACGCGTGCGTAGGCGCCTACATACTGAACCTGGAAGACAACCATGTCGAACTGTTCCGGGCCCGGTTCACTATCCTCGCCACGGGCGGCGCCAGCAAGGCGTATCGCTATACCACCAACCCGGACGGAGCTTCGGGAGACGGTATAGCCATGGCCTGGCGCGCCGGCTGCCGGGTCGGCAATATGGAATTCAACCAGTTCCACCCCACGTGCCTGTACCACCCACATGCCAAGTCGTTCCTGATTACCGAGGCAGTGAGGGGTGAAGGCGGTGTGCTGAAGCTTCCGGACGGCTCCCGCTTTATGGATCGCTTCGATGATCGAGGCGAGCTGGCGCCCCGGGATATCGTGGCCCGCGCCATCGACCACGAAATGAAACGGCTGGGTGCTGATCATCTATACCTGGACATCAGCCATAAACCGGCCGAGTTCATCAAACAGCATTTCCCAACCATTCGCGAAAAATGCCTGACGTTCGGGATTGATATCACCAAAGAACCGATCCCGGTGGTACCCGCCGCGCACTACACCTGTGGCGGCATACTCAGTGACGAACGCGCCCGCACCGACATCAACCAGCTCTATGTTGTCGGCGAGGCCGCGTTTACCGGTCTGCATGGCGCCAATCGCATGGCCAGTAACTCCCTGCTTGAATGCCTGGTCTACGGCCGTGCCGCCGCTGCGGATATAGCGCGACGGGAATCGGACATTCCCGCACCACCCCAAGCACCGGACTGGGACGAAAGCCAGGTAAGGGATTCCGACGAAGACGTGGTAATCTCCCACAACTGGGACGAACTGCGGCATTTCATGTGGGACTATGTTGGCATCGTTCGTACGACCAAACGCCTGCAGAGAGCCAAGCACCGGATTGATCTGCTGGAACGGGAAATTGGCGAGTTCTACAGCAACTACCGCGTCTCGAACGACCTGCTTGAGCTGCGCAACCTGGTGACCGTGGCGGACCTGATTATCTGTTCCGCGTTGCAGCGCCGGGAAAGTCGCGGCCTGCACTACACACTGGATTTCCCCGGACTACTCCACGAGGCAAGGGATACTGTACTGGTTCCCACCACTTACCGACGGTCGTCTCCCTGAAGGAAATGGCTCGGTCCACTCCAATGCCCACTGGTTAACTGAGAGAATCAATGTCTGACAATACTGAATTCAACCGCCTCTACTGGCACAGCCGCCGCGGCATGCTTGAACTGGACGTTTTGCTGATCCCATTCCTTGAGAACGCCTATCGAGATCTTCCCGCTGAGGACCAGGCACGGTACCAAAAGCTGATCAACTGCGAGGACACCGATATGTTCGAGTGGTTCATGCAGCGCAGCCGCCCGGAAGATCCCGACCTGCAACGCATCGTTGACCTCATACTGAACCGTGTCCAGCCGGATTGAACTGGCACTGATTCCATCCCACGCTGTCGGGTTACTGTGCGCCCTGCCCTGGCTGGCGCTGACCCTGTTCGTAGCCGCCGTAGCCAGTGAGTTCAGCCCCCTCCTTCTGGTGCTGGCTATCCCCTCACTCGTGGGTGCGGTTTTCCAGTATCGCCGAACCGGCTTGCTGGTCGGTCCGGAAGCCGTAACCGAACTACGGGTTGAGGGCGAGCAATTATACGTGCGCCTTCGCTCTGGGCAGGACCGCGCTGTCCAGGTTGCGGACGAAAGTCGTCTGGGTGCCCACTTTGCGATCTTGAAACTGCAGCATTCCGGCACCATATCGTGTACATATCCTGTTGTCCTGGTTGCCGTTACGCCGCGGTTTCGCAACATCCCTTCCGATGCATTCCGCCGTTTGCGGGTCTGGCTTCGCCTGGGCCCGACCTCTGGCAGCAAGGCATCTGGTCGCCAAACGCAGGAAATCCACTGATTCTGGAGTGTTTCATGTCAGACATCGAAAGTCCGTTGGCCAACCATCCGCTTCCCCAGCCCCGCTGCGTTTTCATCTCTGACCGTGTCATGGTTCGAATATCCGGGCCAGGCACTGACAAGTTCCTGCAGGGGCAGTTCAGCCAGCAGATCGACGATGTCACCCAGGGTCATTCGCCAAGAGCGGCAGCCTGTACACCCAAGGGGCGCGCCTATTGCCTGACCCGGTTGGTGAGGGATGGTGATGACATATTGATGGAGCTGCCAGCGGATCTCTCCGACGGCACGGTGACTCATTTGCGCAAGTACCTGATGCTGTTCCGTGGTACGTCAATGGAGGTAGAGTCGGACGCTCGGATCATCGGACTTCTGGGCGATGCCGCAGTAGAAAAACTGCTGCCAGAAGGCACCGGTGCACTGGCAGTCGCAGGCGATTCCGTGAAAATCAACGGAGGCCACGTGATACGTACGATGGACACCGCCGAGGGCATGGCTCGCTATGAACTCTGGCAAACGGGTGATCTGGACACATCGCTACAACAGGCTCTGGCGGACATTCCTGCAGCCCCCCTCGCCGATTGGCAGGCTTCCGAAATTGCTGCCGGCGTAGCATCGCTCACGGCCGCCACCACGGAGAGCTTCGTGCCGCAAATGCTGAACTGGCAGCATGTTGGAGGCATCCACTTCAAGAAAGGCTGCTACACCGGGCAGGAAGTGATCGCGCGCATGCACTTCCTGGGGCAACTCAAAAAAAGCCTTTTCCGGTATACCTGCAGCGATGCCGGCACCCTGCCTGCCCCCGGTGAGTCGCTGCTGGACGGAGATCGGTCAGTGGGAAATGTCGTGAATTCTGTTGGTTTCTCTCACGGACACTCGGAGATTCTGGCCGTTGTGCGCCACGATGCGGCGGAGAAATCATTGGTACCCGAGAGCGCCTCCGACGCGGTTCTGTCACTGCGCCCCTTGCCGTATTCTGTTCCGGAGCGTGAAAAAACCGACACGCCTGATACATAAGTTGACAGGAAGAATCCCGATAATTTGCTATAAAGTACGTCATATACATGAACATATTAGCCTTTCCGGACGTTCCTGCCGGCCAGGTGACACTTAACAGGCGGATTCAAACTGACTATGTCCAACATTGTAGAAACCATAAAAACCGACCTGACCGACGCTATTGAAAACGACAAACTGGTACTTCCGACACTTCCGGAAGTTGCGCTTCAGGTACGCGACATCGCAGAAAACGAGGACTCGGCCATTATTGACCTGGTGAAGGTCATCAGCAACGACACGGCCCTGTCAGCCCGTATCATTCGAGTCTGCAACAGCCCGCTATTTCGCGGCAGCCGGGCGATTGAGAACTTGAATATGGCGGTTGGTCGCCTGGGCATGGCTTATACCAGCAACCTGGCGATGGGTCTTGCCATGGAGCAGATGTTCCAGGCCACTTCGGACATGATCGACAAGCGCCTTCGTGCCACCTGGCAAAAGAGCACTGAGGTGGCCGGGGTGTGCCATGTGCTGGCACAGCATTACACCAATCTCAAGGCAGACCAGGCCACCCTGGCCGGGTTGGTTCACCTCATCGGGGTGTTGCCGATTCTGCGCTATGTGGAAGACCGGGATATTCAGATCAGTAGCATCATGCTGGACAATGTGATTGATGAGATTCATCCGCGTATCGGGGCGACGATTCTGCAGAAATGGGATTTCCCGAAAGAACTTCAGAATGTGCCTCTGGAATACGCGAACCTGCATCGTGAGGTGCCGGCAGCGGATTATGCGGATCTGGTGATGATTGCCAATCTGCAGTTGATTGCCGGGACAGATCATCCCTGGACGGAGGTGGACTGGAAGACGATTTCGGCGTTTGATCGTCTTGGGTTGGATCCTGAGGTGGATATGAGCGAGGAAGAGGACCTGAATGCGCAGATGGAAGCTGCTATGGCGCTTCTTCAGTAGGTTTGGGGGCTGGCCGAAGGTGGGGGTATTTTTCTTCGGGAAAAGAACTCGCTTCGCTCGGACACCTTTTCCTGTCAGAGAAAATACCCCCACCTCCGGCCGATCAATACAGTTGCGGGCCGCTCTTTCGGGCCGCTTCATTTTTTCAGGATTGGCTCTTACCGTATTGTTCCAGTAGCTGCGATTTGTTTGGCAAAGACCAATCAACGGTCGGCAGGCCCTTCTGCTGTAACCACTCGTTGGCCCGGGAAAAATGCTTGCAGCCGAAGAAGCCGCGGTAGGCGCTTAACGGCGATGGATGTGGCCCGTCCAGTACCAGATGCTTGCTTCGGTCGATGTGCTGGCCTTTTTTCTTGGCGTAGCTTCCCCAGAGTAGAAACACCACCCCTTCACGCTCGCGGTTAATGGTTTCGATGACGCGGTCGGTGAAGGTTTCCCAGCCTTTGCCCTGGTGGGCGCCAGCTTGGCTCTGGACAACGGTGAGAACGCTGTTGAGAAGGAGCACGCCCTGCTCCGCCCAGGGTTGCAGACAGCCGTGGTCTGGGGGCTGAATGCCGAGGTCGGCGTGGATTTCTTTGAAGATGTTGACCAACGACGGCGGCGTGGCCACGTGCGGGCGCACGGAGAAGCACAGGCCGTGGGCCTGGCCGGGACCGTGGTAGGGGTCCTGGCCGAGAATAACCACGCGCACCTTATCCAGCGGTGTGCTGTTCAGGGCGTTGAAGCAATGCTGGCTGGCGGGGAACAAGGTCTTTCCCGCCTGCTCTTCCGCCGCGAGGAATTCAGCCAGCTGCTGCATGTAGGGCTGACGGAATTCGTCACCAAGGTACTCCGTCCAACCTCGCCCTGATTTTAGCTGGCTTGCCAGTATCTCCACCGGCTGCATGTTCAGCCCTCGTCTTTCTTCGTTTCAGCCTTGTGCTCCGGGCGCATGGCGGGGAACAGGATGACGTCGCGAATCGAGGCGGAATCCGTCAGAAGCATGGCCAGACGGTCGATGCCAATGCCTTCACCTGCGGTTGGTGGCAGGCCATATTCCAGCGCCATGACGTAGTCTTCGTCGTAGAACATGGCTTCGTCGTCGCCGGCGTCTTTCTCGGCCACCTGATCCTGGAAGCGCTCAGCCTGGTCTTCCGCGTCGTTCAGCTCGGAGAATCCGTTGGCGATCTCGCGGCCGCCCACGAAGAATTCGAAACGCTCAGTGACGAACGTATCGTTGTCCTTGCAGCGGGCCAGCGGTGACACTTCTTTCGGGTAATCGGTAATGAATGTGGGCTGCATCAGGCGATGCTCAGCAGTCGCTTCAAAGATTTCGATCTGCACCTTGCCCAGTCCCCAGCCTTCTTTAAGGTGAATGCCCAGATCCTTCGCCACCTGTCGAGCACTGGTTTCATCGGCCAGTTGTTCGGCTTTGATATCGGGGTTGTATCGCAGGATGGCGTCCACCACGGTCAGGCGCTCGAAAGGCTTGCCGAAGTCGTACTCAATGATTTCTTCTTCGCCATCGGACAGGGTACGGGTGTTCACCACCGTGGTGGTACCGAGTACTTTCTGGGCAATGGTGCGCAGCATGTCTTCGGTAAGGTCCATCAGGTCGTTGTAATCGGCATAGGCCTGATAGAACTCCACCATGGTGAATTCCGGGTTATGACGGGTGGAAAGCCCTTCGTTACGGAAGTTGCGGTTGATTTCGAATACCCGCTCGAAACCACCGACCACCAGGCGCTTGAGGAACAGCTCCGGAGCAATACGCAGGTACATGTCGATACCCAGGGCGTTGTGGTGAGTCACGAACGGACGCGCCGTGGCACCACCAGGAATCACCTGCAACATCGGGGTTTCGACTTCCATGAAGTCCCGGTCGGTGAAGTACTGACGCATGACGCTGATAATCTTCGAACGTGCATAGAACACGCGGCGACTGTCTTCGTTCACCATCAGGTCAACGTAGCGGTGACGATACCGGGCTTCCGTGTCGGTCAGCCCCTTGTGTTTCTCCGGCAATGGACGCAGCGACTTGGTCAACAGCGTGTACTCGTCCATGCTTACATAGAGGTCACCCTTGCCTGACTTACACAGAATACCCCGCACCCCCACGATATCGCCCAGATCCCAGTGCTTGGTGTCTTTCTGGACATCTTTTGAGGCGTAGATCTGAATGCGGCCCGTCATATCCTGAACCACTTTGAATGCTTTACGATCAAGCATCATGCGGCCGGCAACAGCCACCTGAATGCCCATCTCAGCCAGCTCTTCCTTGCTCTTGTCGCCATATTTGGCCAAAAGCTCGGCCGCGGTGGCGTCGCGACGGAAGTTGTTGGGAAAGGCATTGCCCTGATCACGCATCTCCGCCAACTTGGCGCGACGCTCGGCAATCAGCTTGTTGTCCTCTGGCTGTGCATTCGGGGTGTGTTCAGTCATGTTGGCTCGCAAAATCGGGAATTGTCCGGGTTAGCATGGCAAAGGCGCTGTTTACAGCGCCATCTTCAGGCTGGCTTCGATGAACTTGTCGATGTCACCGTCCAGCACCGACTGGGTATTGCTGGTTTCCACCTTGGTGCGTAAGTCCTTGATACGGCTGTCGTCCAGCACGTAGGAGCGGATCTGGCTGCCCCAGCCGATATCCGCCTTGGCATCCTCAGCCTTCTGTTTCTCGGCGTTACGCTCCTGCATCTCACGCTCAAACAGCTTCGCTTTCAGCTGTTTCATGGCCTGGTCTTTGTTCTGATGCTGGCTTCGGCCAGCCTGACAGGCCACGACAATACCAGTGGGATTGTGAGTCAGACGCACAGCAGATTCGGTCCGGTTTACGTGCTGACCACCCGCACCCGAGGCGCGATAGACGTCGACACGAAGGTCTGCCGGATTGATTTCAATCTCGAAGCTGTCGTCCACTTCCGGTGAGACAAAGACGGATGAAAACGACGTGTGACGGCGGTTGCCGGAATCAAACGGCGATTTTCGCACCAGACGATGCACACCGGTTTCCGTGCGCAACCAACCAAACGCATAGTCGCCCTGGATGTGGATGGTCGCACTCTTGATGCCAGCCACATCGCCTTCCTGCAATTCGACGATCTCGGCCTTGAAGCCACGGCGCTCAGCCCAACGCAGGTACATGCGCAACAGCATATTGCCCCAGTCCTGGGCCTCAGTACCGCCGGAGCCGGCCTGAATGTCCAGGTAGGCGTTGTTGGCGTCCATCTCGCCGGAGAACATGCGGCGGAATTCGAGCTTCTCGAGCTCTTTGTCAAGCCCGGCCAGATCGGCTTCGATCTCCGCGGCCGTGCCCTCGTCCTCTTCCTCGTCCGCAATTTCGAGCAGACCTTCGGCATCTTCAAGGCCGGAGGTGAGGTTGTCGATGGTACGAACAATCAATTCAAGATCGGAACGTTCCTTGCCCAGCGCCTGAGCCCGTTCGGGGTCTTCCCATACGGAAGGCACTTCCAGCTCACGCTCAACTTCGGTCAGTCTTTCACTACGCTGATCGTAGTCAAAGATACCCCCTGAGCGCTTCAGTGCGCTCACGAAGGTCTTTTATCTTCGTAACAATGGGATTGATTTCCATGAAATCCTTACTCTCGCTCGGAAAATGAATGCGATCAAAATCAGACGCGAGATTCTACCGGAAATCTGTTCTTAAATCAGCCGGTGGGTTTTTGACTGGGTGCATGCATTGGTCGGCGACGCCCTTCCAGGATACGCGGTAAATACATCCATGTACGCTCGACAAAAACATCCATGTTTTTGACGATCCTGAAAGGGCGTCACCGACCAATGCCTCAACCACGAGTTATCGCCACAAACGTATGAATACGGAGCGATCTCTCAGGTTTGATCGGCATGGGGGTGGGGGCTTTTTCTGTCGGGAAAAGGTGTCTGAGCGAAGCGAGTTCTTTTCCCAGAAGAAAAAGACCCCCACCCCTGTGCCAGACGCCTAAGTCAGCCCAGCGGCTCCAGATAATCCACCAAAAGCTGCAGATTCGTCCGCCCACGAAAGGTATTTGCATCAGGTTTGTAAACCACTCGAGCGCCAGTCCTGGTGTAGTCAGGCACTTCCGGCCCGGTGTTGAAGGCGATGCCATCGATGATGGCGCCGCCCTCTTCCGGCTGGAGTACCAGCTTCAGGTGGTTCTCGCCAACGATGCGCTGGCTGACCACACGGAAGTTGCCGTCAAACAGGGGCTCCGGGAAATGCTGCCCCCAGGGACCGGCACGCTTTAACAGGGTGGCGGTTTCCAGGTGAAGCTCGTCCGGGCTCAGGGGGCCATCGGTGGTAATGGCCGCCTCAAGGTCTTCCGCCCGCAGGGTATCGCGGACCGCCCGGTCGAACGCGTCACTGAACGCGTCCAGGTCACCGCGGGACAGGGTCATGCCTGCCGCCATGGCATGGCCGCCGAATTTTTTCATCATCCCCGGGTGCCTGGCATCAACCACGGCGAGCACGTCGCGGATATGCAGGCCCGGGATGGAACGGGCCGAACCCTTGATGTCCTCGCCGTTGTCGTCCGGCGCAAACGCAATCGTCGGGCGGTGGGTCTGCTCGCGGATACGGGCCGCCAGTATGCCGATCACACCCTGGTGCCAGTCGGTGTCAAACAGGGCCAGGCCCCATGGCAGGCCCTCGATGTCCAGCGACATGGACGCCAGCAGATCCTGGGCCTGGGTTTTCATATCTTTTTCGATGGTGCGACGTTCACGATTGAAGGTATCCAGTTCACGGGCCAGGCGCTGGGCTTCGTCACGGCTGTCCGCCAGCAGGCAGGCAATGCCCACGCTCATATCGTCCAGGCGACCGGCAGCATTCAGCCTTGGGCCAACCACAAACCCGAGATCCGTGGAGCTGATTTCGCTGTGATCGCGGCCTGCCACTTCCAGCAGCGCCAGAATACCGGGGCGGGCCTCCCCCTGGCGGATGCGGCGCAGGCCCTGTTCCACAAAGATGCGGTTGTTATGGTCCAGGGGAACAACGTCCGCTACAGTGCCAAGCGCCACAAGATCCAACAGATTGCCGAGATTAGGTTGCGGCTCTGGCAACAGGCCCTGCTCACGCAGATGCTTTCGAAGAGCCGTCAGCACATAGAACATCACACCCACGCCCGCCGCGTTCTTGCTCAAGAAGGGGCAGCCGGGCTGGTTGGGGTTCACGATGGCGTCCGCCTCGGGCAGGGTTTCACCGGCCAGGTGATGATCGGTTACAACCACCCGGATGCCCAGTTCCCGGGCTGCGCGAACACCTTCCACGGCGGAAATACCGTTGTCCACGGTCACCAGCAGGTCCGGCAGCGCACCCTCATCTCTCAACCGGTGGATAATGCCCGGCGTCAATCCATAACCGTCGGAAAACCGGCTGGGCACACGGAAGTCAATATCGTTCAGCCCCAGCATCCCCAATCCCAGCATGGCAACTGCCGTGCTGGTGGCGCCGTCGGCGTCGAAGTCCCCAAGCACCAGCACTCGCTGCTGACTGGTGATGGCTTCCGCCAGGAGCGCAACGGCACGGTCGACACCTCTTAGATCCATGGGCGATGCCAGGTGTTTCAGTGTGTAGGTGAGTTGGTCATCGGAAGTCACGCCACGGGCGGCGTATAGACGGCGAAGCAGTGGGGGCAGATTCTGGCCCCAGTCCGGAGTGGTGTCCGGGCTGGGGCGACGAAGGATTTTTTTGGGCGTCATACCACTCAGGTATTTTTCCAGTGTTTGGCGATAAAGTCCTGCACGGCGGACAGGTCATTATCCAAAACGGTGTATCGCTCCTCCCGTTCGAACAGATCCGACATATGCACCGGCAGGGACGGCTCGGCTTTAACACCTGAGCGCAACACGGCATCCGGGAACTTGGCCGGATGCGCAGTACCCAGGGTAATCATCGGTACCGCCGGGTCGCGACGACAGTTTCGGGCCGCACGCACGCCGATGGCGGTATGGGGGTCGAGCAAGTACTCGTTCTGGTCAAACACCTCACGGATGGTGTCTGTGGTGCCCTCATCACCCACCGCGTCACTGTCAAACAGTTTGCGAGCGTGCTTCCAGCGGTAATCTTCAATGCTGACTGGGCCCTTGGTGGCATTCTCCAACAGGTCCTTTACCGCAGCCCCGTCGCGGCCGTGCAGGTCGAACAACAGGCGCTCGAAATTGCTGGACACCATGATATCCATGCTTGGTGACAAGGTATGCTCAAGCTGGAGCTGCTCGTAGCGATTGCCACTCATAAAGCGATGCAGGATGTCGTTACGGTTGGTGGCGATCACCAACTGGGAGATCGGCAAACCCATTTTCTTGGCCAGATAACCCGCGAAGATATCGCCGAAGTTACCCGTGGGCACCGAGAAAGCCATACTCCGATCCGGACCGCCGAGCGCCAGGGAAGCATGAAAGTAGTAGACGATCTGAGCCATGATACGGGCCCAGTTAATGGAATTCACCGCCGCAAGCTGGGTTTGACCACCGAGGAACGACTGGTCACCAAAGCTCGCCTTCACCATGCGCTGGCAGTCATCAAAGTTGCCGCGCACCGCGATGTTATGGATATTGTCACCCTTCACGGTGGTCATCTGGCGACGCTGCACCTCGGACACCCGTTCATGGGGATGCAGGATGAAAATGTCGACGTGTTCGCACCGGCGGCACCCCTCAATGGCGGCGGAGCCGGTATCACCGGACGTTGCCCCCATGATCACCACGTGCTGCTTGCGTTTCTCCAACACGTAGTCCAACAGGCGCCCCAGCAGTTGCAGGGCAAAATCCTTGAACGCCAGGGTTGGGCCACGGAAAAGCTCCATGACCCACTCATTGGTGTCCAACTGAACCAGTGGGGCCACCGCTTTATGGGCAAATACATCACCGTAGGTCTCGTCCAGCATCCTGCGGAAATCCTCCGCAGGAATCGCATCGTCGACAAACGGGTGCATTACCTTGAAAGCGAGCTCGCTGTAGGAAAGCCCACGCCAGCTGCGAATTTCTTCCAGGCTGAAATGAGGCAATGATTCCGGGACATACAGGCCACCGTCGGTGGCCAGGCCTGTCAGCAGGACGTCTTCAAAGCCCAGGGCGGGAGCTTCGCCCCGTGTACTGATGTATCTCACCTTGCGTTCCTGTCAGTTAAAGTTTTCGGCGCGGATACGGACGACTTTTTCGTCGATATCGCTCAGGGCTTCCAGCTCTTCAATAGCGCGGTTGATCTGTCGCTCCTGGACCGTGTGGGTCAGGATAATTACCGGGATGCGGCCATCTTTCAGCTCCGATTCCTTCTGCATAATGGACTCGATGTTGATGCCGTGCTCACTGAGAATGGAAGCGACTTTCGCCAGCACGCCGGGACGGTCCAGCGCCTGTATGCGCAGGTAATAGGCGGACTGAACATCCTCCATCGGCAGCACCGGCAGATCTTCCATTGCCGCAGGCTCGAAGCCAAGGTAGGGAACCCGCTGGTTGCTCTTGGCAGCCACGGAACGGGCCGCGTCGATGATATCGGCGATAACCGCTGATGCCGTGGCCTCATCGCCGGCGCCGGGGCCGTAATACATGGTCTGGCCAACGGCATCACCGTCCACCAGAACTGCGTTCAACACACCATCCACCTGTGCAATGAGATGGCTGCGCGGAACCAGCGTGGGATGCACCCGCAACTCGATGCCCTCATCGCGGCGACGTGCGATCCCCAGGTGCTTGATGCGATAACCAAGAATTTCCGCGTGAGCGATGTCGTAAGGGGTGATTTCCGAAATCCCCTCGGTGTAGGCTTTTTCAAATTGCAGCGGCACACCAAAGCCTGCAGAGGCCAGGATCGTCAATTTGTGTGCAGCGTCAATGCCTTCCACATCGAAGGTCGGGTCCGCCTCGGCATACCCCAGGTCCTGAGCTTCTTTCAGCACTTCAGCGAACTCGCGACCGGCGCGCATCTCGGTGAGAATATAGTTACCGGTGCCGTTGATGATGCCGGCGATCCAGTCAACGCGGTTGGCGGCCATGCCTTCGCGAACAGCCTTGATGACGGGGATACCGCCAGCAACGCCAGCCTCGTAGGAAACGATCACATTCTGCTTCGCCGCTGCCTCGAAAATCTCGTTGCCATGGACCGCAATCAACGCCTTGTTGGCGGTGACTACGTGCTTGCCATTTCGGATGGCAGCCAGCACCAGCTCCCGAGCGGTTTCGTAACCACCAATCAATTCGACCACAACATCCACAGACGGGTCGTTCACCACGTCAAAAATGTCGGTACTGAACGGGATATCCCCCAGATCAATATCATTGCGCGGGGTGCGTGTCGCCACCCGGGCAATACGGAGATTGAAACCTGTCCGGCCTGTGATCAGGCTGGCATTACGGGTCAGTACGTTGAACGTACCACCACCGACTGTTCCCAGTCCGCAGATTCCGACATTGACGTCTTTCAAGCTTTCACCTCTGTTCCCGATGGGTTGCTGTGGGGAGCGATAGTATAACGGTTAACGGGCGCCCGAATAAGCCCCGCCTGATGAACAGGCAAACAAGGCATTCCGTAGCCTATCAGAGCAGCCCCAGGCCTTCAGCCAGTTTTTCAGACGGCACATAACCACGCACCATATTACCGTCTTCCAATACGATCGCTGGGGTACCCGTCACACCGACGCGACTACCCAGCTCGAATTGCTCCCTGACCGGGTTCTCGCAGCTCTGATCATCCACGGATCGACCCTGCTTGGCGGCATTCATGGCAGCCTGCGGATCATCGGAACACCAGACGGAAATATACTTGCGAAAAGAGGGCGTATTGGGGCCGGAACGGGGAAAGCCATAGTAATTGACAGTAATACCCAATTCGTTCAGTCGCGGAACCTCGTCATGCAGCTTGCGGCAGTATGGGCAATCGATATCGGTGAACACAGCAATAGAAGCCTTTTCGGTGCCCTTGGCCGGAAAACTGATCAGCCCCTCATCACCGAACTCGTCCATGGTTTGAGCGCGCTGGGACGCCCTGCCCTGTTCAGAGATATTGGCAATACCGTTCGCGGTCACTTTCAGCAGGTCGCCGGTCAGGAGATACTGACCATCGGCCGTTGTGAAAATGGTATCGCCGTTATTACTGTACACCTCGTACAAACCCTCAGCCTCCGACTTGCGGACATCGGATATCTTCAGCCCCGGAATCGCTGCGGTGAGTTTGTCGGCAATCGCATCCTCGACCTCGCCCGCATGAGCAGTGTGAGCGCCAGCCGCCAGAGCCGCGAGCACCAGTGGCAGCAAGGGTTTAAACAAGTTCTTGATCAGCATATTGGTTTCCAGTTTTCCAGAATCACGAAGGTATATAGCCTGTCAGACGGCGAATTCCGCCGAGTTTGTGCGACACCGCTGCCCGCAAAAAGTTCAGTGTACCAAGCGCCATGCCCGCCGACTAACCCGGGATGTTACGACACCCTAACTAACCGCGCGGATGGTGAGCCTGATGCAGCGATTGTAATCGCTGACGTGCCACATGGGTGTATATCTGGGTTGTCGACAAGTCCGAATGCCCAAGTAACATCTGAACCACCCGTAAGTCGGCACCATGATTCAACAGATGCGTCGCAAAGGCATGGCGAAGGGTATGGGGTGACAGATGCTTGTGAATTCCAGCACGGAGTGCGTAATGTTTGATCCGATGCCAGAAGGTCTGCCGCGTCATCGCAGCGGGACGGTTACCCGGAAACAGTGCGTTGCTGGCCCGCCCCTTGAGAAGCTCACCTCGCCCCTCCCTCATGTAACGTACCAGCCAATCAACTGCCTCTTCACCAAGCGGAACCAGGCGCTCCTTATTTCCCTTGCCAACAATCCTGATCACCCCCTGGCGCAGGTTCACCTCATCCACCGTTAAAGCCACAAGCTCCGAAACCCGCAAACCGCAGCCGTACAGGATTTCCATCATCGCCTTGTCGCGAAGCTCAATGGGCACTTCAGGATCGGGTTCCGACAACAGGTTTTCCACGTCGTCTTCCGACAAAGAATCCGGCAACCGTCGAGGAAGGCGGGGGCTATCTATTCGCAGTGTAGGGTCTTCAGCGATCACGCCTTCTCGCAAAAGGTAGCGGAAAAAACGACGAAGACCGGAGAGGCGACGGGCAGCCGTGGAGGTTTTGAAACCATCAGACAACCCACGGGATATCCAGCCCAGCAAGTCGGTCCGGCGCACCTCGGTCAGCAGGGGCGTTCCCGGCTGCTCCTGCAGCCAGGCCGCCAACCGCTCAAGATCACTCCGGTACGCCTGACGGGTTTTTTCCCCCAAGCCATCTTCAAGCCAGATGGCATCGGTGAAGCGCACAATGACCGCTTCATCCTGCGATCTAAGCTCAACTCTGGAGGTGGGTTTCCGGGGCATGGCGGCCTACTCGAAACGAAACGGGCACGAAAAGTTCCGGCAACCGGATACGAAAAAGGCAGCCTTGGGCTGCCTTTTCCTGACGAACTGTACCAGCAACTTCTGCTGATCAGCCCAGCTTTTCCTTGATACGAGCTGCCTTGCCAGACAGGTCGCGCAGGTAGTAAAGCTTAGCCTGGCGAACGTCACCACGACGCTTCACACTGATGCTGTCGATCAGCTTGGAGAAGGTCTGGAAGGTACGCTCAACACCCACACCGTAGGACACTTTCCGTACAGTGAAGGAAGAGTTCATGCCACGGTTGCGCTTGCCGATCACAACGCCTTCGAACGCCTGCAGACGCTCACGGTTGCCCTCGGTAACGCGAACCTGGATCACCACGGTATCACCCGGCGCAAAGGCAGGGATTTCCTTGGTCATCTGCTCTGATTCAATTTGACTGATGATGTTGTTCTTGCCGCTCATCGTATGTGCTCCTGATACCCAATCTTTTAATGCCCTGATGATTCAGAGGCACCCGGTTCGTTCAAAATCTCTTCCAGCAGCTCACGCTCTTCGTCCGTAAACACCCGCTTATCCAGCAGGTCGGGGCGTCGCTCCCGGGTTCGCCTCAACGACTGTTTCAGCCGCCAACGCCGGATCTGATCATGGTGACCGCCTAACAAAACATCCGGCACAGCCTGACCTTCGTAAACCTCCGGCCGGGTGTAGTGCGGACAATCCAGCAAACCGTCAGCAAAGGAATCCTGCTCTGCCGACTGCGCATGACCCAGCGCTCCGGGGATGAGGCGTGTAACCGCATCAATGACAGCCATGGCCGCCAACTCGCCACCGGAAAGCACGAAATCTCCCAGTGACACCTCCCGATCGACTTCCGCCGATATCAGGCGCTCATCAACACCCTCATATCGCCCAGCGACGAGAATAAGACTCTCTTCCGCTGCCAGCGATTCAACCACGCCCTGATTCATCGCCTCCCCCTGGGGAGACAGATAAACCACGCAGGCGCGTCCGGGTGCAGACTCCCTTGCCGCATGGATGGCATCCCGCAGTGGCTGAATTTTCATCAGCATACCGGGGCCTCCACCGTAAGGCCGGTCGTCTACCGTTCGGTGACGATCATGAGTGAATTCCCGAGGATTCCAGGCCGTGAACGTCAACAGACCATCACGAACGGCCCTTCCGGTAATCCCGTAATCCGTCACCGCAGCGTACATCTCCGGGAACAGACTGACTGCGCCAATCCACACCCGTCAGAACTCCGGATCCCAGTCGGCCACCAAACGCGAGCCGGCCAGATCCACACTCCGGACCACTTGGTCCGGAAGATAGGGAATCAGCCGCTCACGCTGGTCAATGGAGGCGTCGGTTGCCCGCACCACCAGGACGTCGTTGGAGCCTGTTTCTATCAGATGATGCACCTTACCCAGGTACTCATCCTCTGTCGTGAAAACGTCAAGGCCTTCCAGTTGATGCCAGTAGTATTCCCCTTCGGGGAGCTGCGGCAATTCCTCGGTAGACACAACAACGTCGGCACCACAGTAACTGCGGGCCACTTCACGATCATCGATACCTTTCAGCCTGACGACGATCCCCTGGCCTTGCCGGCGACCTTCCTCAAGCCTGGCCGGGATACGCTTGCCGTTGTGAACCAAGGTCCAGTCCCGGTAGTTCAGTATTCCGTCCTTGGGGTCAGTATAGGAGTAGACCTTGAGCCACCCCTTAACCCCAAACACCGAGGTAATCTGACCAATCACAGTTTCCTGCGAATGTTGAGCCATACCCTAACCCCGGTGGTGAAACGTTCTTTCAATTACTCTGCAGCAGCGCCTTTCAGCAGCTGTGCAACGCGCTCGCTGGTCTGGGCGCCTTGACCCAGCCAATGATCGATGCGATCACGATCAATACGCAGACGCTCTTCCTGGCCACGGGCAACCGGGTTGAAGAAACCAACACGCTCGATAAAACGACCGTCGCGGGATTTGCGGCTATCTGTCACTGTCAGATGGTAGAACGGGCGCTTCTTGGAGCCGCCACGAGCCAAACGGATTATTACCATTTCGACCAATATCCTGTTCTGTTGTACGAACTTTGTACGATTCACACCCGCCAAGCTTCAGAAATCACTGGCTGGCGCGAAGACCCATACTCGAAAGGGGCGCTATTCTATGCTAAATGAACGCCAAAGAAAACAGGGAAAACATCCCGGTTTCTACATACGCCCACGCGGAGGCATACCACCGCCTGCGCCACCCGGCGGCATCATACCGCCAAGACCGCGCATCATGTTAGCCATTCCGCCCTTCTTGCCCCATTTCTGAGACCCTTTTCCACAACCTGCGTGAGTGAGTAAGTCGCTAACCGTTTGTGTTAGCGACTTTTCTCAGGAATAGGGAAGTTTTTTGGGTTACTAACATCTTCGTTTTGGTACCGAATAGTGCGAAAACAAGGCCCATTATTGCAGTATAGGGCACTTTTTATAAGGCCCCTTTTGGGAACATAAAAATGACCAATTCGTCCCGTGGCATTTGAAGACCATCAATGCACTCACGAAACCATAGAGTTTCTTTCAGCGCTGATTAAGGTCTGGCATAAGATCTTTTGGCGAGCATTCAAGCAATTCAGCGAATACATAGATTTTTTCGAGCGTAATGTTCACTTCCCCTCTCTCGATCTTGCCAACATAGCTTCTATCTATCCCAGCATCGTAAGCTAAGCGCTCTTGGGAGAACCCTTTTGATTTTCGAATTACTCGAAGATTCTGCCCGAAGGCCTCACAAACAATAGAACCCATTTCTTGCCCTCATAAAGAGCAAGACTATGGTTTCTTGAGGCATTTGGAGCCACGGCATATACTACCCATTTTCGAGGATCGACCCCGTCGAGTGTCAGACAAACCTAGGCCCCTTCCATGAAAGAATCGAAGCGAATTCGCGTTGACCAAATTTTGCTTCAGCTGATTAAACAGCTCGGGAATAGTCCTTTTTCAACGACAGAGATTCGGGATCTGTACGCAGCTCAAGTATCCCCCCCTCAAAAGCTGGACCCCAGTTCGCTTCGCAAACACATTTACAAGCAATTGCTCCGCCTCGAGTCTGCGGGCGTTTTGAAAAGGCATCACGGTAAGACAGGACGAGGCTGCAAATTCATCTATTGCGGTGTACCAAAGGAAATGTTTGTAGAAGTTAAACCTTCACCCTATGGACATTCAGAAGAGGGCAGCGAGCCCCCAATGGACCCAAACACGATCAGATATTTAAGAGAAGAACTTTCAACGCGAAAAGTCGAATTGTTGGCGAGCATCGGAGAGGCAGAGGAGTATCAGCGTCTCTACAACAAATTTCCAGCGCTCCAAGACATCGTCAAAACACAATATTTAGAGTCACGCGACCGGAGCACGAAACTACTGGGTCAGCTTCGTGCCGTAGAAACCATCCTGGCGGATATTGGGCTCAATGCATGATCCAACTCCGCGCGTGGCAGGCTGAATGTATTGAGAAAGTTCTTGCAACCTTCCAGAGACAAACGCACTTTTTCTGTCACGCAACACCAGGCGCAGGTAAAACCGTAATGGTGGCATTGGTTGCCAACGCACTTTTGCAGCAAGACAAAATCGATTTTGTCCTTTGTTTCTCGCCATCGCGCGCCATTGCTGAAGGTGTGGCTTCAACACTTGCTCAAATGCTTGGGCGGAGCTTCAATGGCCAGATAGGGGCAGTAGGTGGATCTTACACTTACCAATCCATGGACACGCTGCCCGAGGAACTATGGCAAGTACTGCACGAATATCGAGTCCTTGTGGTTCTTGACGAAATACATCATTGCTCGGGAATCGTCTGGGACAACTCTCCCATTGGCAACCGTTGGGGGCGGACCATTTTAGATAAGGTCCAGGGAAAAGCACGCTATACCATGGCACTATCCGGCACCCCCTGGCGGACCGATGACAGTCCGATCGTTCTCTCTCAGTACACAGATTCGACTGGGCAGATTTCCTGCGACTATGAATACGGTTTGCGAAAAGCTGTTTCGGACGGCGTATGCCGGGCACCAAAAATCGTTCTCACGGACAATCATGAAATCAGCCTAAGCTCGGAGGACTTCGGCCTTAAAACATTCGCCAGTATCGGCGCCTCTCTCAAAAATGAGCACATAACCTATACAGATTTCTTGTTCAGCGATGCAGTCATCGACCAGGTTCTCTCTGAGGCATCAGCAAGGTTGACGAGCATACGCAAACATACGCCGTCTGCAGGCGGGCTAGTTGTCGCAGCATCTGTGACCCACGCGGAACAAATAGCGAGACGTCTTGCGATGGCTGGAGAACATCCAATCATCGTCACCTATCAGACGCCCGAAGCGCAGCGCATTATTTCAAATTTCAAGACATCGTCCGATCGTTGGATCGTCTCGGTTGGAATGGTCAGCGAAGGCACCGACATTCCCAGGCTTCAGGTTTGCTGTCACCTCAGTCGAATCCGAACGGAACTGCATTTCCGGCAGGTGCTCGGCAGGATTCTCAGACGACAGCCCGCAGATCCGGCAGATGCCAGTGCTTGGCTCTACGTGTTGGCTGAACCAAATTTAGCGGAATTTGCTCGCAGGATTGGAGAGGATTTTCCCGAGGAAAAGGTTGTTTCATTCGTCCCGGATTCGGAGGCTCGAGGTGCTCAGGAATCAAAAGCAATGAAGTTTTACCAGGACGACAACTTTGCCTTCACCTTGGATCTCGACGAGCAAGCGTCGGTTGAATATTCTGGTCCAGACAGCGGAACACCGGAGGAAGAGGAAGTGGACCTGCGCATCAGTAATCAGTACTGGAATGAGGTTCTCGCTCTTTTTGCTACTAACACTTAACATTTCCGGGGGTTCAAGGGCTTTTCCGCTGACATTTACCCATGGTTTGCGTAACGATGCGTAAAGTGAACAAGATCGTCTACCAACCACAAATCGATTACTACTGGACCACCCTAACTACGGCGGTCGTGCTTCGTAGGGGAAAACCCCGTCATTTGAGATAGGTGCAGGTTTATGTCCGAAGGAAAAGCCGACACACCCGAGATTTCGCCGGTAATGGTCCAACGGAGGGCCGAGACTGTGTTTGAATCTCGAGAGATCGCTCTGAAATGGTTAGAACGTCCGATCAAGGCGCTGAGAGGGGAGGTCCCGAGCAAACTGCTTGGAACCCCAGACGGATGCAGGCGAATTTATCAGGTGCTAGCCAAGATCGAAACTGGCGACTTTAGCTGAAGACAGGCTTAGGCTGGGCTGTGCTTACTATTTGAATCAAAGGTTGTAAGATTGCCTTGTATATACACCACGGATCCGTGAGGCAAATATGGGCATGGAAACCGGCATTCTGGCGGCCATTTCAATCGGCATTGTCGGTGGAGGCATACTGACGGCGTGGTGCCTCTGGTCTCGATATCAGGAACTCAAAGAGCTGAAAGACCGATAAACCTGCTGGTGGCCGACATAAATTGAAGCGTAACCGCTGAATATTTGGCATGCCAGATAACGATACCCTCAATAGTAGCGGCTCTGCCTGGCCGGTATCGGATCAAATTTTTTTGCTATGACCACATAGCAGACCTTTTTAGATAGGGGCCTACCCAATCGGCTACTCGAAAACAAATCACGCTGAGGTCGCAAAGCGGACATTCAGATGGTGCGATAAGGCCGCAAACACCGCCGGCGTTTGCGTCTGAGTGCTTTGACTTGTTGGGCTATTCTTTCGTCAGGAATAAAAACTCGCCAACGAGGTCATTCCGTTTAATTCCTTGAGGGATGAATCTATTAGATTTTCCATAGGGGATGTACTTGCCAGTTACTGTTATTTTAGATCCCCCACTAACCGGTATTTCAATGTGCTGAGATTTTTCAAGAGTTATGTTGGAAGCATATACAGTCTTGTCCACCATAATGGAGTGAAGTTCTGTAGTCTCGTCCTCTATCTCAGCAATTATTACGGCCCGCACATCTTCAGGAACAAAAAACCTTTCTTCACCTTTCTTGTTTTCGCAGTGAGATAAGAGTTCTTTAACATATACGACCTTATCGCTAACAAAGAATAGATGAGGACAAGACCCACATTGCCAATGACGCTCTATAGAATACATATTTGATAAATCAAATGTATGGAACTCCTGAGAAATCCTATTTCCATTCTTTATAAAATGCAGTTTTTCCGGAAGCTTTCTTCCGCCGAACGTATAAACTTCACTCACATTATTTTCTGTTATATTTCCGTGCGAAACAATCTGCACCTGTTCTTCCCAACCCCCGCTGCTAGATGATGACCATTTTTGTCTCGATAGTGAGTGTAGAGGCGGAAGCAACAAAGCCATTGGGAATAATACTGTTGCTCCAGCCTGTATAGGCATCTTTGGCAAGGGGATATTCTCAAGAGAATCGACCGGCTGATCAAATTTAGTAAAACCATCATAAACCTGATTCTGTGCATCAATAGAATCTAACGATAAGGGCTGGTCAGAAATATTTGTAATAGCTGCAAAAGAGCACCAGAGCTTCCTAAATATGTATTCTTCCTGAAACTCGATTCCCCCGCATGCATTTTCATAGCAGCCAATAATGGCTGATACATTATCAATGGGCATCCCAGCTTTTAGCATTAGCTTCAGCAAACCATCTTTTTCAGAGTACTTTTTTAATTCCTCAATTGTTGGGGTTCTCACAACTTCAAAATATGAATACTCATCCTGACCTTCCTTTGTCACTACAGCATCAGGATGCCGATCTAAATAGTCCTTTTTGCTTTTATAGCGCTCACCCCACGCATTAGCATGCCTGTATGATTCCGGATGATTTTGAATGACTTTTTCAAGGTATTGAATTATTTCATTTTTTACCAAAAGAGGCTTGTTGACAGGAAATTTAGAAAGGTCACCTTTTGCTATTTCTTCAAGATTTTCATAATTTTCGCAAACAAAATATTGACATAAAAAAGAATCGGGCTCAGATGGCACTTTGATGTTGTTCGTGCGTACGATCTCTAACCACTGCGCCTTTGCTTTTTTCAGTTCTCCAGGTGAGAACTTGGTTCCTCTAGGGTGTTTAGGGTTGTAATGACCAGCATCAGCATGGCAATCGAAACAAAGCGCTATGGCATTTTCATATTTGTTTGAGCCGCCCAAGGCCTCCTGCTCAATGTGATGAACTTCTACTTTAACGCCCTTATACCGGTGGCAGACGCAACAATGCCTTGCAGTATCCGCAAGTATTTGATCTTTAATCTTCCTTGGAAATCCCAATTAGTTGTCTCCGTTCTATCTTAAAGTACAAGGGCTTAATGCTATGCGCAGCGGCCAATTTGGAGGCACAAATGCGCCGGAAAACTAGTCTGACTGTAGCTACTGGTTAACTTTATGACGCTTAATTTTTATTGGTTTCACTGCTTCCATGATGTTTTCTAACTTCCGGATATTGCTTTTCAACCTATTTTCTGGAGAGAACAGGACACAGAAGAAAATAAAATCCGTAAATTGTACAAAGCCCGTGTATTCTGGCGATGGATATTGACTTACATAAGCAACCCGAAGCTTCGTTTCTGCGTCTTTTCGTTTGATCGTTGGTATAAAATCAATCACGCATTCCTGATCGACTTTCAGCAGATTTTCCTTTTGAAGCTTCAGCAAATCCTCTAGATCATGGCCGTCCTTTCGTCGATTCCAAAAGTGAACGTACATGAATTCAGCATCTTTCATGGCTTCGTCTAACGTGCGGCCTTGCTGATAGAGCGTCGCCAGCCAAGCTGGTGTGGTTTGAATGTCGACAACCCAGCCAAATGGAGCAGGAATTAAAGCACCGCAATCACCAGCATAGGGGATCGCACCATACGCTTGGAAGCGTTTAAGTTCTTCGAAGTTAAGGATGTCTAATTCAATCTCGGTAGGCCCGAAATGCGCTCTGTTGTATGCTGCCTCCGAAAAACCCTCTTTCGAGACTAGCAACCCTTTGTGGGCTCCAATGTCCTCCAGCATGCCTATATAACTTTCGACTGCTTTAACATCGACCTTCTTATTTAGGTATTTCCCGTCAATAGCGATAACGATTCGGTTTCCCGCTACATACTGCTCAATCAAAATGTCAATTTGGCGCTCAGTCTTTGAATATAGTCCTGTTTTCCGAGCATCCAACGTGATTTCGGCAGCAGGGTACTGCCCCTTAAAATGCTCGAAAATCTCCTTTTCGTATTCTTTCCAGTCCATCTCTCACCTAGTTTTAAAAAAGTTAACGCTTTCAGCGGAAAGGCGAGATAGGAGCGACCTTCCCTGCGCGCGGCCATAACACGTTCAGTCAAAGGCTGACTGAAAACGGTTAGTAAATTGATTCATTTCTTTGCTTACTTTGTAGGACGCGCACGCCATAATTTTTCCAAAGCTACGGGCTAAGTAGAAATTGGCAACCCGCAGCCAGACCGCAACCATATCTTGGTTTTTCTTGGTATTGCTATAGAGTTTTTTCTCGTCACCAAACCATAGTTGTACAGGTAGGGAGTGCACGAAAGAAGATAGATCAGTAAGAACAGCAAGAACAAAATCGGTATTTCCGCCACAAGCGAGTTCAACTCGCTCTCTGCGGCTTCTATAAAAAATTTGTTCACCGTCTTTTAACCGCGACATTTTTTTGTTGAACAACGAAGATGATCTAATTCGATTCCAGTACCAACTTTTGGTATGCGGAAATAATTTTTGAGCCTCTTCGGGTGTTATTAAATTTTGTACCTTATGGATTCTGCTGCTGATATATAGGCCAAGAATATCTCGGTGAAGAGTCCACTCTTCTTCACTGTTTGATGTGACAAGCATCTCTACCACATCATGCGTATCCACGAGATTGCGCACAAGACTTGCAATAGAGCGTTTATCTAACATCTCCGATGGGTTATCCAAAGGAGGCAATACTTTGAATAAAGAAACCGCGGATGCTTGCAAAGTTGTGGCGAGAACCACTGTTGGCCAATCTTTAAATGCACCAGCGTCGAAATCTTGATGCATCTTATAGATGTATGGTTCGAACGCGTTTATCCCCATTAACAGGCCGGTGCCTTGAGATTCTAGGTGGTTTTTCATTTGTAACACTGTCCAGTAGTTTTCTAGCGCCTGGGATCGACGGCCGTTTTGGAGGCGCACCGCGCCGAAAAGCGGTCCGCTCCGCTGCACCACCTAGTTAAAAATCATTGCCCGCTAGCTTCGAGAACAATGAGTGATTCCCAATACCCGCAAACTGGTCATAACCTATCCAAAGCTTTTGCCTTCCAGCGGCGTAGCTGTCAATTTGATACTCATCAAAAATAAACTGGACACCGTTTTTTTCTAAAACAAAGTTGGAAAAATTATCGCCTTTCGGCTCGGTGCCTTTGATAACCCAATTTTCACTATATTGTCGATTCGATAGCAGTCTGCTTCGAACCAATTCTGAAAGGTCACCTAGCGACGAGTTTTCAGCGAGAAGATCCCTAGCGGTTATAGGTTGAAAAGGGCTGATCAAGAAATTCTGAACGCGCGTATTACGGCCACCGTGCGCAGAGCCGGTGAAAAACCTATCTAGTGTGTACTCCAGACTGATAACCACATCATCATTACGAATTATTTGGTAACTGCCACGCAAACTACTAGGGACTTTATAAAAACTCTCAGTATCTGGATTGCCTTCTTCTTTAACAGGCATGACTGTTTCCTGATGATGCCTGAAATCCGCCAAAAGCTCATATCCCCACGCCTCTACATTTTTAGAAACAATGCGTTGTACTAGACCTTCAAAGTCCGGAAAGTCGAACTGGAATGTAAAACCTGGCACGTCCGTGTTCCTTTCAAATATTCGCCGCCGAATCTCAACAATTGGCGCCTCAAAATTCGCTTGCATTCCTGGCCCACTACCTGCGGTGAGTGCAGCTTTGTATTGAAGCAAAGCCTTACGATCAATCTCACCTTTATGAGCTCTGCGATGGCAGATCGGACAGAGCGCAATCAAGTTTGAATACTCATGGTTTTTGCAAGCTTCCCAGGGAACGATGTGGTGCACATCAAGCTCTGTTTCACCACATCGAGGAATAGCACAACGGTGGCCGGCTTCGACCAAAACGGCTCTCCTAATCTCCGCTGGAATTGAAGGTCTTGCCATAGTTTTTCCTGATTTTTAACGCCGCGCTCTGGGGCGAACCGAAGCGCAGCGTAGCTTTGTTCCGAGCAGCGCCTCGTTTCTATTCTCCGCTGGACGGAAATTCCAGCTCCTCGTAGAGGCTTTGTAAGCAGCTGTCTATATTTCTTATCGCTGATTCATAGACTGGAATAGTGCTTTTTGCCATCTTGGAACCAGCCTCCTCACCAAACACCGCAAGCTCCATACTGCACATCATGGAACAATTATGATGCAACTCAGCTAAAATGCTTCTCGACTTCTTCGAGAGAAATATAAAGTCCTCCTGCTCCATTTGATGTAGAGCAGTAATATGCTGTAAAGCTGCTTTGTCGATGCCTTCTGCCAGCACATTCAAATTTGGATGTAACTCTCCTCGATCATCATATGACCCTAAGGCTGCTTCACAGTATTTTTTAAAATCGACCAGTCTTTTTTGCAACCGCTTGAAAACACGTATTTTTTCATCAAGGAGGATGTTGTTTTTTCTCGACAATAATGAAAGATCAACTTTCAAACGCTCAATCTCGGTAATGTATCCAGTTTTTACGTCTTCAACTTTTCGAGTGATGTCACCTATATCTTCCTTTGTTGCAAGGTTCTTTCCTTTTTCCGAAGAGTACGAAAATAGGTATTTCCTAAACAGAAAAAGGCTGCCTATTCCAAGCAAAATCAAGACCTGCAATCCTATCAAAATATAATTCATAATTTTGCTCAGAACTCCAAAGAAGGATCACGCCCGCAGCATGCACGGTTTTGGAATGGAGGCGCCGCTGCAATTGAAAAGCTGTCGCCGTGCTTGCAAAGGTTAAGCAATCTTCGTTCACGAAAGACGTTGGTGCGAGGCAGGGGACTCGAAGCCCTCTGCGCTTCTCTTGGCAGGATAAATATTCCGCAACTGATAACCTCTCGGCTGGATTGGAAGTGTCCCACCATGGCCGCGCAGAAACGCCACACCGCACCAAACGCATGATGTTACGAACGAATTTTCCATAAGCATCCCCTTCATCACTTGAAGTGAAGCGAAGACCCAAACTTCCAATCCAAACAAGACACTCACTGTTTCTTCAATATTTACCTGAATGTCCAAGCTTTTAGATCTGTTGTCCGTCAGGAGTCTCTGTAACTGGCGCAAGACCCGCATTCATCTCCAGCCATTCCCATAGCACTTTCGACACATTCGACAAGTTCATCCCTACTGTTGAACCCGTCCATCGCATCGGGAACCTCATTAACGATCTTGTCAGCCAGTTCCTCGTAGTCAAAAAACTCCATGGAATCTAAGTAAGTTCCCGGGTGAAACTCACACTCCTCTGCCGCACCAACTTGCACACAGAGGGCGAGTGCATGGTCGACTTTTCCTTCCTGCTCCATTTGGTGATGCTTTGCACGTCCCATTTTTCCCTCCAAATACACCGCGATTGACCAGTTTTTCGTACTACTCTAGGTTGTAAAAGGTAGTACAGTTATACATATTGGGACAGTGCACTGTTGTTAAAGTCATGATTATCAGATTCTGAAGCCACCCTGCTTAAGGCCGAAGCTCTCCGGTGCTCTGGCAAGGACATAGACTTGCCCCGATCGATCTAGTGGACCGGGGCAAGTCCAGGTAAGGGCCGAAAAGATCACCATACACTTATGCGAGGCAACTTGAGAGAGGACATGGAGCGGCAAATTGCCCATTCACGAGTAGTACATGAGTCCGACCTGGCCGATGGATTTGGGCTCACTTCGGCTCTGACTTCTCTGCATAAGAAGTACGGACCGATCATGAAAGACTTTGGTTGACAGTATCTATTCCCATCTTAAACACGATGCATTTACCCCATTACACGCTATGTTTGCCGATATCACCTTCATCGTTCAACATACGCGCTGCAATTGAGGCAGGTCGTGAACGCGAGCGGAATCATCAAACAGGTGGCGGGACATCCTTTTCCGCCACGCTTTTACCACTGAGCTGCCTAGATCGGGAAGTGATAGCAGAGCGTTTCAGGCATCCTCGGCCACAGCGATAATCTAAAGGCTGAAATCTAGACCCACATTATTGGCGATCGACGAGCTGGAACAGTTAGTCCATTTGATCGTTTGCCGGGTTCTTGAGAAACGACCAAGCGCTCAACTGGGGCAGAAAACACCAAGAATATGAGGCGCTGCGAATGTTCGCTTTTGTTTAACGACTGGAGAAGCCTGATCGAAACCCGAGGGTGATCATCGACCGGGGCTGGCAGCGTCTGCGGCATCCACAGTGACCAAGGAAACAAGTTACGCAGCTAGATCTCAATACTCTCAGCTATCTCCAGAGCATCCTCGACCTCGACACCAAGGTACCGCACGGTGCTCGACATATTTGTGCGTCCCAACAGCAACTGGACGGCTCGAAGATTCTTGGTCTTCTTGTAGATCAATGTCGCTTTGCTACGTCTCATTGAATGAGTTGCGTAGACTGAAGGATCAAGTCCAATGCTGGTAATCCACTTTTTGACAAGACGGGCGTATTGATGAGTGGTGATATGGTCATACTTTCGCATCCGGCTCGGCCACAAATAATCCATACCCGACAGTCCGCGCAACTCGATCCATGCTTCGACCGATTCGCGAGTCTTTTTGGTTATCTCAAACTGAACAGGCTGACTAGTCTTCTGCTGGATGACTTGCGCCCGATCCAGAACCTCACCGTTTCTGGAAATATCTCGAACCAAAAGCTTTACCAGATCGCAGGATCGAAGTTTGCAGTCAATAGCCATGTTAAACATCGCCAGCTCGCGGATGTTCTTCGCTATCTCTAGACGAATACGGACAGCCCATATTTGTTCGAGTTTGAGCGGTAGCTTCTGGCCGACGAGCTTCCCTTTGTTCCAGGGAGCTTTGCTGGTAGGAACCGTCATGACGTGGCCCTCTTCGGAGGGTAAGGGCCTTTAAGTATGGTTCAGAAAATTGTTCCCTGCTGGCCAGCCTGGTCGCAAAGCGGACATTTAGAATGGGCGGACAACGACCGGCACAGCCAAGCTAATGCCCCACAACTAAAAGCCGGATACACCTGACAAACTGTAATGCCCAGGCGCTTACTCGCTGAAAAGAGCGGCGCGTTTTATCCCCTCATGAGAAATTCGGGCTAGTCCACGAATTACCTCGAAGGCCAAAATGTTTAATTTTCCGATAGAGAGTGGCTCGTGTTATTCCTAATTCTCGAGCCGCGGCACTGACGTTGTGATTGTGTTTCTCGAGCACACATCGCACCGCTTGGCGCTCCGCGGCGGCGAGTGTGCCGCCCTCGCCAACGTCCACCTCCGCAGCGCCAGTTTGGCTCCTAATGTCGTCGGGTAAGTGCTCAACATCGATAACCCCCTGAGTAGAAAGCGCCTGGCCAAGATTCAGAGCCTGTTGGAGCTCCCTGATATTACCTTTCCAAGAATGGTGCCTTAAAAGATTACGGGCCTCAGCTGTCAGTATTGGCGGGGATCCTTCCTGTGACATAAGGGCCAGCAAGTGATCAATCAAAGCATCAAGGTCTTCACGCTCTCGCAGAGCTGGGAGCTGCACCCTGAGGCCATTGATTCGGTAGTAAAGATCGCTCCGAAAGTCCCCACTCTCCATAAGCTCATCAAGGTTCCGATGTGTCGCACAGACCAGAGAAAACGAGACGGGCCGAGACTTCTCTTCTCCAAGCCTGGTGACAATGCGTTCTTGCAAAACACGTAACAACCGTGCTTGAAATTCTACCGGCATATCGCCTATTTCATCCAGGAAGAGCGTACCGCCGTTCGCTTCCTCAAATTTCCCCTTGGCACCCCCACGTCGGGCACCAGTAAAAGCGCCGTCTGCATAGCCAAACAACTCTGATTCTATCAGGCCGGCAGGAATAGCCGAGCAGTTCACGGCAACAAACGCGCCTTTTGAAGAAGGCCCATTGGCATGTAGCGAGCGCGCTAAAACCTCTTTGCCTGTTCCGGTTTCCCCAGTCACCAGAACCGGAACTCCAAACTGAAAGGCCCGATGCGCCTTGTCAAAAAGTGGTTTTGTTGGCTCGCCCACATAAAAAGACTGACTGATGTCCGGCCGTCTTTGCGGTGGCGTCGATTTGACGCTCACGAGCCCTTTCCGAAGACTTTCAACCTTAAGAAAAAGCCTTGCCCCATTGTGACATTCCACCTCAACAGGGCTTTGTTGTGATCCCTCAATCTCGGCAGCGCGGCATGAAAACAAGTCTTTGAAACAGACATGACTCTGCATCTTCTCGAGAGAATCGATATCCAGCATCTGCCTGGCCGAGGGGTTTGCACCTAAAACTTCACCATCCTCGCCGAAATGTATCAAACCACGCATAGGTGACTGCGTAAGCTCCGGACGATAGTGAAGCGCGAGGACTAAGGCGCCACGCAAATCGTCGACCATTCGATTCTCAACAGACCGAGTTGCGAGCGCAACTGCTTCAAGAATCCCGACCGGTCGGCCATCATAAGGTTTTGAAGCATTCAAAGCCCCGACCAGCGACCCTGCAGGGTCAAAAATGGGCACTGCCACGCAGGATAGATCGCGGAAAGAATGCAAGAAATGCTCACTTCCACACACAAGCGAAGGCCTGCCTTCTATCAAAGCGCAACCGGGGGCATTGGTTCCAGCTATATCCTCTGAAAGGTCCACACCAGGATTCAAAGCGGCTCCCAGCAATTCGTAGCAGGGACTGTCATTGCCGAAATATTTAATGCTGCGGCCTTCTCTTTCCACACAGGCCAAAACCCAACCTGCAGAACTGATTGCACGAAACAACCGATGCATTTCAGGCTCGGCAAATGTCATGAGACGCTGATGTTGATTGCGGATATGAGAAAACTGGTCGAATTGCGCTGCCTCGAGTAAGAACTGATCAGAGGGGGACACGCCATGTTTTCTGCACCTTAACCAAGAGCGCAAAACCTCATCCCGCACCCACTGGGACGGTACAACACGCCCTTCGTCAAACAACTCACGGGCTTGCTGGACCTGAGTGTTCGGATCAACGATCTTTTTATGCATAAGGACACCCACCACTCTGTATTTTTTTTATTCAACCATCCAATTTTAGTGTATTGAAACGATCCACTTTTTTCCAAAAACTAAAACATAGATGCTATAAAGCCGCATAAGCAATTGTTTCATAATAATTTCCTAAGGATCAATCGATCTGGCATATTGATTGCTTCACGTCGAGTGCAATACCAACAAAACTAATAAGAGGCTGCACTATGTCATCTGTATCAAACTATAAGCAAAAAAGTTTTCTCGGTTCCAGAAAGGGGAATTTCAGCGTCGCTTCTGTTGGATTAACCACCATGTTGCTGACTTCCGGTAATGCAGTAGCTATTGACGTTGATGCCGGGGATTACACGGCACTGCCCGCCGGAACCAATCTTGGAATGGTCTACTATCAATACGCCACTGCAGATTCACTCTATTCGGATGGCGACAAAGCGCCCATTAATGCTGGATTAGACTCACAGGTAGGAATCCTGCGTGGGGTGCATTTCACTGAAATTGGCGGTTACACAGTAGACCCTCAATTTCTCCTCCCATTTGGCAAGGTGGAAGGAAAAGACGATACCTCTTCCCTTGGTGACACAAGTGGCATCGGCGACCTGATACTTGCGGCGACAGTTTGGCTGGTAAACGAGCCCGAAAGTAACACCTATTTCGGCATTACTCCGTTCCTGTATGTTCCGGTAGGGAGTTACGATCGAAATGACACATTAAATCTTGGCGAAAACCGGTGGAAACATACATTACAGGCGGGTTACATAACTGGTCTCACTTCTAACATCTCATTAGACCTGGTTGGTGACGTCACTTTTTTCGGCAAGAATGACGAACTCGGTGCCTCCAAGGCCACTTTGGAACAGGACCCCTTGTATCAGTTCCAGGGCTTCCTGCGTTATAACGTAACGCCGCAATTGGACCTTCGCACCGGCATTTCTCATTCGTTCGGTGGTGAAACACAGATAAACGATGTTAATCAGGACAATGACCTTGCGACCACGAAGATGACAATCGGTACGGCATGGTTCGCGAATCCGGGGCTGCAACTAATCGCAAATTATGGAAGAGATTTGTCCGTAGAAAATGGATTCAAAGAGCAACATCGACTCAACTTTCGTATTCTAAAAGCATTTTAAAACCCCATAAAAGAGCAATAACAACAAAAGGATATAATAATGAAACTGACTAATAGTCACTATAGAAAACGTTTCACAAATAAAGTAACAAGTAGTGCATTAGTTCCATTTTTAGTAATCGGAGCCAGCACTGTTATTGCGGCTGATCAGGTAAATCAAAGCTATATCATTGAAAATGCCAAAACGGGCAAGGACTGGCCAACCCATGGTTTTGATTATGCGGAGACGCGCTTTAGTCCTCTCTCACAGATTTCGGCCGATAATGTCGAAAACCTCGGGCTTGCATGGTCCTACAACCTCGGGTCTACCCGAGGAGTCGAGGCCACTCCACTTGTTGTGGATGGCGTGATGTATGTCTCTGCCTCTTGGAGCATCGTACATGCACTTGATGCAAAAACCGGCAAAAAACTCTGGACCTACGACCCTGAAGTGCCTGGTGAGGCAGGCTCAAGGGGTTGTTGTGATGTTGTAAACCGCGGTGTGGCAGTGCACTACGGAAATGTCTACGTTGCATCCTATGATGGTCGATTGATCGCCCTTGATGCAAAAACCGGCGAAAAAGTCTGGGAAATGAATACTCTGCCCGACAACGACATGAGCTACACGATTACCGGTGCACCTCGGGTTGTTAACGGCAACGTGATCATAGGCAATGGTGGGGCCGAATTTGGAGTCAGGGGCTACATCACAGCTTACGACGCCAAAACCGGGGCGCAGAAATGGCGTTGGTATACCGTGCCGGGAAATCCGAACGAACCGTTTGAAAACGAAGCCATGGCTCGGGCTGCAAAAACCTGGGACCCAAGTGGTAAATACTGGGAGGCCGGTGGAGGTGGCACTGTATGGGACTCCATCGTTTTTGATCCGGACCTGAATCTCTTGTATATCGGCACAGGCAACGGCTCTCCATGGTCACACAAGAAGCGTAGCCCGAATGGTGGGGATAACCTCTATCTATCCTCAATCGTTGCTCTCAATGCAGACACTGGTGAGTACGTGTGGCATTACCAAGCCACGCCCGGGGATAACTGGGACTACACGTCGACGCAAGACCTGATTCTCAGCGAGCTCATGATTGATGGAGAGCGTCGCAAAGTTATCATGCAAGCTCCCAAAAACGGCTTCTTCTTTGTTCTCGACCGGACAAACGGTGAATTCATATCGGCCGATAATTATGTCGATGTTAACTGGGCCACGGGATACGACAGCAACGGTCGTCCAATAGAAGTTCCTGAAGCACGATCCATGGACGAACCCTTCGATATTATCCCGGGGCCTTTCGGGGGACATAATTGGCACTCAATGTCTTTTAACCACCAAACCGGCCTGGCTTACTTCCCCACTCAGCACATCCCTATCACAATGGTTGAGGACCCGTCCTGGGAAAGCATAGAAAGCAATGAGCCAGGACAACCCATGAGTGGCGTAGGCTGGAACACCGCTTTCAAATTCAACGTGGCGGCACCATCAAGCAAGCCGTTCGGACGACTTACAGCCTGGGATCCCGTTACGCAGCAGGAAGCATGGCGTTACGAACATGTCTCTCCCTGGAACGGCGGAACCCTGACAACGGCCGGTAATCTGGTATTTCAGGGAACCGCAGACGCTCGCTTTATGGCATTCAACGCGCGAACGGGTGACCCCCTATGGGAATCCCCAATGGGTACCGGCGTCATTGCAGCGCCCATCACTTATGAAATAGACGGCACTCAGTATGTTTCTATTGCCGCGGGCTGGGGCGGAGTTTTTGGACAATCCCAGAGAGCCTCCGACCTCAAGACCGCCGGTACTGTTTATACGTTTGTCCTGAACGGTGATGCCGAGATGCCTGAGTTCACCAAGTATCAGCTGAACTCACTGGTTTCCGGCGTTGACTATAATCCCGACTTTATTGGAGAAGGCACGGCTCTCTACGTCAGTAATTGCGTGTTCTGTCATGGTGTTCCTGGTGTAGACAAGGGCGGTAATATTCCAAACCTGGGCTACTCAAAGAAATCAGTTATTGAAAACCTGGACGCCTTCCTGTTTCACGGTCCATTCGTTTCCCGTGGCATGCCTGATTTTACCGAAACGCTGAATGAGATAGATGTCGAGAAAATAAAAGCGTTTATTCAGGGTACTGCAGATGCTATCCGTCCGAAAAGTCAGTGATTTGAGGGAAACCAATGAATACGTTCACAAAACATCCACATGATTTAGAGAATAAAACCCGGGCGTTCCTGGCTCGTCAAAATCACCGTATGCTGATAGGCGGACAATGGGTTGATGCTCTGGAAAACAAACGTATAGAGGTAGAAAACCCAGCTGAAGAAACGGTTATAGGAAGCATACCCCTTGCACATCCTGATGACGTTAACAAAGCCGTTAGCTGTGCAAAAAGTGCGTTCAATGGTGATGACTGGGGCCGAATGAGACCCTCCGCCCGTCAGAACATGCTTCTCAAACTTGCAGATCTGATTGAGCGAGATGCCAGAATCATTGCTGAGCTGGAAGCTATCGACAACGGCAAGTCTGCTGCTATTGCCGAAGCTGTTGACATAAGCCTGGGTCTGGAATTCTTTCGCTACATGGCCGGGTGGGCAACAAAAATTGAGGGCTCGACTCTTGATGTGTCCATGCCCTTTGCCCCGGCTGACTCTGACTTTTCTGCATATACCCGACGCGAACCCGTCGGTGTTGTTGCCGCAATCATACCGTGGAACTTTCCTTTTCTGATGGCCTGCTGGAAGCTGGCTCCGGCACTTGCAGCGGGTTGCACGGTTGTGTTGAAGCCTGCGGAACAAACTTCCCTTTCTGCCCTCTATCTGGGCGAGCTGATCGGAGAGGCAAATTTTCCTGACGGGGTTGTCAATATCATTACTGGCGAGGGCCAGAGCACTGGGTCGGCACTGATAACTCATCCTGACATCAACAAGATTAGTTTTACGGGATCCACTGAGGTGGGTCAGATCATAGGCCGTGCTGCGATGGATAATATGGCGCGAGTTACCTTAGAGCTGGGGGGCAAGTCTCCAATGATTGTCCTGGCTGACTGTGATCCGGAGAAGGCTGCGCAAGGGGCAGCGGCAGCAATCTTTTTCAACCATGGACAAACCTGCAGTGCAGGCTCGCGACTTTACGTTCACCGAAGCATTTCTGACAAGGTCCTGGATCGGCTCGCCGAGTTAGCAGAGGCAATCCCCCTGGGGCCTGGCCTGGATCCAGCTGCGCAAATGGGACCACTCGTGTCCAGGGTTCAGCTAGACCGGGTCTGTCGCTACATTGAGACGGGCCGCCAGGAAGGTGCCCGCCTGGTTACCGGTGGCGAACGTGCTGACCGCAAAGGTTATTACGTCAAGCCCACCATATTTGCGACCGAAGACGACTCTATGGTCATAGCCAAAGACGAGATCTTTGGTCCCGTTCTGGTGGTCATCCCGTTTGATGATATCGAGGATGTCGTAGACCGGGCCAATGATAGTCGCTATGGCCTGGCAGCGAGTATCTGGTCAAACAATCTTTCTCAAGTGCAACGCTTAATCCCGAAATTAAAGGCAGGCACTGTGTGGGTAAACGGGCACAACATGCTTGATGCAAACATCCCATTCGGGGGCTATAAACTCTCCGGGGTTGGACGTGATATGGGTAAACAGTCACTCGATTCATATCTTGAAACAAAGTCGGTTGTCATTGCCCTCTAGGACGAATGCTAAACCCCAGCTCTGAGAAGCAGGGGTTTAGCCTAGATAGGTCAACCATTCAATTTCCGAGAGTCGAATAACACCTTCCTCACAGGTGAGCCACAAAGCTTCACCGATATGGGGATGAAGAGAATGACGCAGGTCTGCTTTAAGGCTCCTTGCGCGATGCCGCTCGAAATAGTCAATCCATGCGGCGAGGAGTGCGGGCGGAGCACCGGTCAATGTATGTACAGTTTGGCGAGGAATAACAAATGCTAAAAGAAGCCAATAACTTCAGAAGCTTGGCAAAGAGCCAAGCTACGCTGCACTCGCTTCCAGTTCCTGACATTGGGCAGGACGAAGTTGAAATGGCGCGATTGCCCAAGGTCATGATTGCTGATCATCAGCCGCTTTTTCGCGACGCCATACGCGACATTATTTTAGTAAATCATCTTTGTGAACATGTCTTCGAGGTATCCAGCTTGAAAGATGCCATGGAAATCGTGAGTGAGCATGGCAGCCTTGGTCTCATCTTCTTCGATCTCGACATGCCGGAAATGCAGGGGCTTGGCGGTCTCGCTAGCTTAAATGAGATCGCACCTTCGCTACCCATCATAGTTATGTCGGTTAGAGTAAATAGGTATATCACTTCTCAGGCGATTGGCCGGGGGGCCATGGGAGTCGTAGCGAAAAATGCATCAAAAAATGAAATTGTCGACGCTATTCGACAGGTTTTGGATGGCAAGATTTGCATTTGTGCAGGCTCTGACGAATTCGAAAGTGGTAATGGTCTTGCTGCTGGCCGGGCCGGATCAGAAGCAGAGATAGATCGCAGCCAGTTTCAATCTTTAACAAAGCGCCAGTTGATAGTTTTAGAGAGAATAACACTTGGAGAGTCCAACAAACAGATTGCGTACAACTTACACCTGGCCGAAACGACCGTGAAGGCTCATGTTTCGGCTGTTTTACGTAAGCTAAATGTTCAGAACCGCGCGCAGGCGATCCTTGCAGCGAGTTGTCTCGACCTAGTTTCCCGAATGCGCAAATAGCCGGGTGTTTCGCTTCAGGGCAAACCTAAAACGGGGCCGGAGTCGAAAACTGACTGAAAAATCAAATCAGCCGGTGGGTGCTGAGAGAGTTCCAACTGACAGTTTTCGGAACGAATGTCAGGAACATTCGGAGCTTATGTAAACATCCCTGTTTTAGTTGCACCGCGGATTAGGGTTCTCCGCACGGTTGTGTTTTGCCAAACATTCCAATGTCGGAGGGTCTTTCGGTGACTCGTGGGGGGGAAGGCAACCAGGTCACGCGGCCGAAGAAAAGGTCCGCTTTATTGTTCAATTCGGTCGTTTCTGAATGTCCGCTTTTGTTTAAAAGCTTGGATTTATACTGGTGCCCTTGCCACTCCTAGCCTATGAGTGAACCTACCTCGGTTCAGATTCCCCTCACTGGCGCATCTCGTCGCGGTAAAAAGTCCGCTTTCCAATGATTTTGACCTGCCCCCAGTCTTTAATCCAACTGCTTCCTAGTAATGTCCGTTGCTTGAGCAAACCGTTAGCTCCGGCACTCATTCAGAAAAGACGTTATCCATCCCGCCTCGGATGAGGAGGGCTGAAGATCATACTGTTTCACAACGCGGAGAAATCTCGCCACATAACCGCACTGGGCTGACGGTGGCAGCCATTCGTCCGGGCCTTTGGCGCACTTGCTGCGATTCAAGCTTAACTCGACGGGCCAGAGATTCACCATATCGTTTGCAAACCTTTCTCTCTTTGCCTGCGACCAGCCCTTCGCTCCACGCTTCCAGGCCCACTTCAGGGGGACCATGTGGTCAATATCGATCTCGCTACTGTTCTGGATGACATTTCCAGTGAAGGGGCTTATCCAGCGACCGGTAACAACTCGGCACTTTTTCTCTGTGGCGAACCGCACATTTGTGCTGGAGGTGGCGATCAATGCCTCCGCTCGACTGTTCTGGCAATCACCATCAGCGTCATCCCAACCATGCCCGAAAGCCGATCTTTCGTATGACTTCGATCTGTCCGCCGGCGACAGGTTTGATTGGTTTTGTGCCAATCGCTTTGGTAAGCGCCCACCACTCCCCAGGCACTCCTCAACCGAGTTAAAAGATCTAAAGTTCTCGGTTCGCTCATAGTATGAGCTTGCGGGTGGATGGCAAATGCCAGAAGGCGTCTTTTTGACCATCTCAGCGCTGGCAACCCCGGACGCTACTAGCAGCATTACAGCCAACAGACAATGCTGGAAATACTTCACTGACTTCCCCTATATCTCAAAAGTCCCAGCCATAACGTCGTGTTGAAGCCGGCGATCAACTTCATCCCCTGTGCGATAAATCCTACCCGCCTTGCAGATTTATCCGCTTTAGCCGGTCGTCTGAAAACCTGACAATGCTGTCGAGCCATTTGGTCAGGACGACCGGGGCTCAGCGCCGGCAAGGATGCCAGGCAAGCGCGACACCTGCCAAGTGGTGTGACTCGCCGGGGAGAGGACCGGTGTCAATTTCTGTTGTCAGTTACTCTCGGGATAACCTTAGGCAAAACGCAGTTTATAGAGCCCGCTCTGCCTCCAAAAATCCATTTAAATAAAAGCGTTCAGCTTACAGCACATCACCGCCTGCCTCAGGGCTTCGATACAAGACCTGGGACATTAATCGCCACAAGGCATGCCGTATTTCGATCAGATCGCCAGTAACAGTTGATCTCTGACATTCGCTCACCCAGAATACTGTACATATAAACAGTAAATCGGTGTACCTCATGGCCTGTGTTTTGCTCGGTGACTACGAATCCCTCTTTCGACTAAAGATCCCCATGTTCCTGGAGCGGGTTTCCGCCGGTTTTCCGTCTCCAGCGGAAGACTATGTTGAGAAAACCATTGATCTAAACGAGCTGTGCATTCAGCACCCTGCTGCTACCTTTTTTGTCCGTGTGCAGGGCGAGTCGATGATTGAGGGCGGTATCTTTCCAAATGATGTTCTCGTGGTGGATCGATCTCTGCGGGCAAAACACGGAGATATCGTGATCGCTAGCCTAGAGTCGGAGATGACGGTGAAGGAGCTTCATCTCGAGCCACCTCCGGTGCAACTTATGCCAAGAAACCCAGCTTATAGGCCCATTATCATTGAGGGCGACATGGTGATGGAGGTCTTCGGCGTAGTGACTAATGTCATCCGGTCGCTTAAACGGGGTGGCCAGGGTTGAGCGATAAAGGGAAAACGAATCCCGTCTTTGCGCTAGTCGATTGCAATAACTTCTATGCATCCTGCGAAAAGCTATTCCGGCCGGACCTGAGGAACACCCCAGTCGTGGTCCTTTCAAATAACGATGGCTGCGTCGTCGCTCGTTCGAAGGAAGCTAAGGCTCTGGGTATTAAGATGGGCGTGCCTGCCCATCTAATCAAAAGGGAAATCCTCCACCACCGCATCCAGGTTTTCTCTTCCAATTACACGCTCTACGGTGACATGAGTCGACGGGTCATGACCAACCTGGAAGCCATGGCGCCACGCGTTGATATCTACTCCATCGATGAAGCCTTTCTAGATCTCACCGGAATTGAGCAAGTGGTGTCTTTTGAGGCGTTTGGCCGGCAGGTGAAAGATGCCGTATATCGGAACGTCGGGCTTCCTGTTTGTGTTGGCATTGCGCCAACCCGGACGCTGGCCAAGCTCGCCAATTACGCGGCTAAGAAATATCCAGCGACGGGTGGCGTTGTTGATCTGACGGACCCGGCTCGACAACGGCGTCTGATGGCCCGTGTGCCCATGGAGGAGGTATGGGGTGTTGGGCGCAAGCTTTCTGCCAAACTGCAGGCTATGGGCGTCACAACGGCTCTGCAGCTGGCCGATACCAACCTAGCCACTTTGCGCAAACGCTTCTCCGTTGTGCTCGAGCGGACCGCTCGAGAACTGAACGGCATTTCCTGCCTTGTGTGGGAGGATGCTCCAGCCCCCAAGAAGCAGATCATGTGCTCTCGATCCTTCGGCCAGCCCATTCGGACATTGCCGGACCTCGAAGCCGCCGTAGCGCAGCACGCCACCCGAGCCACCGAAAAACTCCGAAAAGGCCAGCAGTATGCGGGTGAGCTGATGGTGTTTATCCGGACCAACCCGTTTCGACCTGGTGTTCCTCAGTATTCCAGAAGTACAGCGGTTAGGTTGGTGAATCCAACCCAAGACTCCCGGGTGATCGTGCAGAGAGCGCTGAGCCAACTTCGGTCCTTATATCGGACAGGATACGACTATGCAAAGGCTGGAGTAATGCTGAGTGAACTGGTGGATGCCACGGGGCTGCAAGATGATCTGTTTGAGTCAGCCAATACAGATAGTTCTGACAGTGGCAAATCCGAGAGACTGATGACGGTCATGGATGAAATCAACCGAAGATCCCGAGCAACTGTTTTTATGGCAAGAGCGGCAGGCCCTGCCGTGCATACCATGCGCAGAGGGTATTTATCACCAGCGTACACAACAGACTGGAACGCGCTTCCTGGAGTCAGGTGACATAGCAATCTTAAAGCGTCGAGGATCAGCTAGTAACTGAGCGGTCGGTCCTGAAATCATTTATCGTTGTAAAAGATCGGTCATTAAACATTGAGGGAGAAGCGTCCATGTGTGGTCGATATAACGTCACCGATTCTCCAGAGATCCGGGTTCTGATGGACCAGCTGAAGCTGCCAGGGACAGTGCCGACCCCGCAATTGAACGTGCCGCCCGGGGGCGTCGGTGAGTTCGTCATTGAAGCCGCCGGCGACCGCTATCTTCTGACGGGCATCTGGTCTTTACTGATTGAGCGTCGGCCAACGGGGGACGGATATCGGCCAAATCCAAGATTTCAGACCTTCAACGCCCGAAGTGACAGGCTAACCAGCAGCCCGCTATGGAAAAAAGCGTATCCCTCCAAACGCTGTATCCTCCCGGTGAGTGCGTTCCACGAATGGAAGGGCAAGCAGGTCTACAACATTCACCCAGAGAACGAGGCTACTGCGCTGGCCGGATTGTGGCAGTCCTGGAAGTTTGAAGATGAGACCGTGAATTCCTTTACGGTCATTACACTCCCACCTCATCCCAGGTTTAGTCACATTCACCCCAAGAGCATTCCGCTGATGCTCCGGCCAGGCGACTTTGATCTTTGGCTGGACCCGGAATTCCCCCAGGTCGATGCGTTTCAGAAACTGATGAAGCCCCATATCTCGGCGCCGTTGGTCTGCGAGCCTGTGAGCAATCCAAATGATTTGAGCCGAGCGGGAGAAGTGGAAATCCTGGACGCGGACTGAGGCTGGGAGCCCGTAGTTCAAGGAGCACAGTAGTATATACTACTGAGATTATTCACCCATCCAAATGAACATAACCTCAGATTATGCGCAGTAGCCTGAGTACTAGTTGATGGCCTGCCATACTACTCAAAATTTCCCGTGACGACTCACCTTCCGGCCCTCTTCCGAATCCTCAATAATCTCGACATCGGCAATGCTTGTCAGGTCCTAACATCCTGCGGCGTTGGCGATTACTTCAACCAATTGATAGGTGATTATCATGGCTAAACCGAGCAATGCACCCAGCACAACCGGCAATCCCTCTGGCGGAGGACGCGGAAACAATCCTCCTAAGGGCCGGTAACAGTGAGTATCTCAGGCCGCGACAAACTGTGCGGCCTGAGCCTGATAGTCAGCCCAGTAAGTCGGAAAGCGCTCAAAAGCTGGCAGTGTTTCGTGCAACGCTCCCATCAGGCCGTATCTCTCGAACGTGGCCAGTTCATCCAGCATAAATGAACCCCAGATGCAGGCAATATCCAGCCTCATCAACGCCAAAGGCACATCGTCTTCTTTTTGAGTCAAATTTCGGACAAACTGACTCAGTTGCTCAGGCTCGGGCCGAGTGCCGTAACGCCATTCCCGAAGTCTGGACTCTTTATTTCTGCGAATCCTCTCTACGCGTTCCTCAACCGTTTGGTTTGGTGCACGAGACGTATTTTCATCCAATCCGTAAGGATCCGGTAAGTACTGTGAGACTTTGGCCCAGGAGAGGTCACTACCATTTGGCCCGGCGCCATTTCGCCACGAATCGAGCAGACTCTCAAATGGTAATATCAGACGATCGCCATCGAACGCCGGCACCATATCACCGAAGAAACTATTTTGGACAAGCCAATGGCTGTCATGCTCGGAAAGAGAACCTTTCGTTTTGAACCATTGGATAAGATCCAAGGAAAGGTTGCACAGCAATTGGTAATAGAAATCCGTTCGTAGGCGAGAGCAGAGCCCGAATAATAAGCCGACATCCTCTTTGCGGGGCTGATTTTTTCTGGATTTTAATCCTACCCAAGCATCGAGACCTCGTTCAACATGGCGGGGCTCAACACCAGAATGCACTACAAGGAAGTCGTTTAAGATTTTCCACCAGTGTTCCTCAGCATCTTTTCCTTCAGCTCTACTCTGAATTTCCAGCCCAACCTGCAGAAGTTCCAACTCCTTTTCAGCACGTCTTTTTACAAATTGCTCAGTGAAGGTTTCAGGCTGGTCAGCCTGGTAGATCATCAGATGTTGACCTCTAACCATGCACAGCCAGGCTAAACCATTCTGGTGGAGCTTGGTTTCCATCCAGGGCGCCAGATAGGGACCAGTTATGTAATCATGCATCGCTGGCGTGCAAGCTGATTCGAGAACGTTTTTGATTTGCTCAAATTTTCCCGGTGAAACACCCTCTTTAATGGCTTTTCTCACAGTTTTTGGGTCGGGCAATGGCTGCCCCGTGTGACTCCCCAACGTATTGATTAGGCCTGCCAACCCTCCAGGCCTACCCAAATGGTCCAAGAATTTATCTGCCGGGGGTATAAAAGGGAACGCAGTTTCAGGTAAATCAATCCGGAATCGTTCGGCCATACAGGAAAGTGCTCGTGCAGATTACAGGGGCTTGTATCATTTGGACCGAATTCTAGCAGCATTGGAGATTAATCCTGTCACAATCGCGACGACTGACTCACCATAACTGAGCTCTTATGTGCAGTGCATGCGAGATCTGCCCCGGCTCCCGTCGTCTGTCTGGTAGGTGGCATAGCTTGTCGGATGCTTATACTCTAGAAGATCGGAGTAGTATTTGAGTTAAGGATCAAACGGAGGGGCAGATCAGTGCCCGACAGAGTCTTAGATCAGGCTAAAATTAGAAAGCTTGGCTGGCCCAGAGTTAAAAAGCAGATTCCGTCATTTTTACATTTGTATCAACCAACAAATTTTTATATCGTGTCCGGCGGCTAACGATTCAAACAAGGAAATTCCCAGATGCTTATCGATGCAAAGCAAGATGTAGAAATTGAAATTAACGTAGAAAAAGATTTGGATGAAGAAACAGTTTCTACGACACTAAATCTTTCAAAGCATGCTGCGGAATATGTCCAAAATTATTCAGATATTGAAACGTTGTTGAGACAAGTTGATAGGCGGCTTGTCAGGGATTTCGTTGCAGATTTTGCTGGCAAAGAGGCCGACAGAAGTGGAACTGACGAGCTGAATGATAAGATAATGGATCACGGGTTCAAGATAATTGAATGCGAGTGAAAAGGATTAATCGCTCTTTTATCGAACATTAAAAGCCGTTGATCTCGATCATATTCTCTGAATCCAGATTCTCTAGCTCGGGATGATTAACCATTTCAGTTCGAGAAATCTCAATTAAATTCTGGCGGAATGTACCTACGATAACAACCGAGTCTGCGGCTTTTCGCTCCGCAGTCTCGCTCTTCCAATCGGTTGTCTTGAGGCTGGCGTGCACCAGATATTTACGTTTCTCGGTGGACGGTCAAGGTGACCTCACCAGTTTGAGTTCTTGATCTTTAAATAAGAAAGCCTTCAGTTTTCAGCCTTATCGACTCCACCCTTCGCTCAACCGCTCTAGCAACTCTTGCCTTGATAATACTTCCTGACAAAGCTCCCAGCGACGATCAGAGTCTTTTAGTGCCTCTTCCGTTTGATATCTAAGTTGGAAGGCATTTTTGGACTCTTCTCTTAGGTGAACAAATTTATCGAGTTCTTCTTCCATCTGCTCAACATCCTCGATCCACTCGTCATCAATGGTGTCGGGTAACGAGCCAAACAGGTCAAATTTATCCTTCAATCGCTTAGAAAGCGCGGAATAGACCTTTTCATCTCTTGTTTCACTGTAGACAAGGTTTGCCATATCGACTGTTGATCGAGACTGGCCAAAACGCTTGATGCGCCCCAGACGCTGTTCGAGTTTTGAAGGATTCCAAGGCAGGTCTACGTTGATCAGTGTGCCTAGCGCCTGGAGGTTAAGCCCTTCGCAAGCTGCATCGGTTGCAACCACAATTTTAATTTCTCTGGTGCGCACACCCTCCTTGATGGGTTCACGCTCGATAGCAGAGGAATCCTCACCCGAGAATATTCGAGACTTCCCCACCCCTGCATACACGGCTACCGGGATATCCGGATGCGCCTTGGCAATGGCAGAGGCTACCCATAACGCTGTATCGTAATACTGAGTGAATACAATGCATCCGTGTTCCAGCCATGTCTGCTTTGCCAGGCCCGACCCCGTGCGGTGGTTGTCCAGGAAATACTCCACCGCCTCCAATTTTGGATCTCGGGCTTCTGGTCGGCTTAGCTCGGTAACGATCGTTTGAAGGCAACTGGCTTCAACATCAGTGAGAGTATCCATCGGCTTTTCAGTGCCGGTGTAATCTTCGTCATCCACTTCTTCGAGAACCGAATCGGTGATGGTTCGCTTCTCAAGCATCATTTCTGCTGTCTTACGCCCAGCCTCAAAACTTGAGCAAATCCGCTGCAAAAGCAGGTTTTTCAGAAATCCTGCACCTTTGACGCGTTGCTGGAGGAGCTTTGTGAACTCCTCAGCGGCTTCATAAGCGATATTAAAGGGCAAGTTGGTAATCAGGCCTTGGTCCTGAAGTTTCAGGCCCTGATACGAACCTGGAGGGGCTTTCGGGTCTGGGTGTACGTCAACGGCAACTTTCTCAAGAATTCCCATGTCCTCAAGTACATCTCGCCTGCGTAGGACAGTATGGCGCAAGATCGGGTTGTTGTTTTCGAAGAAACGGGGCGAGTTGGCGATGTCAGAGAGAATATCGGTGATCTCCCAATTAATGCTATCCAGGTCAGTGTATGGCGTATTGACATGAAACTCCTTGTCATCGAGATCCAGAGCTTGCCTGAGTTCGGCGACCTCCGGTGAAGCCTCTGACGCCGGGGGGAGAGGGGAACGAAGCCAGTCCCAAACCAGTTCGGGTTCACTGAAACGGGAGTTGCCGGTAATGAGCGGCAGTGATGATTCACAGTTATGCCAACGACTGGCGTAGGTTTTACCCAGTACAAAATCAGCGCCCTGATTGAGGATTTTCAGAAGATCCCACAGCTCCTCAACATCGGTCTGCATGGGAGTTGCAGTGCCAATGATCAAGTGCTGGGTTCTGTTGGCCACCTCATACATGAAGTTGTACAGATTGTTTGGATTATGTTCTTTGCGTGAGATGCCTCTTGCAATCCTTGCTTTGTGGCCTTCATCCAGAATAATGGTTCCATACCGAAGCGTGAGAAGTTCTGCACTTGCGCGGGTTTTCTGAACCACGAGCCCTTGCGATACGATGCCGATCTTGCTTGGGCAGCGTGTAATTTCCTCTTCTCGATCTTCCCTTCGGCGGGGATTTTTGATGACGTGTCCTTGCTCATCAACCCAGCATTTGGTTTTCGACTGCCAGACGGTGCTCGGAATACCAAGCTTGTCCTTTAGCTCTATCTGCCATTGGTGAGTCAGCGTGGATGGACACAGAATCAATACGGGTCCGTCATTCAAGAGCGCCGACATCATGCCACTTACGGCCATGGAAAGAGTCTTTCCAACTCCGACCTCATCCGCTAGTAGCAAACGCGCTTTACCGTAGAGATTACGGTGATCCATGAAGATGGATACAAACGCTCGCTGCCAGCTTTGAAGCATCTGCCCTGCCCGGTAGAGGGGCGACTCAACAAGTGAAGCCGCTGGTAGATCCTTTATTGGCAGTTTTTCAAATCGGATCTCAACACGTTTCGCGATTCGTTCAATTTCTTCGATGATGGCGTCGGGCAACGGGTAGGCCTGTTCCCAGAGAGCGTCAAATTCCTCTTGAACCCACTGAACGGCCTCTGGTGACTCATCTTCCCAAAGCAGTTCGTAATTGAACGCAAAAGCGCTCTTAGATTCGTTGATCGACCCCATGAAAGAGGTTTTGGCGCCGTTTGCCTGCTCTATGACGCCTGCTTTGCCGTGCAAGAAGACTTTATCTTTGGGAACCACGCGGATTTCAACGTTGCCTTTTTGAAGCAGATCGTAAAGCCTACGGTATTTTTGGCCGTGAAGAATCGATTCCGTTGCGGGATTAACTTCATTGAACTTACCCTTCAATGCCGAGTCTCGGGCAGCCTGGGAAACGTGGATATCAGCAACATCCAGATCGCTGTTACAGACAATCCGGACGGTTTCGATAGACTCGATTTCCTCGCCAACAAGTTCGAAAATTGAGCTTCGAAAATAACCGGCGATCCGGTCATAAGTTTTGGCGCCTTGAAGCCGTTTGGCGAGAAATTCTCGATCTAACCGCTGGCGCCTTGAGCTGAATCGGGTAATGGGGCTTGGAGAAGTCGTCACAAAAGCGTCCTTGTCGAAGTCGAGCGGGAACAGGTGGGCCGAGGCAGAACCCCGGCCTCAGTCGTTAAGTGCCGTGGTTTTCGATCGACATCGCCAGAATGCGAGCGTTACCGGCTTCAACGTCATCATTATGAGCACGAGTTTTGGCAATGAACTTGGTGACCTCAATAATCGCCTGACGCTGCGAGAAGTAGCTTGGCAAATAGTGCTGCAGGCTGCGGACCACATCATCCACGTCTTTTTCTGAACGCATCTCCATTAACGCGAACAGGACAGCACGAGTGATGGTATTGCCTAGCTGGTCGTTTTCCCCCAGTTCGGATTTACCGAACTCCTTGGAATTCTTAACCCGAGCCTTGTTGGCCTTCTCAGACGCCATCATATTCTGCCAATCAGAGACACTGAACGCTTTTGCGAAGTTCTGATAGTTATCCAGGGAGCTGACGCCCTTGGCCTCAAGGTCCAGCATCTTCAGGTAGAAACGTTCAGCCGGATTCCGGTCGTGCCACACCGCTTCGGGGAGACCCTGAGGAACCAGTTGTTTGTTGGCCGTGTTAACGGCGAATTCTATCAATTCATCGACCATCAGCTTTTGGCCGGGGATGCGGCGGCGCAGTGATTCCTGAGTCATATCTTTGCCGCCAATATGGGCGTACTGAGTGAGGACTTTCAAAGCGGCCGCATATCCAGCCATCTGTAGATCGGCGTCCTCGAAAAGATTGCCGTCCTTCACACGCTTACTGTTGGCCACCTCATCATTCAGACCGGTAAGGCGCCTAACCTGATCGGCTACCTCATCTTCAATTTCGTAAGCGAGATCTGTCTGAGTTGATTGCAGGTTTTCAACGCGCTTGCGTAAGACAAGCAAAATGGTGCCTTTCACGTAGGATCCTTCCCGAAGCGCCGAATCCGTTTCAGTGACCAGGTACCAGGCAGCGGTTACGCGAAGGCCCGAAGCCCAAACGATGTTTGCCATGTCCGCCCAGATATTCCCGTCCTGGTGGGTGAACATAAGGATTTGAAGGCCATTGTCGGGCATGCATTCGCCCATACGTTTATAAGCGGCCACCATGTTCGATTTGAAGTCGTGATCTTCGCCTTTGATTGCCAACTCTCGCCGAGAGTCCCAGGTCCAGTTAGCAAACTCAGATGGAGGATTGTTTTCAAACCAAGCTATAAAAACCTCAAGTATTTCCTCGTATTTTACTGCATCGCCATAGGGCGGATCTGTAATGTAGATATCACACGTTTCATCCAAATTTGAAGCAGGTTTGGATGAAAGACTGAATTCCAAGCTAGGAAGCGGATAACGCTTGTATCTGGGAGCCAAGAAGTCGTAAAGATATGAGGTTCCCCTAGCACCATAATTGAACAAGGTGTTGAGCGCTTGGTTGTCAAATATTCCTTTGACTATACCGCCACCACCTCCTGAGTTATTCCATCTACTCAGGCGACTATTAACATTAAGTATTTGAGGTAGAGCTAATAAGCTCGTTTCTTCAGAAAACTTGGACACTAAATGAGCAATAAAGATTTGCCTTGGATTAAACAAATGATGCCAATACGTCCATCCCCTTGTTCGAATCGGCTCGTCAGTTTTTTCCCCAGGCTCGATTCGCATGGTGGGCACCCAGCCCTGACTCTGCCACTCAGCCAAATTCTCTTGAACGTATTCTGTAACCTGCCTTTCTCGATCAATATCTTCGTCAGTGACTGACCGAAATTCAGTCCTTGGTCGAGCTGAACCGTCGTCTTTGATCCACTGAATGGCATAAAGACGCTCGTTATAAATATCGTTGTCGCGGAACACGACATCCGACACATCCCACTGTCTAAGGCGGTTTTTACGGACCTTTTTGCCGTTAACTACATCCGTGTAATCACCACGAATAGACCCAATGCTATTAAGGTGCTCAACCCCATCCACGTAGTGAACAACATTACCTTTGCGGTAAGTGCCAACCTCCGCAGCTTTAAGCTCTTCAGTGCTCACATTGTGCTTAAGGGCGATATCGTACCGTTTTTCCTCAGGCACTGGGATAAGCTCAGCGGTCACCTTTTTTCCTACACTTACAACAAGAGTCGATAGTACCGGAACTTTCCATCCAGAGGAGGGGCACGTCACCTCCAGACAATAAAGGTAAACCTTTCCCCGCCATCCACGTCCATCTGTTTCAAAACCGAGGCGAGCGATTTCAGATTTAACGTTGCGAACAAGCCGTTGTTGCTCAGATTCAATTTCCTCGCGACGCTCTGGACTAGCCCCAACAATATTAAAGGCTCCCCAGGTAAGCATGCAGGCAACGGGGTTCAGATCGGCCGCGTAGACATCGCAGCCAAGCTGGGCGGCCGCAAATGGGATCTGACCTGAACCTGAGAATGTATCGCCCACGGTGGGACGATGACCGAATCGCATTACCCCAAGTTGTTCCGTCAATTCAGGGAAATTGTGAGCCCTGGTGCCCAAATGCTCATTCACCCGCGACCAGATGTGGGTGGAAACTTCGCCATAGATTTCTTCAGTTCGTTTTGCGTGTTGCGCGACATCCCGGTAAGCATCCGACTCGTTAAGTCGAGCCGATAGTGCGTACTTTTCAGTGTCAGAAACATCGGTACGCCAGGATATGGTTGGTAGCTTTGCAACGCCTTTAGCATCTGTGTAGGCGTATTCATTAAGATCGAAAGGTCCTGAATCGGGCACAATCTGTTGCTGGCTTGCCGGAGTCACTTTGAAGTATCGCCAGATATCGGCGATATCCAAAGATTCAACAAGTTTACGCGGTTGGGCCAGACCTATACGCTTGGCTAAAGACACCTCATCCATGCCCATCAGCAGCTCGAACACTTCAAGATCTTTGATGGGATCGTCGGTGGCGGGCAAGAGAGACGCCAATACGCAGGCCCGGTTTAGAATCAGTGGCTTGCGCCCTTTCCAATAACTACCGAGTGAAGTTAACGTTTTACCATGAACCGCCATTTGCTCCTTGTAGGAGTCTACTGAAATCATTTGCACTGGGAAAAGCTTTTCAATCAGCGCGGGTGCGTCCTTCAAACTCAAAGCTTCAACACCTGAGGGGTGAGGCGTCTGGGTGTAATCAACCTTTCCGATGGTGTTCGGGGTAGCCATAAAATTACCTGTTCTAGGATTCAAACGATGCGAGCCTTACGGATTGGTAGTGTTTGGCAGAGCGGATCTTCACCGCCCACCCTGCCATAGGCAGGTGATTAAAAGAGATCCAGATTTGTCGAACTTTCCGTATCATCAGGACGCTTGGGCTTTTTAGTTTGGGAACCAACGACGCCTTCGCTCATGGCGTAGTACAAGGCCTTGCGCCAGCCCCGATCGGTATCTTCCGCGCCCCCAGATTCAGCGACGACCTGGGAGAACAGCCACCAGCGTTCTTCAGGACGAAATGCAGCCCACCGCGCAGCAATCGCACGCGCTTCATCGACGCTGCTGGCATGCTCCACTGCCCAGGCTAAGACACAGAGCTCTTTACCCAGCATTCGATCCACAAGGTTGTCACCCGCTCTCCAACGACTACCACTCAACTTTTTGCTTTTGAGTCGAGCCGAAAAGTCCTTTCGTGAAGTTTCGGAGATGGCGGACCAGAATCGCCGGGGCAAACTCACCCTCTCAGATGTCAGCGGGATCCCATTGTCACCGCCTTTTAGCCCGTAATCCTCAATAATCACCACATCACCCTTGGATGACTGGGGAACAGTGACCTTGAAAATATGAGCGCCGAATTCATCAATGGCGCCAAAGCCCACGTAGCTGGGCTTCTTTGCTACCTTTCGGGTTGTAGGAATAACCGTTTTTTCAGATTCATGACTCATGTGAGTTGCCACCATTATTGTTCCACCTCACTTTGATCAACCACCAAACTCATGTCATCAATGAATGCCATCAGATCCTGGCCGGAAGAGAAATGTGCTCGCCCAACAGACAGAACCATGTCCGAATCCGGTCCGGTCAGATCTGATGCATGATTCATGAGAGTCTCCAAAGAGGTCGCTGTTGTTAAAATTTCGCCGATTGACACGCTCGCCACAGCAGGGTTACGTCCTGCCGCGAGACGAACCCGCTCAATCGATACAGCGCGGGTTTTGAAAAAATCGACCGCCCGATAAGCATCCGACCTGGAAGACATCTGCATTTTGGTGTTGACCGTTACTGGCTTACCCATATCGACTGATAGCGTCGGGTTTGGAGCCTCCCCTTTGGAGTTTCCCTTTGAAACGGCTGAGAACGGAAACTTCTGACGCGCTTCAAGACCGGAGGCCTCCGCAAAAGCGAGAATCAGTGCGTCATCGTCACCAATTTCGATCGGGCCCGTATATTCGTTGCCGTTGCGTGGCTCCGAGCCATCCAGGGTGTAACGAATATTTCCGGTAGGGGCGACAAGAAGCTCAACTTGCCGGGGTGATTCGGAAATCTGATTAGCTCTGATTGTTAAATGATTCTGCCAGGCAACCGAGTCACCTGTTTCAAACTGGCCATTTGGATCAACTGCGAGAAACTGAACCCTCAAGGCCTTGGTTTCCAGTACATCGTCCTTGAGTACTGGACTCTGCTGAGATACCGGGCCATCTTCCTGATAATGAATTCGAGCTGAAGGACCGGCATTGGTAGGGGTGATTTGAAGCCGAGCAACACCTTCATCGTTATTGGTCGATTCATCGGCAATAAAGACGCCTGTCTTCTTTTTTGGAGGAGTGTGCGTTACATGCCCGTTACCGAGATCCTCCCAGACGCCCTTGGCCAGCGCCAGGTTCTTAAGTGTGTCGAGCCCACGAGGAGGAAGCCATGCCATTTTCGGGCGTTGTTTCTCACGTGCAACAGCCGTTGACCAATCAATTTCCGCCTTACCCTGGTTCCAGAGTATCGTTTCTGCCTGAACGCGCAGCTCATCAAAGTCGCCTTCGATATCGACAAAAAGCTTTCTGGGTGCGCTTGTCAGCGTTTTCTCGATCTGCAATTCACCATCAAAAGGCTCTTTCTGGTCTCGGGTGGTATCCAGATTTTTTTGGCGAAGCTCTGGCTCTGGGCGCTTACCCGGCTGCTCCGGATAGAGGATAACGTCAAACACCTCAAGCAAGGTCGTGACAAAGTCCTGCTCCGCCTGTTCACGCTTAATTTCATAATCTTCACGCTGAGCATGCCTCTCGCCGAGACGGCTATCAGCCTTCAGAACGGCGAACTGTTTGCGGGCCGCCTGATTGATGCTCGCCATTTTGGTTTTACCACCGGTAAGCACAAGCAGGTTGTTCTTCTCGATCAAGCTTTCATAAAAGCGCATCAATTCGGCGGGCGGCATTTTGGAATCTGGATCTATTATCAGCAAAACCCGGTTGCGCTTAACCTCATCAATCGCATCATCCAGCGTTGGCTGGGCAATGACCTTGTTGTAAGCAACCTTTCGTTTCGGGGCGAATAGACTCTCAAGAGTATCCTTGACTAATTTCTCGACCAAGGCATCAGGGGCGCTCTCAGCGATGCTTTGAAGCATTTTAGTGAGGTTCTCCTGACGATCGAAATAATACTCATCATCCTTGCTATGGTGCAGATACCAGCAGGAATCGAGCAGTTCATCGAACGCCTGATTGTACTCAGAGACTGAATTAACCGGTGTAACCAGGCATTCAAGGATTTCAGTACGGGCCAAACCCCTTACAGCGTTTACCGCAGTGGATAGACTGGCAATTAGAATCAGGTTGGCAACCTCAGATCCTGAACGGTTGCCCTGTTCAGCATCTACCAACTGGGCGTGAGCACTCCGGTCGGCGTTAAATATGTCTTTGGCAATGACGTCACCCATCCCAGAAATGTCTGCCAGCTTGCTGCGAACATCTGCAATGGACAGATCAAAATGCTGAGCACCAATTAGATAAACCTCACCGGTATCGCCCTCCCAAACTGACTTCAACAGCCGGGAAATAAGTTCCATCAATCCTCGGGTTTGTTTGAACTGTTCATTCTCCTTGAACAAGGCAACCAGATCTTTCAGCCGAGGGTGGAACGGATAGGTCCGTGAAATCTCATCAGCCAACGCCTCGGCGCCTCGGGCTAGGACTTTGGACTTGGACGCTTCAGACAGAGCCTGGCCGTATCGTGACGCGATATCATCAATTTCAGCCTGATCCGGGAGCTCCTTAAACAGGCGCTTACGAAGAATGTCGTATATTTCGTTCCCGGCAAGATCAACTGGAGTGATTGTCTTTTCCTGACGCCCCAGCTCATTTCGAGCGTCTTGCAATGCCCGAGTGATAGATCGGCCACCTTCAGCGTAGGAGGCGTTCAAATCTGAAACAACAATGCATACGTTCGACAGCTTACCGGCAGCGCTGAGCATGTTGGCAAAGGCGCGGGTCGCGATGTCGGCAACAGTTCCGGTGCCAGTTTGCTTAGTACCAAGAATTTGAAAGTATGGAGGTAACTCATCAAGCAGAATCAACGTTGGAGTATCGGATTTGAGGATCTCAATCCAGTCTTGCTCGCTTGGCGCATCCGGGCCTTGAGCCCAGAACTTCTTGAATTTCTCACCTTCCCCTAACTGGTGAGCAATCTCACCCCAAAGATAGTTTTCAGGTGTATTACGCCCATTAAAGGCAACGACTCTGGCGTCTTCAAAATCGTGGATATGAGGAATATCCGCGCAAACGCTTTGTCGTAGATCTGCATGTTTTGCTACCAGCCCGGCACCAACAATCAAGTGAGTCTTACCACCACCCATTGCTTGCTTGAGATGGAATACAGCATTGCTGGACTTGCCCGCAAGACGCTCAATCGTTCCGCTCAAGAGGCTTCGCATACCATCTGTGATAAACGTCTTGTCATAAAATGCCCAGCCATTACCTTCAGAATCGATCAGCTCATCAAGCTGTTCAACCTGGTCGCTCACATCTATTGAAAGGGCGTTTTCTGCAAGAACACACGTTTGCTTCACTGTTTTCATAAGATGACTTCCATGCTTTTACTAAAAAGAGATACAAAATAATTTAATTCGCTTTAGGCGGCCTTGTTCCTCACGAAAATCGGATACTCCATCGATCTGGCCATATTCCGCTGCTTTTACTCCACTTCCAGCCTAGGAAAAATCTTTGTCTTCAGAGCAATCTTGAGTGTAATTGCTCTGTTATAGAGGCCATGCAGAGTAAACCGGACGCATTGATGATGAGTAACGCTATATTTATGATTTTTTTGTCAAATTTGTTTTATTTTCGACGAAGATAGCGCAAGCAACCATGGCCAAACAGAAGCTGAGAGCCGCTCATTTCCCTCAAGCTAGCCGACTACCAAAACCACTGTTGGTTTATCCCACGCCCTCGCAGGGATTGGCAAGCCCCTATTGGACCAAGATCGTTCAACTACTCGCCGGTTGCTCCACCTTTATTCTCTTAAGGGATGCGTTCAGTGTCGTTCGGGTCACACCAAAATGTGCGGCAACTTCCGTTTTCGTGATCTGAGGATCCAACAGCATGGCTACCGCTTTGCGTATATCGGAATCAGACATAGCAGGCTTACGACCACCTTTGCGTCCTCTTGCCCTGGCTGCCTGAAGCCCCGCCTTTGTTCGCTCTCGGATCAGGTCATGCTCAAACTCAGCCAGGGCCCCAAAAATGTGAAAAACCAAACGGCCGCCGGAACTGGTGGTGTCGATGGCTTCGGTCAGCGATTTGAAACCAATTTCTTGCTCATTGAGATCCTGGACAATTTCAACAAGGTCTTTGAGTGAACGAGCCAGCCGGTCTAGCTTCCAGACAATTAGCACGTCGCCTTTCCGCAGAGTACGTAGGCACTGCGACAATTCAGGTCGTTCTCGGAACTTCCCTGTAAATTTTTCCTGGAAGAGCTGTTCGCACCCAGCTTTCTCCAGAGCATCTACCTGGAACTCTGGGTTTTGATCCTGGGTGCTGACACGTGCATAGCCTATGATCATTAAACGCACCTTTTATAACCATAGTTTTTTGTACGTGATTTTTAGACGCAAAACAATATGAAAATGGTAGTTTTTCGAGAGTTGGTGAGAGTGCCCAGAAAACGACCGTTTGATAATCAACAGAAGCTTGATCAATGCCATGGAGGCGCGCCACGTTTTGATGCGTCGCTCTCTGAAGTCGCAACAAGGAACTAGGATGCAGGTCAGTTTAACTGCTCGAAGGGACTTGAAGTACAGAATAGATGCGAACATCCATTCAAGCAGATTCGTTTACTCTCACCTCAGCGAGCTTAGCTAACTTATTTCCAAGATCAACGTGTCTCCGGTTGGCTGAGTTTCCAGCCTTGACAGCCTCATGCAGACACAGCCTGTCAGCAACCAATATGAGCCGGTCTGTTGGGCGCGTGGCAGCTGTGTAAATCAGCGACGAATCCAACATCTGCTGAGCCTCTCGGGGGACTACTGAGAAAACCGTGTGCCACTGAGAGCCCTGCGATTTGTGAATGGTAATCGCGTAACCCAGATCCAACACTTGCAGCAACTCCCGGTTGATAGCTTTCCTCTCGCCATTAATCACGGCAACGCCGAACCAACCTTCTACACTAGCACGCTGGAACACCTCACTAATCATGCCCAGATCACCATTACGAACGTCCAGTTCCTCGTCGTAGATGTTTTTCGTCACCAATATCGGATCGCCCTGTTTCAAACGTTGGTTGAAACGCGTAATCCAGGGTATCCAGCCTTTCCCGGGGTCCAGATAATGCAGATCTTCACGTTCAGCACCCTGTACGCGTTGGAAGTGCGAGTTAAGTGCCGTCACTCCCCAGTCACCTGAGCGACGCGGAGACAGGATAATGCGCTCACTGAGCGCACCCGCATCACACCAGAACTCAGTCAATCGATCCAGTGAAGGCGGCGACTGAATACAGCAATACGACGATTCAGAGAGCGTTTTTGATGCCATATCTGGCATCAAAATTTCTCCTTGCCGAACCGCTGTAGCAAAACGATGCACCGGACTCTGCTCTGATTGTCGTTTCACCTGAGACAACTCAAAGAATGGGACAGGCGAGTTATAGAGCGTGTGGAATACCAAGCCACCACTAACCGGTGGCAGTTGGGCATTATCCCCTAGGAAGATAAACCGGGTTGCCTCGGGCAGTATGCCAACCAGACGGTACATCGAGAGCAGGTCAACCATCGACGCCTCATCAATGATGATAAGCACATGGTCTGGCAACGATAGTTTGCCGCCACCCAGGTGATCCGCGATCAACTTGGCAATCGTTTGAGCAGGAATACCGGTACTTTGCGCCATCCGTTGCGCAGCCCGCCCAGACAGGGCAACCGGCAGACACACCAATCCATCAGCCAGGGCCTCATATAGTCCAATGATGACCTGCAAAATCGTCGTTTTTCCAGTCCCAGCGCCGCCCGATATACCCACGACGGGAGCCGACAATGCGCCGATTACGGCCTTGCGCTGTGCTTCTGAGAGCGTGAAAGACAGCTCCTGCTCATAGTGTGCCAGAGCATTTTCCAATGTCGATTTATCAATTTGTCGCTCCCAAACAGCGCGCAAGGCACCTTGTCCCGAAGGGCGATTCAAAGCCGTCACCAATCTCCGAGCCACTTCGGACTCCATAAGCGCTGTGCCCCACGCCTGATAACCAGCCTCAACGCGAACTAACAGCCCTTGTTTAACTGCTGCCTGACCCGGATTAACCTCACTCGGTGAGCCTTTGAGATTATCCACGGCTTGGCGCAACGCCTGCTCAGAGACCACCGTTGAGCCACTACTACCGCAACGCTTAACGACAACATGCATGGCCGCACCTGCGGCTATAATTTCATCTGACAGCTTCAACTTGAGCTGGTCAATCACGGCCAGCACTTTGCCGTAGGGCACATTCAAACCAAGCAACAGGAAAGGATTACCGGATAATCTGTCAACCGCATCGGCGCCGAACAGTTTCACCAGCTTAAACCCCAGGGAGGGGCTTAGGTTCAAGGCATCCAACCAGTCCATGGTTTGATACAAGCATTCCTCTGGCCATTGCTCAATCAGTCTGTGGGCCAGCCTGGCATTCATACCATGAACTTTGCAGAGAGCATCTATATCCGCGCGCCGAACCCACCTCTCCAGACTGCGCTGGCGTATCAAGCGGTTGGCGATAACCTCACCGATGCCGTCAATATTGATACTGATCCAACGACTCAATGTATGTTTCGCGGGTCGAACCATAGATGCTCTTGTCGCATCAAGCACATCCTCGTAAATAAGGTACCCTTTCACCATGAACTGATTGACAGTCTGCTGGCCTGTGACCTTCCACAACGAGCCAACAGGAACTTCAGCCAGATCACTAGGGAACCGAACGATCAACGACCGTTGGCGTTTTTTGACTGTGCCGTCGGTGTTGATCAAATGAACGTAACAATAGCCGCCCCCACGCCGCTTGGCGACCTGAACGAGGCTATACAACCGTGCACTGGTCACACATTAACTCCAAAGCCCGCCATGCCTTCGTGAACCACTGCCTCCAATGCCTTGTAACGAGCTAGCTGCTTTCTGAGCGCCCAATTCTCGGCCTCCAATTCGGCAACGCGAGTCATCAACCTGCTGCTGTCTGAGGACGCTGTTTGCGCCCGCATTTCTGCCCGGTCGACCGCCGCCCTTGATGCCGCCTGATCGAATGGCTCTGTGCCATACCACTCCCGATCACAGCGCTCCAGAAGCGCTTTAACGCCCTCATTCTGCACACAAACACTTCGGGAAAAGCCGCACTCACGGGCGACTTCGGTTCGCCTAACACGCCCCGCATAGGCGTACTCATGAACTGTCCCTGCGCTCTCGACACTGACTTTCCAGGCTTCGGCTCGTTGCAGGTACTCTTTACCGATTTGTTTTCCGGTTTTGCCTCTGGTCACGCAAACCTCGCTAATCGATCTCGGGTGACAACGGTTTGGTCAACAATTCCTGCAACTTCTTCGTGTCCAGACCGGAGACCATGTAGGCATTGCGCTGCAAGCGAAGAATGGCATTTTGCAAATTCTTCACTTTCTGGGTCTCGTACTCCAACTCAGACCGCAACTTGTCATTTTCTTTACGCAGTCGTTCAACCGTTACATCTGTGTTTTTTTCGGCAGGCGATTGCTCTTTGAGTCGAGCCTGCACCAGATGGTACACCTCCACGATTTCGTCGTGTTTATAGAGAGATCGCTTGGCGATCCGATCCACCTTCAGGCGCCTGGCCAACTTCTTAGCGTACAAGTCCCACGTCAATTTACCCTGCCAACTGTGCAACAGGCCAAGCGCCAATGGCAGGCTCTGTTCGGTGATGATTTTCCTAGGCATCGCCCATCATTCCCAGCAATTGGTTGATTTCCTGTGCAACGCGATCCTGAGGCTGGTCCGGCACCTCAATTCTTTTGGCCATGAGGTTGACTTTTAGGGGGCTGGGATCGAAATGTTCATCAACGCCAAGCACCGTGCCGTCGGGTACCGTTGGATCTTCCATTTGAAGAACCAGGGATTCCGCTATGGCGTAGCGGATCACGTTGAACGTCATCCACTGATCTATTCCTAATTGATCCCTTTTCTTTTGCCACGCTCCTAGCGCATCGAATTCTGCTTTGTGGTGCGCGGCTGTTTCTTGCAGCCTTTCGAGGCATCCCGGTGTGCCCTTGATGTATTTCTTTTCCGAGCAGGTCAGACAATCCCCGCCTTTCATGCATGGCGGTTCCGTCAGTGAGTGCGTGCAACCGCCGACCTCGCTGATCTGCACCGGCTGGAGCACCTCGTACTCACCCAGCGGACGATTAAGCAATTCGTGGCGATAAATAGGAGTGCCCACTTCCACGCGCTCATTCAGCGTGGCTGTGTCACCGCATGTGGCAATTATTTGTCGAAACAGAGCCGCTTTCTGTTCCGGCGTATTAAAGTCGTAGGCATCGTTCTGGCTCACATCCTTTCGACCGGCCAGCATGCGCAACCGATGTTCCGATAAGCCTTTGTGGGCCAGAGCCCGCCCTCGGGTGCCGTGCCAGCGCCGAAAATCGTGGGTGGTCATTTGGATTGGGGAACCGTTCTCCATGGTCAGCCCTAATCGCTCGAAGAGACTGATCTGTATTTGTCTACCTTTTGACCATCTCCCGCTTAGTTGTGCGGACAGTTGAGTCGTCGTGGGCAGATAGTAACTGTTGGGGTAAAGCCTCATTGTGGGGTGGTCGCTAAACTGGTTCCATTGATGAAGCACTAAGCTCTCCCACACTTTGACACGCTCGCTGTTGGATGCGGAGGGCCAGTGGGGCAGCTTACCGGTAAAATACTGATAATCTGCTTTCGCAATGTCTCCATAAGTGGGATTGCCTTGCTCGACGCAGGGAAGGTGCCAAGCAAATTTCTTTTTCCTGCGATAAGCTTGAATAAACTGGGTACCCACCCTGTTCAAATTAGACGTTCGCCCCATGGCGTGAGCCGCCTCTACGTCAGTCATCACGCGATCCTGCGGATAATCGTCTGGCGTAATACAAAATTCATGGACTGGATAGACAGCACCTTCGGTGTCGTAGGCCAACCTAGCGTATTTACGAGCCGGTTCGGAAAAACTCGTTAACTGATTAAATGCCCGCACCACCCTGTCCATTAACTCGGTTTCGCGCTCTTGATCACCGCTGGAACTGGGCAGTCTCGGGACCCACTTGACATTGGCACCGAATCCTTTTTCAGAAAACCAGCGCAGCCCCACACGCCGTCGGGTCCGACCATATTTATCGGTATAGTTTTCATCAATAAGCGAATCAACGCGCAGGTCAATCAACTCTCCCCCTCGGCTGGATGCAAACGCCAACAGGAGAGCTAAACTGCTCCAGTATTTATCCTTATCGGTTTCAGCCAGATCAAAGGCAACCAACACTGCGGCAAGTTTTTCGTCATCGGGTGTTTTTTCCTTTCTCCAAGCCACCGCTTCGGGACTCATAGACAAGGACTTTTGCACACCCAACTTCCAGGGAGATTGCCAATAAGGAAGCGCGGGATGAATTCCTGATTCGCGCAAAGTCTTATAGATAGCCATCAGTTCGCGACCGACCACGTAATGCGTCAATCTGGCTCTGTGCCAGGCACTTATGCTCTCACGCACCGATTCCTGCACGGCACCGTCTATTTGCATGACATCAGCTTTTCCAAGAACGTTCATCAGCCCGGCGTACAGAAAGCGCAGCGCCGCCATGGTGTTATCAATCGAGCCTACTTCTTTCTGGTGTTGCTTATGGCGCACGTACGACTTGGCGAAATTCAGGAACGGTGGTTTCAGCACAACGAGTGGTTCCGTGCGATGATTACGCAATTCGCAGAAGATCATCGCCACAGGGTTTCGCAGCGTCGTAGTAACCCACCGGTCTTCCAGCCAGCCGGATTCGCCGCCGTAGATACCAAGCTTGCGGGCGCTTTCGATATAAGTTTGCAGCGCAATGCGCGAAGTCGAATGCGGGTCACCCATGGCGGGACCTCCAAGCTGCCTTATAGTCCTCACAAACACGCACTGTAGCTTTAATGGCCGCAATGGACTGGTCCAGCGAGTCCACTTCCGGCCCACTCATTCCCTGGTCGATGCGCGATTGCTTCAGTGATTCGGCATGGGCAAGCGCTTTTTCATGCGAAGCATCGACAAAAGGCTGGAACTTGGGGCAGAGGTAGCACGTTAAGATGCCTCCGCCACAGAGTTGAGCGCAGTTTCCGACCTGGTCCTCACGGGTAACGTGAATCCTAGCTTGGCCAGATATTGGGGCTTCCAGCAGCCGATCTGCCACTCTTTTCATGACGGGTCGCCAAGCTTCCACCATAATCTCGTCGCACGCTTGCTGATCTTCGTATGTGTGTGCGGTATAGATTTGAATGCTTTGGAGGCTGCTCTGTCCCAGAATGGCAGCAATAGTTTCATCACTGGCCCCTGCCTCCGCCAGTCGCGTCGCCAAAGTTCGCCGAAATCGATACAGGGACAGCGGCATCAGGTCACCGTCCAGCCGTTCTGTCGTGACAGGACAGTTTCGAAGCGACCACCCTATATGATGCCCCACCTCGATATCAAAGGTTTTGGGTGTCTGGGAAAGACGGTGATGGCAGGCCTCGCTACTACCTGCGGCAAGGAGGCGATCTCCCACAAACAGCGGTAGCTGCTTCGAGATTCTGGGGGAAATCGCCTGATCCCACGCTTGGGCGATCCTCGCCTGGCCCTCGGCAATGACTTGCTTAAGCAGGGTATATAGCTCGACGGGAAGCTCCAGCGTCCGGAATGACGCCCGGTAAGCACGTTCCCCTTTCGCGATAGGGATGGCCAACTGATACGGTTGATCAGCCTGCGCATCGATCACGTCTCCAGCCCGCAGTGCTGCAATCTCCACCGGGCGGCACCCGAATTCCACCAAAACCAGTAGGATCGCATAAACCTGAACGGATAAGACGTCATCGGCATAGGCTTCGTGGAGCCAGCGAATGAGCGCCGCTTCTTCTATCTGTGTGAACGGCCCTCTCACAGGGCAAAGCTCCGAAACAGCCCGACCCGATTCCCCTTGGCCTACCTTGATCCGATTGACATGATCTGCCAACCAAGTTTCCAGTCCCGGATAGTTCCCGTCAGCCCAGGCATTCAGGCCGATTCGGCAATGCAGGAGATAACTCCTTCTACTGTTTGTCGAAAGATCCTGCCCAACCAAGCTTGCTCGCCAACACTCAAAACCTTCCACCGTGACTTCGTCGGTGCAGTGCGCAAGCAGTGAGAAAATCTGATCAAACACAGATCTGGCACAACTCGCGGAAACCTCCTCGACCAACTCCGCCATCATCTTGCGAAATGAATCCAGTAAATCTGGCGCAACCTGCTCTGTCAGCCCCCTAGTGTTAAGGATTGACCAGGGGAGCGTATGACTGCGACCGATACGCCATTTGTCGCTTTCGTAGACGTAGGTTTCACCGGAACGCGCTGTTCTCAGCGTTTGCCTGGATTTCGCCGCTTGAGAGCCTGCAAAATCATGCGTTGTTATCGCTGTCTGTTGTTTTGGCATTGTCGTGGCGCTTTTTGTTGATTTCACGCAAGGTTTTCCGGGCGAGTTTTTGATTGAACTTGTCGGTATAAGGCTTTTGCGATGCCGAACTGCTATGGCCAAGCGCGTACTGAACCAGGGAAGTTTGGTTATCATTGGAAATCCCCTGTTCCGCCATCTTCTCCTTCATGTTATCAGTGAACGCATGGCGGAATTGATGGCGCGTTAATCCTGCGAAAGTATCAGGGCGCGTGCTGACCACCAAAGCCACCTCCTGCATCATTGCTTTGGGCGAAATGGGCTTACCACGCCCATTGCTGGCTTTCGTCACAAAGAGCATTGGGTGACCTTGTGATTCAGGAATCCGGTTTCGAACCTCGATTACGTATTTGTGGATCAGGCGAGCAAGATCGTCCTTGATCGGTATGACCCGCGGCTCCGTCTTCGCCACGGCTTGTCTTACGCGAGGATCAAGACGGTTATGATGCCGCCGAACCACATGAACGTTGTTCTCAACGCCATATTCGATATCTTGCAGCCAAAGCCCCAACACCTCGCCTGGCCGCAAGCTGGCCTCAAACTGTAGGCGCATCATGATGTAGTGCCGCAGTTGCCTCGCTGAACTCTTAAACGGGTTGTCGATTGATCCTGGTTTCGCGACGTTCAGGTAGGTATTGAACACTGATTCATGCGGGGTTCGGGAGGCACCGCTGTTCTGTCTGTAGCTTCGGGTGCGAGGAGCCAACTTTTTCAAATCCTCAATCATGCGGTTAATTTGAGACTGCAAGGCCGGAAAATCAGGCCGCACTCGCATGACAGTTTGGGCAAGAAACTTCAGGTACTGAGTCATGTATCCGATACGGATGGCGCGATGATTGGAACTGACTGTCAGTATGTGAGGCGCTTGATAACGATTCAAGCTCGCCAAATTCACCAGGTCGCCGGCATCAATCCTTTGAGTCTGGGCAACCCAATTGTCAAAAGCCTCGCTATCGAGTTTGCAGTGGTCTCGAAGTGAATATAAATCCTCCTGCGTCAGCAGGCGCCCCTCGTAGAATTCATCGTCCAGCCTTCGTCCGTTGAAAGCCTCCCATCGCCGCAAATGCTTTAATGCTGACAACACCTTTTCCAACGTGCTCGCCTGACTTTTTGGCCTCATAACGACAGTTACAAATAGTGAGATGTAGAAATCTGGGACGCCACCCCTGTCGACCAACATTGGGTATCGCTCGCCCGTCTCGAAGACCAAATACTGCATCTGCAAATCAATCATCCCAGATCCTTTTTTCACTTTTTTATTATCTTACCATTCTAATATAAAGAACAAAATAAAGGGCATCAAAATGATGCCCCCTTTATCCTTTAGAAAGGCCTGCCACCTGGGCCTTTTGGCATGTTCATACCACCCATTAGGGCACTCAAGTTCTTCATCTTCCCAGAACCGAATTTCTTCATCATTTTCTGCATTTGCTTGTGCTGCTTTAGCAGACGATTCACATCCTGGATTTGCGTACCGGACCCCGTCGCAATGCGGCGCTTGCGAGAGTTATTGATCACATCCGGGTAGCGGCGCTCCTTTGCCGTCATCGAGCAGATAATGGCCTCCATCTGCCCCATGGACTTGTCATTGACCTGTTGCTGGGCCATCTGTGCCATCTGGCCCATACCGGGCAGCTTATCCATCAGACCGCCGATGCCGCCCATGCTTTTCATCTGCTGAAGCTGGTCACGGAAGTCTTCAAGATCAAAGCTCTTACCCTTCTTGATCTTCTTTGTCAGTTTCTGGGCTTTCTTCTGATCAATCTTGCGCTCGGCTTCCTCTATAAGGGAGAGCACATCCCCCATACCCAGAATCCGGGACGCCACCCTGTCAGGGTGGAATGGCTCCAGGGCATCGGACTTCTCGCCCACACCCAGGAACTTGATCGGCTTGCCAGTAATGTGACGCACCGACAGCGCGGCACCGCCACGGGCATCACCATCGGTCTTGGTCAGGACAACGCCCGTCAGTGGCAGCGCATCATTAAAGGCCTTGGCCGTGTTGGCAGCATCCTGGCCCGTCATGGCGTCGACCACAAACAGGGTTTCAACCGGGTTGACGGCTTTATGAAGACGACCAATCTCGCCCATCATCTGCTCATCGACGTGCAGGCGGCCGGCGGTATCCAGAATCACAACATCAACATGTTTCTTGCGGGCTGCATCCATGGCGCCATTGGCGATATCAACAGGGTCCTGGTCCTCAGAACTGGGAAAGAACTCCACACCCACTTCACCGGCCAGCGTTTCCAGCTGACGAATGGCCGCCGGGCGATACACGTCGGCGCTCACCACCAGAACGGACTTTTTCTGCCTTTCCTTAAGGAAGCGGGCAAGCTTGGCCACCGTGGTGGTCTTACCGGCACCCTGCAAGCCGGCCATCATAATCACTGCCGGTGGCTGTACTGCCAGGTTGAGGGATTCGTTGCCATCCCCCATCACGCGTTCCAGCTCCTGCTGGACAACCTTCACGAATACCTGGCCCGGACTCAGGCTACGCTGAACTTCCTGCCCGATTGCCCGCTGACGCACGCCCTCAATGAATGCCTTGACCACAGGCAGGGCAACGTCCGCCTCCAACAGCGCCATGCGCACTTCACGCAGCGTTTCCTTTATATTGTCGTCGGTCAGCCGCGCCTGCCCAGATATCTTGCGCAGACTGCCGGAAAGTCGGTCCTGGAGGTTTTCAAACATGTTGCTCTTCCGTACCCGGATAAATTGGTTGCATGAAACACCGGAACCCGATCAGGTTCCTTGATTCCTGTTGCATAATCGCGACATTATAACCAGACTATCGCCCTGAAACGACCAGCCCGGTCAAATCGGCGTGGAACCCCGCCGATCTCGAGTCAGAAAGTGGTTATAAAAAGGACGTCATGGGAACGTTGATCCTCGCGGTCACTTCGTTATTGCTTTACAGCGTAGGTACCGCCCTGCAGGCTCTCAGCTTCCGGGGACGGGTACACACCAGCATTGCCATCACCACCCTTATCGGCCTGCTGGCCCTGACAGCACATGGACTGTTGATTGCCCAGACCGTTCATCGTGAAGGCGGTTTCGATTTCGGCTTCTTCCAGAGCTCTGTCCTTATTTCCTGGCTGATCGCTTTTTTGCTGCTAGCCCTCAACCTTCGCAAACCGGTACAAAGCCTTTTCCTTGGCGTTTACCCGCTGGCAGCGCTGACCATCATTATGGGTCTGATTACTCACTCCCCTTCCCGATTGGTGCCGGAAGACCACTACGGCATGCTCTCCCATATCGCACTGTCGGTGACAGCCTACAGCCTGTTTACGCTGGCCGCCATACAGGCGGTGCTGCTTTACCTGCAGAATCGCCAGCTCAAACAGAACTATAACAGCGTCCTGATACGCAACCTGCCGCCGCTGCAGACCATGGAGTCATTGCTGTTCGAGCTGGTGTGGGCAGGCGTGGTCATGCTGATTCTGGCCATCGTGACCGGCGCCCTGTTCATTGACGACCTGTTCGCTCAGGATCTGGCCCACAAAACGCTGTTCTCGCTGTTGTCACTCATCGTCTTCATCGCATTGCTGATCGGACGCTACACGAAGGGCTGGCGCGGCATTACCGCCAGCCGCTGGACACTGGCAGGGTGCGCCCTGTTAATGCTCGCCTTCTATGGAAGCAAGTTCGTGCTGGAACTGATCTTTCACCGGGGCGGCTGACGCTACCATGAATTTCCCCGGACAGACACCAACTTGACACCCCGACTTTCAACCACCTATTTTCCCAACTTGTCGGCAACATAAGGACACTCAGTCTTGAACGAAACATCGCTTACTGCGCTGTTCATCATCCTGGCAGGACTCATCCTGCTTTCCGCCTTCTTCTCCAGCTCTGAAACCGGGATGATGTCACTGAACCGGTACCGGCTGAAGCACATGGCCAAGACCGGCCATAGAGGCGCCCGCAGAGCCCAGTCTCTCCTCAATCGCACCGACCAGCTGATCGGCGTCATCCTGATCGGCAACAACTTCGTCAACATCTTTGCCTCAGCCATCGCCACGGTGATCGCCATCCGCATTTGGGGCGACGCCGGGATTGCCATTGCCACCGTTCTGCTGACCATCGTTATCCTGATTTTTGCGGAAGTCACCCCCAAAACCCTTGCTGCACTGTTTCCCGAAAAGATTGCCTTTCCAGCCAGCCACGTACTGGGACCGCTGCTCAAATTACTCTATCCCGTGGTTTGGGCGGTTAATCTGTTTACAGGCGCCATCCTGAAGATCATCGGCGTGTCCGCCGACGATGCCGCCAACGAGCACCTCAGCCGCGAAGAACTGAGAACCCTTGTAAATGAGGCGGGCGCACTGATCCCAGCCAAACACAAGGACATGCTGGTTAGCATCCTCGACCTTGAGAAAGTGACCGTGAACGACATCATGGTGCCACGCAACGAGGTGGTCGGCATCGATCTGGATGATGACCTGGACACCATCCTGCGCCAACTAAGAAGCAGTCAGCACACTCGCTTGCCGGTGTTCAAGGGGGACATCAACAACATTCAGGGCGTGCTTCACCTGCGCAACGCCTCAAAACTCCTGCTTCACGATGAAATCAACAAGGCCATGCTGATGCAGCTGTGCCGTGAGCCCTATTTCATTCCGGAAAGCACACCCCTCAACACCCAACTGATCAACTTTCAGAAGGAGAAACGACGCTTCGGCATCGTTGTTGACGAGTACGGAGAAGTACTCGGCCTGGCGACACTGGAAGACATTCTTGAGGAGATCGTTGGCGAATTCACCACCGATTACGCCGCCACCAGCCCCGACATCATTCCCCAGGACGACGGCACATACATCATCGATGGTACGTCCGCTGTGCGAACCATCAACAAAACCCTTGGCTGGAAGCTACCTATTGATGGTCCCAAAACACTCAACGGCCTCATCACCGAAACCCTGGAAAACATCCCGGACACCAACGTGTGCCTGAAGGTGGGCGGGCACCGCGTTGAGGTGCTCCAAATCAAGGACAATGTGGTCAAGGCTGCGATCGTTCACCCCAAAAAGAAGAAAAAGCGCGCTATGGGCTAGATCATCTGGCTATAACACCTGACTATTTAGAAAGATCAAATTTTAATATTTTTCTTGACCGAAATGCGGTTCCACCCAAGACTGGAGTCACGCAAAAAATAATAACAACATGCCGTAAGGCATATGATCCGCCGTTCCTTAGGGTGCTTTGGAACATTAGTGGGTTTTGTTAGCGTTTGGTCATGTTACCGTGTGTTAAAATGCGGTAGATTTAACGTATAAAGAAAAAATACAGCTGTAAGCTCGGTCATGTATCCGGTTGAGGCGTACACAGGAGTCGGCCATGAATAAGCAGTCCGGCATACATTATCTCCGCGAGCACCGGGAGGCAGGGAGCTCAAATCCCGTACCTGCGCAGGTGGTTCGCATCCGCGACACTGTCGTTGCTGGACTGGGGGATTTGTTGCAGGGTGCATTTGATGCAGTTGATGACTCGCTGTTCGAGCTGGCAAACAACGCCAGAAGCAACAACGAGCAGAACCGCTATTTCGAGGCCATGCGCGAAATCCGTATCAAGCGGAAGGGTGTAGAGCGTCACTTCCAGAATGCGGTAGCACAACTGTTCGCCAATCCGCCTCAAAGCGGCAGCGTGGCAGCCGACGAAAGTCTAGCCAGCCAGACCAGCTCAGACAGCCTGTCGCTGGTAGGCGACGACGACCTGGAAGAACAGGTTGCCCTCAATGCCATGATCACCAAGTCCAAGGTCCACTTTCAGGGTCCCCTGTTACAACTGCAGACACGCTTCAGCGTGGTTTATCCGGGCGCCAGTGACGAAGCGCCGGTTAACCCCATGGCGCCAGAACATCTCTGCAGCGCCTTTGTGGAAGCCATCCAGGCGCTGGAAATCCAGATACGCGAACGCCTGATTCTGCTCAAGCAATTTGATCGTTACGTTGTTTCCAACCTTGGCATGTTGCTGGACGAAGCCAACCGAATCCTCATCCAGGCCGGCGTGATTCCGAATTTCCGCTACCACGGCAAGGCTGGTAAACAGCAGAGCAAGACAGCATCCGGCACTCACGCTGACGAAACAGGTGGGAACGCCAGCGCGATGACGGAACCCGCTGCTGCGGAAAGTCAGCAAGGGCACCATGAAGGCGCCATGTTCGACCAGATCCGGCAGATGCTGGCGCTCCAGCGCGCCAACGCAGGCATTCCGCCGCGGGCATCCGACCCCAATATTCATGTCGTTGGGGGAGCGGAACTGGCAAGTCTGCTCGGCTCACTTCCCCAACACCCCCCTGGCGAACAGATTAGCGGCAACCTGAGTGCCGGCGAGCCGGTGATGGTTGACCTCCATCAGGTTGTCCAACAGTTGCTGGCACAGGCCGGAACGACCAGCGATGGCAAAAAGCCGGCGTTGGCGGAAATGGACGAGGACCTGATCAACCTCGTGTCCATGTTGTTTGAATTCATTCTCGACGATTACAACCTCTCGGCCCCCGTGCAGGTCCTGATCAGCCGATTACAGATCCCCATCCTCAAGGTGGTGATCAAGGACAAGTCATTCTTCAGTAAAGCAACTCACCCAGCCCGCCGCCTGCTGAACTCCCTGGCACGGGCCGGCATTGGCTGGAGCGAGAGTGACGAGAAAACCCGCGACAAGCTGTACGAGCAGATCCACGCCATTGTCGTTCGCATACTGAACGAATTCGATGGTGACGTAACACTCTTTGAAACCCTGGGCGAGGAGTTCGAACAGTTCCTGGCAAGGGAAAACCGCAAGTCCTCCCTGGTGGAGCAGCGCACCCGGGAATCCGAGCGCGGACGTATCAAATCGCAGAAAGCTCAGGAAACCGTCGATCAGTTGCTGCAGAAAAAACTGGCGCGATACAAGCTTCAGGAGCCAGTGCGGAACATCCTGATCAACGGCTGGAGCCGGGTGATGTTCCTGGCTTACCTGAGGGACGACGTGGAACACCGCTGGCTACAGACTGTCCGCGTGGTGGATGACCTCATTTGGTGCCTGCATCCGCATCAGGAAGATGAAGAGCGGGATCAGTGGGTTCGCGTGGTTCCCGGCTTGCTGAAGTCACTCCGGGCCGGGCTTGAAGAGGTTTCCTACAACTCATCCAAGCTGGATGAGATGATGGCGGACCTCAAGCACGAGTTAACGGAAGCTTTCCGAGCCAACGCGCTGGCCGAGGCCATGGAGGACTCTCCCGAGCCGGAGCCCGAAGAAGACATCCCCACGGCTCATCAGACTGCCATCGAGCGCCAACAGGAGCTTGAGGACGCCGCCATCGCCGAATATGTGGCACAGATCGATGCTATTGAAATCGGCAATTGGGTGGAGTTCAACCTGGTCAACGGGGCCAGCTTCCGCTGCAAACTGTCCGCCATCATTGAGGAAGCAGACTGCTTTGTTTTCGTAAATCGCATGGGGCTCAAGGTGATCGAGAAAACCCGCACCGACCTGGCCCATGAGATGCGGCGCGGCCGTCTGACCGTCCTTGAGCAGGGAGCGCTGATTGACCGGGCGCTGGACGCAGTCGTGGGCAGCTTGCGGAGCAAGGCAGGTTAAAAGTACTGGGAGCGTCTGAGCAACAATGCTGGAGTATGGCAGTGTTACCGGCCTCCCGGACAAATACCGGATCACCCTGGCGATATCGGTTGCCTTACTGCTTCATACCCTGATAATGGCCACCCTTCCCTATACGGCTCCAAGCGCGGAAAGCCATCGCCAGACGGTGAAAGTGGAACTGGTCAGTCCTGGCAGTATTCCCTTGCCGGAATCCGCCGCCAGCGCGACATCGTCGACTCGCGCGACAGCTCCGGACCGTAACACGATCACAACTGAACCAACGTCCACCAGCGACCAGCGTGACCCCGTTGCTGTGGAATCGCCGCAAGTCGACACCAGTCATCCCCGGCACAAAGAACCAACTGCGCGTTCGGCGCCATCACCACAAACACCCGTGGTGGAGCCCCAATCTCCAGCACGGACAACGCCCTCGCAGGACTCGGCCGCTACTGCCGCAGGCAACCCGGAGCAACCGGTGGAGGACACGCCGGAAAAGGTCACTCGGATAACATCGTCGCCACGAGATGTGGATCCCTATACGGCAAGCCTGGCCGTACACATTGGTAAGGAACTCGGCAAACGACCGGTTCCTTCCAGCCGCAGTGTCACCGAGCCGGTGAGCAGTCAACTTGAGCTGAAACTACTCCCAAGCGGAGCACTTACTGGTGCCAAGGTCACCAAATCGACGGGGTTCAACGACATAGACCGAGCGATTTATCAGGCTGCCCTGCTAGCCAGCCCTTATCCAAAACCACCGGAAGAATACTCAGGAAGGAAGCAATTCCGGGTCGAACTCATTTTCGCCCCGGAACGACTTTAAACACGGTTAACTCAGGCTTCTGCCTGTTTCGCAGCGGCTTTGACCTGCTCGGCCAGCTCACCACTTTCCGACATTTCGAGAATAATGTCGCAGCCGCCTACCAGCTCACCATTGATATAGAGCTGCGGGTAGGTGGGCCAGCTTGAATAGACCTTGAGGCCTTCACGCAATTCCTGGTTATCAAGAATATTTACAAAGGCGAACCGCTCGCCGCATGCCATCAGCGCCTGGACGGTCTTCGCTGAGAAACCGCACTGCGGAGCCTGTGGAGTGCCTTTCATATAGAGGATAATGGCGTTTTCCTCAAGCTGGCTCTTGATGGTTTCGTTGATGTCCATGAACTCTCACCTCTCATTGGAAACGGGGTCGCCCGGTTGCGACATGCCTGACACTATTGTACACGTCCCGTGACGCTCACCAAACACCGCCTGACACCTGCATATGCCCTGGCGTTGTCTTCAGCCCCCTGACGGGCTAGACTTGAGCCCCTGCCTTTCAGGCAACCTCCGTTTCCGTATTTCCCGCCAGTGCGGCTCTCACCGCGTGCTGGCGTATTGCCGTTTCAGGACAATGACCACCGCGGGCCGGTTGTAACCACGAATAGATCCGGATTTCTTGGATAGGGTTATCGATTAATTAAGGGCCACTCCATGGCAGCAAGACATTTTCTCACACTCAATGACTTAAGCTCCGACGAGCTTGAAAGTCTGGTCGACCACGGCACTAAACTCCGCAACGATTGGCGCCAGGGCGTCGTGCGCGAAACCCTGAAGAATCGTGTCCTGGCAATGATCTTCGAGAAGTCGTCAACCCGTACGCGGGTATCCTTCGAGGCGGGCATGACCCAGCTCGGTGGCGCTGCTCTGTTCCTCTCTCCCCGTGATACCCAGCTCGGACGAGGAGAACCCATTGAAGACTCCGCCATCGTGATTTCCAGCATGGTGGACGCTGTCATGATCCGGACGTTTTCCCACGATACCGTCGACGCATTCGCGGCGGCCTCCAGAGTGCCCGTCATCAACGCTCTGACAGATGATTTCCATCCTTGCCAGCTGCTGGCCGACATGCAGACGTACCGGGAACATCGCGGCAGCATTCGTGGCGGTACGGTTGCCTGGGTTGGCGATGGCAACAACATGTGCCAGTCCTACATCAATGCAGCAACGCAGTTCGGCTTTAACCTGCGCGTTGCCTGCCCGGAGGGTTACGAACCTGACAGTGAATTGCTGAAAACCCATCAGGATCGGGTGTCTGTAGTTCATGATCCGGCTGAAGCCGCCAGAGGTGCTGATCTCCTGGTCACGGATGTCTGGGCCTCCATGGGGCAGGAAGATGAACAGAAAGCCCGTCAGAGAGTCTTCCAGAACTACCAGATCAATCCCTCGCTGATGAAATTGGCGGACAAGGACGCCCTGTTCATGCACTGCCTGCCGGCGCACCGTGGCGAGGAGATATCCGCGGACATGATGGAACACCCGCGTTCGGTGGTCTGGGACGAAGCCGAAAACCGCTTGCACGCCCAGAAAGCGCTGCTGGAATTCCTGATCCTCAATCGACTGGACTGACCGAATGACCGATAGCCTGGCTCAGCCTGCTGACTGGCTGCTGGAAGTAAACAACCTGTCCTGCGGGTATGGCGATGGCTCAGTGGTCAGGAACGTCAACTTTGCCCTCAGTCACGGCGATATCGGCTGCCTGCTGGGCCCCAGCGGTTGCGGAAAAAGCACCATCCTCAGGGCATTGGCAGGATTTCTTCCCATCAATACCGGTGAGATTTGCCTGCAGTCCAGTTCCATCAGCCTGCCCGGTCGCACTCTCGCCCCTGAGAAGCGCCGAATCGGCATGGTGTTTCAGGACTACGCCCTGTTCCCACACCTGACAATTGCCGAAAACGTCGGCTTCGGCTTGCGCAGAGAGGATCGCGAGGAAAAACATCAGAAAGTCACCGAGTTGCTTAAGGTGGTTCATCTGCAGGATCTTGCCGACAACTACCCCCATGAACTGTCGGGTGGGCAGCAACAAAGGGTGGCGCTTGCCCGTGCCCTGGCACCGGAACCCACGTTGATACTGCTGGACGAGCCGTTCTCTAACCTCGACGCAGATCTGCGCCGCCGACTCAGCCTGGATGTGCGGGAAATCCTCAAGACACTGGGCATCAGTGCCATCCTGGTCACTCACGATCAACAGGAAGCCTTCGCCATGTGTGATCAGGTGGCGGTTCTGAAAGACGGCGGAATACAGCAATGGGACGTGCCCTACAACTTATACCACGAACCCGCCAACCGTTTTGTTGCAGGTTTCGTGGGCCAAGGAGGCTTCGTTCCAGGAAAAGCGTTGGGGCCGGACACGATTGAGTCCGAGCTGGGGGTCATCCGCGGCAACCGCGCCTACACCTGGCAACCCGGCACGCTGGTCGACGTGCTGATCCGGCCAGACGACATCGTCTACGATGCCAACTCCGAACTTAAGCCAAAAGTGGTGGAAAAGACCTTTGCCGGGACGTCGACGCTCTATCGCTTTCGCTGCTCGGAAGACACCGAGTTCGAGGCCCTGTTCCGGAGCCATCTGGACTTTCACCTGGGCGAACACGTGCCAGTCCGGGTGGAGGCAGACCATCTGATCGCCTTCGAGAAAACCTGAGAGCCCGAGCCTCAGTTATTACAAACCCGCTCCACGGAATCCAGCCAGCCGGCGTACAGGGTCTCCCGCAGTGCCGGCTTCATAGCCGCCTCGAAGCGATGTTCCCGCTCCCAGAGTTGTGCTATCTCGTCCAGCCCCTGGTATACACCGGTCTGCAGCCCGGCCAGATAGGCCGCCCCCAGAGCCGTGGTCTCTGTCACGCGGGGGCGGTCCACTGGCACGTTGAGGATATCCGCCAGAAATTGCATCACCCAGTCGTTGACCACCATGCCACCATCCACCCGCAGTGCCTGCAGGGACGCACCATCGTTCTGGATGGCGCGGATCAGGTCCTTGGTCTGATAGCAGACGGATTGCAGGCCGGCGGTGACGATCTCGCCGATTCCGGTGTCCCGGGTAAGGCCAAGAATCGCCCCGCGGGCGTGAGGATCCCAATGTGGCGCACCCAGACCGGTAAAGGCCGGAACCAGATAAACAGGGTTTTCCGCCCCCACTTTCGAGGCGTAATCAGAGGATTCGCTGGCGTGACTGATAAGCTTCAACCCGTCCCTGAGCCATTGCATGGCGGCGCCGGCAACAAAGATGCTGCCTTCCATGGCGTAGCACGGTTTGCCATTCAAACGATAAGCCATGGTTGTCAGCAACCGGTTTTCGGAGCGTAGCGCCTTTTCGCCGGTATTCAGCATCAGGAAACAACCGGTGCCATAGGTGCTTTTCGCCATACCGGGCTCGAAACAGGCCTGCCCAATCAATGCTGCGTGCTGGTCGCCTGCGATGCCTGCGACCTGCACCGATGCCCCCAGCCACTGCCTGTCAGTGGTGCCAAAATCCGCGGCAGAATCGAGCACTTCCGGCAACAGCGCCCGGGGAACCCGGAAGAGGGTCAACAACTCGTCGTCCCATTGCTGACTATGAATATTGAACAACGCGGTGCGCGAGGCGTTAGTGGCATCGGTCTTGTGGGAGCGCCCACCAGTCAGATTCCAGAGCAGCCAGCAGTCCACAGTACCGAAGGCAAGCTCGCCAGCTTCCGCCCTCTGACGGGCACCGTCCACATGGTCGAGTATCCAGGCAATCTTGGTGGCGGAGAAATACGGGTCAATCAAGAGGCCGGTGCGTTCCACCACCCTACCTTCATGGCCATCGGACTTGAGTTTGGTGCAAACAGACGCTGTGCGTCGATCCTGCCAGACAATCGCGCGGTGAATTGGCTCTCCGGTTTTCCGATCCCAGATCACCGTGGTTTCCCGCTGATTGGTGATGCCGATACCTGCCAGGGTTGAGGCATCCAGCCCTGACGACTCGAGAACCTCCCTGCACACCGCCAATGTACTTTGCCAGATTTCGCCGGCCTCATGTTCCACCTGGCCATCTTTCGGAAAGTACTGGTGAAATTCCTGTTGCGCCGTGGCGATGGCTTGGCCGGAGGCATTGAAAATGATCGCGCGGGAACTGGTGGTCCCCTGATCGATGGCGAGCAGGTGCTGGGTCATGGGGCGTCCTTTCAGGTGCTTCAGCATTGTTCTGGTCAATGCTGCAATCTTCTCAAAGGATTGATAAGAACGCTACGGTAAAGTCGGGCATAAAAAAAGGGCCGGAAAACCGGCCCTCAAATGACGAATGAAACAAGGAAAGTTCGTAAGAACTACAACCTCAAAAGTCATCCCTTACACATTTAGTATCGGCTCGGATTGCCCAGCCTTCAGTTGAGGTTGTGTTGCGCCTTTGTTACATCAGGTTAGGGGCTGAGAGGCGCATCACAAAACGGCTTAGAGGGTGTGCTCCACCGGCTTCTTGCGAGGCCAGACCAGACTGAAGCGGGCTCCGCCCAACTCGTCGCTGCGACTGACAAACGCCTGCCCGCCATGCCAGTAGAGGATTCTCCTGACAATGGAGAGGCCAAGGCCATAACCGCCCGAGGTTCGGGTACGGCTGTCATCGAGGCGAGCAAATGCAGTAAACACTTTTTCCCAATCCTCTTCGGGAATACCAGGGCCGTCATCCTCCACATCAATGCGGCAATTATCCTCATCAAACTGGCAGTGGACTTTCACGCGGCCGGCCGCGTAGCGTGCAGCGTTTCCTACCAGATTCTGAACCGCCCGGTGCAAATACCGAGGCTCCACATCAGACAGTGACCAACGCTCGGATTCATCGTCAATGTCTGCCTCGATGGTGTGATCCGGGCGGACCATCTGCTGCTCGCTCACCACCTGGCGAACGATATCACTGACCGACCGCTCCTGAAGCGCAAATACGGGACCACCCTGCTCCAACCGGGCGTAGGTCAGGATTTCATCGATCAGCTCATCAAGCTCCTGGATGTCGCCGTCAATGCCATCAAGCTGCTTCTGGAGCGCCTCCGGAGAATTGGCGCTTTCGATCATCTGGACACCGAATCGAATACGGGCAACCGGTGTTCTCAGCTCATGGGAAACCGCGTGGATCATTTCCCGCTGAACCCCTACCAGCCGCTGGATATGCTCCGCCATACCGTTGAAGGCTGCGGCCAACCGGGACACAAGGCGACTGTCGCCTGCATCCACCCGCGCCCCCATCTCGCCGCGGGCTATGCGAATTGCCACCGACTCCACGGCCCGGAGATTGCTGTCTACATCCCTTAACGCCAGATAGAGAGCCAGTGCGAGAACGCTTCCCGCCACTACGAGCAATAGCAGCATTACCGGCCATGCCCAGGGACTGAAGGGCGCGGGCATGGCCATGTCCACGAGAGTGCCATCTTCCAGACGGATCAACACCTGGGCACGATCCCGGGAGGGATGATGGTATAGCGAGATACCCCGCTCGGAGACGCGTTCGAGAACCTCGGAATCCGGAAGTGCAGCCTGATCTCGAACCGGCAGCAGCTCTACCCCGAGCGTATCGGATAGCTGCGACATGGCACCTTCCCGGCCATCCGAAGACATGTCATCAAGATGCAGGCGAGCGATGAGAGCGGTTGCCTCGGCAACATCGCTGTAGATATCCCGAAATCGCAGGTCGATGATCCCACCGCTATCGTTCCGGACCATCACCTGCTGGCCGATACTGGTGTCCATCGCCACTACCTGGCCATAGGAAAGGCGCTCCATGATGACATCGGACACCGACAGGTTACCCGGCGGCGTCACCCGGAAATCGTAGAAAGACTTGAGCCAGGGATACTGTTGCTGAGGATGAGGAGTCGCGACAAGCCAACGCAACAGGGGCTCTGAAAAACGCTCCTGCCAGTACTGCTCCCTGACGGAATTCACACCCAGGAACAATGCGACACAAAACAGGAGAATCAGAAAGGTAAGACCAATCAGCCGGGCGTAAAGCTTGAGAAAAAACTTGAGGGGCATTGCGATAACCCTGGCAATGAACGCCGGCCCCGCCGGGCCAGCGCCAGAGACTGAACAGTCAGGCTTCCTTTACGAACAGGTAGCCTTTGCTGCGTACGGTTTTAATGCGCCTCGGGTGGATGGGATCGTCGCCAATCTTGGGACGTATCCTCGAAACCCGGACATCGATCGAACGGTCCTGGCCATCGTATTCGATCCCTCTCAGGGCGGTGAAGATTTCCTCCCGACTGAGCACTCGGCCAGCATTGCTTGCCAATAGCCAGAGCAGGTCGAATTCCGCGCTGGTGAGGTCGATACTGTCGTCGCTCAACCATGCTTCACGCATTGACCTGTCCACCACCAGGTTGTTGAACTGCAGTCTGACCGGTTCTTCACCGCTACCCTCTTCCGCAGCCACCGAACCATTCTCGGTAACCCGCCTCAGCAAGGCGCGGATTCTCGCCAGCAGCACCCTTGGCTGAACCGGTTTGCCGATGTAATCGTCGGCACCCATTTCCAGGCCGAGCACCTGGTCCAGATCGTCCGTGCGGGCAGTAAGCATGATAATCGGGCCTGGATAAAAAGGCCGCGCACGCCTGCAGATAGACAGTCCATCCTCACCCGGTAACATCAGGTCAAGCACGACCAGGTCCGGCTGTTCCTTGCGAATGCGCTCCACCGCGTTCCCACCGTGAGTTTCGAGGGTGACAGTCAACCCGTTACTCTCCAGGTACTCCCTGGTCAGCTCTGCCAGCCTCTCATCATCTTCGACTATAAGAATCCGCCAACTTTCGTTCGTCTGTTCCACGCCATCCATCTCTGATTTTGTTTTTCCGGTTTCTGAAACGTCCGGCCAACGTCACCCCACATGGCCGGAACAGAGCTGCCTGTCAGAAGATCAGCTACCCAACTGACAATACAGGCTACCTCCTGTAACAGCAATTATACATGCTATTCAGAAATATACATGGAACCGCCTGTTCGTTACAGCCCGTGACAAAGGTCACACCTCCACACCGATAACGGGACTTGTCACAAAGTCGTCATCCCCCGTTCATTCCGATGTCACACGGGATTCATAGCCTTGTCGAAAAGTGGAAACAAAGAGGCATTGCCATGAACGCCCAGACCGCCCGCCTGTCACGCTCGGCCCGACAGCTCAAAACCGTCATTACCCAACAGCCGGATCTCGTTGAATCCGCTCAGAAATTGCGCTATCAGGTTTTCTCGGAAGAGTATGGTTCTGACCTGGGGGCTACCGTCCCTGGCATTGATGCGGACGAGTTTGACCGATTCTGCGATCATCTGATTGTCACCGATGAGAACACCGGTGAACTGGTCGCTACAACACGAGTGCTTCACCACAGCCAGGCCATGGAAGCCGGAGGCTTCTATTCCGAGGGTGAGTTCGAACTCTCTTCCCTTTACCAACTCCCCGGGACTGTCGCCGAGCTTGGGAGAACCTGCGTGCACCCGGACTATCGTAATGGTGCGACCATCAGCCTGTTGTGGGCATCCGTTGCGGAATACCTGGTATCGCGAAACGTGGATTACCTGATTGGCTGCGCCAGTATCGGTATGTCAGATGGCGGCCTGAAAGCCTGGCGCATAGCCCGATACCTGCAGCGGGAATTCCTGGCCGGCGAGGAGTACCGGGTAACCCCGTTACGGGCAATGCCGCACCTGACCCACACTGTCAGCGAGGATCGCCCGGTGGACGTTCCCGCGCTGATCAAGGCCTACATGCGCCTCGGCGCCCGCGTCTGCGGCGAGCCCTGCTGGGACCCGGACTTCCGTTGCGCAGACCTGTTGGTGGTGCTGGACGTCAACAACCTGGCCAGTCGCTACAGCCGCCATTTCATGCGTAAACAGGCCCAGTAGACAACCGGGACTACCCTGGCAACCCGAGGATTGGTTATGGAACTGATACGCCTGACCGCAAGACTGGTACTCTTTACCGGCTTCATGGGCCTGACGGCAACGCTTGCCGGCACTCTGTTACTGGTTGAGACCCTGTTCCGCTGCCAAATCGACCGCGCGCCCTTCGCCCGCATCTGCTTTAACGGAGCCAGTCGCTGCCTTGGCTTTCGCATGTCCACGCAGGGCACCTTCAGCAACAGGCCCGTGCTCTATGTCAGCAACCACATCTCCTGGTCGGACATTCCTGTACTTGGCGGACAGGTGCCCCTGCGCTTCCTGTCCAAAGCGGAAGTAGGCCGCTGGCCGGTGATCGGTTGGCTGGCCACGCAGGCGGGCACGCTGTTCATTCAGCGCGGCAGTGGCAAAGCCGGCCAGGCCCGCGACGAAATTGCCCGCACCCTTCTGAACGGGCAGTCGGTGCTGGTGTTTCCCGAAGGCACCACCACAGCCGGAGTGACCGTCCTGCCCTTCCATAGCCGGCTGCTTCACGCCGCGGCGGATGCAGGCGTGGACATACAACCTCTGAGCATCGGTTATTTGAGAAACGGCCATCCCGACCATTTGGCGCCGTTCATTGGTGACGATGAGTTTCAGCATCATTTAATGCGCATGCTGCGCCAGCCGGCGGTCGAGGTCGGCGTTATCGCCCATCCGGTGGTGACTATCGACGACAGCACGGACCTGACAGATGTAACGCGGGATTTGCGGCAGACAGTACACGAAGGGTTGCGGCAGATTCAGGCGGGACGCCTTTCAGACCAGGCATCAGACGGGCCGACAGCGGTTGCCGGCCCGGAGCTGTAATTCAGCTCAGCGGATGGCCGGCGTTGATTTCCTCTTCCGTGGCTTCACGCTTACCGATGATCTCCAGATCAAAGTACAGGGTAAAACCCGCCAGAGGATGGTTGGCATCCACCCGCACCAGATTGCCATCAATGCTTACCACCTGTACCACCTGGGCCGTGTCGCCGGTATTGGTTTGAAACTTCATCCCTACCTGCAGGTTCTCCACGTTCTCGAACATGGAACGGGGTACTTTGCGGATCAGCTCCGGATTATGTTCTCCATACGCCATGGCCGGAGGTACGGTCACTTCCAGGCAATCACCGACATTACGGTCTTTCACCGCTTTCTGGATGCCTTCGATGATTTCCGGGCTGCCTTCCAGGAAATGAAGCGGCTCGCTGCCCTCGGAGGTGTCAACCAGCTCACCGAGCTTGTTCTTGAGGACATAGTGGACGGTTAATACAGCAGGTTTTTGCATCAGGCGTTTGTGTTTCCTGTATTCGGGGGTGTATCAGTCAGATTCAGGCCATGGATAACCAGGCGCCGGTCCAGTCTCGCCTTCAGGCTCCGGGGTTTATCCAGGCTCATGCGCTCCAGCAACGGCTGGTAGCGATTGTCGTCGTCGTTTGCCTTAACGGCGCGCCACAAAGTCAACAGTTTACCACGACGAGTCGCCGTTGCGGCCTTCAGAGTTTGTAAAGCCTTGCCCAGCCGGAGTTCTTCATCGGTAAAGTCCCGCCCGAACGGGAATGCTGGAAACATATCCGTGTCTCCGGCGATCTTTACAGCCTCTCCAACCGCCTCCGGCGTGTTATTGCACCAGTGCTCAGGCAGACGAAACGAAGCATCCACTTTTCCCGCTTTCTGGGCCTGCTTCAGCAAATCGGCCTGGAAACGGGAATCTGCAATGCGGATCAGTTGCAGGTATACCTGCTCGTCGGACTGACCCCTCAGATCCGCAATACCGTACTCGGTGATGACTATGTCGCGAAGATGACGGGGAATGGTGCAGTGCCCGTAACTGAAGACAATGTTGGACAGTGTTTCCTCACCGGACTTACGGGTGCTGCGCAGGGTCAGGATAGACCGCGCGCCCGGCAGCTCGTGGGCCATGGCGACAAAATTGTACTGGCCGCCAACACCGCTGACCACACGGCCGTCTTCCAGCCCGTCGGACACGGCCGCACCGCTTAGCGTATGCATCATCGCCGAGTTGATAAACCGGCCATGCACCCTCTGTGCAGCTTTCAGACGCTGGTTGCCGAATGCGTGGTCATATAAGTGGTTGATGTAGTTGACGCTGGTCATGCAGATGCGTTGGCGGTCGCGCGGCGCCAGGTCCCGCAACCGCTGATAGAAGGCTTCGGGGCCGACGAAGAAGCCACCATGCACCACAATCCCTCCGGTCAGTGACTTTCCCAGGGCCAACGACTCAATGGCGCTTCTCGCCTCCTCACTGTCGAGATCCGGATCCAGGGATTGCTCGCCCACACGCAACCGCCCGCCTTTGAACTCGACCTCCGGATTAAGGATGCCGTAACGACACAGCCACTGCACGTCCCTGGCCCGTAACGGCGAGTCGATCAACTGTTCCCGCCGCAGGACATCCAGGGTGTCGAGAGAAACACTGTGAGTAAGTTCGCCCCGGTTTATCAATGTTTGCAGTCCGGCATGATCAAACACCTCGCGGGTCAGGACACCCGCCTCCATGAGGTAAATAAAACCATCCACCATCATTTCACTGCAGCCGTAGAGTCCCTCCTCGAAGACATCCGTGCCACCGCACTCGGAAACCACCGGGAAGCGGTCTGCCACCTTCAGGTGATCAAACACCTGCGTCCAATGCTCGTTGTGACGATGCCGCAGAATCGCGCTGTGAACCAACGCCGCGCCCAGCGAGCCAATCCCCACCTGCAGGGTCCCTCCATCCCGGAGCAACGCACTGGCGTAGAACCCGATAAGGTGATCCTCCGGGCTGACCGACATTTGTGGTGCCGAAAACAGGGGGTAGTCGGAGGCGGCATGCTCCAGGACGATATCAAACTGGCCCGTCTCGACGGCGGCGTCATTGCCGAGAAAGGGCAAATGGCTGTTGGTCTCTGCCACCAACGCCACGGGGGTTCCGGCCGCTTCCCGCGCCCGTAACAGGGGCAGCAGGTCCAGACTCAGATCCGGGTTGCAGCTCAGGCTAACGTAGCCTTCCTGATCCGGCTCGGTCGCCGGAGCCACCATCTGGCCGACGACATTGACACCGAGCGCCATAAGGTCGCGCACTGCATGGGTGTAGTTGGTACAGACATAGTTGCGCTGTTGGTCCTTGTTATTCAGGAAGGACCCGGCCTTGAAGAAGAACTCGGATACCCGCACGTTCTCGGGCAAACGCTGACCAATCACGTCCCGTGCGTAATCAAGTTCCGGAATCCGCCCGTACAGGCGCTCGGCGAACGGGCCCATGAAACGCTTTTCCAGCGATGAACTGCCACCGGGCGCGGTCAGGGATAGCGCCGTGACAATGTGAAGCTCTATGGACGGATCGTCCTTGGCACGCTGGTAGAGAGCATTGGCAAAACGTATGGGTTTACCAAGCCCCAGTGGCAGGCCGAGTGTGATGCGCTTACCCACCCGGCGAATCAGCTCGTCTACACAGGCGCTGCTGTCTGCGAGCGTTACCGGTTGTTCCTCCACCATCGCGGCCATAGTGTTACTCCCTTAGTTGCCGTCAGAATGCTTACCGATATGGATAATCACATGTGCCATTGCGACAGGCAATGCACTGAGACAGATAAGCGGTGGCGAGGATTCGTGGGAGGTCAGTCAGGGTTCAGAAGGAGAAAACGTCGGCGGGAGTTCAGAAATTCCAGCGAAGGTTGAGGCAGGCGCCCTCTTCAAGCAATGCAATACCGTGGTCCGGCTTGGCACGATCAGACGCGTAGGACTTCTTTCCCGAATCTGAGCCGCTGAGACTGAGGCTCAGCAGGCGAGAACCAATGGTCGCATACATGTCGGATTCTTCACGCTCGAAGTCACCCGACATCTCTTCCTGAAGCTGATACACATTCTCGGCCGGAACTTCGTCTGCAAACACACGTTCGCTCGCTTCGGCGCGAACGACGAAGGCGATCATGTTGAGTGCAAGTAGTGCGACGAAGATACGGATAATCATAATAATTCTGGCGACCTGTAATCGAAGCGGAATTCTACTGTCATGTAATGCTTAAGTCTAATGATTAAAGGTCAGAAAGATGTGATTTTGCACACAAAAGCGCCGCTTTTTTGTCACAGGATCACCGCATTTTTGTCAAGAAAACAGCAATTTTTGTTGCAAACTGTAAGCACCCCACTCTGCCGCCTGTAACGGTCAGAGTGGCTGCTTCACGATGGGAGTTGTTAAAAAACCGTAACGCTTGCAGGATTAAGGGCAGGGGTAGGTGTACACCTGGTTAAGGTTCTCTATCTCCCCAAGCACCTCTTCGCTCAGGGACACCGACGCTGACCCCAGGTTTTCACGAAGCTGCTCAAGCGTCGTGGCCCCAATAATGTTGCTGGTAACGAAATCACGGCTGGTCACGTACGCCAGCGCCATCTGTACCGGTGACAGCCCGTGGCTGGCCGCCAGGTCTACGTAGGCTCTGGTCGCCTCGGCACCACGACCGCTGGTGTAACGGGTGAAGCGCTCAAACAAGGTCATCCTGGCGCCTTCCGGGCGCTTGCCATCGAGATATTTGCCAGAGAGCATGCCGAAGGCCAGCGGGGAGTACGCGAGCAGACCAACCTGTTCACGGCAGGCAATTTCCGCCATTCCCACCTCAAACGTGCGGTTGAGCAGGTTATAGGGGTTCTGGACGCTGACCACCCTGGGCCAGTCATGCTCCCGGGCCAGCCTGAGGTATTCGTTCGTTCCCCATGGGGTTTCGTTGGAGATTCCTACGTGGCGGACTTTGCCTTCCTTGACCAGCTCCGCCAGTGTGCCCAGTGTCTCTTCAATGGGGGTCGCCTGCTCGTCCACACTGTGCCGGTACCCCAGCTTGCCAAAGAAATTGGCGTTACGATCCGGCCAGTGCACCTGATAGAGGTCGATATAATCGGTCTTGAGCCGGCGCAGGCTGTCTTCACAGGCCTGACGAATATGGTCCCGGGTCAGGCGCGGGCCATCCCGGAGGTAACCCAGTCCATTACCCGGCCCCGCCACTTTGGAAGCAATCACCAGATCGTCGCGACGGCGCCGCTTCGCCAGCCAGTTGCCCAGATAGCTTTCCGTGAGGCCCTGGGTTTCAGCCCGCGGGGGCACCGGGTACATCTCCGCGGCATCGATGAAATTAATGCCCTCGGAGGTGGCCAGGTCCAGCTGCTCAAACGCTTGCTGTTCGGTATTTTGCTCGCCCCAGGTCATGGTGCCCAGGCAAATCTCGCTTACATCAATGTCGGTCCTGCCGAGCTTGCGGGTTTTCATGCGTACTCCCGAATCTGATTGGTGAAAAAGGTAAAGGGATTGTCACGGGATTGTCCCGGAACTGTCATGCCAGGTTTCCATAGTGGAGGCATGAAAGAGGAAACCACAGGTAACACCGCGATGAGAGTCACCCAGGCTTCAGGGCGCAAGCACCACATTACCATTGTTTCGGAGACCTTTCCTCCGGAAATCAATGGCGTGGCGAACACCCTCAGGCACCTATGCCTGGGCCTGATGCAACGTGGCCACAAGGTAACGGTCATCCGTCCACGCCAGCGCCATGAATCAAAAGGGCGATTCGAAGGTGCCGGGGAATGCCTGTTTTCCGACGAGCAAGTTGTGACCGGCCTGCCGCTACCGGGTTACAGTGACCTGAGGTTCGGAATGACCCGGCCGGGCTTCCTGGCCTCACTCTGGAAGCATCAACGCCCGGATGCCATTTACGTTGCCACTCAAGGCCCCCTCGGCGTAGCGGCCGTTGCGGCCGCCAGACGGGCCGGCATCCCGGTCAGTTCCGGCTTTCACACCAACTTCCATGCCTACAGTCGCTACTACGGTGCCGGGTTCCTGGAAAAACTGTTGTGCAGCTACGGCCGTTGGTTTCATAACAGGACGGCCATAACACTGGTCCCCACCCGGAAAATCGCACAGACCACCCATGACATGGGCATTCAACCGACATCGGTCTGGAGTCGCGGCGTTGACTGCACCCGTTTTTCGCCCCACAAACGGGACGCGGTGCTCCGGCAACAATGGGGGCTGCAAGCCAACGACCGCGCGGTACTCTATGTTGGTCGCCTCGCTCCGGAAAAAAACCTTCAGATGGCGGTGTCATGCTTTGAGCGTATCCGCGGGCTGCACCCCTGCGCGAAATTCATACTCGTAGGTGATGGGCCGATGCGCAAGCGCCTTGCCGAACGCCATCCGGATTACGTTTTTGCAGGAACCCGCCGTGGCGAAGATCTGGCCCGGCACTATGCCTCCGGTGACATCTTCCTGTTCCCCAGCAAAACCGACACCTTCGGCAACGTGGTTACTGAAGCCATGGCCAGCGGCCTGGCGGTGGTTGCTTTTGACGATGCCGCCGCCAGCGAACATATCCGCCATGAAGACAACGGCATGAAGGCTCAGCTCAGCAACGACGAAGGCTTTGTCGATCATGCCCTGCGCCTGGCTGACCAGCCAACCCTGATGAACAGGGTACGGGCACAGGCACGCCTGGACGCACTGGACCTGAATTGGGCCGCACAGGTTGAGCAGTTCGAACACCTGATACTGAACCAGCCACTGAGGAACAGCTACAATGCCCTCCACAAGCAAGGCATCTCGCTTCTTTAACGTGGTGGATCAGAGGGAATTTGCCCTCTGCCAGTCCATCAATCGCTCTCTGCGGTTTCGACCGGTTCAGGGGTACTTTAAGGTTGTCAGCCGGCTGGGTGATGGTTGGCTATGGTATCTGGTCATCCTGTCGATGCCAGTGCTTATGCCTCAGGCCGGGCTCGCCATCGCGCTGCTGATGGTGGCTACCGGCCTGACCTGCACCATTACCTACAAGCTGCTGAAGCGCTGGCTGATCCGCGAGCGCCCGTTTATATCGTTTCCTTCGATAAACTGCGGCACACCGCCCCTGGACCGTTACAGCTTTCCGTCCGGCCACACCCTACATGCCGTCTGCTTCAATACGGTGCTGGCCATGACAGCGCCTGAGGTGGCCTGGCTGTTGTTGCCGTTCACCCTGAGTGTTGCCGCCTCCCGGGTCGTGCTCGGCCTTCATTACCCCAGCGATGTAGCGGCAGGCGCCTTGATCGGCGGTTGCCTGGGCCTGGCTTCGGTTAACGGCCTGTACGACCGGTTTATTCAAATAGCCGCAGTTGCATAACCGGCGACTCATCACTGCGAAAGCGCACGCCCAGCCCCAACAGGCGCACCGGGCGGCCCGTATCAGTCACCAGTTCATCCAGCAGCGGCTGATAGTCTTCCAGCTCGGGCTCCTGAATCCGGTCGCGCACACGCTCCAGGGTATGGGTGGAAAAGTCGCTGTAACGAATCTTGATAAACAGCTTGTGAATGGGTTTTCGGCCGGCCTTGCGGCTGAGCCGGAGGTTCAGATCGGCCACCAGCGAGGCCATCACCGACTCGCAGGCGCGCTTGTCCGGCAGGTCCTGGGAAAAGGTCCGTTCCACGCTGACGGACTTGGCAATGCGCGACACCACCACATCCCGATCATCACGGCCGAACGCCATTTCCCGCAGCCGGTACCCCTGCTTGCCAAACTTCTCCGGCAGGGCTTCAGCGGGTAGCGCCTGAATGTCGCCACAGGTGGCAACGCCCATCGTGTGAAGTTTGCCAGCGGTCACTTGCCCCACGCCAAAAAGCTTTTCGACCTTCAGGTCCTGAACGAAACCCTTGACGTCCTCAGGGCGGATCACGAACAGGCCGTCAGGTTTTTTCCAATCACTGGCAATCTTCGCCAGGAACTTGTTGGGGGCCACACCGGCGGAAATAGTGATACCCACCTCATCTTTCACTCGTTTGCGCAAGTACTGCGCCATCAACGTGGCACTGCCCTTATGCTCGGTTACCTCGCTGACATCCAGGAAGGCTTCGTCCAGCGACAGCGGCTCCACCAGATCGGTCAATTCCCTCAGAATGGCCATCACCTGTTTCGACACCGCCCGGTAGCGGGCCATATCCGGCGGCACGGTCACCAGGCCGGGGCACAAGCGCCGGGCTTCGCCGCCAGGCATGGCGGACCGCACGCCAAAAGCCCTCGCTTTATAGTTGCAGGTGGTAACCACTCCGCGGCCACCTTCGCCACCCACGGCCAGCGGAACTTCCCTTAATGAGGGATCGTCCCGCATTTCCACGGCGGCGTAGAAGCAGTCGCAATCTACATGGATAATCTTGCGCTGGGCCATGACTCTTCAATCAAGTAAATTATCTGTACATATGTACAGCCTTGTATCTTACGGTAACATGCTGAGAATGTCAGGAGCTCCGAGTAGCAACTCCCAACGACGACAGAGACAGGTGTGAGCAATCATGACAAACCCGATCCCAGAACAATCGCAGACGGAAATCGAAGCCGCCGCGTTTCGAAAGCTGGTCAACCATCTGCGCGAGCACACCGAGGTCCAGAATATTGACCTTATGAACCTGGCAGGGTTCTGTCGCAATTGCCTCTCCAAATGGTATCGCGCCGAAGCCGCCGAGAGAGGCTTCGAGCTGTCTGACCCGGACGCCCGGGAGATCATCTATGGCATGCCTTATGAAGAGTGGAAAGCCCGCTATCAGCAAGGGCCCAAACAGGACCACAAGGCATGAACGTCAATGACGCGGTTCGTATCCACCTGGCATCGGTTGAGGCCGGCCATGGCGACTTTGACGATACCCTGGCGCTGATTGACCGATTCTTCGACTATCAGCCCACCGGGTTTCACAACGGACCGCTGTACAATGGCACCGGCGAGAACGCCGGTTCATGCCGGGTATTTTCCCTGGCCCAATACTGCAACCTGACCGAATCCGACACGTTGCGTCTGTTTGCCCAGCACTACCAGCAAGTGCTGGACGAACCGGCAGGTGAAAGCCATGGCAATATCCGCCAGTTCATGGGCACCGGCTGGTCCGGTATCCGCTTTGACGGCCCGGCGCTTCGCAAACGCCCGGGCACTACTCAGGACGACACCACGGAAGAGACCCATCCATGAGCGAGACCGCCGTATCCGGGGTAAAGCAGTGCTTCCAACTGAAGAGTGCGAACGTTTCCATGACCGCACTGGAGCTGTATTTCTTTGACAATGACGACTTCGAAAGCACGCTCAGAGACAAAATCAGCCAGGCCCCCGGATTCTTCAAGGACATCCCCCTGATCATCAGCCTGGAAAAGTATGAGGGGCTGAGCAGCGAACTGGATTTTTTCAAGATCATCGGCGCCTGCCGCCGCCACAACATCCATGTCATCGGCGTACGCGGTGGCAACGATGATCAGCGCCGCCTCGCCCGCGGTGCGTCATTGGCGCTGCTTCCCGGTGGCAACCAGCGCGACCGGGACATCGATACCGCGCCGGCCACGGAATCGGCCGCCACTGAACCGACCGAAAACCCGACTCCCGCCAGGGTCGAGAATCCGGGTGAGCCAGCGCCCGCGAAAATCATCAACCAGCCAGTCCGTTCGGGCCAGCAGGTTTACGCACCCGAGGGCGACCTGATCATCCTTGCGCCGGTTCAAGCCGGCGCCGAAGTGCTTGCGGCCGGCAACGTTCATGTGTACGGACCATTGCGCGGGCGGGCCCTCGCGGGTATTCACGGCGCGGAACATGCACGGGTATTCTGCCAGTCTCTTGAAGCAGAGCTTGTGTCCATCGCCGGACACTATAAAATCTCCGAAGATCTTCAGGACAACGGCTGGAAAACCGCCGTACAGATCCAGCTCAGGGATGACCTGCTGGTGGTAACGCCACTGGAGAAGGCCTGAAAAGAACGTAACTACCCGCACAGGCGGGAAAAACGACGAATCCACCGCAAAACAGGAATGCAACCTTGGCTAGAATCATTGTCGTTACCTCAGGAAAAGGTGGCGTAGGTAAAACCACAACCAGCGCCTCTATCAGCACCGGCCTGGCGAAGCGAGGCCACAAAACCGTGGTGATCGATTTCGACGTGGGCCTGCGCAACCTGGATCTCATCATGAACTGCGAACGCAGGGTGGTGTACGACTTCGTGAATGTGATCCAGGGCGAAGCCACTCTCAACCAGGCTCTGATCCGGGACAAACGGGTCGACACCCTGTATATCCTGCCGGCCTCCCAGACCCGGGAAAAGGAAGCCCTGACCAAAGATGGCGTTGAGAAGGTGATCAACGAGCTGTCCGAGCGGTTTGACTACATTGTCTGTGATTCTCCCGCCGGCATTGAGCATGGCGCCCTGATGGCGCTCTACTATGCCGATGAGGCGGTAGTTGTTACCAACCCGGAAGTGTCCTCGGTGCGGGATTCAGACCGTATTCTCGGCATCCTGCAGAGCAAATCGCGGAGAGCCGAGATGGGGCAGGACCCCGTAAAGGAACACCTGCTGCTATCCCGCTACAACCCGGATCGGGTGGAAAAGGGCGAAATGCTTTCCGTGGCCGATGTGGAGGAAATTCTCGCCATCCCCCTGCTGGGCGTGATTCCGGAGTCCCAGGTGGTACTGAATGCCTCCAACCAGGGCGTTCCGGTCATTCTTGAGGAAGACAGCGATGCCGGACAGGCCTATGATGATGCCGTGGCCCGCCTTCTGGGTGAGGAGCGAGAACATCGCTTCATGACGTCCCAGAAAAAAGGTTTCTTCTCACGGATGTTCAAGGGGGGCTGACGGATGAGTTTCCTGGATTATTTCAAGAGCAAGAAAAACAACCGGTCCGCCAGCGTTGCCAAGGAACGCCTACAGATCATTGTTGCCCACGAACGGGGCCAGCGCGACCAACCTGACTACCTGCCAGAATTGCAGAAAGAGCTGCTTGCGGTCATCCGCAAGTACGTTCAGATCAGCGATGACCAGGTCCAGGTGGAAGTTGACCGCAACGACAGCTGTTCGGTACTGGAACTGAACGTTACCCTGCCGGAACACTGACCGCGCCACTACCAGCGTGCGAAGTGATCCTCCATCAGTCCCCGTAGCCCGTCTACGGGGACTGAGTTGCCCGCCTCATCGCGCACTGTGCCGGAAAAGGCACCAATGTACTGGCGGAAATTGGAGGCAATCAGCCATGCATTGAGTCGCTCCCGCCGAACCCCCGATGGCTCAAACCAGAGATCGATCCTGCCATCGTCCGTGGTGACCTGCCAGGGTGCGGTTTCATTGTAGCGATCAAACACGAAACGGGCCTGCCCGAGCTTGATACAGCGCCCTTCCAGCCAGAGCGCATTTTCCGTCATACCGGTTTCATTCACGCCCGCCGCCAGATTGAGACCAACGGCACGACCATCTGCCAGCACCCCTGCCACACTCGCCCAGTTCCAGGCGGTTTCGCGCCTCATAAAGCCGCAACTCCAATCAACGGCTGCGCGTGACAGCGAGTCGCATTGCCAGCTCTGTCCCTGCCACCGAATGTCTCCGGACACCGGCAGACCCGCTGATTTACGGGTAAACACCCAACCGCTGTAACCGGCTGGGCACACCAGTCGCAGAGGGCGGGTGTCCCCTTCTATATTCAGGGCTATCCGGAGGTCACCGGGGCCGGAAACCAACACACCACGCGAGTGGCCGTCCGACGTAATACGAACGCATGTTTTCCCTTTACGAAACTCCGTCACGCCGGTTTCAGGCCTGGGCTCAATGTGAGTTCCCTTCGCCAATGGCTGCGTCAGGGACTGCTCCAGCATCTGCCCGGTCTTGAAATCATAAAGATAGAAAAACGCCGTACTGACCAGTTTCAGATCCACTACCGCCAGCCCGAACACCCAACCCGGCGCCATCGCACTGACGAACTGGAACTGGTTAAAACGGGCTTTACGGGCCAGGGCCGAGCGCGGTTTATCCATCACCGTACGGAGGTCAAAGTCCCGGTAGTTGATGACATCCACTGGTGTGTCCAATACGCCGTAGGGAATCCGCCCTCGGTCATCGATCAGTCGCTTGTTCGGTTTTTTCATCGTCAATTCGGGCCAAATGTTAACGTCAGGAATTCAGTCAGTTACCCAGTTCACAAACCCCCGATCGTAGCAGGTTGGCACCAGATCAGTCGTGCTAGACTCGCCCGACCATGTTCAAGGAAGTGTACCTCATGCAAAACCTGAGAGCCCGTGGCAACCAACGCCCGGCCAATCGACGCGTCATCTGGCTCGCAGCCACCACGGTTTTCCTGCAGGCCTCAGGTTTGACCTTCGCCGGGCTGCCAGCCGAAGACTCAGAAAACTGGAGCCTTCGCAAGGAAACCGATCGTATCCGGGTCTATACCACTGATCAGCCGGACTCCAGCTTCCAGGCCTTCAAGGCTGTGGCTGTGCTTGATGTGCCGATCGAGAATCTGATGGCGGTTATGATCAATCCCAAATCCTGTGTTCAGTGGGTTCATAACTGCTCGGAATCCTATGCCTTCGGCTCGGGTGACTTTGATGAGCGCTACGCCTACTCGGTCAACGATATGCCCTGGCCGGTCACCGACCGGGATTACGTACTACGAATTCGCACCCGGGGCCAACAGGTCGACGGCGAAATCGTGATGGACCTCAGCGCCATTCCCGATCAACGGGCCGAGGAAGATGACTACATCCGTGTCGACAAGTCCGACACCCTTTACCGCTTTATTCCCGAAGACGGCCAGACCCGGATGATCTGGGTTCAACACACCGAGCCAAACGGTTCGATACCCGGCTGGCTGGTCAACACCCTGCTGGTGGACATTCCTATCCGTTCCATGGAGCAGTTGGAACGGGTTGCCCAGTGGGACCGTTACCAGAACTACGAACTGATCTATGACTCGCAGGGCCAACTGAAAGATGTAGCCCCCAAAGCTGAATCAGGGGATGACTAGAACATCAGTAACAGCTAAGCTCTTTTACAAAGGACCTGCTAACGGAGCCGATTCGTCAATGACCGTTCTCGCTTACGAGATCATGACCCCGAGCATCAAGGCCGTACCCCAATCCTGGACGATGGACCGTCTGGCCAGGTTCCTCACCGACAACGAAATCACCGGCAGCCCGGTTACCGACGAAACGGGCGAGATTGTCGGCATTGCCACCCTGAAGGACATCACCGAATTCCGCTGGAACGCCAGCCGTTCCGAGTCCGATGCGCGCATGACCCCGGAAGAAGAACACGAAGCCCGGCGCCTGCGCATGGCCATTTTTGAGGAGATGGGCAAGGTGCCGGTGGAAGTGCGTGACATCATGACCCCTATCGTTTTATCGGTTGACGAGCAAACGCCTGTGCGCGACATTGCCGATATTATGATGCGTGAACACCTGCACCGGATTTTCATCACCAAAGACGAAAAGATCACCGGTATTGTGACCACGTATGACATGCTCAAACTGATCTCCGACCAGGAGCTCACCAACCGCTGTGCCGGGAACGGCTGACCAGAGAGGTATCACACCCTATGCCAAGAGCATCGCAGGCTCGCAGAAAGATGTATGTCCTCGACACCAACGTCCTCATCCACGACCCGAACGCCCTCCTGAACTTTGAAGAACACGACGTCATCATTCCGATGACGGTCCTCGAAGAACTCGACAGTCTCAAATCCGGCAAACAGGCCGTTGCTGCCGATTGCCGACAGGCCATCCGCAACATCGACAAGTTGCTGGGTGACGCCAGCCCAGGAGAAATCGAGAAAGGCGTACCCATAGTGCGCGGCAAGAAAGCAGAACCGCTCGGCGCGTTATCGATACTGATGAGCACGGATTACCAGGGCAACCATGGCCTGCCCGAGCACCTGAACGACAACAAGATCATCAATACCCTGGCGGCCCTGCAAACCCGCCACACATCGCGCGACATCATCCTTGTCAGCAAGGACATCAACATGCGATTGAAAGCCCGGGGCTTCGGCGTGGAGGCCCAGGACTATCACAACGACATGCTGCTGGACGATATTGATCTGCTGCCGAAAGGGTACAAAGAATTCCCGAACTCGTTCTGGGACACCATCGAGAAGGTCGAAACCATCCAGCGGGAGGGTATTACCGAACACATCCTTCGTCGTGAGGGCGACTTGGCCAGGCTGACCATCAACGAGTTCGTTATTGATGAACAGGGATTCGTTGGCAAGGTGTCTGATGTGGGCGAAGACCAGATTGTCATTCGGGATCTGCACCAGCACGATCTGATGCACGAGGAAGTCTGGGGCCTCGTACCGCGGGATATATACCAGGCCATTGCCCTGAACCTGCTGCTGGACCCCGATATCCACCTGGTAAACCTGACCGGTTCCGCCGGCTCCGGTAAAACCATCCTCGCCCTCGCGGCCTGTATCGAAATGACGGTTGCCAGCAAGCTGTACAAACGCATCATCGCCACCCGTAGCACCCAGGGTCTGGACGAGGACATTGGCTTCCTCCCCGGCACCGAGGCGGAGAAAATGGAGCCCTGGCTGGGGGCCATCGTGGACAACCTCGAAGCTCTCCACGAAGACGATGAAAATATGACCGCCAGCGTGGACTACATCCTCAGCAAGGTGCCACTGCACTTCAAGTCGATGAACTACATTCGTGGCCGCAGCTTCCAACACAGCCTGATCATCATCGACGAATCCCAGAACCTGACGCCGCATCAGATCAAGACCATCATCACCCGTGCCGGCAACGGCTCCAAAGTGATCTGCCTGGGTAACCTGGCTCAGATCGACACCCCTTATCTGAGCGCCCTGAGCTCGGGACTCACCTACATGACCGAGCGCTTCAAGAGTTTCCGCCATGGCGGGCACATCCACCTGCAGGGCGTCCCGCGCTCTGTTCTGGCGGAGTACGCCGAAGCGAATCTCTAACCAGCGCGCACAAAAAAGCCGCACCGGTCATCCGGTGCGGCAAAGCGGAGGTTAGCGACCAGGAACCGAATCAATCGCTGGCCGGGCTTTCCTTCATCGCTGCGTTCATGCGGCGACGCAGCACCGGACCCACCACATAAGGCAACACCAGGCTCAGAGCGGCAACCAGCCAGAAGCTCTTGGCCAGGGTGCTTTCCCACAGAATGCTCCAGTCACCGTCTGACAACACCAGCGCATGCCCCAGGTTCTTCTCCATCTCCGGTCCGAGCAATAGCCCGAGAATAATCGGCACCACCGGAATTTCCAGTTTGCGCAGGAAATAACCCGCCACGCCAAACGCCACCATGAAATACAGGTCGAAGGCGCTGTTGCTGATGGAATAGATGCCCACGAAGGCAACCATGGTCACAATCGGCAGCAAGTACATGGGCGGCACCGACAGCAGGCGCACAAAGAAGCCAACCAACGGGATGTTAAGCACCAGCAGCAGAACATTGCCAATCAGCAGGGCGGCAATGACGCCCCAGACAATATCGGCGTTCTGGGTAAACATCAGCGGGCCCGGAGTGATGTTCAATGAAATCAGCATCGCCAACAGCACCGCGGTGGTACCGCTACCTGGCACGCCCAGGGTCAACATGGGTACGAGCGCGCCTGATGAGGCACCGTTGTTGCCCGCCTCAGGCGCCACCACACCCCGGATATCGCCCTCGCCGAACGTGCCCTTCTTGCCTATCACGCTCTTTTCGAGGGTGTAGCTGATAAAACTGCCCAGGGACGCACCGGCACCCGGCAGCACGCCGGAAATGAATCCAAGCACGCCGCCACGAAGCTGGGTGGGAACCGTGGAGACCAACTCCTTGAAGGTAAGGGTCAGCTTGCCCACGTTCATTTTCTTACGCCCACCGCCCATGCGCGACTCGACGAAGAACAACAACTCCGAAATGGCGAAAAGGCCAACAATCGCCAGGATGAAATCAATACCCTCGTACAGTTCCAGCACACCGAAGGTGTAGCGCCGGGTGCCGGTGGAGATATCGATGCCCACGGTGGAGATCATGATCCCCAGGGTCGCGGCAATCACCGTCTTCATCGGGTTCTTGCCGGTAATACCACCCAGGGTGGCGAAGGCCAGCAGGAACAGCGCGAAATACTCCGCCGGGCCGAAACTCAAGGCAAACCTCGCCAGCACCGGGGCAAGCATGATCAACCCTATAGTGCCGATCAGCCCACCGGCAAAGGACGCAATAGCAGAGATCGCCAGCGCATCGGCCGCCCGCCCCTTTTGGGCCATGGGGTAGCCATCCAGGCAGGTCATCATCGCCGGTTCGTCACCGGGAATGTTGAGCAGGATGGAGGAAATACGGCCGCCATACATCGCGCCGGCGTAAACCGATGTCAGCAGGATCATGGCAGTTTCCGGCGGCAAGCCAAGGGTAAACGCCAACGGGATGAGGATCGCCACACCGTTTGCCGGCCCCAGGCCAGGCAAACAACCAATCAGGGTGCCCACGAAAGCGCCGAAGAGCGCAAACATCAGGTTGTACGGTGTCAGGGCAACCGCAAACCCCTCCATCAGAAAACCGAGCGTTTCCATCAGTTCACCTCCAGGATGCCAGCAGGCAAGCTCAACGCCAGGCCATAGTTGAACAGGACGAACACCACCACGGCGCTGATCAGGCCCGTTAAAAAGGCATTCCTGGCGGGCGCGCCCATGCGCCAGCTAAGGGTGCCAACCGCCAGGGTTGTCGAGATGACAAACCCCAGGGGTTCAAGCAGCATCGCGTAGACCACCAGCACAACCAGCGACACCACCAGCTCAACTGCGGACCGGCCCAGCGGCCACTGGGCGTCGGGGTCCGGCTTGACCATCAAATAGATGCTGCCGGCAACCAGAACCACCGCAAGGATGGTTGGAAAGGTTTCCGGCCCAACGGTTTCGGCGCCGCCAAACGGCTCGGGCCACTGCTGTGCAACCCAGCCGTAAGCCACCGCCAGAACCATCAGGCCCAGGCCAAGAAGCCGATCACCCAGGCCTGTCATTTCAGCAGTCCTATTTCGCGGGACAGGTTCTCGATGTCCTGTACCTGTTGCTCGACAAAGCTGTCGAACTCATCTGCAGGCGGATGGAACGGGATGAGACCATTGGCCTTCATCACCTTTTTCCACTCCTCACTGGCATACAGGGTATCGACGGTCTCGACCCAAAACGCCTTGGACTCACTGGAAGCACCCTTGGGCATGTAAAAACCGCGCCAGTTCGGGCCAACGGCGTCAACGCCCTGCTCTTTTGCGGTCGGAATATCGGAAAATTCACCCGGCAGGCGCTCGTCGGCCAGCACGGCCAGAACACGAAGGTCGCCCGACGACAGGAAACCGGTGACTTCGGAGATATCACCGGTGAAGGCGTCGACCTGGCCACCGACCACCTGGGTCATGGCCTCACCACCGTTATTGTAGGAAAGGTACGGAATGGCGGGCAGTCGATCGGCGCCGGCGGCCTTCGCGGTGATCAGCACCTTCAGATGATCCCAGCCACCCCGGGCACTGCCGCCCGCGAACTTGACGGATTTCGGGTTCTGCTTGATGGCATCGAGCAGTTGATTCAGGTTCTCATACTGTGAGTCCTTGCCTACGGCAATGACGCCGTAATCCGCGCCCAGTGCGCCAATCCAGGTCACCATATCGGCATCCAGCCCGGGGAACTGTTTCTGGGCGAGACGGGTAGTGGTTGCCGTTGATGCGGCGACGATCAGCTTGTCATCTTCCGCTCGTTTGCTGACCGTGTGAGCATAGGCAACGCCGCCGCCGGCACCGGCCATATTGATGGTCTGTACGGTGCCATCAACCAGGCCAAGGTCCCTCATCACATTACCGGCGCTGCGACAGGTAAAGTCCCAGCCGCCACCCGGGTCTGACGGGGCGATGCATTCCACTTTTCCGGAGGGTTGCCATGCGAGGGCCGAAAAACTGAGTGTGGCTATAGCCACCAATAAAAAACATCGTTTAGCAAGCATCTTATAACCTCTGATTTGTTGTTGTGTCCCTCGACGACGATCGCGTTCCGAGATGGCATTTTACGTTGCCACTAATAGCGATAACGGAGGACTCGATTGGCAGTGTAAGTAAATAAATAGCTTTCCCGAAGTTTGTGGGCGTAAAGCTTTTTTACACCTTAAAACACGTTCTGATCATATTGTTCACATAAAACGATTTCTGCCTGGGAATACTTCCCTGATCGTGGTTTTTATGACCAAAAAGCCCTAAATAGAAAAAAAGAACCTTATCTTTTAAAGATTAATTGAATATGACGTCATGGGTTAGTCTGACAGCGTTGTCGCGACAGCAACTGATACTCCGAATAATTACAAAAGAGGCTTTACGACTATGAAAAAAACCATAACCGGAGCTGCATTCATTCTTTTCGCAGCATTAACCAGCACTACTGTACTTGCCGCTCCTGATGAGCAAAAACTAGAAAAACAAATGTATGACCTTAAACAAGAACTCGACGACCTGAAAAAATCAAAAATTTTTGATCTCGAGTTTGGCGGGCGAATCCAGGCAGATTTCAACTACTTTCAAGGCGCTTACAATGCCGGCAGGGCTGGCGATCCAGGCAGTGATTTTTTCCCTCGCCGCATTCGTACTTATGTAGAGAGTGTGCATGGTGACTGGGACCACAAATTATTACTCGACTTCGCGGATGGTGGTGGCGAGATTGTTCTGGCGCGAGTACGTTACAAAGGTTTTGGCAATGGCCTGAAAGTACAGGCTGGTAAGCTTTGGGAAGAAATTTCACTAAACGGACGAACCAGCAGCAAACATATTGCCACTATATCACGTAGCTCGTTGGCAAATACCATGGCGCCATATTTCTCATGGGGCGCATCAGCCAACCAATACTTCGAAGACTCAGGCATTCGTTATGCAGTTGGAGTTTACAGAAACGAAGCTTTCGGTGCCGTTGGCCAGAATGTTGATGCCAATGGCGTTGACAATGGCGTTTTGGCGCTCGCATTAACAGGCCGCCTCACTTGGCAAAAAGATTTGCAAGACGGCGTTCTGCACCTCGGTGGCTGGTATTCAAACCGTGATATGGGAGGCCGGGATTTAGGAGCACGCTTCGCACGTGGAGAAGTACGCAACACCAATACCCGTTTGGTGGACTATGTCGCAGGGGGAAGCCCGGTAGCGCTGAACAGCCTGCAACAGGCCGGCTTAGAGGCTGCATATCAGCTAAGAGGGCTGACCGTAGAGGCAGAGTATGCAGCCCGTGAATTAAACGCCGTAGACCCAGCCTCACCGCTGGATGGTGAAGTTTACGATGGCTACACCGTTACCGCCAGTTATTTCCCGGCAGGACTTCAGCGGCAGTACTCTAAAGGCTCTGCAGTGTTCAAACAACCCAAGGGCGTTAGAGATGCATGGGAACTGGTTGCTCGTTTAAGTAATATGGATGCGACATCTGATACGCAGGGGACAGAAACAACAAGCTATACCCTGGGCACCAACTACTATTACTCGTCAAAGGTGAAATTTATGGCAAATGCCATTTATTCAGAGGTGAGTGGCCCGGGTGCAGCGTCCTTGGTAGGCAATGAAGACAACGGTCTGGGTTTTACAGGACGTATCCAATACTTGTTTTAAGGAAGCCATCAGTAGCTACCATCGGCCTGCGACAAAACGGGCACCCTTAGTTGCATGAGGTTCACAGCAGCCTGTCGGACTCAAGTGGTTGTTTCCGGCAATATAGAAGTTGAGTGGAATTCCCCGGACTTTGAGGCCCATAGTCAATGTATGCAGCCACAAATCCGGGGAATCTGCGCCGATTTTCAGTGAAGCTATTGACTGGCCGAACAGGCGGCTCTCTTGTGAACCAGCATGTTTACCACTACCCCGCTTGAACCCGCCAATTCGAGCAAATCATCGTAACAGGACGTTATGGTCATTAAATTTACGGGTAATCGCACGATGAGTGTTTTAGCCTTGTCGTATTCTATAATGATAACAAACCGCGCTTTAGTGATATTGTGTTCCGAAAAACCAAACTGAAAACCCGAATGATCCTCACGCTCGGATTCGTCAGCGCAGCGCAGACGATCCTCATAGGCGTGTTCGCCGGCTATTACCTCAGCGACTCCCTGTTTGATGAAATCGGACAACGGGCTCTCATGGTGTCGAAGACCGTCGCGGCAGCCCCCTCGGTGATCGAGGGTGTACGCGAGCGTGATATTGAAGGGCTGAACCGGCTGGCAAATCGACTAACCCGCACCAACGAAGCTTTGTTCATCGTCATTGGTGACCACCAGGGCATACGCCTGGCACACCCCTCCCCTGATCGCATTGGCCACTCCATGGCCGACGATGACGGTGACCTGGGCCGGCGTGCCCTGGTTGATGGCAAGGCCTATGTGGCAAGGGCCACGGGCAGCCTCGGCGAATCCATGCGTGGCAAGGCCCCGGTGATCGAGCCAGAAACTGGCGAGATCATCGGCATTGTCTCCGTGGGATACGGAGTTGACCAGGTGGATGCCACCATCAAACGCTACAGCTTCGTACTGTATACCGTGGTTGGCCTTACCCTGCTGGTCAGCATACTTATCGCGATGGTGATCGCCGGGCGCTTCAAGCGCGCCATTTTCGGCCTGGAACCTGAAGAAATCGCACGCCTGTTCCAGGAGCGGGACGCCACCTTGCAGTCCGTTCGGGAGGGCATCATCGCCATCAACCGCGACGGTGTGATCACGACCTTCAACCGCACCGCCCTGGAAACCCTGGGTATCGACCCCGACACGCCGCTGTCAGGCCGTCCCATTCTCGATGTTCTGCCCGAAAGCGACCTGCTGTCGGTACTAGAATCCGGCACGCCGGACTTCGACCGCGAGGTCTGGCTGAGAAACCGACAGATGATCGTCAACCGGTTACCTGTTCGCCAGGGCGCTGAGATTACCGGTGTTGTGGCCAGTTTCAGGCTGAAGGACGAGGTGGATCAGGTCAGCCGGCAACTGACTCGCATACAACAATACGCAGATACCTTGCGAAGCCAGACTCACGAATACTCGAATAAGCTCCACACCATCGCGGGCCTGATCCAGATTGAAGCCTATGACGACGCGTTGAATCTGATCGGCAGCGAAGTCAGCGACCATCAGGCACTGATTCACCTGCTTCTGGAAGCCGTCCCCGATCCGGTTATCGCCGGTTGCCTTATGGGCAAGTACAATCGCGCCCGGGAGATGGGGCTGGGCTTACAGATCGATGCCGAAAGCCGCATGGTGGACATACCCGCCGACATGCCGCGGGATCAGTTGGTGAGTGTCCTCGGCAACCTCATCGACAACGCCCTCGAGGCGACCCTTCATCAAACGGGCGAAGGAGGACGGGTTCAGCTATCCATGACAGACTTGGGGCATGAACTGATCTTTGAGGTTGAAGACCAGGGGCCCGGTATCCCGGAAGAATCTCAACAGAAGATCTTCGAGAAAGGCGTAACCACCAAGGCGGGCGCTGAAGAACACGGTTATGGCCTGCACCTGGTGCGTCAGTTCCTGAATCGCTGGGGCGGCTCCATCACGGTGGAGAACCTACCGGGTGTGGGCTCGCGATTTACCCTTTACCTTCCGAAAACCAGTCAGGGGAGTGACAGTCATTGAATACCCTTCGGATCCTGATTGTTGAGGACGACCGGCAGATCGCCGAAATCCAGCGCCGGTTTGTTGAGCGACTCGAGAATGTGGAGCTTTGCGGCATTGCCCACAGTCTGGGGGATGCCCGCGACCTTATCGACGTTATGGCCCCACACCTGATCCTGCTGGATATCTATTTTCCCGACGGCAATGGTCTGGATCTGCTGCGGGAACTCCGGGCGCGTGATAGCAGCAGTGACGTTATTCTTATCACCGCCGCCAAGGAAGTGGAACCGCTCAAGAGCGCCCTGCGCGGCGGCGTCTTCGACTACATCCTCAAGCCCCTGGTTTTCGAACGCCTTGAGGAAGCCGTCAACCGTTACCGCGACCACTTGCGGCAACTGTCTGGCCTGGTGCAAATCGCCCAGAAAGAAGTCGATGCCCTGCTGCCCAGAGGGTCAAGCGAAGCCAGTCAGCCCGCACCCACAGACAGACTGCCCAAGGGCATCGATAGCATCACATTGGATAAAATTCGCGAGGTGGTTTCATCCGGCCAGTGGAGTGCCGAGGAAGTCGGCCAGGCCATGGGCGCGTCACGAACGACGGCGCGACGCTATCTGGAATTCCTTGTTGGCCGGGGGGAGTTAACCGCGGAAGTTACCTACGGCAGCGTCGGTCGACCGGAACGGCGGTATCGCGTCTGAAACCCTGCCTTTAGGGTCAATCCCGGAACTGAGACTTGTCCAGCCCGTACTTCTTCATTTTGTCGTACAGCGTCTTACGGGCAATGCCTAGCTGGACCATGGTGTCCTTAATGCTGCCATGGCAGGCATTGAGCGCACTGACGACGGCGGAACGTTCAAAGTCGTCCATCATCTCGGACAGAGTCTGGCGCCCGGACACATTGGCGGTGACGGAGGAATCGTTTTCGTCCAACGCCGCTGGCCCCAGCAGAACGTAGCGCTCGGCCAGGTTCCTTAACTCCCGCACATTCCCCGGCCAGCTATGCTGCATCAGACGCGCGGCCTGGCTGGCATCCAGCGGGATGCTTTCCCGGTCGTAACGGGCTGCCGCAATCAGCACAAAATGGTGAAACAGGACGGGGATGTCGTCCTTGCGTTCGCGCAGTGGCGGAATATCCAGCTTCACCACGTTCAGCCGGTAGTACAGGTCAGCACGGAACTCGCCTTCGTCGCTGAGCTGCTTCAAGTCAGCCTTGGTGGCGGCGATAATGCGAACATCCACATTCTGCACCTGATTGCTGCCCAGGCGCTCCACACGCTGTTCTTCGAGCACCCTCAGCAGCTTTACCTGCAGGGCCATGGGCATGCTTTCCAGCTCATCCAGGAACAGAGTGCCCTTGTGCGCATACTCGATTTTTCCGATGCGGCGCTTTTCCGCACCGGTAAAGGCACCGGCTTCGTGACCGAAAAGCTCGCTCTCGATCAGATTCTCGGGCACAGCACCACAGTTGATAGCAACGAAGTTGTGAGCGCTTCGGGGGCTGTTCTCGTGGATATAGCGGGCCAAGGCATCCTTCCCCGAACCGGTCTCACCGTGCAACAGGATATTGGCGGAAATATCCAGTACCGGGTCGATGGTCGCCATCACTTTCTGCATACCGGCTGAATCCCCCAGGATTCGGGGGCCTGGCCGGGCCAGATGCTTCAGCTGAGCCTTCAGCCGCCGGTTTTCCAGCGCGAGGTGGCGCTTTTCCAATGCATGGCGAAGCAGCTCCAGGAGCTCGTCGTGATCAAAGGGTTTTTCGATGAAATCATAGGCGCCCTGCTGCATCGCGGTGACGGCCGTGCTGATATCGCCCTGCCCGGTCAGGATGATCACCGGGATGGTTTCATCCATGGCGCGAATCCTGTCGAGCATTTCCAGGCCATCCATTCCCGGCATGTTGTAGTCACATAGCACGACGCCCTCATAGTCCTGTGAGATGCTCTCAAGACCAGACCGCGCATCCTCGAAACACGCAATGGAAAGGTCTTCCAGGGTAAGGGTTTGCGCGATGGCCTGGCGGATGTGCGGGTCATCGTCCACAAAAATTACCGATGCGTCTGTCATTCGGTGGCCTCCCGCTTTCTGAGTGTCAATACGAACTCCGCGCCCGGTCCGTCGCTCCGGTTACGCCCCGTCAGGCTGCCGCCCAGCGCGTCCACGATCTGCCGGGATATCGAAAGGCCCAGCCCGAGCCCCTGCTTCACCGATTTGGTGGTGAAAAAAGGCTCGAAGATCCGCTCCGTACTGCCCGGCAGGCCGGAACCATTATCCCGCACAAGGCAATACCAATGCCCGTCATCTTCTTCCACATCAATGGTGATCTCCGGCCGTTCGCTGCTTTCGACTGCCTGAATGGCGTTCGCCACCAGGTTCACCATAACCTGTTCGATCCGGATCAGATCTCCATGGCACTGTACCGGTTGTTCCGGGCGGTGCCATTGAATGGAGATATCGGATCGGCTCTCCTGCGCCGCCATTATCTTTAGGGCACCGTCGACCGATTGCCGCAAATCAACCAGTGCCGGTGGCCCTTCTGATTTGCGGGCAAACACCTTGAACTGGCGGGTAAGCTCCGCCATTTTGTCACACAGGGTGATGATCTCTGAAAGGTTGGCATCCACCGTCTCCGTCGCCCCTTTCTCAAGGAACCGACGACTGTTGCGGGCATAGGTCTGAATCGCCGTGAGCGGCTGGTTAATTTCATGGTTCAGGCCCGCAGACATCTGACCAAGCACGGCAAGCTTGGCTGCCTGGATCAACTCATGCTGGGTTTCCCGGAGCTCATCGCGGGTTTTCTCCCGCTCGCGGATTTCATCCAGAAGTTGCTGGTTGGAACGCTCAAGCTCCGCCGTTCTGCTGGCGACGCTGCGCTCAAGCTGCTCTCCCCTGTGTGCCAGTTCAGCCTCCCGCCGATAGCGTTCCCGCAAATACAGTGAGGCGAGCAAGCCGACCACGAAGATCGCCACGCCCACCGCCGCAAACCCGAGCCGACTCCACAGCACGGTGCGGGTACTGACCATCACCTGAAGCGTCCAGTCCAGACGTGGCAGAGGTGTAAGCACCCTGAGGTATTCGCGGCTTTCTCCATCGTTGTGGATACGCATGGTCCCTGCCCTGTCGGAAAGCCCCCAGGGTGATCCCAGGCTGTCGAAATCAATCGGCGAAAGCTCACGGTCAGGGTAACGCTGTCGAGACTGCTCACTGGGAGCGCCGCCGCTGTCACCGGTAAAGTTCCGGTACAGCCACTCGCTCTTGCTGGACAGGAAACTGATGCCAGCGTCGTCCAACACGACCATTTCCGAATCCCTCAATGAGGCGGGGCGACGCCACTGTGATTCCAGTTCATGCACCAGCACTTTCATGGCGATAACACCCAGAATCTCGCCGCTGTCGTCACGGACAGGATGGGAGAAATACAGCCCGCGGACATCGGAGGTGACGCCCAGGGCAAAATAGATGGCGGAATCCCCGCTCGCCATGGCGTCCTGAAAATAGGGCCTGAAATCAAAGTTGCGGCCCACAAAGCTGTCCCTGCGCAGATAGTTGTTAGCCGCAATAGTGGTTCCGGAGGCATCCATAAGATAGACATCCGAACTGCCGACGATGGTCGCCATTCGCTGCATCTGGTCGTTAGCCCGCAGAAGTGTACCTGGGTCACCCGGTGATGCCAGGGCTTCTGCCAACAACGGATGCTCGGCCATCAACTCGGGGATGGGCACATACCGGTTAAGCTCATTGGCCACAAGCTGGCGATAACGAAACGACTCTTCCACGCTCTCCTGTTCAACCTGCCGGTAGCCATACCAGCCACCCAACATCCATGAGAAGGCCAGAGTCACCAGAAAAACAAGAAACGCGATAATCCGGTAGGACATACACTCCGGTTCCTGAAAAACCGTTGAAAGCCGCTAGAGTATAGCCCTGTCCGGGCCAGGGCAATCGAGTTTCAACTCGGCCGCCCTGGCCCGGACACTCCAGCCGCTGCTGTTCAGGTGCTCGCCGGACGCAGTTTGCTCTGACGCTGCGCCAGGAACGCAACCACCGCCAGAGCAATACCGCTGAGGTCTGTCCATAAACCGCCTTCGATCATCAGCAACGCCGCACCGATCAGCAGAAGACGGGTGATCACACCGGCGGAGGCCCGTGCAAACCAGCCCAGCACACCACCGGACAGCATATACACTCCGAACAGAGCTGTGATCAGTGCGCGGGCGATATCAAACCAGCCGGCATCCATCAGCAAGGCGCCGTTGTAGAAAAACATGAATGGCACGATGAACGCTGCAATACCAATTCGGAACGAGGCCACGGAGGTCTCCATCGCATTGGCGCCCGAAATCCCGGCAGCCGCATAGGAGGCCAGTGCAACCGGCGGGGTAATGGCTGACACCACCGCAAAATAGAACACGAAGAAGTGTGCTGTAAGCGGCTCGATGCCCAACTGAACCAGGCCCGGGGCGACCACCGACGCGGCAACTGCGTATGCGGCTGTGGTTGGCATGCCCATACCCAACAGGATCGAGATGAACATGGCGAAGATCAGCGCCAGCAATTGGCTGGCCTCGGCCACGTCCAGCAGCAACACGGAAAACCGCGCTCCAACACCGGTCAGGGAAATGACGCCCACAATCACACCGGCCGCCGCACATACCACAATGATCTGGATGGCCATGTACGACGCAATTTCCAGCGCCTCAAGGATCTTCCGTATGCCCATTTTGTTGGGCGAGAACCAACTGACAACTGCGGCAGACACGGTGGCAAGCGTACCGGCCCGGATCACTGAGTAGCCCATGAAGAGCGCCACAATCAGAATAATAATGGGCACAAACAGGTAGCACTGCTTCACCATGGTCTTGAGCTTGGGCAACTCATCCTCGCGCATGCCACGCATGCCGGTCTTCGCCGCCTCAAAGTCCACCATGAAATAGACCGAGGCGAAGTAAAGGATGGCCGGGATGATCGCTGCGATGGCAATTTCTGTATAAGGAATACCAGTGATCTCAGCCATGATGAAGGCGCCCGCCCCCATAATCGGTGGCATGATCTGCCCACCGGTTGAGGCCGCCGCTTCCACGGCACCGGCCGACCGTTTGCTATAACCCACCTTTTTCATCAGCGGAATGGTCAGGGAGCCGGTGGAGACTACGTTACCGGCGCTGGTTCCGTTGATCATACCCATCAGGCCGGAGGCAAAAATCGACACCTTGGCCGGGCCACCCCGAGTGCGGCCTGCCGCGGCGAAGGCGAAATTCACGAAATAATCGCCCACCTTTGACGCCTGCAGAAAGGCGGCAAAGACGATAAACAGGATGATATAGGTCGACGACACGGCGGTGGTCGGGCCGAGGATACCAGCGTCGGTATACACCTGACTGAAGAAGCGCTGAACCGATAAACCAGGATAACCCAGGAAGCCAGGCAGGTAGGGCCCAAGGAAGACATATACCAGGAAGACCAGCCCGATAATGACCAGAGCCAGACCTGCCACCCGGCGAGTCAGCTCCATGATCAGGGCTGTGCCGGCAATGGCCGCGAATGAAATGCCGACCGGCGCAAACGAGGTGCCCGTGGACATGCGCATGGAGGTGTTATAAACCACCAGAAAATAGGCAGCGACCGCCACCGAACACACAATCAGCACCAGATCCGGCACACTGAAGCGGGAGCGCTCGCGCTGGTGAAACCAGCTCATCACGATACCGATCGCACTGGCGGCCAACAGCGGCCAGCCGAAATGCCAGGTTTCGAGGTCAACTGGAACTCTCTGGGTGCCATCCAGGATCATCTGGTGGAATGAAAATGTCTGGTACAGCGCGTATAGGGCCGGCACCAGAGCCACGGCACCGATCCAGGTTGTCCAGCGATGACGTGCGGGACCGTCTTCGGCGGAGACAAAACGGGCACCGGCAAACAGGATGAAGCCCAACACCAGGGCCCCCGCAATGTGGACAATCCGGAAAGACCAGGTTTCCAGCGGCGCAATGTTCAAGCTGTAAAGATGAAACGACGAGTAGGCGATGGCCAGTAACGTCACGAATTTCAGCATACCGCCTTCAAACAGGCGGCGATTGGCCTCAACCGGCTCTTCATCAACATCGTGGGCCAGGACGTGGTCATCGCCAATGTCGTTCACCGGGTGTTCTTCGGGGTGTTGCTTGTCAGTCATGATAGACCCTGCTCACGGGGAAACGGGGCCGGCGGTTCGCCGGCTTTGCTCAGGAGGGCCACCACCGCGACCCTCCTGAGCACACGATGGTTACTGATTGATCTTGCTGTCTTCGATCGTGTAGCCGTTTTCGTTGAACCAACGAGCTGCGCCAGGATGCCAGGGCAAGACGTTGTTCTTCGTGTAGTTTTCCGGAATGGAGTTTTTGGCGGCCTTGTGGATGGACACCATCTTGTCGTTGTTCTCCATGGTCAGCTTGGTAATTTCATACACAAAGCTCTCCGGCATGTCGCAGTTGACCATGGCGAAGTTCCACATGGAGACCACGCGGGACGGCTCATTCAGGGACTGGTAGGTGCTGGCTGGAATGGTGAATTCCGATACCGGGAAATTCGCAGTCACCTTCTTGGCCTCTTCATCCGTCATGCCGATGATGGTCACATCGGTCTGCACTTCCAGTTGGCTGACGGCCGGGATAGGAATACCGGCGGCAAAGGCCACCACGTCAATCAGGCCATCCTGCAACTGCCCGCCCAAGTCAGACCAGCTACCGTTGCGGCGTTCAAAATTGACGCCCAGGGTTTCCATGATGCGGGGGAAATAGGTGTCGGATGTGGAGCCGGCCGGCCCGAATCCGATGGTGGCGCCATCGGGAATATCAGAGATAGACGTAATGCCGGAACTGGAAAGTGCGGTGACGGAAAACGGCGTTTCATACATGGGAAACATCGCGCACACATTGTCCATTTTCATGCCCGGTGCCAGTGGGCTGTTACCGTCGATGGACTCCTGCGCCGGCCCCATGGTGGTCAGCCCGAACTTCAGATCGCCAGTATGAACCAGCGCCATATTCTGCATCGGACCACCGGTAATTTCAGCACCACCGGATACGCCCAGGTTCTCGGCGACAAAGTTTGCCCATCCGGACCCATACGCAAAGTAGGTTCCCCCCTGACTTGCGGTACCGACCGTGAAGTTATCCGGCCAATCAGACCGGTCCTGAGCAATGGCGGGACTGGTGGCGGCAAACGTTGAGACAAATGCCATGGCAAATACGGATTGGGTTTTCATAGAGAATGCTCCCGTTTCGTTGTGTTTGTTGGGTGCTAGAACGGAGCCCAGCAGGTTCCGGTTGGACACTTACAGCAACGAACAACAGCAACTAGCAGGCCAGATACGGCAACTAATTGATCTTACGGATATTTCATAAATAAAGCCGGGGCAGATCAAGCAGTAGCGGGTAACATTCCACCCATTTCCAGGAAGGTAATGGGTGGATATCCACCCATATTGCACGACAAAAAACGTGTGATCAGGCTTTACCCTGTTTACTGGAACTCGAGTAGTTCTCCCAAACCAGGATCGCCGCAGCCAGATCTTCCAGCGAAACACCCACGGATTTGAACAGGGTAATGGCATCATCACCGTTGCGGCCAGCATGGGTACCACTTGCCAGTTCAGACAACTCCGCCTGAATCTTGTCCATGGCAAAAACGCCATCGTTCACAGCAAAGTGCAGATCTCCCGCTTCCCCTTTAGCGCCGGCATAGGAGTCAACAAAGACATCAGAACGAGCAACGCATTCGCTGTCGGTCTCACGCATATTCTTTCGGAATGCCCCAACCAGGTCCAGATGCGTTCCGGGTTTCAACCATTCACCCTGAATCATGGGCTGGGTTGAGAGCGTCGCCGCACTGACGATGTCCGCCTCTGGAACCACCGAGGCCAGGTTGTCGGCAGCGGTAACGGACTCAAATGCCGCCTGCCCTTTACGGTAACCCGAGTACGACCGGGCCAGATCCTCAGCTTTCCTCAGGTTGCGACCATACACCACAACCCGGCGAATCGGCCGCACCGACGCATGGGCTTCAATCAACATTGGCGCCAGCTTGCCGGTGCCCACGACGACCAATGTCTCGGCATCTTCACGGGCCAGATAGCGGGCGGCCAGGGCGGAGGCCGCGGCAGTGCGCCGGCGGGTCAGCTCACTACCATCAATACAGGCCAGGGGCTGGCCCGTGGCGCCATCGCTCAGCAGGTAAACGCCGCTGATCGCGGGCATGCCGCGATTCGCATTCTGGGGGAAAACGTTCACCATCTTCACCCCAAGATAGCCCGGCTGTTTACCCTGATCTTCCCACGCCGGCATCAGCAGCATCGTAGCCTCCCCGTCCTGACGCTCAACGGCATGATGGTGGCGAGGTGGTGTTACGATGCCGCCAGCGAAAGCACGTTCCAACTGGTCGACGAGCGCATTCCAGGGCAGGTTTTCGGCGACGATTTCAGGGTCGAGTATTTGCATACTTTGAGTTCCCGTTCAGGGTGCCTACAGAGAAAGACGCCCGTGATGCATGGTTTACAAGGGCGAACACCCAGCCACTTTCTTATGTGACAGCAAGCGGTTACCACCGTCCCTGCAAAGTTGCTACGACCCGCCTACCGCCGGCCCGGTCCCGGTGTTCGCACAGATAGATCCCCTGCCAGGTGCCCAGGGCAAGGTGTCCGTCGTTCACGGGAATGGTCAGTGAGGGGCCGACCAGAACGCTTTTTATATGAGCCGGCATATCGTCCGGGCCTTCCATGGTGTGCTCATAGTGGGGCGCATTCTCGGGCACCA